>OFFL01000011.1_pt1 | contig 177731 bp, 143 predicted proteins | sample 1521391 | NCBI WGS metagenome assembly OFFL01 (sample SAMEA3504082, study PRJEB24116) | mouse gut metagenome | biome: mouse gut; feature: mouse-associated habitat; material: faeces | place: Denmark | collected 2011
TCAACGCATTTCCCGATGAGTACCGCATCCCCTTCTCGATGCACGTTGCCGGTTACAAGTACAACGAGATCGCCGAGAAGATGAACCTCCCGTTGGGCACCATCAAGAGCCGTATCTTCTTTGCCCGCAAGAAACTCCAGGTGCAGTTTGCCGATTATCGATAACACTGCCCATGGCATACACTGAATTGGTTAGTTAAATAATAAATAAGAAAAGATTGACGCGTCTCCGTAATGATTACGGGGACGCGCCTGTTCTTTATAGGATATTAACCACGCGCGTTAGCCTGGGGCGGCGCGTGGTTGGGAGGATTTAATGGATTCTTGTGGTAGGGGGAGTGGCGATTTATTTGTTATCGCTCACCTTGTTGTAGCGGGCGTTAAGGCCTTCTACGATCTCGTTGGTGATATCAAGTGCGGGGTTGAAATATATGCCGGCAGCCTTGAAGAGGATGGCGTCGTAACCCTTCTGTGTGTTGTAGATCTTGATATAGTTCTCGATTGAGTCGTTGAGCTGGAGCTGCTGTTGTGCGAGCTCGTTTTCAGTGTTGCGGCTGAGGTTTGCGAGGTAATTCTCGGCATCCTGCTGCATTTTCTGGAGCTTCTGCATGTCAGCGTTATAGCTTGCCTCGGTGAGATATCCGTTTGAGCGTCCCTTCTGTTCGATAGCGGCGGCGAATTTCTGAATTTCGGCTCCCTTGGCCTGACGAGCGCTTTCTATCTTTGATACGGCGCGCATAGAGGCTTCCTGAAAGTCTTTTGCGAGGTTGTAGTGAGTCATCAACGAGTCGCCATCGATATAGCGGATGTTGAGTGTAGAGGGTGTCGCGCCATCGGCTGATGTCGCAGCTTGAGCCGGAGCGCCTGTGGGCTCGCTTGAGGCAGAACCACCGCAAGAGGTCACACTAACGGCTAAAAGACCCATAAGCAGCGATGAAGCTGACATTGCTAACTTTTTCATGTCAAAAAAATGTGAAAATGTAAAGAAATTTTTAGTTTATCAATGGTGTCGGTTGCTTGCGCATCCTATGCCTCGCCGCCGCAACTCCTGGTTGTCGTGGACGTGGCCCGAGGGAAATTTGCCGCCTTTGACGAAAAACACTTTAACTCCAAGCAGCACTACGGCCACTCCGATAAGTGCTATGGCGAGCAATACGGGCAGGAGTATTTTCATTGTCAAATTCGGTTTTCCAGTGCAAAAGTAACAATTTACCTTAAATTATTGTGCTTATATCAATTTTATTTTATAATTTAGTGGTGCAAAAGCTAAATATTTAACAGTTGTTTCACACTTGCGCTAATAATTGCTAAAAAAGGTGGGGCTCCTCGGCGTCTCATCAGTAAATTATGGCCAACAATTAATAAAAACAGATTATGGAAATCAAAGATCTTCAGCCTCAGGTGGTGTTTTCGATTTTCGATGAGATTACCAAAGTGCCTCGTCCTTCCAAGAAGGAAGAGAAAATCCGCCAGTATCTGCTTGACTTTGCCAAGAAGCACGGTCTTGCCGTGAAGACTGACAAGGTGGGCAACGTGGTGATGAGCAAACCTGCCACCCCCGGTCATGAGAATGCCCCCACTGTCATAATGCAGGGACACATGGATATGGTGTGCGAGTCAAATGACAAGCACTTCGATTTCGAGAATTCTCCCATCCCTGTGGAGATTGACGGCGATTGGGTTCGCACAAAGGGCACTACCTTAGGTGCCGACAACGGTATCGGTATGGCTGCTTCGCTGGCTGCCCTGACCGACGACAGCTTTGAGCATGGTCCGCTTGAAGCCCTCTTCACTGTTGATGAAGAGACCGGTATGACCGGAGCTAACAATCTTGGCGAAGACATGATTTCAGGCTCTATACTCCTGAATCTCGACTCAGAGGATGACGCTGAGATCTTCGTGGGATGTGCCGGCGGGGTAGACACTCAGGCCTTCTTCACCTATAAGCGTTCATTCGCACCCAAGGACTTCCTCTATTTCAAGATAAATATCGAAGGTCTTAATGGTGGCCACTCAGGCGGCGATATCCATCTGGGCCGTGCCAATGCCAACAAGCTTCTGGCTCGTTTCCTTTTCAACCTCTCCACCAAGCATGACGTGGTGGTGTCAGAAATCGACGGCGGAAATCTGCGCAACGCTATCCCTCGTGCAAGCCATGCTGTTATCGGTGTCCACACATCAAAGAAAGAGGTGGTACGCGCCATGCTCAACAATTACATAGCCGACCTTGAAAACGAATATAAGGGCCTCGAACCCAACCTCAAGGTGACCATGGAAAGTGTCGATACCCCTGACTTCACAATCGACGAAGCCACTTCGCTCAACCTTATTCGTGCTATCTACAGCGCGCCTCACGGTGTCATCTCCATGAGCCGTGAACTTGAAGGCCTCGTTGAGACTTCCACCAACCTTGCGTCCGTAAAGATGATGGCCGACAACAAGATCGTGGTTACCACCAGCCAGCGCAGCTCTGTGGAGTCGCGCAAGTGGGATATCGCCAATCAGGTTGAAGCCCTCTTCCTCCTTGCCGGAGCAGAGGTGACACACGGCGAAGGTTATCCCGGATGGGAACCCAACATGGAATCACCCATCATGAAGATTACACGTGATGCTTACAAGGAGCTTTTCGACGTGACACCGGCCATAAAGGCTATCCATGCCGGTCTGGAATGCGGTTTGTTCCTCACCAAGTATCCCCATCTCGACATGGTTTCGTTCGGACCTACTCTCCGCGACGTGCATTCACCATCTGAACGCATGTACATCCCCGCTGTAGAACGCTTCTGGGCTCACCTCAAGCGCACTCTTGAGAAGGTGGCCGAACTGAAAAAATAATCATCAACGCACATTCCTCTCGCTCCTCACGTAGCGACTTCCAGAGGAGGTTATAAACCTGCCTCCTCGTATAAAACAGACTTTGAATTAAACTTTTACGCTTTTTAAGTGTCCTATAATCAGGTGTAATGCAGAGCCAATGCGTGTCCGTATGGGCTCTGCATGAAACCCTGAATACCTCACGGCGTCACTCACGTTACGCCACAGAGTTAATTATCCCCCCTGCGCCGTGTGGCGCGCAAGGGAATTGTCGCACTAAAGAATATTTTTATGTTTAGACGTTTCGCACTGCTTGCGATTGCAGTACTCTTCTCGTCGGTGATTTTTTCAAAAACTGATCAGGAAACAGCCCACAAGGCTCCCGCCGACACCCTCTCCAAGGTAATCGCAGAATGTGAGAACATCCCCTCCGACACTATTATCACTCTTACGGAGGCTGATTTTGAAGAAGTGGCTGCCCGCCTCGGGGTGGATGTGGCCGCGATTAAAGCAGTAGTTGAGATTGAAGCCGGAAAGACCCATCAGGGTTTTGCCGCTCCGGGTCAACCCCTTATCAATTTCGACCTTTCAATGTTCCGCCGCTTCGCCACAAGGCGAGGGGTAAACCTCTCCAAGTACAGCAAATCACACTCTATCGTATTCACTTCATCGAAGGGATCACAGGCAAGGGCCCACCGTCGTCTTGAAGCAGCCAAAAGCATCAATCATCATGCGGCTGTGGAAGGGACATTCTGGGGCATGTTCCAGATCGGCGGTTTCAACTGGAAGAAGTGCGGGGCTGAAAGCCTTGACGATTTTGTGTGCCGAATGGCTCGTTCCGAGCGTGACCAGCTTGATATGTTCGCTGAATTCATAACCAATGCCGGACTTCTCAAGCATCTGCAGAACAAAAACTGGGCTGCATTCGCGCGCGGTTACAATGGTCCCTCTTATGCACGACGCGCCTATCACACACGTATGGCCTCGGCTTATGCCAAGCATAATAAGCCCAAGGCATCTGGCAACGCTACAGCGGCTGCCGTTACGAAATGATGATATACAGATATGATAATCATGCCACTGCAGGTCATTGACTTGCGGTGGCATATTATTTTCAGGAGAATTGGTTGATTTTTAGTCGGAGAATCATTATTTTTGCGTCTGATAATAAATCATATTTCCTATGAGCATGGTACGTTTATTCACGACAGCGGTTTTGCTATTGATAAGCTGTGTGGTGGTTATGGCCGAAAACACTGATGAAGTCTACGCCAAGGAATCACTTCTCGATGTCGCGCCTGAATTTCCTGACGGCGACAAGGGGTTGATGAAATATGTCTATAAAAACATCAACTGGACCGACACTGCCACCAAAGGACGTATGGTGGTTGACTTCGTGATCGGCAGCGACGGCAAGGTGGGCACAATAGAAATAAGCAATTCGCTTGATCCGGCTCTTGCTGCTGAGGTGGAGCGGGTCATAGGATCGTTGCCACCCTTCACTCCAGGCCGTGTAGGCGACAAGACCGTGGGGGTGTGGAAACGTATATGGATAAAATTCCCGATCGTTACAAAGCGTCGTCGCCCCGACACCTCCCCTGAATTTGTAGGCGGAAGGAAAGCTATGTGGGCTTTCATTCATGAGAATATGAATTACCCCGATGAATGTGCTCAGAAAGGTATAGAAGGAGAGGTTGGAGTGAGGTTCAAAGTGCTTGCCGACGGTTCGATAGGCGATATAAAAGTCACACAGCCGGTCGACTCTCTTCTTGATGCCGAGGCGGTCAGATTGGTGTCGATGCTTCCGAAATTCACACCGGGGACAGCAGCCGGCCGTCCTGTCAACGTGTGGAAAGGATTGAAAATCAGAATTCCCTACTATCGTCAGAAATCCGATGAGGATGCGAAAGCTGATGAATATATGCGGACACTTGCCGAGATGTCCCGACAGCAGTATCTTGATGAGCCGCCTGTGTTCCGCGGTGGCAATAAAGATTTGGTGAGGTACATCAACCGTGCTCTCCGTTATCCGTCCGACTGTGCGCTTTCACTTGTGGAAGGGGATGTTACCGTGCGTTACACCGTGCACAAGGATGGAAGTGTGGGGGATGTCAAGGTGATAAAGTCGGCTCATCAGTCACTCGACCGTGAAGCCGTGAGGGTGGTGAGCAGTCTGCCGAAATTCAAGCCGGGAATATCAGGAGGTGAACCTGTCAACGTGACCATGATGTTCACCGTGCATTTCGAGCTTGACCCCTACGGATACGGCGAAGATATAGACTGGATATATTAACGTTGACAGTCAACGCCGTTAGCGGTCAGAACTGCATGGGATGATGTCATGCTCACCGGATAATCCAAGGAATTTTTTAAGCGATGGCAGGAGGGAAATGCATGTTTTCCTTCCGGCTTCATAGACCTGTTTCATCTTGTCGGGTTTCATTTCCACTCGCCCTATTTTCAGGGGGGCAGAGGGTGCTATCACGAAGGTGTTGCCTTTGAGGGTTTCCTCGCGTACATAGCGCAGCTGCTCGTTGTACATGATGTGGCGGTTAATCATCGCGTCGGCTATCTTTGGGTAGCGTCGGAGAAGCAGTTTGAATAGCCATTTTGGGGCCGGCTTTTTCTCATAGTCGTTAGGCTGTGTTAGCACCACCACATTCCTGTCGTAGCCAATGCTTTGGAAATAAGCAAGGGGGATGGAGTCGCTTATGCCGCCGTCGAGCATGCGCTTGCCGTTGCTCACAGTAACCGGACGTGTCACCGCAGGCATCGACGCTGAAGCCCGCAGCCATTCGAGAGAGTCGTAGGTCACATGTGTCATCTTGTAGTAGACAGGCGCGCCGGTGTCCACATCAGTGCTTACCGAGTAGAATTCCGTCGGGTTGTTCTCGAATGTCTCTATGTCAAACTTGTCAAGTTCCAAAGGAAGTGTATGGTAAGCGAATTCAGCCCCAACAAGGTCGCCGGAGGTAATCAACGACTTCAAACCCATGTAGCGGGGGTCGTTATGGAAGCGGAGATTATATCGGAGCACCCGGCCCGGTTGACGTGACTTGTAGTTGCATCCGAAGCTCGAACCGGCCGACACGCCGATGATACCGTCAAAATCGATGCCATGTTCAAGCATCACGTCCATGACGCCGGCTGTGAACAGTCCGCGCATTGCGCCACCTTCGAGTACGAGTCCTGTCTTCATAGCTGTCAGATTATTTCTGCCAGAAAGCAGGGGTGAAAAGTATGAGTACGGTGAAGAGTTCCAGACGGCCAATCAGCATGATCAGCGAGAGCAGCCATTTGCCTCCGTCGGGCACTATGTCATACGATTGTCCATAACCGGTGACACCGGCACCGAGTCCGGTGTTGCTGATACATGAGAACGCCGAAAAGAAGGAGTCGACGAGCGGCAATCCCATTGCGGTGAGCAGCACCCCGCCCACCATTATGATTATGACGTAAAGACAGAGGAAAGCTATGACCTTTGACCCGATCTCGTGAGGAATCACGCGGTCATTGACACGCACCGTGAGGATGTCGTTGGGGTGTATACACCTCACTATCTCGTTGCGGCAGTTCTTGAGCAGGTAGATCAGACGGTCTATTTTTGCACCACCGCTTGTGGAGCCGGCACATGCGCCGAAAAACATCAGTGCAAACACCAGCGACAGCACAAATGTGCCCCATTTCTCAAAATTGCTCACCGAATATCCGGTGGAAGTTATGGTGGATACAATCTGAAACAGAGGGTCGAGTGTCACTGCCTTTATTGAGGTAGCCTGGCCGTGATAGCAGATAGCTATCACGAAGAGTATGTACGCGCCGAATATAATCCCCAGGTAAGTGCGGAACACGTCATTCTTCCATATCGGTTTGAAATCGCCGTGTACAGCCCTGTAAAGGAGAGTGAAGCTGACACCGCCGAGAAACATGAAGATGGTGATGACGATTTCGATATATGTCGAGCTCCAGGCGTCAAGACTGTTGTCGGCTGTCGAGAATCCGCCTGTCGACATGGTGCTGAATGCATGGCACAGGGCCTCGAAACCGTTCATCGGGCCGATGATAAGGAGCACGTAGAGGATGAGGGTCAGGGATATGTAGATGAGCCACAGTCCCCTGGCTGTCTGGGAAATGCGAGGACGGAGCTTGTCGTGGGTGATACCGGTCACCTCAGCGTTGAACATCTGCATTCCACCCGAATGGTTGAGCATCGGGATGACAGCAAGGGTGAAGATTATGATACCCAGACCACCTATCCACTGCATTAGGCTGCGCCAGATGATGATGCCGTGGCTCAGATGGCTCACGCGGTTCATGACGGTAGCGCCGGTCGTGGTGAAGCCCGACATGGCTTCGAAGAAGGCGTCAGAAATGGATAATGGCTCCTGCTCCATGAACATGAAAGGTATCATGCCGAACGCCGAGAACACTATCCACACCATGGCTGTGAGCAGGAATCCCTCGCGCTTGCCCATACTGGTGCTCCGGGGTTTTATGCCGAATATCATCCCTAAACCTGTCACCAAAGTGATGCCACTGGTGACGAGAAACGGTATCCAGTCAATCTCGCCATACACCAGGCATGTGATGAAGGGGATGAGCAGGAACGACCCCTCGATGACAAGCAGTAATCCTATGATGCGCAGGAGCACAGGGAAATTGATGGTAGGGATGTGGTCGGTGATACGTGCCATGATGCGATGCGTATTACTTGAAGAGTTTCTCCACTTTGTGGATTACACCGTTGAGTGTGAACACCACCACGCGGTCGCCTGGACGGATGACGGTGTTACCTGACACGAGGAATCCTTTGCCGTCGCGGATGAGGCCTGCGATGGTCATGTCGCGTGACAGGCGCAGATCCTTTACCGGGCCGCGAGTGATTTTGGAGCCTTCTTTTGCCTCGATTTCAGCCACTTCGGCATCGGCAAGCGCCAGGCACTTGGATGTGGAGGTGTCGCGGTCGAGCAGCATCTGGAAGATGCGGGACGAGGCAAGAAGTTTCTTATTGATCACAGTGCCGATGTTGAGTCCTTCGGCCTCGGAGATAAATTGGAGATTTTCTACCTCGGCAATAGTCTTTATCACTCCAAACTCTTTGGCTGTCAGGCAGGTGAGAATGTTTGTCTCGCTGCTGTCGGCAAGAGCTATGAAAGCGTCCATGTCCGATATGCCGGCATCACGCAGGGCATCGGTGTCACGGGCATCGGCATGGATGATTTTTGCGTTTTGGCACCGCTCCGACAGTTTTAGACAGCGTTCGCGGTCCACATCCATGATCTTAAAATTGTATTTCTCTCCCGCAATGGCGCAGAGCCTTATGGCGATGCGGCTGCCCCCCATGATGAGGACATCCTTGATTTTTCGCTCGGTCTTGCCGCAGAGTGGAATCAGTTCATCCACATGCTCGCGTTTGGTCATGAAATAGACGATGTCGTTGCTTTCCAGGCGGTCATCGCCTCGCGGTATGATGGTCTCGTGATTGCGCTTGATGGCTGCAACGTGGAAATTGTGGCTTGACATGCCCAGCTCTTTGAGCTGCACACCTACCAGGGGAGCGTTGTCGCGTAGTTTGACACCAACGAGTATCAGTTCACCGTCATGGAGTTCAAACCAGTGACGCACCCAGTTGTGTTTGAGCGCCTGGACTATCTCGAGAGCAGCAAGATACTCGGGATAGATAACATCGTCGGCCCCTATGTGGTGGAAAAAGTCGCGGTTGACAGGGTCGTTGTACTCATAATTGTCAATTCGGGCCACAGTCTTTTCGGCACCGAGACTTTTGGCGATAGCGCATGATACGATGTTCTGGGCTTCAAAAGGGGTGACCGCGATAAAAAGGTCACACCCCTCCACGCCGGCCTGGCGCAGAGCCTCGAATGAGGTGGTTGACCCACGGCTTGTGAGTAGGTTGTAATTGGCGTCAAGCATCGCGAGCTTTTCGCTGTCGTTGTCGACAACGGTTATGTCCTGCTCTTCGCGCGAGAGGAGTTTCGCCAGGTGTGTCCCGACTTCTCCCGAACCTGCAATCACTATTTTCATTTCGTGAGTTTTGAGATTTTACTTAGCGCTTCGAAGATGCCGTCGGCATCAAATCCGCACAGGTGGCGCAGTTGCGCCGGGGACCCTTGGGGAATGAAGCGGTCGGGGACACCGAGTCGTGTCACCGGAACGAGGGCACCGGCGTCGGACAGCCATTCGAGCACGGCTCCTCCGAGCCCTCCGTCGACTGTTCCGTCTTCGACGGTAATGATGGGGCACCCTTTAGCCACCACTTCGGCCATAATCTTATGGTCGAGCGGTTTGAGGTATATCATGTCATAGTGGGCCACACTCATGCCAAGTTCTTTGGAAGCACGGTCGATGGCGCGTCCGACCTCGTAGGCCACCGGGCCCAGCGAAAGAATCACGGCATCGGACCCCTCCCTTAGCTTCTCGCCTTGACCGAACGGAATCACGTGCATTTCCTCATCCTTTATGTCCTCGCCGCAGCCACGCGGATAGCGTATGGCCATCGGCCCGTTGACATCTACCGATGTGCGTAGCAGGTGACGAAGATAGTTCTGGTCACGTGGTGAGGCGATGGTCATCCCGGGGATGGATCGGAGATAGCTCAGATCGAAAACTCCGTGGTGGGTTGCCCCATCTTCGCCCACCAGGCCTGCACGGTCAAGGCAGAATGTCACAGGAAGGCCTTCGATGGCCACATCGTGGATGATATGGTCATAGGCGCGCTGGAGAAACGAGGAGTAGATAGCCACGTAGGGTCGCATGCCATCCTTGGCCAGACCGCCGGCGAAAGTGACTGCATGGCCTTCGGAGATGCCCACATCGAATGTGCGGTCGGGGAATGCCTGCTGCAGCTTGTTCATTGAGGTTCCCGAAGGCATGGCGGCGGTTATGCCCACTATGCGGTCGTTCTCCTTGGCGAGTTGCACCAAAGTGTCGCCAAATACATCCTGGTATTTAGGCGGAGTCTGTTTGTCGCTTTTGATTTTCTCGCCTGTGACAGGATTGAACTTGCCGGGTGCATGCCACGAAGCCGGATCTTTTTCGGCCGGCTCGAAACCTTTGCCCTTCACAGTGCGCAGGTGTAATATGCGTGGGCCTTGGAAGTCCTTGATGTCATTGAGGACATTGACCACCGTGTTTATATCGTGGCCGTCAAACGGACCGAAATATCTTATGTTGAGCCCTTCAAAGATATTCTGCTCCTTCGAGAGGAGTGATTTGATACTGTTGTTGAACCGTGTAATCATCCCTTTTCCCTTGTCGGTGACGAGATGATGGCGGCGCAGAAACGCAGAGAATTTGTAACGGAAGTTATTGTAGGCCTTCGAGGTGGTGAGATGCGCGAGGTAAGAGTTGAGAGAACCAACGTTGCGGTCAATCGACATGTCGTTGTCGTTGAGGATGATGAGGAGGTTAGCGTTGGCGTTGGCGGCATTGTTAAGCCCTTCGAAAGCGAGCCCTCCGCTTATCGAGGCATCACCTATGACAGCCACCACATTGCGGGGTGGTTCATCCTTGCGCAGCGAGGTGGCCACGGCCATGCCGAGAGCCGCCGAGATGGAGTTGGAGGCATGCCCTGCAATGAATGTGTCATATTCGCTTTCCTTGGGGTTGGGAAATCCGCTGAGACCTCCAAGGGTGCGGTTGGTGTCGAACTTGTCGCGCCGTCCGGTGAGGATTTTGTGGCCGTAAGCCTGATGTCCCACATCCCATACTATACGGTCGTAGGGGGTGTTGAACACATAGTGAAGGGCCACGGTGAGCTCTACTGCTCCCATGCTCGATGCGAAGTGTCCTGGGTGGGATGAGAGCGAATTTATAAGGAATGAACGCAATTCGCTGCACACCTGGGGTAACTGGTCAACAGGGAGCCGACGCAGATCAGCCGGACTGTTAATTTTTTCCAGAAGGCTCATCGTTCCGTTTTCCATTCTTGAGATACTTCTTATATAAAGGCACCCACACCACAATGCTGGATGCGAGAATGACAAATGCTATCCTCGGTGAAAATGGCTGTGAGGATACGACAATGTAACACAGCACAATCCAGAGGATGGCTATGAATCCGAGGCGGATGCGTGTGGCGGTGTCCATTAACTAAGCTCTAATAACCGGTATAAGTGTGGGGTGTGAGCTTCTTGAGCTCGGCTTTCACAGCATCGGTGACATTGAGAGTGTCGATAAACTCTGCTATGCTCTCGGCGGTGACAGCCGAGTTGGTGCGGGTCAAGGCCTTGAGGGTCTCATAGGGCTTTGGATAACCTTCGCGGCGAAGCACTGTCTGTATAGCTTCGGCCACAACGCTCCAAGTATTGTCGAGGTCGGCATCGATGGCCGGACGGTTGAGCAGAAGTTTGCCGAGTCCTTTCATTGTCGAGGCTATGGCTATGAGTGTGTGGGCCAAGGGGACACCGATGTTGCGGAGCACGGTGGAGTCGGTGAGGTCGCGTTGTAGACGTGACACGGGAAGTTTGGTGGCCAGATGCCCGAACACGGCGTTGGCTATGCCTATATTGCCTTCCGAGTTCTCGAAGTCGATAGGATTGACCTTATGGGGCATTGCTGACGAACCGACTTCGCCGGCTTTGATTTTCTGCTTGAAGTACTCCATGGAGATATACATCCACATGTCGCGGTCAAGGTCGAGGATGATATTGTTGATGCGCGCGAGAACATCGAATATTCCGGCAAGGTTGTCGTAATTGGAAATCTGGGTGGTGTACTCTTCGCGTTCGATGCCGAGGCGGTCGCTGAGGAAGGAGGCTCCGAATTTGCGCCAGTCGATTTCGGGGAAGGCGCATAGGTGGGCGTTGAAGTTACCGGTGGCGCCTCCGAATTTGCCGCTCACAGGCATAGCGTCGAGCTGCTTGAGCTGTTGGCGCAAACGATAGCTGAACACGCGGATTTCCTTGCCGAGGCGTGTTGGTGATGCCGGTTGACCATGTGTTTTGGCAAGCATGGGGATGTCATACCATTCGTCGGCGCGGGCTTCGAGATGCTCCACGAGCTCAATGATGCGCGGACGATATACCTCGCGGATGGCATCGGCAATCGACATCGGCACTGAGGTGTTGTTGATGTCCTGTGAAGTGAGTCCGAAGTGGATGAACTCCTTGAATTTCTCGAGTCCGAGGGTGTCGAATTTCTCTTTCAGGAAATATTCCACTGCCTTCACGTCGTGGTTGGTCACGCTCTCGATCTCCTTGATGCGTGAAGCGTCCTCCACGGTGAAGTCCTGATAGATTTTGCGCAGGGCACCGAAAATTTCAGGATTGACTTCGGTGAGGGTGGGGAGGGGAAGTTCGCAAAGAGCTATGAAGTATTCCACCTCTACTTTCACACGGTAGCGTATGAGGGCGTATTCCGAGAAGTACTCGTCGAGGCGCTCGCATTTGCTGCGATAACGGCCGTCGACCGGAGAAATTGCAGTGAGTTCGGTCAGTTTCATATATTATATTTTGACTGTGTTCCTAATGGATGAAAAGGCATATCAATCCTAATCTAACCGCAAAATTACAAAAAATAGCCAACACTTCATTATATGCCCCTCCATAATTTTGCGGTAAGGGTGACATGTGAGTGAATTTTTTTTGCCATAGGGGAGCGGAAAGTCTGCTTTGGAGTGGATGTGTCAAGATGATGGTAGAGGTGGAGAAATATGGGCCACAGGCCTTCAAAACGGTGTTTTGATAGATTTTCCACCTCGTTTTGATAATTTTTGATGCTGTTTTGAGGCGAGGCTGCCTACTTTTGCGACATGTTGATGACAATATAAATCTAAACCATTTGATAATATGTGTAAGAAACAGAAAAATTTTTCATTCGGCCGTCTCATGATGTCGGCGGCATTGACGGTAGGGATAATCAATAGCGGGTCGGCGTTGACCTTTGACAGTTGTGGCGGATGGCTCGAAACCGCTTATGCCGTTTGGCAACCGGTGGACGGTGCCGTAAGGTATGAAGTGTCTTTCTCCGGCGAGGGCGTGACGGATAAACTAATCGACGAGCAGCTTGTACGCCGCTACCCCTACGGCATAAGGGCTGATGTGCCTGGATTGAGCAAGGGAAGTTATACCTTGACTGTGGCGGCCATCGACGCGTCAGGGCGAGTGGTGGACCGTGGGGAGACAGCTACAGTGGATGTGCTGCCCCACAACCGCGAGGGATTTGCGTTTACCGGCGGAAATATCCCCGGGGCATATAGTGCCGACGGTGTCTTGAAGGAGAATGCCCGCGTGTTATATGTGTCGGCCAACACGGTTAACTCCGTCACCTGCGATGTGGCTGACAAGAAGGGTAAGCTCACATCTTACACCGGCCTGGCACAGATACTCAATGCCTACGGCAAGGGGTATGACAAGACTCCCCTGGCGATAAGGGTCATCGGGGCTGTTTCGGACACCGAATTCTCAGGGCTCAAGGATGGTAATTACATCAATCTTCAAGGGAGCAACAACACTGACCGTCTGCTTGAGAACGTAACGCTTGAGGGGATAGGCGTGGATGCTACCCTCTACGGTTACGGGGTGTGTTTCAAACGCACACATAACGTTGAGGTGCGTAACCTGGGTATAATGCTCTTCGGGGACGACGCTATCTCGATGGACACGGACAATACGAATATCTGGGTGCATAACATCGACTTTTTCTATGGGAAACCCGGTAGCGACAAGGATCAGGTGAAAGGTGACGGCAGCATCGACATGAAGTATAACTCATCGCTCGTAACGATAAGTTACAACCATTTCTTTGACAGCGGTAAGGTGATGGGGTGCGGCGGTACCACCGGTGAGAAGCAGACTCTCAAAATCACATTCCATCACAATTGGTTCGATCATGCCGATTCGCGCTGTCCGCGTCTGCACTACACCACGGCCCATGTCTATAACAATTACTATGACGGTGTGCCGGTTTACTGCATAGGGAATACCACCGAGTCATCGGCGTTCGTGGAGAATAATTATTTCCGTAATTGCAAGCGTCCAATGATGATTTCGGGACAGGGCACCGACAGTTACAACGAGGCCACTGGAGCGTATGATCTTAAAGGCACATTCTCAGGACAGGCCGGAGGTATGATGAAGGCTTACAATAACGTGTTTGTGGAAAATACCCCCAAACTGGTTTACCACACACAGCATGCCACCCATTTTGATGCATATCTCGCATCGTCGCGCGACGAGCAGCTGCCATCGTCGGTGGTTTCAGTGAAAGGCGCATGGCCTTATTCAAATTTTGACACGGCTCCCGATATGTATGCGAGCATTCCTGCTGCCCCGGAGGATGTGCCTGCTGATGTCACCGCGTATGCCGGACGTATGGACGGAGGCGATTTCAAGTGGAGTTTCGACAATGCCAAGGATGATGAGGACCACGAGGTAAACCTGCCGCTTAAGGCTGCTATCACAGGGTATGCAAGCAGATTGCAGGCCATTCAGGGTGAGGATGACTTCACCACCGGTATAACCGACGTTTGGGCAGATGATGAGACAGAAATTGAGGTCTATGATCTGCACGGACGTAAGGTAGGTAATGATTTCACCGCGCTTCCATGTGGTATTTACCTGTTGAAGCATGGAGGACGCGTGGAGAAACGCATCATTCGCTGAAGGCTATTTTTCTGACTCTCTGCGTTCGATATACTGGGTAGGGGTCATTTCCATCTCGGCTTTGAAACATCTTGAGAAGTATTTCGGGTCGGCAAAACCTACACGATAAGCGATTTCGGTGATAGGCATAGCTCCCTCATCAAGAAGTTTCAAGGCCTTTTTTATGCGCATCTGTTTGATGAAGTCGACAGGCGACAATCCTGTTATCTGCTTCATTTTCGTGTAATAGGCTGTTCGGCTCATCCCAAGATGTCTGGCGAAATCCTCCACCACGAGCGATGGGTTGTCGAGGTTGGCATTGAGGAATTCGATGGACTGCTCGATAAATGCCGAGTCTTTGTCAGGGGGGGCCGTTTCAGCCGTGGCGTCCGGGGATCGTGTCAAAGGTGAGGCCATGTTGAAGTCGCGGTTGAGCTGGTCGACACGCAGGAGGAACGAATATTTTTTCTGTATCAGATTCCGCATGCGTTTTAGGTAGATGATGGCGTAAATCATGCCGGCCATTATGGCGACGAAAATAATTAACAAAATGAGTTTGAACCATATCGTTTCCACGAAGCGAGGTTCGACTTCGATATGGATGATGCGGCTGAGAGTGTCCCACTCACCGTCGTGGTCTATAGCCTCTATTATGAGATCGTAGTGGCCGGGGGGAAGGTTGTTGTAGGTGGCAGCCGGCTGAAGGTCGGCGGTGTAGTTCCATCCATTGTCATATCCGTCCAGACGGTAGCGGAATGCAGAATTGGCTTCTGAGTCATATTCGAGCGCCGAAAGATAGAGCGAGAAGTTGCGTTGATGTGGAGCAAGTGTGAGGATGTCAGGGTCGTTGAGCGGACTCACAGATATATCGTTCTGATAGCGTATGCCTGTCACGGCTATATGGCGTGTATGGTCTATGCCGGCGATTTCGGCGGGTTGAAATGTGAGGATTCCGTCAGAAGTCCCTGCGACAATCTCATCGCCTACAGAGACCGGTTCGGCTTCCGAAAAGCTGAAATCGCCTATGAAGCTTGAGGCTCCATAGGTGTTATAGAGTCCGGTGGAGGGTGTAAAACGTGTAAGCGCTTTTTCGGATATCAGCCATATCCTGTCGCCGTGGGTTATCGCGGTTTTGATCTGGTCGGCTGTCTCAGCTGCAGGGATGATGAAGTTGGTGAAATGGATGGTGTCAGAGAGTAGGTTATCGGAATCGATACGACTCACGCCACTGCCGTAGACACAGGCATAGTATTTGCCCTCTGATTTCACTACGGCCATTATGTCATTGCCCTTTAATCCCCAGTGGTCTTTGCGGAACTTGTTGATGTGAAAGCGGGGAGATGCCTGGTTTGAAATGTCGGCGGTCACAAGTCCGTCGGCAGTGCCGAGTAGCAGTATGCCGCCATCGGTAACAGTGATGTTTCTTATTTTGAGTCCCGCCGGTTGATTGGCAACTTTGCGGAATGTCATGCTTCCGTCGGGAGCTTTTCTGGCTTCCGAAAGGCCGTTGCCATATGACGCGAGCCAGATGGTGTTACCGGTGAAGGCTATGTCGTAAATTGAGTCACTGGGGAGAGAACCGGATTGGCGCGGATTGGAACGATAATGCCTGATGGTGAAGTTGTCACTTTTCCCTTGGGAAAGCTGATAGATTCCGTCACCTTTTGTGGCAATCCAGATGTCGCCCGAGGGTGACTGGTGCATACCGTAGACCGGCATGGAGGAGAATTGAGCCGGAGTTGGCGAGATGGTGCCTGAGGGTGTGAGGTAGCCTATTAGAGCTCCATCAGCCCCTGAAATGGCTATAGAGTTGCTGCGGTCGGCAAGCCAGAGCCTGCCTTGGCTGTCATGAAGGATGGCGCGTGTCTCCTGTCGGGGGCCGTTAGGGGTATGGGAGAAGTGATTGGGATGGAAGCTGAGGCAGTCAGTGCCACCGGAATGGAATATCCACAGGTTTTTGTCGCAGTCCACAAGATATTTCTTGATGTCCGATACGTGGTAATTTGAAAATGACTCACGGTCGTGGAACGTACATGCTTTAATAGTGCCTGATTTCTCATCGAAATAGCTAAGAAATCCGTTGGCGGGTTTGAGGATGATGTTGTGTGCCTTGTCCTCCATGAAGAGCTGCGGATTTTTCATTATCTCTCCTTGTGACGCACGTGGGGACTGGAGGATGATGGATTCGGGACGAGAAACATCGGATATCATCACTATGTCGCAATCTCTTCCGAATCCCCATATCCGGTGGCGCGAATCCCTGGCTAGATATATCACAGGGTGTTCGGAATAACGTATGGTTTCCCCGGTGGGGAGATTGATTGACCACACTCCATGGTCGGTGCCGATGATGATTCTGTCACCTTCACGAAGAGTGTAGGTGACGGTGAGCGTGGTGGGTGAAAGTGCATCACGGCGTTCGGCGCTGCTATTGCGCGGTGTGCGTGTGAAATTTCCGTCGGGAGCAATAAGGAGATGATGGGTCGGGGTGGAGTAGACGCTCCTGCAATTGCCTTGGAATATTTTGTCGTGTGTGAAATTTATGGCAGCCTTGTCGGTGAGAATCCATTCTTCTCCGTTGTCATCGAGGGTGATACTGTTGATTTTGCCGCTGTCGTGAAGCATCGGGTGCCCCGCTTCATAGAAGTGAGGCTCGGTAAGTGGATCCGCATCAACGAGCCGGATGCACGCGTAGTCTTTGAATGTGACCCAGGTGACGCCATTTTTAAGCGGTGTGAGCACTTTTACTTTCTTCTCCTGCATTTCGGGTATTATGGTAGACAGGTCGGTAAAGATGCCCGAAGCAGGGTCAAAGATAAAGAGACGGTTATCGGAGGAGACACACCATATTTTACCGTCGGCATTCATCTTGAGATTATAGATGCGGTTTGAGTCAATCGTGCCGTCGGAATTTAGAATCGGCTTGAACGAAAAGAAGTTATAGCCGTCATATCGGATAAGCCCATTCCATGTGGCAAACCATAGGAATCCTCTCTCGTCCTGCTGTACGTTGGAAATATGGCTCTGGCTCAGGCCGGGAGTGGTGCTGAAGTCACGTTTGCGGCATACAAAGTCGGCCGGAGTTGTTGCCGTGGAGGTATGGGACTGCCATCCTATTGACAGACTTATGAGTAGGGCGATGATAAGGTGTCGGGTCATGGTTATTGATGGTAAGGAGGCTGGAGAGATATTGGTGATTGATAATACAAACTTAGTGAAAATTTCTGAGTTTTCCATGAATAATGATATCTTCGGCCTTTAGACCGGGTGTTGGGCGGCCTCTTAATGATTATTGAAGTTGTGACAATGCTATTTTGCAAGTGGGGGGAAGATTTTTGGGAAACTATTTAGGTGGTTAGGGCCAAATTTATTACTTTTGCATCAATATAATAAGTAAACTTATGAATAAGAAGACATTTATCTTGTTCTCAGCCGGGATGCTGGCTGTGAGCGCGTGTGCTGTGGAGTCACAGCCTAATTATACATTGACTTTCCCTGTGCCGGCCGATAAGAACAATACTATGGCTTATCTTTTCGATTGGGACAGCAGCCAGAAACTTGATTCTGTAATAGTGACTGACGGGCAGGCGAAATTTGCCGGCAACGTCGATGAGGCTTTCCTCGGTCGCATCGTGGTGGATGGTGCCCGTGGCCCTATTTTCATCGTGGAAAAGGGGGATATCACCCTGACTCCCGAAGGGCAGGCTAAGGGAACACCGATGAATGAGAAATTCGAGTCATATACCCGCCGTCTTGGTGAAATCCAGCAGGAGTATCAGACTCTCAACCCCGAGGATTCAATCCAGGCTGCCAAAGGTCAGGCTCTCGAAGCTGAATATATGTCTATACCGATGAAGGCATATAAGGAAAACCAGGGATCGCCTATCGGTCTCTACTGGTTCCTTCAGCAGGCTTATGAGATGGATCTTGCGCAGCTCGATGCCGCTATTGCAGCCGATGCTTCGCTTAAGGATTCAAAGCGCGTAGAGTCGATCCGCAATGCTCTCGTTGCCAAGGCTGAGACTTCGGTAGGTAAGCAGTACAAGGATTTTGAAGTGACTTATGACGGCAAAGTGCAGAAGTTGAGCGACTATGTAGGCAAGGGACATTACACTCTTGTGGACTTCTGGGCAAGCTGGTGTGGTCCGTGCATACGTCAGACCAAGGTCATCAAGGAACTTTACAACAAGTATAAAGGCAAAGGTCTTGAAGTGGTGGGTGTAGCTGTCTGGGATGAACCCGAAAACACACTCAAAGCTATCAAGAGCCATGGTCTCGAATGGCCCTGCATCATGAATGCACAGACTATCCCGACTGACCTCTATGGTATTTCAGGTATCCCTTGCATCATCCTTATCGATCCGGAGGGTAAGATTGTGTCACGTGATAAGCAGAGCCAGGAGTTGGTTGACGACGTGGATGCAGCCATGGCTAATTTCCAGCCCGAAACCACAGCAGTGGAGACGGTTGCTACTCCTCAGGACACTGCTGCTGTGATATTCTAATCACGATTACCTACATTTATGACAGAAAACGAACTCAAGGATTTACTTGACACAGAGGCGGCGAGGATTAACTCGCCGTCTTTTATTGGTGATGACCCGGTGCAGTTTCCGCGCCGGTTCTCCGACGTGCGTGACATTGAGATTGCCTCGTTGCTTAGTGCGACAATCGCGTGGGGCAACCGTAAGATGATATGCCGTGACTGTGACAAGATGCTCGGCTTGATGGACAATGAGCCGTATAAGTATGTGATGGACGAGGGGTATGAGGATCTCCCGGACGGAATGAACATACACCGCACATTTTTCACCCAGCATCTTAAGTATTATCTTCGCGGTTTGCGTAAGATATATGCCGATCATGGTTCGCTTCAGGAGTTTGCCCGTTCACTTGACGTGGCCTCTGATGAAGCTCCTGCATGGAGGCTTGTAGATGGTATCAACAGGCAGCTTGCCTTGGCTACACCGGGACATGATGAACTTGCATCAAGGTGTCTGCCGCAGAATCTGGTCAACACGGCGCTAAAGCGTGTCAATATGGCTTTGCGCTGGCTTGTGAGAAATGACGGCATAGTTGATATGGGTGTCTGGGATGTTATAAAGCCGTCGCAGCTCTATATCCCGCTTGATGTCCATGTGGGTGATATATCACGTGAACTCGGGCTTCTTACGCGCAATGCCAATGACCGTAAGTCGGTCAATGAGGTTACTTCGCATCTGCGCCGATTCAATCCGTCCGACCCAACAGTCTATGACTTCGCCCTTTTCGGTATAGGCATGAAGCTGTGAGGCCAAAAATGTTGCCGAATTATTGGCTTATAGCTGCAAATGACGGTGAATTATATGCCGGGATTTATTCTTTGTCAAAGAAAGTCGGACGTATATAATCATAATGGGCCAATGATAGAAATTTGATAAAACATAATGAGAAAAACTAATCGGGAGCTTCGCGGATTTGCGGAGCTCCCGATTAGTTTATGTGATTTGATGCGTTTTTTGATGCGCTTATCGTCCTGAAGCGATGATGTTGTCGCGGAGACGGTTGTTGAATTCCTTCTGGTCAAGGAGGTTTTCAAGCGTGAGGTGCATGCGGTAGCGCCAGTAGTGGCGTGGGTTGGCGGGGATGTTGATGAGTTCCTCGCGCGGATCACGGCGACGCAGCACTCCGTCGGTCGACAGCCAATCCTGCAAGGGGAGTATGCAGAGCATTGAGGGGGAGTCGAGATGGAGTTTCAGGATGCGGTCGCAAATCCAAGGCTCGGCATACTGAGGAGCCTGGCCGGGTTCGTGAAGCACTTCGTTGTAGAAACGCTGTGTGGTGGCCGGATCGCTTTCCCACCAACGGCGTATGCCGTCCATGTCGTGGGTTGAGGTGGTGCATACTGAATAATAAGGATAGTTCCATGTGTTGCCGAAGGGAGTGGTGGGATCCTTGGGCATGCGCTGTATTTCAAGCACGAGGATTTCGAGCGCGCTCATCACTGCCGGTACACATGCGGGAATCATGCCGAGGTCCTCAGCACATACGAGCATGTCGGTGGCATCAATGAGGGGCGGAAGTTTCCACATGGCTTTTCCGTACCAGAAATCGTTGTTTCGACGGTAGAAGAAGTCGTTGTAGAGACGGTCGAAGCACCAGCGTTCGTAGTCGGTGAGTGAGCGGTATATATAAGTGAACTGTGCAGAGATGCGTGGATGGTATTTCCCCTTTTCGTATGGATCCTCAATGAAGAGCACGTCGTCGATGAGGCCGAGGAGCGCATTGCAGATACGTTCGTTCTTCTCGTTCTTTTCGAGGTTGGCGAAGTGGTCGACAACCTTACGCTGAGTGTTGAATTCATCCTTGAGCCTGTATTTGCCGTAGCCTTCATCTATCAGGTATGCGTTGCGGCATTCTTCGGCATAGTCACCGAAGAAGTCGTGGAGCATGTAGTCCATGATGAATGGGCGTGTCTGGCGGTCAACGTCAATCCAGAAGTCGTAACTGTTGCGGAGCTCGTCGGGCGAGAAGGGTAATGCGCGGTTGAACACGCCGAGAAGACCGTGGACAGCATCCATTGGAATCTGCCATATGCGGAAGAATCCGAGCACATGGTCGATGCGGTAGGCGTCGAAATATTCGGCCATCTTGCGGAAACGTGCTTTCCACCAAGCGAAGCCGTCCTTAGCCATCTCATCCCAGTTGTAGGTGGGGAATCCCCAGTTCTGGCCGAGCACGGAGAAGTCATCAGGGGGAGCGCCGGCCTGACAATCGAGATTGAACAGTCGAGGTGAAATCCATGCGTCAACGCTGGTGCGTGAGATGCCGATAGGGATGTCACCCTTGATGGCTACTCCATGGCTGTGGGCGTAGTCGCGCACCTCGCGCATCTGCTTGTCAAGGAAATACTGGATGTAATATACGTAATTTATATCATTCTGATGAATTGCGATGAACTGGTTGACTTTCTCCTCGTCATACACGACATATTCACCCCATTTTTCCATCTCGGGAGTATGGTGTATGTCACGCAGCACACAGAATGCCGCATAGGGGGTGAGCCAAGAGGCGTTTTTGGCAAAGAATGTCTTGAAGTCATCTGATTCGAGAACCGATGCTCCGTCCTGAGCGAAAAGTTCGCGTGTGAATTCATTTTTGCCGTTGTTGACGCGCTCGTAATCGACCTGTGGCAGACGGTTGAGTTCGCGGCCGAGATCATCGAAATAGCGTTGGCGACCTTCGTCATTAAGGCGACCCATGGCCGAAAGGCGGAGATACATGGGATGGAGTGCGAAGGTGGAGTTGGCATTGTAGGGATATGAGTCCTTCCATGTGCCTGTCATGGTTGTGTCGTTAATCGGGAGCAGCTGCACGAAGTTCTGGCGAGTCTGTGCGGCCCAGTCGATCATCTTTTTGAGGTCGAGGAAGTCACCCACGCCGAAGTCCTCGTCGCTACGGAGCGAGAAAACAGGTATGGCCACACCTGCACCGCGCCAGGGGGTGAGCGGATTGACGAGGCGTTGGCCTGCGTCGATGATGCTTTCGTCGGGGGTGGTTGGATTAATGTCAATGTGCCGGTTATCGCGACCTTCCCAAGCCACTACTTCACCGGTGGCTTTTTTAAGTATGAGAAATTTGTAGTCGGTGCCGGGGGTGAGAGCTGATGTAGGGATGTTGACACGCCATGTGGGGTAGTCGGCATCGCTCATCACGAGGGCTTTTTCAGGATTCCATGCTCCCATGGCATGGGCTTCGCCGCTCACAGCCACAACTTCGTCGGGACGTACCATTGGCGCGTCAACCGAAAGGGTAAGCATTCCGGAGGTGGGGATTACGCGTTGGGCGCGTTCGGGGCGGTTGCAGATGCAGTCGACGAATGCGCTGCTGTAATATGGCTTATCCCAAGGCTGATCCTGCCAGCGGTCAGTGACAGCCACGCGGTGCACGTGGTCGCTATGGTCAAAACGGCGGGGTTTGCCCCATTCACGTTTGACATATCCGTTGTCATGGCGGACTATGTAGCCATAGGTGAATGTCTGGACAGAGTCGGGAATCTCGACCTGTGCGGTCCAGGTCTCGGCTCCGTGGAGTTCCATAGGTATGGCCTTTGCGAGGTCGTCATTGCCCAAGGCATCCGCAGAGCCTGTCAGAAACAATGATTCGCCCCACTCGGTGCGGTAATTGACATTAAAGGTAAGTTTCATAAGTATGATATAATTAGAAATATTTCTCAGTAGGTTATAGATGCGCGCCCACGCTGGACAAGCATAGCGCAAAGGTAAAAAAAAACTATAATAAAAACAAACAGCGCGACTTGATAGCCGCGCTGTTTAAGAATGTTTACCACAAAGGTTTATTTGCTTTCAGGGTCGAGGATTACGACACGGTAATTGTTCTGGGCGTTGAGTGCTTTCATGAAGTCCATTACGTCGTTGACAGTGATGGAGTTCATTGAGTCGATGTTGCCGTTGAATGTGTCGACACCGTTGAGCTGGAAGCCGGCGATACCGGTGAGCCAGGGACGGTTTTTCTCTTTGTCCTCGGTGTATGACTTAACCATGTATTCCTTGATGGGGTTGAGTTCCTCGGGAGTGACATTAGTCTCCATGTCCTTGAACTGGCCTTTGATGAAGGTGAGGACTTCTTCTTTCATTTCAGGCTTCATGGGGAATCCGCTTGTGATGGCGATGGGGTTGAGACCTGTGCGGTCCATGTAGCCCTGAGCGTAGATTGAATAAACTGCGCCCATATCCTCGCGGACAGTCTTGAGGAGGCGGTTGGTGAGGATCTGTCCTGCAACAGATGCTATCTGGGCATTCTTTGCAGTGTAGTCACCGTTGCCGCTCTCGATGATTGTGACATAGGTCTGAGGAGTAGCCATCGAAGTGGTGAAGGTGTCGATGCCTTCGCCTGTCTTGGTGAAGAGGTCGGGGTTGTAGGTCGTTACATCCTTGACAGCTGTGGCTGCGTCGCCGGGAAGAGATGCGATGTATTTCTCAACGAGGGGCTTGAAGGTGTCGATGTCAATGTTGCCTACGAACACGAAGGTGTAGTCGGCAGCGTTGGCCGTGAGTTCGTGGGCGATCTGGATGGTCTGCTCGCGTGAAGCGGCGTCGATTGAAGCTGCGCTGACCACTTTCTTGTGGGCAGAGTTATAGAGAGCTTCGTGCTGTACTTTCTCGCTGATATATTCAGGACTCTTTTCCTGGTTGGCGAGGAAGCCGCTGTAGGCTTTCTTGAGAGCGTCAAACTCGTCGGCAGTAAATTCGATATCCTTGAATGTCATGTAGAGGAGCTCCATGAGGGTGGGGAGATCCTTGGGAGTGGACTGGCCTACGATGTAACGCATGTAGTCGTCGAACGCCACTGATACAGAAGCCTGCTTGCCGGCGGTGTATTTGCTGAGGTCGGTATTTGTGTATGAGCCGAGACCGTTGGAGCGGAGTGAGAAGGGGAGGAAGAGGATGGTATTGGCATACTCGTCGGAGTAGTCGGAGTAACCACCCTTGGCCACAGCCTGGAGGAAAATCTCGTCCTCTTTGAACTTGGTCTGTTTTACGATAACTTTGGCACCGTTTGAAAGGGTCCATTCAGTTGTGCCCCAGGTCTTGTTGTCGACAGCCGAGGTGATGGTGCCGGCGGTGGGTTCAACAGGGATAAGGGGTTCTGACTTCACTTCGTCAACGAAAGGCTCGATGTTTTCAGCGTCGACAGCAGCAAAAGCTTCGGCGAGGGCTTCCTTGGTGGGGAGTGTGATGCCTTCAGCTTCGGGAGCGAGAACCATGACAACACGGTTGTCGGGGGTAATCATCTGGGCGAAAGCCTGATTGATGGCAGCTACAGGAACCATCATGGCAAACTGCTGGATCAATGGCCATTCGGTCTCAAGTCCGGGGATAGGTTCCTGGTCAGTGAAGTTTTTCACGTATTCGCTGACGTATGAACTGTTCTCGCGGGTAGAGCGGTTGTTGTACTGGCGTTCGATTGCAGAAAGATACTGGTTACGTGCACGTTCGTATTCGCCCTGGGTGAATCCGCCACGCTGCGCACGGAGGATTTCACGGTAAACGGCTGAGAGAGGAGTGACGATTTCGTTACCCTTTGCTGCAGCAAATGCCGAGAACGCATCCTTGGTTTTGCTTGATAGGAAGAATCCACCATTGCTTACGCTTGCGCCTGCAAATGGAGAGTCGGGTTTAGAACCGATTTCTTCAAGGCGTTCGTTGAGCATGGAGGAGATCATGCGGAGCATGTACTCCTGGATGTAGTACATGGGGGTGTTTTTCATCTCGGCGGGGAGAGGATCGGAGATGAACATGATCTGACCAAGGAGGTTCTGCTGTTCGGGATCGCTTCCGATGCCATAGAGGGTGCCTTTATGGTCGGGAACAGGTTCGTATTTGCGTTCAGCAGCGTTTTCTGGCATTTCAATCGATGTGAACATCTCCTTGATTTTGCCTTCGATGCGGTCAACGTCGATGTCACCCACGACGATTACGGCCTGCTGGTCGGGACGATACCATTTTTCATAGTAGTCGCGAAGAGCCTGGGGAGGGAAGTTGTCAACAACTTCCATGATGCCGATGGGAAGACGGTGGGCGTACTTTGATGTGGGGTAGATGTCGGGGAGAATCTTTTCGATGATTCGCATCTGGCCCTGCATTGAGCGGCGCCATTCTTCATGGATCACGCCACGTTCCTTGTCGATTTCCTCGGGGGCGAGGGTAAGGTCGTTGGCCCAGTCATGAAGGATGAGAAGGCAAGAGTCCTGGACGCTTTCGCGAGCCACGGGCACGTTGTTGATGTTGTAGACAGTCTCGTCGACACCGGTGTAGGCATTGAGGTTCACGCCGAATTTCACGCCGATTGATTCGAGCCAGTCACGGAGCTTGTTGTCGGGGAAATTGGTAGTTCCGTTGAAGCACATGTGTTCAAGGAAGTGAGCCAGACCGCGCTGGTTTTCTTCCTCGAGGATTGAGCCGACATTCTGTGCGATGTAGAAGTCTGCTTGTCCTTTGGGATATTCGTTGTGGCGAATGTAGTAGGTCAAGCCGTTGGGCAGCTTTCCGATGCGGACGGCTGAGTCAACAGGAAGAGGTTGGAGCATCGGGTTCTCACCTTGTGCTCTGACAATGCCGGGAAGCAGCATTACGGCTACAAGCATCAGCAGTGTCGGAAGATTAAAAATTTTCTTCATCTGAAATGAATAATTATGAAATGTGATATTGATAATTCTTAAAATATTCAGCTGTCATGAGTAGGATGCCTTGATCGGGCGTGGTATATATGCAGTTAGACGGCACAATTTAATGAAAAGTGACAGCCGCATCAGTATTTTTAGGTTTTTTTAACGCTTTGTTGCCCAATACGGTTATCACTTCGTCGCGGAGATAAGGAACATCTACTATATAATAGGTGGAGTAGGATGGATGGAACACTCCAAGACGCATTGCTGACACACGGATGTCATATTTAGTCTCGAGAATGTAACGGTAGATGCTCAGTTGCAGGGCGTAGTGATAATATGACGTATCGTCGAGGTGTGAAATCGGATAGAGGGCGGTCTTGTGGAATCGGCTCTGGATTTCAACCTCACCTGACGGCGAGATGAGTTTTTGCGAGCGTTTCCAGTCATAGATGTTGAATGTGCCGTCGGGGGTCAGCTCCAGAAAGTCGAGCGTGCCGGCTATGCCATATTCCTCGATGAATATGCGCCACTCTGTGCGGTAAGGATGCAGGGTGTGGTCGGCTGCAAACAGTCGGAAGAGGGAGAAGGCATCGGCATCGTCGCCGGCATCTTCTCCCAGGTAGTAATGCTCGATTTTTTCGTGCATTGCTGTGCCGAGGTTACGTGCATGGCATGCGTTCTTTTCCCAGCGGTCAAGCAACTCTTGGGGAGTGACTCCTTCCTGGGCAGCTTTGCGGTTGGCCCAGTAGACTGCATCAAAGCGCGGAAAGCACTCTTCCACAAGGGTTGTCACTGATTTAAACGGTGTTCCATTGTGGTAATAAGTGTGGCTTTCGGCATCGAAAGTCAGGAGCAGGTCGCGTGGATGGAAATTGCGTGTGTTGAAGTCCATAAAAGGTGTGAAAACTGTTGCGATTAGAAGAAGTCAGTAGCCTGACATTAATCGTTGAGCTGTTTTTTTGCTTCTTCCCACAGGGCGTCCATCTCTGAGAGGGTCATTTGGTTGAGTTCTTTGCCCATTTCCTTGGCACGCTGCTCTAAGTGATTGAATCGACGTATGAATTTTGCATTGGTCTTTTCCAATGCGTTCTCAGGATTTATCTTGTAGAGCCGGGCTGCATTGATGACGCTGAAAAGAAAGTCGCCCATCTCGGCTTCCATCTCCTCGTGATTTCCTGATGCGAGGGCCTCGGAGAATTCGTCCATTTCCTCTCTTACCTTATCCCATACCTGCTCGGGTTTTTCCCAGTCAAAACCTACGTTGGCGGCTTTTTCCTGGATACGGTCGGCTTTGATCATTGCCGGAAGGGCTTTAGGCACACCTGAGAGCACTGTCTTGTTTCCGCCTTTCTCTTTCAGCTTGAGCTGTTCCCAGTTTTGTAGCACCTCGTCGGTGGAGTCGACATGTACGGTGCCGAACACGTGGGGGTGACGGAAGATGAGCTTGGAATTGAGCGCGTCACACACGTCCACGATGTCGAACGCTTCCTTCTCTTCGCCTATTTTGGCATAGAAAAGCACGTGGAGCAACACATCGCCGAGTTCCTTGCGGATGTTGGCGTCATCAGAATTGATGAGGGCGTCGCAGAGTTCGTAGACTTCTTCGATGGTGTTTGGGCGGAGTGATTCGTTGGTTTGCTTTGCGTCCCATGGGCATTTGACACGGAGAATGTCGAGGGTGTCAATAACGCGTCCGAGGGCTTCGATTTTCTCTTGACGAGTATGCATGATTATGAATTGGTTTAACTATGTCGGCACCGCCCGGTGATGGTCGGCGCGGATTGATTGATTTATACTTAGGAATATTTTGCAAAGTTACATTTTTTCGGGGAATTACTTTTATATGAAATGGTGAAAATATGTTGCGGGAGTGATACCAAAAAGTAGGGTCGGATGGTATACCGTCATTCTTTATGGGTATAAAACTCGTGTGGATGCGCGGATTTTTCATTATTTTTAGGTATGGCATGAGCGGCTTGGTGTGAGTATCTTTGCATCAGTGATTTTGCGTGCCGTCAGAGTGCGGATAATAATGAAAGTTTGGAAATGACAGCGAGACAGAGGGAATATAGACCTCATAACAAGATGAGGGAGATAGTAGCCGATAATAATCTGCTTCTGATGGTGATAAGCCGTTTTGATATCGGTTTCGGATTTGGCGACAAGACTATAAGCGAGGTGTGCAGAAGCTATAATGTGGATGTCGACACCTTCTTGGCTGTGTGTAATCTTCTGAACAATCAGGACTATAAGCGTTATCCGGTGAAGCTGCCCTCATTGATGGGATATCTGAAACGCGCTCATTCGTCATTTGTGGATATGACTCTGCCCAAGATTCGCCACAAACTGATCGAGGCTATCAACTATTCCGACTCTAACGATGTGGCGTTTCTGCTCATGAAGTTTTATGACGACTATGTGGTGGAGGTGAAAAAGCACATGGACTATGAGAATGACACAATATTCTCGTATGTCGACGAGCTGCTGAAAGGGCATATAAAAGATGATTTCAGCATCACGAAATTCTCAGTCAATCATAGCCATACTGCCACTAAGCTCAACGAGCTGAAGGATATATTCATATATCATTATAATCAGCGTGACAATCTGCTGCTCAGTTCGGCATTGTTTGACATAGTGATGTGTGAGCGTGACATGATGTCGCATTTTGAGGTGGAGAGCAAGTTGTTTCTGCCGGCTGTAGAGGCCCTCGAGTCGACGTTACGCTCGCGGTTGGCTAACGACGAGAGGAATGAAGATGACAAGGCTGATGTCACTGATTCGTTGCTCGACTCTCTGAGCGAACGGGAGAAGGATATAATAAAATGTGTGGCCAGAGGATTGTCCAATAAGGAGATAGCCGATGAACTATGTCTGTCGGTACACACTATCACCACTCATCGGCGCAACCTGAGTGCCAAACTGGGGATACATTCCCCTGCCGGACTGACAATTTTCGCCATATTGCATCATTTGGTTGAGATAAAAGATATAACTCCTCGGCAGTAGATAAGTGATAAGATGAAAAAAATCACCCTCCAGCGACTTGATGCGAATGTCGCGCTGGAGGGTGATTTTATTTTGTGCGTCGCAGTCCACTGTATGGTGTGAACGCGAGCTTTTATTCAAATATGTGACGCAGCTTTGAGAAGATGCGGTTCTTGGTGGCTTCGTTAGGAGTCATGTTAGGCTTACCGCGCAGTGACTCGATAGTGGCCTGTTCTTCGGGAGTTACAGCTTCGGGGATGTAGACCATCACGTTGACGAGCTCATCGCCAGTGCCGTATCCGTCGGTTGAGGGGAGACCCTTGCCACGCAGACGGAGCACTTTGCCCGGTTGCGTGCCGGCAGGAATCTTAAGACGTGCACGTCCGGTGATGGTGGGTACTTCCACTGATCCGCCAAGGGTGGCGGTGGGGATGTCGAGCATAAGGTTGTATATCACGTCGTTGCCGTCGCGGATAAGTTCGGGGTGCTTGATTTCCTCAATCACCACAAGGAGGTCACCGTTGGCACCACCGTGGATGGCGGCATTACCTTTGCCTTTAAGTGTGAGGGTCTGTCCGTCGCTGACGCCGGCCGGGATTGAGAATGAGACAGTCTCATCTTTGCGTACCACACCTTCGCCGTGGCAATATGTACAGTTTTCGGTGATGATTTTGCCTTCGCCGTGACACTGGGGACACTCAACAGCTGCCTGTGAGATACCGAAGAGGGTCTGCTGCTGGCGCACCACAGTACCCGAACCATGACATGTGGGGCACGTGTTGAACGCAGTGCCGTCCTTGGCACCGGTGCCATTACAGTGTGTATCCTTGACGAGGGTGGGGATTTTGAGGGTTTTGGTGACACCGGTGGCAATCTCCTCGAGTGTCATTTTGACCTTTATGCGGAGATCGGAACCGCGGCGTTGGCGACGACGAGTGCGTCCGCCCGCTGATTCGAAACCACCCATATTGCCGAATCCTCCACCGAATATATCGCCGAACTGCGAGAATATATCCTCCATTGAGAAGCCGCCGGCATGGAAGCCGCCACCTCCGCCCGGGAAACCCTGTGGACCCATATTATGGCCGAACTGGTCATATTTAGCGCGCTTTTCAGGATTGGAGAGGACATCATAAGCCTCCGCCGCCTCCTTGAACTTTTCTTCAGCCTCCTTGTCGCCCGGATTTTTGTCGGGGTGATACTGGATGGCTTTCTTGCGGTAAGCGCTTTTTATGGCTTTTTCGTCGGCATTTTTGTCGACTCCGAGCACTTCATAATAATCTCTTTTTTCTGCCATGGGAATAAGTGGTTACTGGCCCACAGCCACTTTGGCATGGCGGAGCACTTTATCGTTTAACGTATATCCTTTAGTGGGGGTGTCGATTACTACACCTTTCTGAGCCTCATCGGTCACAGGGACCATGGCTATGGCTTCGTGGAGCTCAGAATCAAACGGCTTGCCTGTACTTTCGATGGGCTTCACGCCGTTCTGTGCCAGGAACTTGATAAGTTTCTGGTAAATCAGCTCCATGCCTTGACGGATAGCTGCGGGGTCGTCGCTTTTGGCGCTCGCTTCGAGGCCGCGCTCGAAATCGTCGACAATCGGCAGAAGACCTTTGAGGACACTCTCGGAGGCATTCTTGATGAGGTCGGATTTTTCTTTGACAGTACGTTTGCGGAAATTGTCAAACTCGGCCATCAGGAAGAGATATTCCTTCTTCTCTTTTTCCACCTGCGCCTGAGCATCAATGAGCTGTTGTTTCAGAGCGTCGATGTTGGCGAGTTCGTTGTTGATGATTTCGTTCTCTTCGTCAATCTCGGAGTTCTGCTCTTCCTGAGCTTCCTGAACGTCATCGAGAACTTCGGCGCCCTCTGCCTCGCGATGAAGACGAGTTTCGTCGTGGCGTCCTGACTTATTTTCTGATTGATTTGAGTTGTTACTCATAATATATAGTTTTCTTTTATTATCGTGTTATCTTATTCTGTCTATCAAAAAGGTTGCCAAACCCTACGTGAGAAGCAGTTCACAGGTGCTTTTTTGCATGACCCTACTGCGGTCTGACTTATTTTTTAAACAAATCACGTGGGATAACGTTCATTCCCCCAATTAAAAAGCATGATGAGTATCCCCTTTTCAGAGTCGTGCCACAAAAGTTTTATATTCCGGGAAACGTTCTGCCACCACGTCTGCCAAAATGTCATTGCCGGCGAAGAGTCCATAGACTGACGAGCCTGAACCTGACATGGATGCATAAACGGCACCCATGGATTCAAGTTGTGATTTCACCTCTGCAATGGCCGGATAAGATGGGAAAACCGAGGCTTCGAAATCGTTTTTCACAGACTGCCCCCATTGGGCTACAGGCATTTTCACAAGCTCCTGGAGCGGCTGCTCAGGTATGGCCGGGGTGGTGTTGGCATAAGCCTGTGAAGTTGGGACGCTTACGGTAGGCTTCACAAGCGCTATGGTAAGCCCTGAGAGGTTGATGTCGATAGGTGCGAGATCAGTGCCGGTCCCGGTGCATAGCATCGGTTTATTGTATATGAAGAAAGGACAGTCGGCTCCGAGTGAAGCCGCGATTTCAGCCAGCTCACCATCGGTAAGGCTGAGTGAGAACAGGTCATTGAGCCCCCGCAATGTGAATGAGGCATCAGCCGATCCACCTCCGAGTCCCGCTCCGTCAGGTATGATTTTACGCAGATATATGTCGACAGGGGGTAACGGCACCACCTTGTCGAGTGCGCGATAGGCTTTCATCACGAGATTTTTCTCCGGCGGGCATTCTACAGGGTTGCCGCTTGTGGTAAGTGTGGTCACAGAGCCTTTGGCAGGTACTATCTCCAGGATGTCATGCCAGGGCACCGGCATCATCACGGTGGATATGTCATGGTAACCGTCAGGGCGTTTGCGCAATATATCGAGCCCGAGATTGATTTTAGCGTTGGGGAATAGAATCATGATTCGTGAGGGGTAGTGTATGGTGGAAGGAAAGAGTAGGGCAAAGGTAGGAATTTTCCCTAATAAATCCTCTCCCGGTAGCGGAATTAAGCATCAAAATGATTAACTTTGTGTCCGCAAAAACAAGAAGACACTTTATGGCTCAGGAAACGAATTATAATAATCGCCGGGGAGGAAAACCGGAACATATTTCTAAATTTGATCACGGTGGACGCATACCGCCACGCGACAATGACCTTGAGGAAGCTGTACTCGGGGCGCTAATGCTTGAAAAGGATGCCTACACTGTGGTGTGTGATATCCTCAAGCCGGAATCGTTCTATGAGCCTTCTAACCAGAAGATATATGCCGCCATCCAGAGTCTCGGTGCGGCCCAGCAGTCAATCGACATGCTCACCGTGACGGAAAGATTGCGTCTGATGGGTGAGCTTGAGAATGCCGGAGGTCCGATGCGAGTGTCGGAGCTGACCTCACGTGTGGCTTCGGGTGCTCACGTGGAATTTCATGCCCGAATCGTGGCACAGAAATATCTCGCGCGCGAACTTATTAAATTCGCATCGCAGATCGAGGCGCAGGCTTTCGACGAAAGCTATGACGTTGACGATCTTCTCCAAGAGGCTGAAGGCAAGCTGTTTGAAATATCACAGCGAAACGTAAAGAAGGATGTGACCCAGATTGACCCTGTGATTAATGCTGCTATCGAGCAGATACAGACAGCGGCCAACAGGGCCTCCGGTCTGTCGGGTCTGGAGTCGGGTTACCATGAGCTTGACAAACTTACTTCAGGCTGGCAGCGAAGCGACCTCATCATCATCGCTGCCCGTCCGGCCATGGGTAAGACCGCCTTTGTGCTCTCGATGGCCAAGAACATGGCTGTCAACTACAATATCCCTGTGGCTATCTTCTCGCTCGAAATGTCAAACCTTCAGCTCGTGAACCGTCTGATCCAGAACACTTGCGAGATCGAGGGTGAGAAAATCAAGAGCGGACAGCTCTCGCAGATGGAATGGGACCAGCTGATGTCGCGCGTGAAGAATCTCTACAGTGCACCGCTGTTTATTGACGACACGGCTTCGCTCTCCATCTTCGAACTCCGCACAAAAGCCAGGCGACTGGTGAGAGAACATAATGTGCAGTTCATTATCATCGACTACCTCCAGCTGATGAATGCATCGGGCATGAAATTCGGTTCGCGTGAACAGGAGGTGTCAATGATTTCACGTTCACTCAAGCAGCTTGCCAAGGAACTCAACATCCCCATCGTGGCTCTCTCGCAGCTTAACCGAAGCGTGGAATCGCGTGGCGCCGACAGCAAGGATGGCAAGCGCCCGCAGCTGAGCGACCTTCGTGAGAGTGGTGCGATAGAGCAGGATGCCGACATCGTGTGCTTCATCCACCGTCCGGAGTACTATCTGCGTTCCGGTACTGATGCTGCCGGAAACGATATCCGCGGATTGGCTGAGTTCATCGTGGCCAAGCACCGTAGCGGTCGTGTGGACGACGTCAAGATGCGGTTTAAGTCACGCTATGCGCGCTTCGAGAACTGGGACGGCGAAGTGGAGATGACAAGCGGCACCAAGATGTCGCGCCTCAATGCCGTGGCCGACGAGGGTGGAGGCGATTTTAACCCGGTGAGTCCTTTCCAAGGCGGTTCGGCAGATATCCTCGGAGCGGCCCCCGATGATGCCCCTCCGTTTTAACATTGACATTTAACAGTCGGACTGCCACAGCTACACCCTTCTGAATAGCCTACAATAGGGTTGAGTGAAAAAAAATGAAAATGTTTTTTAACGTTGATAGAACTTTTTGTTAATCTGTCGTGTTAGATAGATAAAATTAACAAAACAACAATTCAATCAACAACTCAACAACTATTGTTTTATGAAAAAAGCGTTATTAATCCTTGCAATCATACTTGGAAGTGTGACTGCATTTGCTCAGAATCTTGACAAGAACGAAGCAAAGCAACTCAAAGCTTTCCTATCTGAGCCCGCAAAAGAGGGAACTAATGCATCAGCTCTCAAAGTTTCCAACCTCAATGATATCGCCTCGATCGAGGGTGTCACAGTTGAAAACGGTCACGTTACAGCAATCGAATGGAAAGACAAGAAATTGAGTGGTACTCTTAACCTCTCAGGTTTCAAGGCTCTTACCAAAGTAGATGTTTCAAGAAATGAACTTTCAGCACTCAGTGTTGCCAACAGCCCGGCTCTCGTGGAACTCAACGCCAGCCGTAACAAACTTACCGAAGTTGACTTTGCAGGATGTGGAGCTCTTCAGAAAGTGTCAGTTTATAAGAACCGTCTTACCGACATCGCTCTCGACAACTGCCCGCTGCTCAACAACCTCAATGTATCCAACAACCTGTTTGTCGATCTCAACGTATCCAACAGCTTCAATCTTAAGACCCTCAACTGCCAGGGCTGTCACCTCGAATCACTGAATGTTTCAGGTTGCCAGGCACTTAAGAATCTTTACTGTGGCTACAACAAGTTGACTCAGCTCACCCTTGCAGGTGTTGAGAACCTCCAGAACCTCAACATCGACGATAACGAAATCTCTACCTTTATCGTCTCTGGTCTGCCTACACTTGCAACCCTTATCTGCTCTGACAACAACATGACCACCATGGGTGTCCGTAATTGCAACAACCTCCTTGACTTGGTTTGCTCCTACAACGATCTTACTTCCCTCACCGTTGAAGGTTGTCCTAACCTCCAGTTCGTTGACTGCTCTTACAACGACCTCACCACTCTTAACCTTTCAAACCAGACTTTCCTCCAGCGTCTGATCTGCAACAACAACCAGCTCACCACTCTCGATGTCTCGTTTGACCAGGCTCTTACTTACATCAACTGCCGTTTCAACACTATCACCGACTTCCGCACAATCTCTTGTGACAACCTCCGTATGGTGGCTTGCCAGTGGAACTACTAATAGCGAAGACAGAAATGATTAATAGTGAAACGCACCTTAGCAAATTGCATAAACAATAGCTAATCCTACATAGGCCTCTACCGGCAGAAAGCTGAATTCAGCTTTCTGCCGGTAGACTTTTATTATGGTGGCATGATTTCCGGCATGTCACGTTCAAGCCGGATGCCGAGGCTGACGGAGAGGGTTATTCTCCGTCGGCTTCGGTCTGTTTATAGTGGTTCACTATCTCGTCAATCGATATGTTGAGCAGGCGCATATCCCTGAACATATCCTTTAGCGTGGTCTCGAAAAACTCCTCACGCATGGCGTGATTGACATGCTCGAGCGCATCGGCCGAGAGATAGAAACCCATGCCTCTCTTAGGGGTGATTATCTCCTCAGCTTGCAGATACTCGTAGGCCTTGAGCACCGTGTGGCTATTGACCGAAAGCTGCACAGATAGCTCTCTTACCGAAGGTACACGTTGGCCGGGAGCCCACATACCGGTGACTATCTGATTGAAGCTATAGTCGATAATCTGTTTATAAATAGGTTTATTGGATGTGAAATTCATGGATTGGGCTTTAGGATATTTGGCGGTTGCGCACAAGACGATAGGTGTAGATGCCAATTATGACGCAATATATCAGCATGAGAGTCGCGATGCACATAGTCATTACAGGCATCCTGTTCACGAGACTTTGGACCACATGCTCGCCTACGTCCTCACTGTTGGAGAGTGCTGTTACAGTTGAGGTTATGGCCACTATAAATCCGCCGATACCGGAGACTACTCCTATGGAAATTATTATCACCAATGGCGTGAGGAGCCCTTTGAGTACACGTTGGCCATGGGCTTTCAATACGACGAAAAGTGTGGTCATGACTATTGCCGCTGTCTGCATGATGCTGTTGACCATGCCGCAGATAAAGACGCTGCTGGAGACCTCCACCTCATATAGTTCCTTAACGAATGTATTGGATGCGGTCATTACATCAGCGATTCCGAACAAGTGGTTACCAATAAAATTTGAACCATACCATAGCGCTTCGACATAGCATGGGAGGAGCACAAGGATGTATAGTAGATAGAAAGTTACTTTCTCACTCGTCTTTACCGGAAGTTGAGCCAGTAGTGACTCATCTATGCGCCCGAACACCACCGGAGAGACATAAAGTTCATAAGCCACCACTATTGACAACAAAGAATAGATCGGTATGAAGTGTGTGCTTGTTACATCCGAGAACGGAATGATGGCTATATAAGACAAGACTGTGATTACCGCATAAAGCAGGAGTTGCACTTTAATACTGGATTTATATATCATCCCGAACTCCCAGACGCGTTGCCATGAGAATTTATTTTTGATTTCTTGCTCCATGGTTACTGAGGTTGGTTTATGGCGAGGAGCACATCCTCGCGTGCGTTTGACATAAGAGCCGAATATAGCAGCCCATAGTTGATATCTGAGCTACTTCCATCCGTATTCGGGACTATCGAGTGGAAAAGTCCCAGATTCTGCTCTATATATAGGGCATCTGCCGGAGGAATTGGGGTGACCGTGAAGCTGATGTGTTCAAGTATCTCCCATGTCCATTGGGCCAGCAACAGGTGACCCTGTGATAGCACCAGTACTCCGTCATAGAGCTCCCGCAGGTCCGACACGGTGTGCGTTGAGATGATTACTGTCTGCTCCTCGCCCACACAGCGTGCGAGCATGCTGCGCAGTGTCTTCTTTGATGTTATGTCGAGACCGTTGGCCGGCTCGTCGAGAAGCAGGACGTCCACTCCGAGGGCAATAGCATAGGCCAAGAGTGATTTTCGGCGCATTCCGAGCGACAGTGTGTCGAAATTCTCTTTGCCCGTAAGCCCGAAATCTTTCAGATTGCGGTTAAGATCCCGGATGGAGAAGTTGGGGTAGAAGCGCGAATGTACTTCTGCAAACTGATTGATGGTCTTGAATGGCAGCGACACCACGTCGGGGAGCAGGAACACCCTTTGCAGAGCCGAAGGCATACGTAGCGAGATATTCTCGTTGTCAATCAGGCATTCACCTTCTTTAGGAGTAAGCAGCCCTGCCATGATGTGGAGCAGAGTGGTTTTACCGGCTCCGTTCTCGCCGAGCAGCAGGTGTATGCCTGGATTTATCACAGCCGTGGCATCGTCGACAGCGACGATGCCATAGCGGTAAGAGTATGTTAGATTTTTAATCGTAATCATAGTTTTATTCTACAGGGGTGACTGTGTAGCCTGATTTGCGGAGGAGTGAGATGAGGCCTTTGTCGCCGGGGAGATGTCCGGCACCTACGGCAATGAGTACAGATGCGGTCGGGAGGAGACCGGCCATGAAGCGTACCCAGTTGGCGTTACGGTTATTGATGAGTCGGTCAGCACCGGTGCCCATACCCATTTCCGGCTCTTCAATGAGGGCAAGCATTGCGTTGAGGTCGCCTGCAAGGTAGGCTTTGGCGAGTTTGTGGGCCATTTCAAGTGAGCGGTTGTCGTTTCTGACCATATTCATCAAATCATCGGCCTGATCTATGATTGAACTGCCGAACAGAGCTTGGCATTGTTCCTCTATGGTTTCCAGACCGCCGATTTCTTTCCCGAGGGCTGCTCCGCGGTTCTGGATTTCAGAGTCAAGCTGCTCCTGCATGTTGAAGGTAGGGAAGGCCATTTGCGCCTGGACCATGGAAATGACGGTGGATACCATGGCAGGTTTGAGTGCGTTGAACTGGGCTATCCCTGCCATGGGGCCCATATACTTTTTAAGCATAGTGTCGAGCGAATCAGCCTGGGCTGCCGAGAGGACTGCCGTGAGTGTACTGTCCTGGGGTGCCATCCCGGCTTGCATCATTATCTGCTGGGTTTGGGGAGTGTTTGCTTCCGACATTATAAGTTCGCCGTAAACTTTGTCGACTGAGTTAAGTGCGTCGTTGAATCCGGGGACACTGTCGAGGACGGTTATGGGTGCCACATGATGTGTGCCGAAGAGATAGCTGGGTTTGTCAAGGTTATTGCCGGTGATTTTCCACAGCAATTGTGCGTTGCAGCTGAGAGTCGCTACTGTCACTGAGAAGAGAGCTATAACAAACTTTTTCATTGTTGTTTTTGGTTTTTATGGAGTGATAATTCTATTGGCTTTGTTGTAGTGTTTAGGTGTTGTACATGACTAACACACTGCAAAGGTATGGCGCATATTTGGAATAACCAAATTTTTTAGCGAAAAAATTAATATTTCTTTAAAATTTCATGAATAGACGATATTATCGCACCATTTTAGCGGATGGAAATACGTAACTTTGCACTGTAGTGATGTGGCACAATGTGTGTTTTATGACAAATGAATAAAAATAATCTCAATATGTTCTATCCTCTTGAAAATCTCCGTGACTATGATATAGTGCTGGCGAGCGGTTCGCCCCGGCGTAGGGAATTGCTGGCCATGCTTGACATTGAATTTCGTGTAGACACTTCGCATTCAGTCGACGAGACTGTTCCTCTCGGACTGGTAGCCGAGGAGGTGCCGCTCTATCTGTCGAGGCTTAAGGCGTCGGCTTTCCCTCTCACCACTGCCGACCGGCGTCTGGTGATAACTGCCGATACTGTGGTGATAATTGATGGTGAAGTCCTTGGCAAACCCCACGACGAGGAAGAAGCCTGTGCCATGCTGCGTCGTTTGCAGGGGAGGGGCCAGAAGGTGGTGACAGGTGTAACCGTAAGGACAAGTGACAGGGAGATTACGTTTGGCGCGGAGTCACAGGTGATGTTCGCACTGCTCTCCGACGACGAAATCAGTTACTATGTGCATCGTTATCGTCCCCTTGACAAAGCCGGTGCCTATGGCATACAGGAATGGATCGGTGCAGCAGGAATCCGCGGCATTGAAGGTAGTTTTTATAATGTGATGGGCCTCCCTGTACATCGGCTCTATGATTGCCTTAAAGGGATAAAGTAGAGTGACACCCCTTTGTACATTATAATATAATATGATGTGTTAAACATTTCGTGGATGTCAGGCTTTCGGTTTTAGGCGGAGGGCAAAACCTTCGTGTGGAGGGAGGAGGTCAATGCTTCCTTTTGCAGGTGGAGTGTTGTGGTCCCACTCTATGATATGTGGCGTGGTTATGGAAAGGTGTTGGGCCACTTTCATGGCTGCGACCCCCATGGTCATCCGTAGATTCAGTTCCACGCATGGCATTATGTGTGTGCGGCCGTTATTGGTGTGCAGCATCATGTCGATACCCATCCAACCTCGATAGTGTGGCGCAATGAGTGTGGTGAGTATCTTCTCTTCGCTGTTGATAATCTTCTCAAGCTGTGTGATGTCGGCAGATGCGGCTAACATCTCTTGCAGATGGCTTTGAGGTGCCACGAGGTTACCGGTGTACATTCCTCGTGGTTCTGTGAGAAATATTGACAGTCCCTTGGCCGTGACGCGTGAGCCGTCGGAGTAAAATAACACCGCGAAATCAAGCGTTTTGTTGAGGCCACGTTCGACCATTACACTTCCCTGTCGGTTGATTATGCCTTTCGCACGTTGGTAAAGTGTCGCCTTATCAAGTGAGATGGCATTGAATACTCCTCGGCCACTGCATGACCACGGTGATTTGACATAGCAGCCCGGGTTCATGCTCTCAAGGTGTATAACCTCGTCTGGATCAGAAGTCTCAACCGGGAGCTGGTAGCCTCCGTCGAGCTGCGATAGTATTTCTATGGATGTACGTCGGTGGCTCAACCGGCGCATTATATCGATGGATTCATGTCCGGGCAATAATGATGCAGGCATACCGGCGTTTTCGAATTGCCTTACTGCATCTGCGCTCCATCCCCACGGAGAAGCCTTGGTGACATCTGCCGTAAATCCGATTTCGCCGTTGATTCCAAATCGCCCGCGCAACTCGTCGGCGTCAGGCTGAAGGCTTGCAATGGCCAAAATCCTGTCACCCTCCTCGGCCCACCACATGGGAAGCAACGCTCCTGCACGGTGAAGGGCGGCTGCGTGGGGCGGAGGAGTATAATTCCGGCATCCCAGACCGAGCGCGAGGTCATTTTCAGGATTGAACAGATGTAGCGTCATGTCACGTTTTGTTTATGAAGAAGCCCCGGAAGACTATCTTTGGGTGGATTAGTGTTCCGGGGCGGAATATTCGTTAGCTTTCTAGCCTTTGCGGCTTACTCTTAGATTTTCATCTTCTTTGCGATATCCTTGGGGATAGCGTCGCGGTGAACGAGGATGTCGAGAGTCTTGGCGAGGAAGTAGGGCTCGGATACGTAGAAGAATCCGTCATAAATCTGGTTAGTGTCCCATGAATTCTTCACCTTGTAGTATTTGTTGCCTTTCTGGTCGACTGCTTTACCTACGATTACCATGCCGTGGTCGTCGGTGGTTTCGTGGGTGTCAAACATTTCCTGGCGCATCTCCTGTGTCACAGTGATTTCTTCGCAGGGGCCGTCTATTTTGTTTGCCTCAGCCTCACGGTCCTTATCGCTGAGTTTGACCCAACGGGCAAGCTCTGTTCCGGTAAGGTCATCGCCGGTTTTCTTCTTGGGGAGAAGAGCGTAGCCTTTGACCCATTTGAATCCGGGTTCGCTCACGTCGGCAGCCCATGCTACGGTGTATCCGTTGTCGATGGCATTGTCGACGATAGCTTTCATTTCTTCCATGGGGACATTGTGATATTTCTCCCATATCCAGTTGTCGGCAACCTCTACGGCAAATGGTTCATAGAAGGGATGATGTGTGAATGAAGTCACAGGAATATAGTCGGCAGTGTTGATGCCGAGTGACTGTGCGAAAGTCTTGGGTGTGTAGGTTTTCCCTTCATATACGAATGTCTCGGGCTTTTCGCCGAAGTATGCGTCAAGAATGCTTTCATAACCCTTGCGCCATGCGGTTGATTTTTTGCCACGCTTGTTGTTGACGGCGTCAACATAGGCTGTAAGCACGCTTGACAGTTCGCTGTGGTCATGTTTTGCTTCGCCATACTGGAGGCCGGTGTAAGCTTCCTCGGGCACCATGCCGTAGCGGTCGATTACATACCCTACATCGAGGGTGCTGCCACCCTGGGCGAAGTTTATTTTACCGTCCATACGGATATATTTGTCAGCCTTGTCACTGTAGCAGTTGCGCACGGTCCACATCTCGCTGAGGTCCATTTCCTTGCCTGTTTTGCGGAGGATTTCCTCTTCGAAGAATGAAGTGCCCGAGAAACTCCAGCATGTGCCTGATTTGTTCTGGTCCTTTACAGGTGTGGTCTTCACCACCTTGACATCTGTGAAAGTGAAGCCTCCGGTGCTGTCGTTTTTCTCAGCTTTTTCATCAGCTTGTGCGCCGAAAGCTATTGTGGCTGCTATGAGCCCGAATGCGTATTTTTTCATGATATGATGAATATGTGATTATAAATAGTTGCATCGAGGCATTGGAAACCTCACTGCAAAGTTAGGATAAAATTATGGCAATTCAAGGTTTTTAAAGAAAAAGTTGTAACTTTGTGCCTTAGTTTTCACAACAACTTGTAACGATGAAACGAAAAATAATCACATTTCTCATAGCGCTGGTAGCCCTCGGTGGCGCATCGGTGGCCAACGCCCAGTTCCGTTGGGGTCCCATGGTAGGGGTCAATTTCAATAAAATGACATTCAAGCAGGATCTTTTCACGGTCGACCAGGCGTTTGGCGAATCAGCAGGTGTGCATGCTGAAATGATGTTTCCGGGCATAGGCTTCGGTATCGACATGGGGCTTTTCTATGAGCAGCGTGGCGCCACTCTCCACATGGGGGAAAAACTCATGTGGTCGTCACAGGGCTATGGTAATGAACGACTCTATATCCACTATGTGGACATACCATTTCACTTGAAGTTTAAATATACTCGTCTTCAGGGTGTGGAGGATTATGTGGCCCCCTTTGTCTACGGTGGTCCCACATTCTCGCTGCAGGCCGGTCACAGTAAGTGTGAGGCTTTGAAATTCTCCGGTGGCGAAGTTGGTCTTACCGCAGGTATCGGTGCCGAGGTGATGAAAAACTGGCAGATAGCAGCCTCCTACACATGGGGTATGACTTATGCGCTCAAGGCTCGTCAACTTGCCGATTTCAGTGCCCGCAACAAGACCTGGGACATCCGTCTCACTTACTTCTTCTGATTCTAACGTAACCCAATATATTATGTCCCGGCTGAGGTCACCGTCATGTGGCCTCAGCCGTTTTTTCATTAGATTTTTTGGGGGATATAGTAGAAAAAAGCCGGAGAGCGGTAATCAAATCCACTCTCCGGTTTCAGTATATTCCGGTGTATCGAAAAAACTTCAATTATTCGGGTAGTACGTCGTAAGAAATAGCCTGGATATAGTAATATGAGAGATAGGATTTACCCTCTTTTTCCTGGCGGGCAGCAATTTTGGCTCGGTAATCGGCGATACGCTGTTCGAATGTCACGAGGTCCTTTTGTCCTTTAGCTGCACGTTCTGTCTCGCATCCGCTTTCGGCATTCTGTTTGGGCGTTTCAGTGCCAAGTGCGTCCTCGGTGGGTTGCTGTGCCTGGGTGTAGATACGAACCATCTCCTGGATTGCATCCTCGTCCACACGCTCTTCGCATAGTATACCGCGCACCTGAATGGGATGATGGATAGTTGATTTGGGGAACGGTTCGCCCATGAGCGGATAAGCTTCGCAACGGATCATGATGCTGTCGGCCGAGCCGGCTACGAATGCCTTCTTGCCTCCTTGGCGGCAGAGGTGAGAGCACACACCTTCGATAGTAACTGTGTCGCCTACCATTTTCTCTGCATTGGCAAGCACGTCATCAACTGAGATGGCTGCAACTTCGGTGGTTGCTTCAGTTGCGTCTGTCTTGGCTGAGTTGCTGCTGCATGATGCGAATCCCATGCTCAGCACGGCGATTGCTGCGATAAAGATTGATTTTTTCATTTGTCTATTATGTTTGTTATTGTTGTTTTGATTTTTTTCAGGGGAGCAAATATAGCATTAATTTTTAATACAGATGACCGGGATAAAGGCAAAGATGCCGAAAACCACTGTTACAATGCCGTTGATTGTGATTTGCTTTGTCGAAAGTTTGCGGCGACGGCCAATGATGACTGTGACGAGGGCCAGAATGATTCCAATCCAGATGGCATGCCATGAGATATCCTCGATGCGCGGACGTGCAAAGCAGTCAGATACATCGGTGAATGAGAGCCTGAAAGGGAAGAGATAGTCGGCAGTGGTCTCGACGGCTGATTTTGTGGTCGTGATGGAGTAATAACCGAGAGGACGGTAAGAGTCTGAGTCGAATGCGACCCATCTTGACGATTTGCCGTCATTGACTTTCACCACCCAGTTGAAGATGTTTTTCACCACGGTCAGACGGTCAGTTGACGGGTGGAATTTGCCGATGGGAAGCTTTACCAGACGGTAACCTTCGTGTTCGAGTGCGTAGAGATTGTCATTCTCATCGGTGACGAGTCCGAGATGGCGGGTGTCCATGTTTTCCATGATGAACACATGGGCGCCCTTGATTGAATCCGGTTTGCGGACTTTCACCATGTAGGGGCGTCCTGCCTGCATCTTTACATGGTAAATGTCACCTTCGGTATCGACCATAAGATAACCTTCGTCATAGGCTTTGCGTGAGGTGATGTTGGCGCTCATGCTTCGTGCCGGATACTTGAATCCGCGGTCGGTGAATATATCGGTGAACCGCCGGCTGCGGTTTTGGTTCACAGTGTTAGTCTCTATGTCGATGAACTCAATCTTGTCATTCATCCTGAACACCTCTTTGGGATCCTCCAGTTCGAAACGCTCGGGCATCGATTCCATGATGAGGTACACATCGGCAAGGTTCTTGTTGATGTCACGCGGAGTGGAATTGAACACCCATTGGCTGTGTTTGAAAATCGGCATAGAAATTTCGACGCCGTTGATTGAGTCAGGCAGCTTGTCATGGGCAAGTAGCTGTGTGAAATAAATCTGAGGCAGCAAGGAGTCGCGGTCCTCCTTGGTATATTCTTTTCCTGTGGCATGTCCGAGTGAATCGACACCGAATATGCGTACACCTTTTTCCTCGCCTGTCTGTGACACGATGAACTCATTGCTGATGGGCGAGTAGGCCACGAACGGATCGTTGCCCGATGCCGGGAATACCAATGAATAGAGCCATGGCAGGAACCATGACAAGATAATGATGGAGAGTGCTGTCAGGACTATGAGATATGCTTTTTTCATGACTGTTTTAATCTTGGCGGCCCTCCTTAAACCTTACTACTGAGCCGAATGAAAGTATCGAAATGACTATGACAAAGATAATCATGATGATTATCATGCCGTTATAAGCCTCAGGGGCGGCCTGAAGGAAATAAATCATCAACACTGCTATCCCGAGCAATGCCAGGATGACGCGGCGCCACCATGTGCCTTCGAGACAGATGGCTGTGACGAAGAGGTAGGATGTGAAGCCGGCAAAGTACCAAGGCAGCGTGGTGAGCATCACACGTGTCACAAGTTCATGAGGCAAGATGGTGAGATCGTAGATGGCTATCATCAGAGCCTGTACCACGAAAATCACAAGGAGTTCCACGAGCCCGGTGAGAAGCATCAGCATCACCAACTTATTTTGCGGATAGGGGAGATGGAGCGTAAGTTTAAGGCGTTTCTGGCTCATCTCGGGGGCCATCTGCGCCACACCAAGAGCAATGCCGATAACCAGAGGAACATATTTTATGATGTCGATGAATGTGTTGTCCTTAAGCAGCATTATAAGCCAGAGGTGATACACACCTTTGAGTTCTATTAGACGGTTCATCATCAGAATGCTGTAGCCGGCTATGGCTACTGCGAGCAGCAATGCAACCAAGAACACCATTCGTGTCTTGATCCATTCCTTTAATATCAATGCTTTTTCCATATCCGTAATTAATATTTACCTGTTAGACCAATGAAGGCATCCTCAAGCGACATGTCGCAGCGGTGAAGTCCTGAATAGCTGATACCTTGTTTATCCAAAGTTTCCTTCACATATTCACCGCTTTTGAATGTGTAGAGTTCCACCTCGTTCTTTATTTTGCTCGGATTGATGATGGCATCATCGGCTGGCAGTTGCGATTCGGCATGGTCGAGCCGGAAGGTATACTTTGCAAAATCTCTCAACAGGTCGTCGACAGGCATCTGGGTAAGTATTTTACCATAATCGAGAATGATGCAGTCGTCGATGAGCCGTTCAAGATCCTGGATTATATGCGAGGTCATGAACACGGTTTTTTCCTCGGCCTTGGCAAACTCACGCAGATAGTCGATGAACAGTCTGCGGTAGCCTGGGTCAAGACCGAGCGAGAAGTCGTCGAGCACGAGCAGGTCGGCATTCTGAGCCAGGATTAATCCCAATGCCACCTGTGAGCGCTGTCCGCATGACATGGTGGAGATTTTCTGGTTAGGCGACACATGTAGCTTTTTCATGAGCTGATAATAAGCGTCGCGGTCCCACTTGCTGTAGAATTTGGCATAGAATTTTTCAATCTGCTCGATGGTCATGAACGAGTACTGCACATGTCCCTCGATAAGAAGGGCGATTCTGGCGCGTGTGGCCGGCGACATTTCGGTAATTCTTTCCCCGAATATCCTGCATTCGCCTTGCTGTGGACGCAGATAACCCATAAGTATGTTTATGGTGGTGGTTTTTCCTGTGCCGTTTTTCCCGAGAAGCCCGAGGATACGTCCTTTCGGGACTTCAAAATTTAAATCACTGTAAATCACTCGCCCTGTGCCATAGCGCTGGGTGAGGTGTTTTACGGATATTACAGATTCTGTCATTGGCGTTAGATGTTATTTATTAGAATTTAGCCCCGAGAGTCACTGCGGCTCCTTGCGAAAGTCCGTTGTCACGATAGTCGCACAGGGCGTAATCGAGCGAGAGGGAGAATACGATACCGTTGATGATGCGCGATGCCCCAATGCCGGCATTGAGTGCCATGCGGTCAGCCGACAGCATTTCGAAATTCGACATTACGCATTTGGCAAGCTCACTGTCCATGTCGAGCTCTGTGAGCACCGGGGTTGATGGAGAAGCTATTGAATAGCTGCCTCCCAGGCGGCCGTTCCATAGCCATTTGCCATGGGTTATGGAGGAGAAATCAAGGTGCAGACCTGGTGTGACATGGCTTACCTTCAGGTCACGCACTGGATCTTTGTAGCGCTCATGGTCATAGTCATATTTCACCTGTGGAGTGAGTGTCAAGTATGATTGTCCCCAGTTCAGCTGGACAGGGCATGTCAGTGACAAGTCTGAGATGTCGTGGGTATAGGGAGTGCGGCTCCCGATTTTGTCATAACTTGCTCCGGCCGATGTCCCAAACAGGTTCTCAGTACTCGTGCGGCTGTGGAGGTTACCGGTGAGCATCGGTGAGAGTGTGACAGACCGCGAAATGCCGATGGTGTACCCCACGGAGACATTGAGGAGATTATTGTCGCTGTAACCCAGAGTCAGATTATTGAAATTCCGAAGCTGCTGTTCCATCCGGTAACGGGTATAGGTGACTGAGCCTGCCAGCCCTTTCCTGAGTGTGGGAATCCATTGTGCCCCTACGGAAAAGCCGATTGAACTGTAGCCGCTGTTCTTGTTGGTGTTACCCATGAATCGCTTGTAATATGTCCCCAGTCCGGTGAGAGTATAAGTGTCGATATCATTGATCGGATTGTAAAAATCCAAATCACAGTTTTGATTATAGACATTGATACCGCCCGTCAGCCCGACGGCATGATGTGCAAGAACACGGAATGATGCTCCGAGATTGATGTCGAGGTCAGAGACTATGGTCTTTACACGAGGGTCACGGTTGCGGTAGGCCACTTCTGCCCGATATGACGCGTGTGCTCCGAAAGTCCATCTGTCTTTTCGTCCGGAGTATCCTCCAGAAAATGCATATTGACGAGTGCTGAGATTGCCGCCCACGGCATCGCCGAGCACGTAAGGTGCCACTCGTTCGTAATCTATGCAGTCGGTCCATCGTATGTCACGGTATTGTCCGGTGGTGAAGCGGGCATTACCCCAGGCCACACCGTCGGTTTTCAGCCGCATGTATGAATCGGCCTCTACGGTGAAAAGCGAGTGGCCGGTCCCTGTCTGTTCCATCACGGCTTTTTCCATGTCGAGATAATTGCCATTGAGGTTAAAGGATGACAATGAGACAGAGTCGCGATAGGACATGGCTGCGGGATTGCTGAGGTATATTCCGTCGGCAAAAGTATACACCGGGAGGGCTGTCCGCTGGACGTCGTGGAGTAATGACACAGACTGTGCCACAGTCTCATTGGTAAGGACTGTGGCAGCAGCTGTGGCCATTATGGCGTATAATATGCGAAATTGTCGCATGTTTGAGTCAGAGCGTGTGCTATATTATTTCACGGCTACGACCTCGAAGTCAGCAGCAGAGTCATTGGTATCCATGAGGATGGTGTTGCCTGCGGCAGAGACACCTGAAGTCTTGCGGACAAATTTGTGGCCGAAACGGTTCTTGTCGGAGTTTTTCTCGCTGATGGCTGCATAGCTCATGTCGGTGGCTACGCTGAGTGCGCCTTGTACCCATTTTTCGGTAGGACAGAGATTGACACCGTCAAGAATCCATTCGTATTTGATGAGATAGCATTTGTTGCCTGTCATTTCCTTGCCGGTGGCGGCATTGATGTAAGTATATGTGCCGTCCTGCTGTGCGAGGAATGTCTCTGCGGTCATACCTTCGGGGAAGCGCACGAGGGCATAGGAGCGGTTGCACTGGTTAGAAGGTATCCAGATGGTGGGAGAGTAGCTGTACCATTTGATAAGGTTGGGGACAGAGGGATTGTCGGTGTCAACGACTGATGCGGAAGATGACTCGTCATACCATTCGAAATCAGCATCGGTGTGGTTGAGCGCTCCGGGCACCTGCTCGTTCCAGTCGATGGCCTGGTCAACGATCTTGATTGATTCGCCGGGTTGGATAGCCACTTCCTGGCCGCTACCGGGAATCACATACACTGTCTGGACAGTGAAGTTGTTCTCACGATAGTTAGCTTCGGTGAGAATCTGGTCAGTGGCTGTGTTCAGGATTTTGCTTTCAACGATGGCGAGACCGTCGGCATACTGTACCTCGTCGGTGTTGTTGTAGATGGTGAGGTAGGTATCATAGAGACCGCTTGTGCCTTTGGCATTGAGTGTGCCAGTGAAGAAGAGTTCACCGAACACGAGGGTATTTTCAGGATTGTAGAAGAACCAGTTGAGCGATGTGGCCTGTGAAGTCTGGCTGATTACCACCTGGCTTGCCACGGTACGGAGGTTGCGTTCAACTTCAGCTCCGTTATCACCTGCGTAAGTTACCACCATGGAACCTTCGATATCGTAGGTGCCGGCAGGAAGAACATCGGTTTCATTGACAGGAAGTTCAAAGGTATATACGCGTCCTGTGTTGAGTTCGGTGTAAGTTATTGTACCTGACTTTACTACTGCTGAAGAGGGAATACCTTCGGGAAGGTTCTGTGTAATCTCGACAGGATAGGTAGGTGTTACATCGTCGTCATCTGAGCATGATGCTGTTATGACAGGAAGTGTGCCGCATACTACGGCTGCCATCAGAATCTGCTTGAAAGAGCGTTTGCTGAATGTCATAATGTAAGTTGGTTTTTAATTAAACTTTTATGATTTGAATTATTATATTTTCAGGTTTAGTTCCATGCCGAAGTATGGAGATGAATATCGGCGCACAGTGAGGCCGTAACGCGTGTAATCCGGTTCAATAGTCAGAAGCCGGTTGACATACACGGCAAGCCCGACACGTTTGTTCCAGAAAGTCTTTGTCGCCTTTAGGTTGAAGGTGGTTGAGCTTGGCACTGTCTGACGGTCAAATGCACTTTCGCTGTACACGCGTATGAGTTGACGCAGATATGGGTCGGTCATTGATTCAGCTGTGAATTCATGCAGGACCCCTTCGGGATCGAGGTAATGTGTAGGCACACCGTCACGGCGAAGTGTCTGCCGGGATGTGAACCATACGTTTTGCACACCAAGTGAGAAGTTCAATCCCAGAGTCGGAATGTCGGTGTCAAACATAAAGTTTGTGTTGAAACTTCTGTATTCGCTTCCGTCCACATCGTCATAGAGTCCCACATATTGTAATGCCTGATTGTTGACCACGATGGATGGTTTGTACCAAAGAGGCTGGCTATTGTTGTTGGTGGTTTGGAAATATGCACCTGAAATGGTGAGTCGAGTGTTGATCCCCGGGAGACGGCGTGACTGGAATGTGTACTCGACACCCTCTTTCAGTGTGCGGCTCCCATTGGTGATACGGCTTCTGACTGCCTGATGCACCACTTCGGTGGATGGAAGTTCCTCAATTACCGGAGCACGGTCGTTAATGGTCGGGTCATAGCCCGAGGCGTCGTAACGCCGATAGAGATAGCGGTGTACCTCACCCGAATGGCGGAATCCGTCGGTCATATTCTCACGGAAATAGGTCACGGAAAGACGGTTGCCACGGTAGCTTATGTCAGCTCTGACTTCCCATTTGAAATTGCGTGCGGCACGGAGGTCATAGTTAGTGAGATCCTCGACAAATGTCATCACGTTCATGGTGCGGTAGTCAGCTACATTGTGATAATAGTTGAGCTGTTCGAAATCGGAGTACAAAGGATCGGGGTAAAGGTAGGCTGCCACGGGCATTTTCGTGTGCCAGCCGAATCCTCCTGCCAGTTCCCAAGTGATGGGATGATTTTTGAGATATGTAGGAGGTAATACCCATGTGGCATTCACGCGCGGGTCGATGTATGGTCTGCCATTCAGGGCATAGCGAGAGTCGAGGTTGAGTAACTGCGTCTCGCGGATTCCGACGCTGAGTCCGACTGTATGGGCTCCTGCATAGAGTTTTCCTGCATATTCCACATAGGCCGACAGCTGGTGCATGGCGGGTATGTCGCTATAGGCTCGCGGGCGACTGTTGTTGCCGGCAGTGAGCGGGCGCATGAGGTCATAGACCTGTCCGCGTCCATAATTCTTGCTCATATTCCATTCCAAACCAGCCTTTATCTCGGTGTTGATGTTGGCGGAGGTAAACCGCAAACCTGTGGATAATTTTGTATAGGCGGTAAAAGGATTGCCGTATACATCGTAATTGGCAAGATACAGCATGGGAAGATATCCTACGTAGTTGCTGCCCGGTAAGAGGGAGACAGGCAACGGCATTACTCTGGAGGGTGACACATGCTTTGTCTGGCTCAGATGTTCGTCGGCATAACTTATGCCTGTTGTGAGGGTCGCATGGCGGAAGGGACTGTCTGTCACCGGCTTGACGGATAACGTGTTGTTCCAGGATACGGAGTGGTTGTCGGTCCGGTAATAGTCGATAGTGTTGTTGACCGAGAGGTCAGGATCATTGTCGTCACGTTCGAAAGTACCTGTGTAGTTGACCGACGAGTTCCAGGTGGTTGAAACCAGAGTTGAGTTCCAACGTTTGTTGCTGCGGATGGATGCGTTTACTCGTTTGAAGTTTTCCCTTTTGTCTCGAGGGTCGATTTTTGAATCCAGATAGTCGACACTCGCATTCAGGATCCAGTCGCTGCCTGGCATCTGGAATCCTTTGCCGATGTAGAACAGTTGGCTTTGAGTATCAGCTTTGAAACGTGCCTCCAGACGGCTTACACCGCTCTTACGTTTGATATTAACAAGGCCTGATGTGAGTTCGCCATATTCTACTGAAGGGATACCGCGCACGATTTCCACTTGGTCGATATCGTCGGTAGACAGTACGCGCATATCCACTCCTTTGCCTGTTGAGATGCGGCCGGTACGGTCAGCATCAGGAGTGGTCTGCATCTGTGGATTAGTATTTATGGGAACACCGTCGACCACGAACGATGTGCCAAGTGATGTGGTGGCATAGTCATCAGCAGGGGTAATGTTGGATGCCTGGCGAAGGGCAATGGCATTGACACTCCCCATTTCAGGATCTTTGGATGTATGACCGGGCAGAAGTTCAAGGAGATCTGTGAAGCTTGACGGTTGCAGGTGCTTCATGGCCATCGAATCGATGAGCGACGCGCTAGTGGCGTTGCGTGATTCACGTGCTGTCACAACGACTTCGGTAAGCGGTTCGTCAGGTGTCAGCGCAAATTTGTAGGTGGTCTCACGGCTTATATCTACTGACTTGCGCAATGGTTTATATCCCACAAGGTTTATGTCCATCTGCCAAGTCCCGGGATTAAGGGTGGCAGTGTATTCACCCTGGGGATTTGTGTATCCTCCTGTGGTTTGATGGGTGGCCGGACGTGTGAATGTGATGCCTGCAAATTCAAGTGGCTGTTGAGTATCACCGTCGGTGATTGAAATGTGAATAGTCACTGCGGAGGTCGCGTAGGCGGGCAACCACAGCAAGGCAATAAGGATAAGGGATAGACTACGCAAGAAAGTGAGCGTTTTTCTCATTGATTATTCACACTGTTTTTCAACTGCGAAATTATCAAATAATGGAAACGTGGGAAATACTCAAAAATAATGAAAAAACGCTCCCGGATGGGGAGCGTCTAATCAATTTATATGAACCGACAATGGGGACATCCCATTTCAGTCATTGATATCTTTCAAATATCTTGCGGCGGCTTCAGCAGCTCTGTCTCCGTCAATGGCTGCTGACACGATGCCTCCGGCATAGCCTGCACCTTCACCGCAAGGAAAAAGTCCATGGTAAGTGATGTGGCTCAGGGTCTCGGGATCGCGTGGGATGCGCACGGGGGATGATGTGCGTGTCTCAGCACCTATCAATACAGCTTCGTTGGTGAGAAATCCTCGGTTTTTACGGCCAAAATCCTTAAAGCCTTCCTGCAGACGACGTGCGATTCCGCGAGGTAGCAGACGGTCTATCCGGGCAGGATGTATGCCGGGAGCGTAGGATGTGGAGGGGAGTGAGGCTGATGGCTTGGAGTTGACGAAGTCAAGCATTCTTTGTGCTGGTGCATTCTGCGTGTGTCCGGCTTCCTTCCAGAACGCTTTTTCAATCCTCTCCTGGAATTGCATCATTTTAAGAGTGTTGTCTCCCTCGTCGCCGTCAGGCACATCTTCCGGGAGTATTTCCACGACCATACCGGAATTGGCCCATCGGGTGCCGCGGTTTGAAGGGGACATCCCATTGACAACAAGCTGGCCGTCAGCACTTGCTGCGGGGATGATGAATCCTCCGGGGCACATGCAGAATGAGTAGACACCGCGGTCATCCACACGTGTGAGCATGGTGTACTCGGCCGCGGGGAGATACTTGCCGCGTCCGTCACGCGAATGATAGCGCAGACAGTCTATGAGATGTTGCGGATGCTCGAGGCGCACTCCGATGGCGAGTCCTTTCGGTTCCATGCGGATGCCCCTGGCGAGGAGCGTACGGTATACGTCGCGGGCTGAGTGGCCGGTGGCGAGTATGACCGGACCGTTGAACTCTTTTCCGTCAGAAGTGACTGCACCTGTGACAGTGTCACCTTCAGTGATCAAGTCAGTGACGCGTGTGCCGAAATGCACTTCTCCTCCACAGTCGATTATGGTGTTGCGCATAGCTTTTATCACTTCAGGGAGGCGGTCGGTGCCTATGTGTGGATGGGCGTCCACAAGGATGTTTTCGTCAGCTCCGTGCTGGGCGAAAATGTTGAGTATTTTATCGACCGGACCGCGCTTTTTGCTGCGTGTGTAAAGTTTGCCGTCGGAATAAGCTCCGGCTCCGCCCTCGCCGAAACAATAGTTTGAGTCAGGGTCGACAATATTTTCGCGAGCTATGCGGGCCATATCTTTGCGACGCTCGTCCACATCCTTGCCACGTTCAAGGATGATAGGTCGCACACCGAGTTCTATGAGTTTCAAGGCTGCGAACAGTCCTGCCGGACCTGCTCCTACTATTATGACGTCGTGTCCATCGGTGACTTTATGGTATTCAACAGGTGCTACCAATGAAACGTCGGCAGGCTTTTCGTCGATATACACTTTCAGGGTGAGATTTACCATGACGCGTTTTTGGCGTGCATCGATGGAGCGTTTTGTTACGGTGATATGCTTTATGCGGTTGGCGTCAATGCCAAGGCGCCCTGAGACTTCGGCTGTGAGAAGCAGGGTCTCATGGGCGGTGCGAGGATCGACGCGGAGTTCTAAGATTTTTTCCATTAGTGAGATTGGTGGGAATTTAATTCGATTTTGCGCATCACATGTCTCATCCACCACCACAGGGTGACGATGGCTACTAAGAAGGCTATGATGTCAGAGGCAGCCATTGAGGCCCAGACCCCCTTGATGCCCCATATACGAGGAAGGAAAATGAGGAACGGAATGAGAAACAGGAGCTGTCGGGTGAGTGACAGGAAGATTGACATCTGCGGCTTGCCTACGCTTTGGAAAAAGTTTTGTATCACGATCTGACATCCAACCACAGGATAGCAGATAAAGTAGATACGGAATCCTTCGCGGGCTATCTTTATGAGAGTCTCGTCGGTGGTGAAAAGCGCGCTCACCACATCGGGAAATCCTTCGCTGACAAGCCAACCAACGCATGTGATGGCAGCCCCGATCCAAATGCCCATGCGCAGAGTCTTCTTCACACGGTCGAAATGGTTGGCACCCATGTTATAGCCGAGAATCGGCTGCATGCCTTGGGTGACACCAAACACGATCATCACGAAAAACATAGTGGTTCGGTTGAGAATACCGTAAGCTCCTACTGCCATGTTGCCGTCGTCACCTCCGTAGTCAAGAAGAGCGCGGTTGATGAAAATAACCACCACGCATGCGCATACATTCATAAGGAAGGGGGAGAGACCGATGGCGTAGATACGCTTTATAATTGTCCAAGTCAACCATCGGTTGTCACGCTTAAAGTGAATGGAACTGCTGCGTGATAGGAAGTGCCACATCACCCAGATGAATGCCGTGAACTGTCCACACAGTGTGGCTATGGCTGCACCCTGTATGCCCCATTTAAGTTTGAAGATGAAGATTGGCGCGAGGATGATGTTGACGAACACGGATATGAGAGCTGATATCATTGCCTTGCGCGGATATCCGGTGGCACGCATCAGGTTGTTGAGACCAATGAAGACGAATGTGATGGGGGTGCCTAACAATATGACCTTCATGAATTCACGGGCATAGATGATAGTGGCGTCCGTGGCACCGAAGAAGTAGAGAATGGGGTCAAGGAATATGAACGAGAGGCCACCGACCAAAATGGAGTGGATGAGACAGAGACTAAACACGTTATTTACCACATCCGTCGCACGGCTGTAGTTTTTTTGCCCGAGGAATATTGAGCTTATAGTGGCGCCGCCGGCTGCTATGAGCATACAGAAAGCCACCACAAGGTTCATCAGCGGAAATGTGATGGCGAGGCCTGCTATGGCCATGGCTCCCACGCCTCGTCCGATGAATATGCTGTCGATTATATTGTAGAGCGACGTGGCCACACTGGCGATAATGGCCGGGACAGAGTATTGTGCAAGTAGTTTGCCTATCGAACGTATGCCTAAATCTTCGGTTGATGAGCTTGCTGAGGTGACTGCCATTGTATATTTTCTATTTTCCCTTCTTGATTAAATGTGTTATGAAACGAGAGTGCAAAATTACTAACTTTGCTTCATACCTCTAAGAAACCGTCAAAAAATCTCATGAGATTTTTAACACTTCCCTATATTTAGTAAGTTTTGTAAGTGAAAAAAGTTCATTTGCAACCGTTTGACTTTATTGAAATTCCACTTGATTAAAATGTAATTTGTGGTGCATGCCGAAACTTACATTAAAAATGCCAAGCATTTGATGTGAAACGATTTTATAAACCTGAATTTAATGTCATCACCCTATTGCTTGCTCCTTATCTCCGGGTTTCACATAACAAAGTTACTAAATAATTCTAAAAAGGATTATAAAAATAGTACTTTATCGTATTGAAATTTAGATAAATAGGTGGAAATGCAAAATTTTTGGTAATTTTGTATGTATAATGACCATAATTAATAATTGTAAAGATCGCAATTCTAAAAAACACATGAGAAATTCAAGAATTTTCATAATAGCAGCATTTGTCATGCTCATGTTATGTGCTTGTTCAAGATCATATAAAAACGTAATTAGTAATACTGTCGGTGAATATTTGACGGAGGAGAGGAAAGCAGATGACGCTGTTGATGGAGAATCATCAGAGGAGGGAGCTGTACAAGAACCGGCGTGGACTTACTATGAGCGGTTGTCCTATTTATTCGGAGGCGATTCCATCTGCATTGGCATGAGTGATGATATGAATTATCCGGAATGGTACGCAGGCTGTTTTGTAAATGATATGGATCGGCTTACCATCAATGTCGTCGGTGACTCGACTGCTATCAGAAGAATGCTGGTGGAGAAATTAGGTGGTAATGAGTTTGATCTGGGGTCCGGAGTCTGTTCAAGAGTAGAACAGTCGAGGATATTGGGATTGTTGCGGAATGCCATTTCAGAGAGTGATAGTGACGCCGCGAAGGGAAATATTACAATCGGGACCAAGGGGGACGGTTCGATTGAGGTGTGTCTGCAAGGTGATGAATCTACTGTCGAGCAATTCAGGAAAGAAGTGTTTGACTCGCCTATATTGCGTTTTGAGGCAGCCGACCGAGTGGGGATTATATCAGACGTGGAAACCTTGGATGCGGTTGATGAGGCAGATCGTGAGGAATTGCCACACCATGTGACCTCTCCGCAATTTCCCGGAGGTGAGGATGCAATGCTAAGTTACATATATGACAATTTAATATATCCGCAGGAAACATATGATAAAAATATACAGGGCCGGGTGATGGTCAGATTTCTTGTGGACAGGACAGGTGTCATCGATTCAATCACAATAATGAGGGGTAAGGACCCGAATCTTGATGTCGAGGCTAAAAGACTGGTGGGAACATTCCCGAAATTTAGTCCCGGAACAGTGGATGATACTCCGGTAGAGCAGTGGGTTGAGATGCCTGTCTTTTTCAGCATAAGCAAATATGATGAGAGGCATAGTAAAAAGTATAAGCCATTTCAATTCGATAATGGCGATGATTATATTTGTGATGGACTGTATCGTGTAATTGACGAAAATAAGAAAATAGGGTATGCCGATAGTAATGGGAATACTGTCATATCTCCAAGGTTTGCATGTGCCTTCCCTTTTGATGACGGTAAGGCTAAAGTTGCGGATGTCGGGAAAATGGTACGTGATGGCGCAGAACATTGGCGTTGGGAGAGTGACGGATGGTACTATATCGACAAAACAGGTAGGAAGCTCGATTGAGTTCTGATAGCTTTGATATGCTCCGTCTGTTCAGTCGGTTTTATAATTCGTGATATTAAAGATTTCGTAAAGAAGATGCGGATTGTTAAAAAATCAGTAACTTTGCACCCCCGAATCTCCGGTGTCTTCCTTAGGCATGGTCGGGATATGTTCAATAGGTAGAAAAGAATATGGATGAAAGCTTTAAACCTGAAGATGTGAACGACAACAGTGCAAAAGCCGTTCCTGAAAAAGCATCAGTCCCCAGGCTGTGGAACAGAAATTACTGTAAGGCTATGGTGGGCAATTTCATGCTGTTTTTCTCATTTTATCTTCTTACACCGCTGTTGCCACTGTATCTTGATGCGCAGTTTGGTGCTGACAAGGATTTGATCGGACTTGTGCTGTCGGGTTATGTGATAGCAGCGTTGATAGTCCGGCCTTTCAGCGGTTTTATTGTGGATAGTTTTAACCGCAAAAAGGTGTTGATGCTATGCTTTTTTGCTTTCTTTATCTGCTTCACAGGATATATCGGAGCGGGCACCATATTGATGTTTGCGCTTGTTCGTACCATCCACGGATTGCCCTTCGGAGCCACCACGGTGGCCAACAGTACGGTGGCTATTGATGTGCTGCCGTCAGAACGACGAAATGAGGGAGTTGGCTTCTATGGATTGAGTAATAACCTGGCTATGGCGATAGCTCCTTCGGCCGGTATATATATCTATTCGCTCAGCGGTAATTTTCAAGTACTGTTCTGGATATCGCTTGTGGTTGCGTTTGCGGGTTTCTACTGTGTGGCCACAATCAAGTTGCCCCATAGGCCGATCGTAGCCGGCAAGCCGAAACTGAGCATGGACCATTTTTTCTTGAGCCGTGCATGGCTTATGGCTATAAATATTCTGCTATTCGGTCTCTGCTGGGGTGTCATGAGTAACTATGTGGCTATCTACGGCAAGGAGGAGCTCGGTATCACTGACGGTACGGGGGCTTTTTTCGCGTTGCTGTCGGTGGGATTATTCGTCTCACGTCTTTATGGTGTGAAATCGTTGCGCAAAGGGCGCCTTACACAAAATGCGCTACAAGGGGCCTGGATAAGCGCTGTGGGATTCACTTTGTTCGCCCTGTCGGTAGGGGAGTGGGCCTACTATGTGTCAGCCATACTGATAGGTCTCGGCAACGGACGTATGTATCCGGCATTTCTGAATATGTTCATTTGTGTAGCTCGTCACGACCAGCGAGGCACTGCCAATTCATCAATTCTCACGTCATGGGATGCCGGCATGGGGCTTGGTATTCTGATTGGTGGAATGTTGGTGGAGTATGTGGGCTACTCAGCTGCATTCTGGGCCACTGCTATCTCGCAGACAGCCGGTGCTTTGCTGCTCCTGTTTTTCACCAGGCGGTTTTTTATGGCGAGACAGCTTCATGCGTGAGTCCTGGCCTCAGAGCCATGCGTTGATACGCTCACGGATGGCCACAGAGTCGCTGAGCATCCTGATGAATTCGAGCATTGATCTCTTGCGGTAGCTGTCGCGAAGGGTGTGGACGCAGCCGCTCATCTCGTTGTCGGGAATATCGAGAGGTATGGCTTTCACTCCTTTGACGTTGTGGGTGGTGGCTTCAGCAAGAATCGTCACCAGGGAGCTCTGCCTAATGAGTTTAAGCAGTATGTTGACCTCGTTTAGCTCTATGCGTAGCCGCAGGTCGCAGAAATATTTCGACCTTATCTGCTCGAATGCGTTTCGCGCCTGCAAACCTTTGGATGGGAGAGCAAGGTCGTAGTTCTGCAGCTCGGCAAGGGTCACCTTGTCTTTTTTTGCCAATGGATGGTCAAGGTTGACTATGGCAGCGAGGTAGTTGGAGAAGAGGGTGTGTGATTCCACCTCGGGAAGTGCTTTGGATGGTCTGAATGCAAGCATGAAATCAATCTCACGTTCGCGGAGCATTTCGAGAAGCTCGGACATTGGCTTGTAATATATGTTGAGCTTCACTTTGGGGTAGACTTTCATGAATGAAATCAGGGTCTCGGTCAGTATCGGACTGAAAGAATAGGTCACGCCAATGTTGAGTGTTCCGGTGAGGAGTTCTTTCAAATCTGTCATTCGGTCAAGGCATACCTGGGCGTCGTGGATGGTGCGTCGGGCATACGGCAGAAGTTCCTGCCCCGCTTCGGTCAGCGACACAGCGTGGCTGTCGCGTTGGAATAATTGCGAACCTATTTCCTGCTCCAGTTGCTTAATTTGTTGCGACAGAGTGCTTTGTGTTATGAAAAGAGCTCTGGATGCTTCTGAAAAATTAAGTGTTTCAGCTACTTTTACGAAGTATTTTAATTGGCGGAGTTCCATGAGTCAAATAGAGTGTGATGAAAGTGACATGTTGCCGTTACGGATAAGACTGTTAATAAAGCTATCGGGTGGCTTGGAATGAGATCCGTTTTAGCATAAATATAGGTGTGGTGGCGCCTATCACCATGCCAAGCAGAATGAATAGGCAGGTGAGGCCGTTGTTGGCAAACAGATAGAAATAGTGTGCGAATTCACCTTCGGAGCCGTGGTAGAGACACATTACGAGGCCTCCGAATGTGCGATAGGCATAGATGCCAGGAATCATAGGTAGCAGCGATGGGAAGAGGCATGTCTCGGCCGGTGTCTTAGCTATCGGTGAGAAGAGCACGGCAAGGACTCCTACGACAAATGATGCGATGGCAGTAGCTATCACTATGTGGATGTCAAATTGGGGAGTGTTGAGGAGAAGGAATCTCACCGAATGACCTACGGCTGCGATTATGCCGCAATATAGATAAGCTTTGCGGGGCGGATTGCTGATGGCCGCAAATCCGATAGCGGCTATCGCTGCAAACAATGCATCCTGTAAAAATTCGAGTATCATAATGCGTTTGAATTTGGGTTGAGGCATGAGTTCCGGGTAATGGCAACTCTCAGAACATGCCCATATTCATCATCAACATTCCGCCACATAGCCCTATCGAGAGGCAAGCAGTGAGCACCACGGCATTCATGAAACGACTGAAAGCACAGATGTAATGGCCGTCGATCATGTCGCTGAACGAATTGAGGAACGGTATGCCCGGGACGAGGTAAAGCACACTGGTGCCGAGCGCTATCTCTGGCGTGGAGCCAAGATGAAAGAGCGCATCAGTTGCTCCGAGCACAGATGAGACGAACGCGCATATGATGAACACGAGGCGGATATCGGTCTTGCTCTCGCAGAGTATCTGCTTGAGATAGAAGCCACACAGAGTGGCCAGAAATACAATGCCGACTGCTTGCCAGTCGCCACCGAACAGCCGGCAAAAGGATGCGTTGGCGAGCGATGCCACCAGTAGCACGAACCTTTTATCGGCCGGAGGGGTGAGGATGATTCTCTCAAACTCTTCGCGTGCTCCATGAAAGTCAATCTTTCCGTCAGCTACAGCCCAGCTTAATTCGCTTAGACGGGTGTTGATGTCGAAGCTTATCACCGGATGGCATATCGAAGCGACAGCGGTGAACAGTTCGGTGCTACCAGGCTCTCTGACTGTCAGATGGATGTGACGTGGCATTATGGTCATATCGACTTTCTTGCCGAAGGTGGCAGCCATACGCTCTATATTCTTCTCCAGGCGGATACATGTTGCTCCGGAACCGAGAAGCCAACCGGCGTAATCAGACAGAAAGAGTCCGACTTCAGTCGAGGTGGGGTAGAGATGTGTTGCCTCGGTGATTTCAATCGTTGTCGTCGTTGTAGTCATACGTTTCGGTGTCGGGGTGCAGTCTGTCGCCAGGGACGAATATTTCCTCTCTTTCGGAGCCGATTTCGATGAATTTACGGTTGGTCCGCAGGGTGTTGTTACGGTTATGGCAGACTCTTAAAATGAATATTATGATCATTGCTATCGCAATGCAACACCAAGTGATTAATGGAGTGTTCATAATTCCTGAATGATTTAAATGGTTTCTTGTTTAATTTCGTTTGCAAAGTAAACACTTGTCAATCGTTCAGGTTGATGGTTCCTTAATGGAAAAAACGATAGCAATTATAGAACGGAGTGAATGTTAAAATAGTTCAAAAGCCAATGGCGGCTTTTGAACTATTCATATCATCCGACAGCTGTGTGTCAAAAAGGCTTAATGAGCATATTCGATTTTTCCCACCAATTTGCGGCTTACACCGGGATTCTCAACAGAGCGCACTGACGGCTGGTGCATATCGCGAGGGAAATAAAGGAAGAACAGATCGGGTGATGCCGGAGAGTAAGCTATCGGCTCGTCGGTAGAATAGTTTGTGCGGTCCTTTACAGGGTCATATTCATTGATTGGGGTCACATTGCCTGCGAGTCCCATGAGTTCGTTGCCTTCGAATGTGTACTGGAGGTCAATGAAGTCCTTGTGTGATTCGATCTTGGTGTCTTCGGCTGATTTGGGTGTGTACTCGAGGACGTTAATCCATAAGCGGCCTTCCTCGAGGACTATTTTCCCGGGTTGGAGAGTGGTAGGATCGGTTTCGGCGAGGAATTTGAAAAGTTTATCCCAAAGAGGCTTGTTTGCGGCATACTGAGTGGCGAATTCCACAGCGTCGATTGACTTGTCGGCGTTTACTTTCCATCCGTTGGCCCATTCGCGGCCTTCAACCCACTTTTCTGCATCCTGGAGTGAGATATTGGTTTCAGTTGACATGGTGAATTATGATTTGTATGGTTTATTATAGAATTGATCGGGTGCAAAAATAGTGAAAGAATATGAATTTTTCGGGGAAAAATCGTTAAATTTGCACTTTCACATGCTATTTTATCACATTATAAATAACGAGTATTTTAAATTTACCATGAAGATTAGAACTACATTAGTTGCTATGGCGTTATGCGCCTTTTCGGCATTTGGAGCGGAAACCTCGAGCTATCAGGCTCTATATGAGGGACTCCCTTTTGATATGCCGGTTATTGACAAACCTAATTTCCCCGACCGTCAGGTTTCACTCACAGATTTTGGTGCGGTGGCTGATGGACAGAGCCTGAATACCGAGGCATTTGCCAAGGCTATTGACCATCTGTCAAAACAGGGCGGAGGCACACTGAATGTGCCTTCCGGCGTTTGGCTTACCGGTCCGATCGTGATGAAGTCAAATATCAATCTCCATCTTGACGGTGGAGCCCTGATTCTGTTCTCTCCTGATCTTGATTTATATGACACGATTTACACAGTGTATGAAGGTTATGAGGCTTTCAGGACCCAATCGCCTATCTATGGTGAGAATCTTGAAAATGTGGCTATCACCGGCGAGGGTGTTATCGACGGTAATGGAGCTGCATGGCGTCAGGTAAAGCGTGATAAGATGACTGCCGGACAGTGGAAACGCCTTGTCGAAAGCGGTGGCATTGTGGTAAAGGATAATACATGGTATCCCTCACAGAATTATATTGACGGAGAGAAGATGCGTGACAACCTCAAGTCGCTCACCAAAGAGGAAGCACAGCGTATAAAGCATTATCTGCGTCCGGTGATGCTCAAACTTGTGAACTGCAAGAATGTGTATCTCCAGGGTGTCTTATTCCAGAATTCGCCGGCCTGGAATCTCCATCCCCTGATGTGTGAGAATCTGATTGTTGACGGCATCTATATCAAGAATCCGGAATATGCACAGAATGGTGACGGCCTTGACGTTGAGTCATGCAAGAACGTGATTATCTACAAGACCACACTTGATGTTGGTGATGATGCAATCTGCCTCAAGTCAGGTAAAGATGAGGATGGCCGCAAGCGTGGCATGCCGACAGAGAATGTGATTGTAAAGGATTGCCGTGTGTTCCAGGGCCATGGCGGTTTCGTGGTAGGCAGTGAGATGTCGGGAGGCGTGAAGAACGTCTCTGTGACTGACTGCCAGTTTATCGGCACCGACGTGGGCTTGCGTTTCAAGAGCACACGTGGCCGTGGCGGTGTGGTAGAGAATATCTACATTGACAAAATCAACATGATCAACATAGTTGGTGAAGCGTTGCTGTTTGACCTTTACTATTGGGTGAAGAATGCTCCCACCACTATCCCTCCGGTTGACGAAACCACGCCTCAGTTCCGTAACATCTGGATTAATGATGTGACTTCGTTCAATTCAGGGATGTCGCTGAAATTCAACGGCCTTCCCGAGATGCCTATCGAAAAGATTTCGGTGACAAACTCGGTGTTCACTTCCCGTCAAGGTGCGCTGCTGTCAGAGTCGACCGATATCACTCTCAAAAATATTTCATTGACTTCCACCCAGGGTGCGGCTCTGTCTGTCAATAATGTCAAGAACGCATCGATTACCGATTGCCGTCTGACAGCGCCGGCCGGTGAAGAAACTGTGGTCTACAATGGAAAAAATGAGAATGTGAAAGTCAAATAATGTGACAGGCCATTAAAGTAACAATCGCCACGGATTGGTATGACACCAGTCCGTGGCGATTTGTTTTTCTGTTATTGGGCCTGTGGAATGTTAATCCTTCTTTGCCGCTTTTTTAGTGGCGGCTTTTTTCTTTGGTTCAGGTCGGCGCAAGCGAAGCACCTGGGCCGAACGTGGAGGGAGATAAAGACGCAGCCATTCACGACCGGAAGGTGCAAAAAGCGGATCGTTCTGGGTGAGATGGGATATGGTCTCGTCAATGTTGCCGTAGCCTCCAAACTTAGGATTGTCGGTTGACAGCACCACATCATATTCGCCTGCAGGAGCAAGAATACCGTAACCGGTGAACGCCTTGGACGGATTGAAGTTGAACACGAATACGAGGTCGCCACGCATGTAAGCCAGCACCTGGTCGTCATCCTTTTCCCAGAGTTTCACTACCGGGAGGGCCTGGAAGTTGTAAACTCCTGAGATGGTGTGGATCATGGCGTTGTCAAAATCGTTGAGATAGACGTATTTAAGTTCGCCACGGTCAACGAGATCCCATTGGCGTCGGGCATATTTGTAGCTCCATCCATTGCCTTCGCGAGGGAAGTCGATCCATTCGGGATGACCGAATTCGTTGCCCATGAAGTTGAGATAACCGCCATTTATCGTGGAGGCAGTTACGAGACGTATCATTTTGTGGAGGGCGATTCCTCGTGCCACCACCATGTTATCGTCATCCTTCATCATGTGCCAGTACATCTCCTTGTCGATAAGACGGAATATCACTGTCTTGTCGCCGACGAGGGCTTGGTCGTGGCTTTCGACATACGAGATGGTTTTTTCATCAGCTCGGCGGTTGGTGAGCTCCCAGAAGATGGATGTGGGATGCCAGTCCTCGTCTTTCTTTTCTTTGAGGGTCTTGATCCAGTAGTCGGGGATACCCATTGCCATACGGTAGTCAAATCCGATGCCTCCGTCCTTTACGGGCACGGCGAGGCCGGGCATACCGCTCATCTCCTCGGCTATTGTGATGGCGTGGGGGTTGATTTCGTGGATGAGCTTGTTGGCGAGTGTTAGATATGTTATGGCATTCGTGTCCTCGTTGCCATTGTAGTAGTCGTCATAGCTGCCGAATGCCTGGCCGAGTCCATGACTGTAATAGAGCATGGAGGTGACGCCGTCGAAACGGAAACCGTCGAAACGGAATTCCTGAAGCCAGTATTTACAGTTGGAGAGGAGGAAGTTTATCACATCGTTTTTGCCATAGTCGAAACAGAGGGAGTCCCATGCCGGATGTTCGCGACGGTGATCGCCGTAGAAGTACTGGTTGTAGCTTCCGTCCAGGCGTCCGAGTCCTTCCACCTCGTTCTTGACGGCGTGGGAGTGTACTATGTCCATGATGACGGCGATGCCAAGCTCATGGGCACGGTCAATGAGCGATTTCAGCTCTTCGGGAGTACCGAAACGGCTCGATGGTGCATAGAAGCTTGACACGTGATAGCCGAACGAGCCGTAATAGGGATGTTCCTGTATGGCCATAATCTGTATGGCGTTATATCCGTCTTTGGCTATGCGAGGCAATATAAGGTCGCGGAATTCAGAGTATGTGCCGACCCCTTCGCGTTCCTGGGCCATGCCGATATGGCATTCGTAAATAAGAAGCGGACGAGTGTCGGGACGAAATTTCTTGACTTTCCATTTATAAGGCTCCGGTGACCATACTTGGGCTGAGAATACGTGGGTGTTCTCATCCTGGACTACGCGGTTGGCATAGGCGGGGATGCGCTCTCCGCTTCCGCCGTCCCAGGTCACGATCATTTTGTAGAGGTCGCCGTGGTGTATGGCATCAGGTTTGAGTTTGATTTCCCACACGCCGTTGGGCTTTGATTTCAAGGCGTATTTTTTCATCGGCTTCCATTTGGAGAAGTCGCCAATGAGGGTTATGCCTGTGGCGTTGGGAGCCCATTCTCTGAAGACCCATCCGTCGTCAGTGCGGTGGAGCCCGAAAAAGTTGTGGGCGTTGGCAAAAGAGTCAAGTGTGCCTTCCGTTCCGCACAGTTCCCGCTCCTTGTTGACGGCATCGTTGTGCCGCCCGATTATAGCTTCGCTGTATGGTTCAAGCCAAGGGTCGTTTTTAATGATGTTGAGAGTCTTCTTTTTCATAGATCTGATGATTATATTTCATGGTGAGGGATATCGGGGAAAAGCCCCAATCTTTCAACCCTTGCATGAGGGAATTGTTTTCACAAACTTAGTAAATTTTTTTCAATAATCCCTATTAATCATCGAAAAAAGTCACGGACCCCGACTTGATCAGAAGAGTCCGAGGCCGAAAATGAATACCGCCGCGATGCACAGAGGGGCAAGATAGCGCAAGCAGAAGACGATGAGGCGTACGCAGATGGTGGTGGTGCGCCCCGGATTGACTGTGACAAGCTCACGCTGCACGATAGCCCTGTCGAGTATCCATCCTACAAAGATCGATATTATGAGGCCGCCGACAGGGAGGAGGATGTTGGACGATAGATAGTCGAAAAGATTGAATACCGTGAGCCCGCATATAGTGAAGTCAGACAGCATGCCGAATGACAGGGCGCAGATGATGCCGAGGACCATGGCTATGCCGATGTTGAGCCATGTGGCTTTGCGGCGGCTCATCCCGAATTCCTCTTGGAAGTAGGCTATGGAGATTTCACTCATTGATATGGTGGAGGTGAGTGATGCCAGGAACAGGAGCACGAAGAAAAGGGTGGACCATATCATGCCTCCCGGTAGGTTGCTGAAAATGGATGGCAGAATCTCGAAGACGAGTTTCGGCCCTGCTGCCGGCTCCTCGCCGAATGTGAAGACTGCCGGGAAGATTATTATGCCGGCCAAAAGGGCAACGAGGGTGTCGAGACCGGCAGTGATGAATGCGGTTTTCACCAATGGAGTCTCCCGCTTGAAGTAGCTCGAATAGGTGATGAGGCACCCAAGGCCGAGGCTTAGGGAGAAAAAGGCTTGCCCCATGCCCCCGATAAGCACTGATGGGGTGACTTTGGAGAAATCGGGCTTAAACAGGAATGAGAGGCCTTCGGCAGCCGAGGGCATGGTGAGCGAATTGATGCTGAAGGCTATAAGTATGACGAAGAGCATTGGCATCATGATGTTTGACATCTTTTCAATCCCTTTCTGGACTCCCCTGGAGAGGATGAGGTAGTTGCAGAGGAGGAAAATGACGGTCCACATGGCAGGACGCCAGTTGGACTGGGCGAAGATGTCAAACTGCCGGTGGAGTCCTTCGGGTGAATGGATGCCGGAGAAGTCGGAGAGCGATTGTCCAATATATTCCAGGGTCCAACCCGCCACAACGGAGTAGAAGCTCAGGATGAGGATGGATGCGAGGATGCCGAGATAGCTCACTATGCCCCAAGGCTTTCCCGGGGCGAGCATTTTGAATGCCCCGCGCACGTTGGCGCCAGTGTGTCGCCCGATGATGAATTCGGCGCAAACCACCGGCACTCCTATTATAAAAATGAAGAAAAGGTCGATGAGCAGAAATGCTCCACCGCCATGCACACCGGCTTCGTAAGGGAACCGCCAGATGTTTCCCAAGCCTACGGCCGACCCGACTGTGGTGGCGATGACACCAAGACGCGTGGCGAACTGGGCTCTTTTTTCGGTCATAATCTAAGAGGTCAAGTAATATGAGTGGACAACGGTACGAATAAAAAACATAGAAAAGCTGAACGGATGTCCCTCAAAAAATGTTAACGATGAGATTGTCACGATTGTAACGAGTGCCGTTAGATCGTCGCAGGAGGAGAAAAAGGGTGTTTTATGTGCGTACACGGTGGATGAACACATAAAAGATGCTAATGATTGATACAAGCTTTCATCATTAACATTTTTTCTGAAATTTTTGGTTGTAGATGTAGGATTTAAAGAAAATATTCTTTAATTTTGCGGTGGAGAAAAGGCGAAAGGATAGGAATGACAAATTCACATTTTCAACTTTTATTTTCCAATAATTGTTTCCAACAATAGAGCCATTTTTGCTAATTCAGAAACAAACAATAAAATTATAATCTATTATCAATTAAATTTTTCCAACCGTGTGCTCGCCGAGAGGCCGAGCTTTAAAAATCACTATCCACTTAACATTTAAGAAATCACAAAAAAGTTATGGACAGCAACGAAAAGAAAGGCAAGAGACCGCGTATCGGGGTCCGTCCTGTGAATGCCGACCAGCCCGAAGGCCGTCAAGAGGCTTCTGCAAACGATTTTAATGCCCAGAGTGACCACGCCCAGCAGGGAGACCTCCAGGAGCGTCGCCAGTCATACGGCAACAGCTACGGCAATCGTCCTTACCAGCAGCGCCCTTATAATAATAATCGTCAGGGAGGCTATGGCAATAATAATCGTTACGGTAATAATCAGAATGGTTATAACCGTTACCCGAGCAACAACCGCTACAACAATCAGGGATATCAGCCACGTCCCGCCAATCCTCAGGTAGAGGGTGAGCCTCAGGCGGCAGCCGAGGGTGCAACCACAGGTGCTGAGGGGGAAGCAACCGGCTCATATCAGCCTCGTCACAATAATTATAACCGCTATAATAATCAGGGTGGTTATAACAATAATAACCATTATAATAATAACCGTCAGGGCGGCTATAACAACAACCGTCAGGGTGGCTACAATAATAATCGTCCCGGCGGTTACAACAATAATAACCGTCAGGGAGGCTACAATAATAACCAGGGCGGCTATAACAACAACCGTCAGGGTGGCTACAACAATAACCGTCCCGGCGGTTACAACAATAATAACCGTCAGGGCGGCTACAACAACCAGGGCGGCTATAACAACAACCGTCAGGGTGGTTACAACAATAACCGTCCCGGTGGATATAACAAGCAGGGAGGTTTCAATAAGCAGAAATCTCCTCGTCAGAACCAGTTCGGTATGCCTCAGGGCGGACGCAGCTTCACTCCGCGTCCAAAGCGCATAGAATATGAACTCCCCATCCCTGATCCGGACGAACAGATTCGTCTCAACAAGTTCATGGCTAACGCCGGACTGTGCTCACGTCGTGAAGCTGACGAATATATCCAGCAGGGCCTCATCAAGGTCAACGGTGAAGTTGTGACTGAACTCGGCACCAAGATTTCACACAATGACGTGGTGGAATATGATGAAAAGGTGGTAGCTCTGGAACGTAAGTGCTACATCCTTCTCAACAAGCCGAAGGATTGTGTCACTACGAGCGACGATCCCAACGGACGTCTCACTGTTATGGACCTTGTCAAGGGTGCATGCGAGGAACGCATCTATCCTGTAGGCCGTCTTGACCGCAACACCACAGGTGTGCTGCTGCTCACCAATGACGGTGACCTTGCATCAAAGCTGACTCACCCCAAATTTGTGAAGAAGAAGATCTATCACGTTTGGACCGATAAGGATATCGCCGAAGAGGATATGCAGCGTATAGCTGACGGCATAGAGCTTGAGGATGGTCCTATCCATGCCGATGCCATCTCCTATGCCACCGACACTGACCGCAACCAGGCAGGTATCGAGATTCATTCAGGCCGCAACCGCATCGTGCGTCGTATCTTTGAGAGCCTCGGTTATCATGTGACCAAGCTTGACCGTGTGTACTTTGCGGGTCTTACCAAGAAGAATCTTCCCCGCGGACGCTGGCGTTATCTGACCCAGGAGGAGGTTAACTTCCTCAAGATGGGTTCATTCGAGTAAATGAATAATTAGAAGTGTGGCGTGTGGAATGTGCGCCACACTTTGTAATAAGCAAATTTTTAAACATAAGATTAATGAAAAGAACTAAAGTAGTGGAACTTCTCTCGACTCCCGCGCTTATCGGGAGCGAAGTTGAGGCAAAAGGTTGGGTCCGCACCCGCCGTGGTAATAAACATGTGCAGTTTGTGCAGCTCAATGACGGTTCTACCATTAATAATATACAGGTGGTGTTTGATATGGCCAAGTTCTCTGATGAGGACCTTAAGCCTGTTACCACCGGTTCGAGCATCTGCGTCACCGGTAAGCTGGTTGAATCGCAGGGCAAGGGACAGAGCTGCGAGATCCAGGCTGATGCGCTCACCATCTACGGTACGGCTGATCCCGAAAGCTATCCATTGCAGAAGAAGGGCCACACTCTGGAGTTTCTCCGTGAGATAGCCCATCTGCGTCCGCGAACCAATACGTTCGGTGCTATCCTGCGTGTACGCAGCACTCTTGCGTTTGCTATACATAAGTTCTTCAATGAACGTGGCTTCTACTATCTCAACACTCCTCTCATCACTGCCAGTGACTGCGAGGGTGCAGGAGCTATGTTCCAGGTTACCACACTTGACCTCAACAATCTGCCTAAGGATGAAGAGGGCCGTGTGGATTACAGCTGCGACTTCTTCGGCAAGCCTACCGCTCTGACTGTGTCTGGTCAGCTTGAAGGTGAGCTTGGTGCTACAGCGTTGGGTCAGATCTACACTTTCGGTCCGACTTTCCGCGCTGAGAACTCAAACACTCCGCGTCACCTGTCGGAGTTCTGGATGATAGAGCCTGAGATGGCATTCTATGACATCACTGACAACATGGACCTCGCTGAGGAGTTTGTGAAATATTGCATCAGCTATGCGCTTGAACATTGCTATGATGATATCAAGTTCCTTCAGGATATGTATGACAAGGAGCTCATCGAGCGTCTGAAGTTTGTGGTTGACAACGATTTCGTGCGCCTCTCCTATGGTGAGGGTGTGAAAATCCTCGAGGAGTCTGGCAAAAAGTTCGAGTTCCCGGTTCATTGGGGCACTGACCTTCAGAGCGAGCATGAACGCTATCTGGTGGAGGAGCATTTCAAGAAGCCTGTCATCCTGACTGACTATCCGAAGGAAATCAAGGCGTTCTATATGAAGCAGAACGAGGATGGCAAGACTGTACGCGCAATGGATGTGCTCTTCCCGCATATCGGCGAGATCATCGGCGGTTCTGAACGTGAAGAGAGCTATGATAAGCTCCTGCAGCGCATTGAGGAGCTTGGCATCCCAATGAAGGATATGTGGTGGTATCTCGATACCCGCCGCTTCGGCTCTGTGCCTCATTCGGGTTTCGGTCTCGGATTCGAGCGTCTGGTGCTTTTTGTGACAGGTATGACTAATATCCGCGACGTGATTCCTTTCCCCCGCACTCCTGGTAAGGCTGAATTCTAACCACCTCATAGTGTGGTGTTGACATAACAGCTTGGCTGTATGTGATGCCCTGTCGGAACTTCTCCGGCGGGGCATTTTGCGTGCCATGTGTAGGCAGGGGATAACGATGTAAAATGACAGGAACCATACTGTGCCGGTGGCTGTGTATGGTTCCTGTGATAGGTGGGATGTGTGATGTGGCGAGGTGGTTATTTCTCTCGCATGAACACATTGATGGGTGTTCCGTGAAAGTCCCAGTGCTCGCGTATCTTGTTCTCAAGGTAGCGCCTGTATGGCTCTTTGACCCATTGTGGAAGGTTGCAGAAGAAGATGAATGTGGGTATAGGTGCCTCCTTGAGCATGGTGATGTATTTGATTTTTACGAATTTGCCCTTGTTGGCTGGGGGTGGATATGCAGCGATGGCTTCCTGCATCACGGTGTTGAGCTGAGAGGTGGGCACGGTGCGTTTGCGGTTGGCGCAGACCTGAAGGGCTGTCTCGAGCACTTTGTAGATGCGCTGCTTGGTGAGGGCTGACGCAAAGATGATGGGGAAGTCGACGAACGGAGCGAAGCGTTCGCGTATGGCGTTCTCGTAGTGTTTGATGGCGGTCTGTGATTTGTCCTCCACGAGGTCCCATTTGTTGACCACCACCACAAGGCCTTTCTTGTTTTTCTGGATGAGTGAGAAAATCGACACGTCCTGGGATTCGATGCCTCGTGTCGCGTCGATCATGAGGATGCAGACGTCGGAAGCTTCGATTGCTCTGATTGAGCGGATGACGGAGTAGTATTCGATGTCGTCGGTGACTTTGGTCTTTTTGCGGATACCTGCTGTGTCGACGAGGTAGAATTCAAAACCGAATTTGTTGTAGCGTGTGTAGATGGAGTCGCGGGTAGTTCCTGCGATGTCGGTTACGATGTGTCGTTCTTCGTCGATGAGTGCGTTGATGATAGATGATTTGCCGGCGTTAGGACGTCCCACTATGGCTATCTTGGGTATGTCGTCGAGCTTTTCGGCTTCGTCCTCGTCCTTTTCGGGCATTCGTTTCACAACTTCGTCGAGAAGGTCGCCGGTGCCGTATCCGCTGGCAGCCGACACTCCGTAGGGATCGCCGAGGCCGAGACCGTAGAATTCGGCGGTGTTATATATGGAGTCGCCTACGTCTACTTTGTTGGCCACGAGTATCACCGGCTTGGTGGAGCGGCGGAGTATTTCGGCCACGTGGTCGTCAAGGTCGGTGACGCCGTTTGTCGCGTCGACGACGAAGAGGATTTCGTCGGCCTGCTCGATTGCGAGTTCTACTTGCTTGTTTATTTCGTTTTCAAAGATGTCCTCACTGTTGACTACCCATCCGCCTGTGTCGACGATTGAGAATTCTTTTCCGTTCCAGTCCACCTTGCCATATTGGCGGTCACGTGTGGTGCCTGCCTCATCGTTGGTGATGGCTGTACGGCTTTGTGTCAAGCGGTTGAAAAGAGTGGATTTGCCCACGTTAGGGCGTCCCACGATTGCTATCATTTGTCCCATAGGAATGATGATTATAATTCGTATTATTTATTTAAGTGTCAACAAAATGCTTTGCCTGTTGGTTCGGGATTTTAACATTTGTGGTATGTATGGGGCCGTAGCTGACACTTCAGTGCAAATTTAGCGATTTATTTCCGATTTTACAATTTCGGTAACTCATATTAGGTTAAATGTGGGGTTATAAGGTGTGTAAATAGGTGTTTTTGCTTAAAATAAGTGAAATTACAGGTAAAATATGTTAAAATATTTGGTGGGTTTGATGTAAACCTATGTCTTTGTGACAAGTTTTTCATGGTATTAGATTTAAGGTAAAAAAGTTATTCGTCGAGACGACGAGTAATTTTTTTGTCTATACGGTTAGCGGTTATTTTCTTCCGGAGAGTGAAGAGGATGGCTGCTGATTTTGTTTTTATATGTATGTGGTGTGACAGGTATTAACTAAAAATGCATATAATCTTGCAATTTTTTTGCAATTTCGGATTTAATGTGTAACTTTGTCGCGAAAATCAACGATTTTGTAACAAAATGTCGGTTTTTGATAGGTAAATAAGTTAAAGTTTAAATAAAATCCAATTTCAATTCAAGGTATGAAGGCAGTTGAAGTTATCGACGATTTGAAACGTCGTTTCCCTAATGAACCTGAGTATATCCAGGCAGTGGAAGAAGTGTTGACCACTATTGAAGATGTCTATAATGAGAATCCCGAATTTGAAAGATATAATCTGATTGACCGTCTGTGTATTCCTGACCGCATCTTCGCGTTCCGCGTTTCGTGGGTTGATGACAAGGGTAAGGTGCAGAATAACATGGGCTACCGTGTTCAGCACAATAATGCCATCGGTCCGTACAAGGGTGGTATCCGTTTCCACTCGTCGGTTAATCTCTCTATCCTGAAGTTCCTTGCCTTCGAGCAGACCTTCAAGAATTCGCTCACTACTCTCGCCATGGGTGGTGCAAAGGGCGGTAGCGACTTCTCGCCCCGCGGAAAGAGCGACATGGAGGTGATGCGTTTCTGCCAGGCTTTCATCAATGAGCTGTGGCGTCAGATTGGTCCTGACACTGATGTGCCTGCAGGCGACATAGGTGTAGGTGGCCGTGAGGTGGGCTATATGTATGGCCAGTATAAGAAGATGGCTCGTGAGTTCACCGGCACTTTCACCGGCAAGGGCCTGGAGTTCGGTGGCTCTAAGATCCGTCCGGAGGCTACCGGCTACGGCAATGTATACTTCCTGCTTGAGATGCTCAAGACTCGCGGAATTGATATTTCCGGCAAGCGTGTGGCTATCTCCGGTTCGGGCAACGTAGCTACCTATACTGCCGAAAAATTGTTGTCGCTGGGTGCCAAGGTGGTGTCGATGAGCGACAGCGACGGTTCGATCTATGTCCCCGACGGTCTGACCCGCGAGCAGCTTGACTATATCTTCAAGCTCAAGAATATCTACCGTGGTCGTATCCGCGAGTTTGCCGAGGAGTATGATTGCCAGTACTTCGAGGGTGAACGTCCCTGGCAGCGTGTGGCTTGCGAAATCGCTATGCCCTCGGCTACCCAGAATGAGATTGACGGTGACGACGCACGCGCTCTTATCGCCAACGGCTGCATTGCAGTGAGCGAGGGTGCCAACATGCCTTCCACTCCCGATGCTATCCGCGAGTTCCAGAAGGCCCGCATCCTTTATGCTCCCGGCAAGGCTGCGAATGCCGGCGGTGTTTCTGTTTCGGGCCTCGAGATGGCTCAGAACTCACAGAAGCTGTCATGGACTGAGGAGGAGGTCGACAATAAGCTTAAGCAGATCATGAGCGACATCCACACCCAGTGTGTGAAGTACGGCACTGAGGCTGACGGCTATATCAACTATGTGAAGGGTGCCAACGTGGCAGGCTTCATGAAGGTGGCCCGCGCCATGATGGCCCAGGGTGTGCTCTAAGCCTCCCGGTATGGCTCTGAGAATCCATAAATATTCTTCATAACCATTCTCTTTAGTGTAAAGAAAGGTGCAGCCCACCCCCGGTGACGGGGAGGGGCTGTGTCCTTTTTTTGTATCCCGGGGTGTGGATGCCGGATAGGGTAATGATGGGAGTGGAGTGCGGGAGAGGAGGTGTGGGCTCACACTTCTTTCACGTAGATTTGGGCGTTTTCGTATTTCTCCACCCTCACGCGTGTGCCGGCGTAGATGAAGCCATACATGGCCACTGCATCGAGGATTTTGCCGTCGATTTCCACTTTGCCTGCAGGGCGCATGTCGGTGGTGGCTGTTCCTTCGAAGCCGATGTAGTAGGTGGGCGACATGTCGACTCCGATGAAGCCGTCCTCGACTTTGAGCGACTGTGTGAGGTCCATGTGACGGCGCACCCATTTTGGGCCGTGGGATGAGGTGAGGTACCATACAGCCCCTATGGCGAGGATGACGCCGACTATGAAGGTGAGCACCGACGACCAGATGGCTCCGCTGTCGACATGGGTGAGCGAGAAGGTGTAGTACTCGATGAGGCCGAGGATGATGGCCACGCAGATGCAGGCTATACCCGTGATGCCAGTGACTCCGAAGCCCGGCACCACGAACATCTCGAGGACTATGAGGATGATTCCGGCCACGAAGATGAGGATGATCCAGCTGCTGGCTATGCCTGTGATGTAGAGCGGCAGGAAGTACAGCACTGCTGCTATGATGGCTGCGGCGGAGGGGAAGCCGACTCCGGGAGAGTGGAGTTCCATGTATATGCCTCCTACTATTATCATGATCAGGATGGCTTGCACGGCGGGGTTGGTGAAGAAGCCTATGAGATGGTCAAGCCAAGTGGGCTGGTATTCCTGCACTGTGTAGTCGGTGGCGTCGAGGTGTGAGAGAAGTTCGCTTACCGATTCTGCTTTGCCGTCGGCGTAGTGCCAGCGTATGGCCTCGTCGGCTGTGAATGTGAGCACTCTGGTCGAGTCGATGAGTCCTGGGACTATGACGCGTGTGTCGACCATGGCTTCGGCTATGAGAGGGTCGCGTCGCCATGATAGGGAGTCGGGTCCGTGGTTTATGCGGCCGTGGTGTTCGGCTGTGGCACGCATCATTGCTCTCATATATGACTGGTACTTGTCGGGCATGGCTGCTCCGTCGGCACCGTTGACCACCGTGGCGGCTCCCATTGATGCCCCGCTGCGCATGTAGACTGAGTCACAGGCGAGGGCTATGAGTGCCCCTGCTGAAGCGGCATTGTTGTCGACGAATGCCACCACGGGGCGTGGATAGTTGAGGAGGGCTGTGCGTATGGAGTCGGCGTGGACCACGGAGCCTCCGTAGGTGTTGAGGTGTACTATGATCAGGTCGGAGTTGCGCTCGGTGGCGTGGTTGAGCGCTTCACGTGTGTATCGCCATGTCCGGGAGCCTATCTCGTCGTCGAGACGGAGCATGTAGGCTTCCTTGGCCTGTGGGCTGATGGATGTGATGGCGAGGAGCAGGATTGAGAGAAGTAACCTGTACATGGTGATGATTGGTTTGGATGGGTTAGTGGTTTAGGTGTGGGAGGAGGAGGAGCGTTTCCTGCGCGAGAGTCTGATGCCCTGCCTTATCCACGATGGCATGATGCATGCGCCGATGATGAGGTAGACGTAGTAGCTGATGATGCGCCAGAAGAGGGCTATGACGAGGGCTATGCCTGAGCTGTGGATGAGGTCGCCGTAGTAGGTGGTGAAGAGCCATTCGCTGACACCTGCGCTGCCCGGTGTGGGGCTTATCATCATGACCACCCAGACCACGAACTGGCGGCCGAACACTATGAGTTGGTCGGCATAGGGTGCGAAGCCGAGGAATAGGGCATTGACCACGAGGTAGCGTGACGACCATGAGAGGGCTGTGCCGCAGAATGTCTCGAGCCACCATCTCAGCGGGCGTAGCCGTAGTTCGCGGCCGGTGTCCTCCATGTTTTGTCCGAGGGTGTCGGCGCTGTGCTGCCATCTGCGCAGCCACCGGAGGCTGAAAAGCCAGTTGAGGGCACGGTGGATGCCGTGTGGGCGCACTATGATGCCGAGGAATAGGATGGCTGTCCAGAGGAATATGACGGAGTAGACTATCCAGAATACTGATTCAAGCCCTATGGTGAATGTTGAGTGGCCGAATCCGAAGAGTTCGCGGTAGGGGATGGCGAGCATGATGACCGGGAGCGATACCACGAAGAATAGTTCGTCGAGGAAGAGTGTCGTCATCATGAGCGTTGTGGCTCGTCCGAGCTCTATGCCTTCGCGGTTGAGATATACCATGCCGAGTGCGCTCCCGCCGACAGCTGATGGCGTGACGCATGAGGTGAATTCGCAGAGCATGTTGACTTTGATGGCCTGGAGCCAGGTGAGCTGCCTGTCGGTGAGGGTGCGGAATCGCCAGCTGAGTCCGAAGTCGCGTCCGATCATGAAGACCCATGCCAGAGCTATGCAGCCTATGACTCGGTTGTCGAAATGGATTGTCTCCCACACCCGGGGGTTGAATTCGCGGTGGAAGAGCCATATCACCACTGCCGCCCCTATGGCTATGGGGAGGAAGATTTTCCATGCGAGGCTCAGTAGCTGCCGGTTGTCGCGGGTCTGCTGACTGGGTTGCTGTGGTGAGGGGTTAGTGTCGGGCTGCTTCATGGCGTTCTATTATTTCCCGGTAGCGGTTGATGACTTCGTCCATCACGTCGCGCCATGAGCGCGAGAGGGTGGCTCTGGCGCCACGTCCGGCGGTGGTTATGAGTGAGCGGTCGGCTGCGAGGGCCGTTATGGCTTCGGCGTATGCCTGGGGAGTGCGTTGTGTGAGGAAGCCGTTGTGTGCGTGGCGCATTCTCTCGGCGGCTGTGGAGCCTTCGGGGAGTATGGCCGGGGTTTGCATGGCGGCTGCTTCGCGCACCACGAGAGGGGCGTTGTCGTAGAATGAAGGGAAGAGGAAGAGGTCGGCTGCGGCATAGTAGCGGCGGAGGGTCTCGCGGTCGAGTATCGAGCCGTGGAATGTGACGTTGGCGCTTATGCCGAGGGTCTCGGAGAGGCGGCGCATGTCGTCGAGGGCGTATCCCACGCCGATGAAGTGCATCCGGTAGTCGACTCCCTTGAGCGAGGCGAGTGCCCGGATGATGATTTCGATGCCTTTCTCGAGGATGTGCTGGCCCACGAAGAGGAGGACGAGTGTGGAGGGGCGGATGCCGAGCGTCTCGCGTGAGAGGCGTTTGTAGTCGTCGATGTCGGTTATCCCTTCGGCGAAGTCATTGCCGTTGTCCACGACGGTGACTTTGCCACGGTAGCCGTATTCCCTGAGAGTCTCTTCGACGGCAGCCTGAGGTATCCACACTTCGGTGGCGGCGTTGTAGAAGTCGAGGAGCCGTTTCATCTGGTATCTCACCATAGGTGCGGGGAGTGAGCGCTCGAGGTCGGTGCGGTACTTGGAGTGGAACGTGGTGACGAGAGGAATGTCGTGGTAGCGCGAGGCGTAGGCCGCGAGTCTTCCTGACGAGAATGGGCAGTGGGCATGTACTATCCTGAATGGCTGCCGGCGCAGTTTGCGCCAGATGAAAGGGTCGAAGCGCGGGTAGCCGTACCGGTAGGGGTGGCGGTTGTAAATGGGCAGGGAGAGATAGCGGTACATCTCGAAGTCGGGATGTGGGGGTGACTGCGGAGCCCATGGGGTCACCACGCATACTTTGTGGCCGCTGGCGGTGAGCCATTTGCAATAGTTCTCCACGGTGAGGGTCACGCCGTCGAGCACCGGTGGGAAGCTGTCGTTGAATAGGCCGTATGTGGTTTTGTCGGGCATCTCTGTGTCAAAATGGGTGAATGGGGGTTGCCAATGTGGATGAGGGAGACAGGAAGTATGCACAAAGTTACGAATTTTATTTCGCCTTTTGTCATTAAGTACCCTTTAAAAACACCGGAGGAGACCGAAAAGTTGGCTTGCGCCACATGGTCGCGCAGGTCAGAAGCGACGGCGTATTATCTTTTGTGAGGAAGTGAGGGCCATCTGCCTGTCAGTGAGCACGTCCTTGGGGCATGTGTGAGGCGGCAGGATTGGCTCGATGGTGTCGAGGATGGCTTTGGTGACCGAGGGGTTGTCGGTGACGAGGATAGCTTCCTGGCCCCACCGTCTGCTTTGGCGCGAGGTGACGTAGAAGCGTGTGCCATGCGGGATGTGCGGGGCTATGAGGCGTTCGAGCTCCTCGGGATGGATTTTGAGGCCTGCTGAATTGATGACGTTGTCGAATCGGCCCCGCCAGATGAAGCTGTCGTCCGACAGGAGGTCGACTATGTCGTTGGTGACGAGCCTGCCGAAGCTCATGGTGCCTGTGGTGATGACGAGGCATCCTCGGCTGTCGGTGGTGAATGTGAATCCCGGGAGTGCCGTGAACGAGGGGTGGCCGAGGCGACGCAGGGCCACGTGGCTGCATGTCTCTGTCATGCCGTAGGTGGCATAGGCGTTGACTCCGGCTGCGTTGACGGCGGCTTCGTCGGCGGGTGAGAGGGGGGCGCCTCCGATTATGAGTGAGCCCACGAGGCCGAGGTGGGGCGAGGCGAGAAGTCCGGCTATCTGCGAGGGGACCACCGGAAGCAGGTCGATGCGTGAGGCGAAACCGTCGGGGAGTGTGGAGAGCGGATGGTTGGAGGGTGGCTCGGTGATGAGGCTGCATCCGGCCTCGATGGCCCGCACTATGTGCATCTTGCCGGCTATGTAGGAGGGTGAGAGGGGCAGGTGGAGCAGGGAGTCGGATGTGATGCCGAAGTGGCGCAGGGTGGCGTGTGCCGAAGCGCGCATGTCGGCTTTGGGGAGCCGTATCTCCTTGGGTGTGCCTGTGGAGCCGGATGTGTGGGCCGTGACGAATGGCGAGGGTGAGCGCCACTCGGCCACGAAGGCTTCGGCCTGGGGTGTGAGGGTCATTTCCATGGCAGCTGAGGGATGTCCCACGCTGTGTCGGGGTCGAGGCTGAGGCGGTCGGCCACGAGACGCAGCGGCGAGGGGATGTTGTCGGTGAACAGTTGTCCGGTGCCGAGGCCCTGTGGGAGAGATGAGGGGTGTGTGGCCACCCACTGGGCTATGGCGTTGAGCCCCACGTTTGATTCGAGTGCCGATGTGGCCCACCAGCCTATGCCGCGTTCCCGGGCGAGGTTTATCCATCTGTCGGCCCCTGCGAATCCGCCGCAGAGGGTGGGTTTTAGGATTATGTAGGCCGGTCGGACGGTGTCGAGCATGGCTCCTTGTCCCGGAGTGTTGTCGAGTCCTATAAGCTCCTCGTCGAGGGCTATGGGGATAGGGGAGAGACGGCATATCCGGGCCATCTCGTCCCACTGTCCGGCGGCTATGGGCTGCTCTATGGAGTGGATGTCGAAGTGGGAGAGGGCTTCGAGACGTTCGAGGGCTTGGCCGGGAGGGAAAGCGCCGTTGGCGTCGAGGCGCAGCTCAACGGAGGGTGCGAGTGAGCGTATGTGGCGCAGCAGGTCGAGCTCGTGGCCGAAATCTATGCCCCCGATCTTGATTTTTATGCATGTGAATCCCTCGGAGAGTTTGCTGTCTATGCGTGAGGCCATGGTTTCCTTGTCGCCCATCCAGACGAGGCCGTTGATGCGTATGGATGTCTCCCCGCGGCTCCACGGCGAGGGATGTATGAGGCCGCAGCCTCCGTTGGCGAGGTCGGCGGCAGCCGTCTCGAGTCCCATGCGTATTGATGAGTACGGCCCAAGGAGCGATGTGTCGGCCAGGAACCGCGCAGGGTCGGCACACACGCGCTGCATCATCTCCTCATATCCGTCGAGAGGGTCGGGGCTCAGTCCGGGGAACAGGGCTGCCTCCCCGAGGCCTGTGACTTCGGGACGTGAGGGGTCGAAGAGCTGTATATAATATGTGTCCTTCCGGGTCATGCGTTCGCGCGAGGTTATGGCCGTGAAGCGGAAGTGGAGGGTGTGTCTGCACCATCTGGCACAGAGCTGCGCGGTGGAATCCAACCGGGGCATCAGCCAGGGAATTTGGGGAACTGGTCGAAGTCGGGGGTGCGTTTCTCAAGGAATGCGTTCTTCCCCTCCTGGGCTTCGGCCATGAGATAGTACATGAGGGTGGCGTCGCCGGCAAATTCCATCATGCCCCGCTGTCCGTCAAGCTCGGCGTTGAGGGCGCGTTTTATCATGCGGATGGCCATCGGGCTTCGGCTGAGGATGGTCTCGCACCAGTCCACAGTCTCGTCCTCGAGGCGGTCAAAGGGGACGACCTTGTTGACCATTCCCATCTCCTCGGCCTCCTTGGCTGAGTACTGGCGGCACAGGAACCATATCTCGCGGGCTTTCTTCTGTCCTACGCAGCGTGCCAGGTAGCTTGAGCCGAATCCGGCGTCGAAGCTTCCCACCTTGGGTCCGGTCTGGCCGAAGCGGGCGTTCTCGGAGGCGATGGTGAGGTCACACACCACGTGGAGCACGTGGCCGCCGCCGATGGCGTAGCCGTTGACCATGGCGATGACCGGTTTGGGGATGGAGCGTATGGCCTTGTGGAGGTCGAGCACATTGAGACGCGGCACGCCGTTCTCGTCGATGTAGCCTCCTATACCCTTCACTTTCTGGTCGCCACCTGAGCAGAAGGCTTTGTCGCCGGCTCCGGTGAGGATTATCACTCCTATGTCGGAGGCCTCGCGGCAGTAGGCCATCGCGTCGAGCATCTCGCGGTTGGTCTGCGGACGGAAGGCGTTGTACACCTGCGGGCGGTTGATGGTTATCTTGGCTATTTTGCCGTATTGCTCGAAAAGTATGTCGTCATACTCCTTTATTTTCTTCCATTCTCTTTGCATGGTGAGGTGTGTATTTAGGGGTTTCCGACGCAAAATTACGAAAAAATCTTCGGCGAGGTGGCAAGAATCTCGTTTTTGTTGCTTAAATTTGTAGCCATAACAATGACAAGAACCAACGCCAATGGATTCAAGTAATCTCGAACTTATCCTCATCAACATTTCGGGCCAGGACCATCCGGGTGTCACCTCGGCGCTCTCGGGCATCCTCGCCAAGTATGACGCCGGCATTCTGGACATAGGTCAGGCCGACATCCATCACACCCTCTCGCTGGGCATCCTCATCAAGACCAATTCAGAGGTGTCGGGCAACATCATGAAGGAGCTGCTTTTCAAGGCCACTGAGCTCAACGTCACCATCCGCTTTTCGCCGGTGAGCATAAAGGAGTATGAAGAGTGGGTGGGGATGCAGGGAAAGAACCGTTGGATCATCACCTTGCTCGGACGTCGCCTGACAGCCACGCAGATTGCCAACGTCACCGCCGAGCTGTCGCGCCAGGGGATGAATATCGACGGCATCCAGCGTCTCACCGGACGTATGCCGCTGGGCGAGGAGGAGCAGCCCAAGTCAAAGTCGTGTGTGGAGTTCTCGGTGCGCGGTACACCTACCGACCCCCACGCCATGCAGGCGCGGTTCATGCAGCTCTCACAGGAGGATGACTTCGACATCTCGATGCAGGAGGACACCATCTACCGCCGCTGCCGCCGCCTGATATGCTTCGATATGGACTCTACCCTTATCGAGACCGAGGTTATCGACGAGCTGGCCATGCGCGCCGGAGTGGGCGACAAGGTCAAGGAGATAACCGAACGCGCCATGAGGGGCGAGATTGACTTCTGCGAGAGTTTCAAGGAGAGGGTGGCCCTTCTCAAGGGGCTCGACGAGAGCGTGATGAAGGATATTGCCGAGAATCTGCCCATCACCGAGGGTGTGGGACGAATGATGCAGGTGCTGAAACGCGCCGGCTACAAGACGGCCATCCTGTCGGGCGGATTCACATATTTTGGTGAATACCTTAAGCGCCGATTCGGGTTTGACTACGTGTATGCCAATGAGCTTGAGATAGTGGACGGCAAGCTCACCGGACGTTATCTCGGCGAGATTGTCGATGGACGCCGTAAGGCAGAGCTCCTGAAGCTGATAGCCCAGGTGGAGAACGTGAATATAGCCCAGACCATCGCCGTGGGCGACGGTGCCAACGACCTCCCTATGCTTGCCACAGCGGGTCTGGGTATAGCTTTCCATGCCAAACCAAAGGTCAAGGCAACAGCCGACCAGTCGATATCCACCATCGGGCTTGACGGAGTGCTGTACTTCCTTGGTTTCAAGGACTCGTTCATAACCGAGAAATAATCAGTGGTGACATTGGCGGCTCACTCAGCATGAGCCACCTGTGACGATAACCCAGCCGGGTCGCACCTATCAGTGTGTCCCGGCTGTCTCATTTTGTCTCATTTGAGACGGATGAGACAAATGAGACAGATGAGACAAATGAGACGGATGAGACAGATGAGACGGATGAGACAAATGAGACAGATGAGACAGATGAGACAAATGAGACTGTGAGACACCCCCGGTAATAATTTTGTTATTTTTATCGCTCCCTATGCGTCATTATCGCACTCTAAAGCGGCTGATTGTGTCGTAACTTTGCATAGGCCCTTCCTCAGCCTCTCCAATAGCCTCTGTATCGTTGCAGTGAATCCGACACTCTCTGCTCCCCCGCCTCCCGCTTAAATAGGGAATCGGGTAGGGGGAGAGTATATTTACTTGTGGTAAACAGTTTATATGATGTATATATAAGCAATGCTGACACCTAATCCACGCACACAAGGCGGCGGGACAGGTGTCAGCAAAGTATATGTCTGTCAGGCTAAGACCTGCTTGCAGGGTCAGCGCAGACGATTGTAGGAGTTGAGCAGCTTGATATCCTTGCCTATGGCTGCTGTACCCATTATCTCGAATATCGCTGCAATGGGTAGCAGGATATCCCATACTGAGAAACGAGCCTCAAGGCCTTCCGACTCGGCTTGCTTGAAGAGTGTGAAGCACACCACGGCTATGCAGCATAAGGTGAGCATCAGCGATATCACCAGCACTTTACGCTGTAGCGCGAGGTTGCGGTAGAAGAAGATGTCGGCAAGCAACAGCAACACTGTGGCTCCTGCCGGGATGAGGATACCATACTCTGTCATGGTGAAGAGCTGCTGGGTGACAATAGGCTCATTGTCAAGGAAATCGACTTCGCCATAAGGCACTACGATGAAAATGGCCATAGCTACGAGGGCGAAGAAGATGTAGACTGTCTGGATACGTTGAATCTGCATGATCTATTATGATTTTTAGTTCGTGAAACGTAATTAATTGTCAAAAGTACTAAAAATTTAACAACCGGGAGGGTATTTAGTTGCTATTTTGTTGTAAATTTGTGGAAAATTCAACGAAATCACCCTCTATAGATAGCCTATGGAATCGAAACGTCCGCTCATACTCATCACTAACGATGACGGCTTCAGGGCACGTGGCCTGCATCATCTCACCTCGCTGGCAGTGACCCTCGGCGATGTCGTCGTGGTGGCTCCCGACACACCTCAGTCGGCCAAATCTTCGGCCCTTACACCCAACGCACCCCTTGAGATAAAGACCAGGGGCGAGATGGAGGGTGCGCCGGTCTACAGCGTCACAGGCACTCCTGTGGATTGTGTGAAACTCGCCATGCATGCCATTCTCGACCGCAAGCCCGACCTTCTGCTCTCAGGCATCAACCATGGCTCCAATGCCGCTGTCAACAACATCTACTCAGGCACCATGGGGGCTGCCATGGAGGGATGTATACTCGGAATCTCGTCAATAGGCTATTCCATCCTCGACCATTCGCCGATGGCCGATTTCGAACCGCTATCCACTTTTATCCTCGACATCACCCGCCGTGTGATGGCCGGAGGGCTTCCCTCGGGGATATGCCTCAACGTAAATTTCCCTGCCCACTGCACCCCTCTCGGACTGAAAGTGGTGAGGGCGGCCAAAGGGAACTGGACAGAGGAGTATGCCGATTATGCCACTCCCCACGGCACACCTTTCTATTGGCTCACAGGTAAGTTTCACAACGACGAACCTGACAATCCCGACACTGACGAGTACTGGCTCGCGCGAGGCTACGGCTCAGTGGTGCCTATACGCCCCGATCAGACTGCTGCCGACCGCATAGCTGCCGTTGCTGAAATCCTCGGGCAGAAGAGCTGATGCAGAGCCCTGCGGATAAGCATCTTACATTAGAAGAAGAAATCAACGCCAAAATCAAAGAATATATTAACGCCCCGCGGAGGTTATACATCCTCTTCGGGGCGTTTGTCTCATTTGTCTCATTTTGTCTCATTTTGTCTCATAATGAGACATGAGACAATGAATCCTACGGTAAGGCTATGGCAAATGAGAGATTAATTCTGCAGAGAGGAGTACACCCGGCGTGCGCGGATATAGTAGTCAAAAAGGATGTTGTTTCGTCCGTGCAGGAGGTCAATCTTGGGATGGACACTGTAAGCTGTGCGCATGCGCGAGAAGTCGCGGTGGGCCCTGAAGATGGCGGCCGCGTTGGCGAAATCGCCTGTCACCACATATTTTGCCCATGCTATCGTGTCGAGCAGACGGCGCCGGAGCAGTGTGGCTGCGCGGGTGGACGAGGGTAGGTTTTTGTGGAGCATCAGGAGGTTGTTGCGGAAGTTCAGATAGGTCTTCCGGGGGTTGGAAGCGGGCAGTGATCCTCCTCCGAGGTGGTAGACGTGGGATGCGGGGACGGCCCATATCTCGCGTCCCTGCAACTGGATGCGCCAACACAGGTCAATCTCTTCCATGTGGGCGAAGAACTCCTTGTCGAGCCCTCCAGCCTCGATATAGGCCGAGTTGAGCACCATGAGTGCGGCACCGCTTGCCCAGAACACCTTCTGAGGGGTGTCATACTGGCCGTTGTCGGTCTCCACGGTGTCGAATATGCGTCCGCGGCAGTAGGGATATCCGTTGGCGTCGATGAATCCGCCGGCGGCTCCGGCATACTCAAATCGCTCCGGCTCTGTGGCCGAAAGTATCTTTGGCTGCGCTCCTCCGGCGTTGGGATTGGCTTCCATGAAGCTGTGGAGCGGGGTGAGCCAGTCGTCGTCGACGCGCACGTCGGAGTTGAGCAGGACGGTGTATTTATACGTGTCGGCCACACGCTCTATGGCGAGGTTGTAGCCCTGGGCGAATCCGTGGTTCTCACCCAGCTCCATGATTTTCACCGTCGGGAACTGGCTGCGCAGCAGCTCCACGGAGCCGTCGGTCGAGCCGTTGTCGGCCACTATCACGTCGGCCAGAAGAGCCGGGGTATGCTCCACCACCGAGGGTAGATACTCGCGCAGCAGCTTCTCGCCGTTCCAGTTGAGGATTATTACAGCTACCTGTTTCATTGCAAGGGGGCGTGGGTGTGTGGATTCATATCATCACCTCTCCGTCCGACTCTTCGCCGATGTCGCTGATGGCGGTGAGCTTCACCGGCACCACCGTGTTGGCCAGTTCGGGCCGCGGGGCGAAGTTGACCCTGAGGTAATTGTCGGTAAATCCGGCCATCGAGCCGTCGTGGCGCGGATGCTCTGCCAGGACGGGGCGTTGCGAGCCGATGAAGCGGGCTGTGAAGTCGCGCAGTTTCTTCTCTGACACCCTGAGCATCTGGCGTGTGCGTCGGTGTTTCTCCTCGGGGCTGACGGCTATGTCGATGTCGAGGGCACGTGTGCCGGGGCGTTCGCTGTAGGTGAATACGTGGAGGCGCGATATGTCAAGCGACTCGACAAACCGTTTCGACTCCTCGAATCGCTCGAGGGTCTCGCCTCGGGCTCCCACTATGAGGTCGACCCCGATGAAGGCGTCGGGCATCACGGCTCGTATGCGCTCTATCTTGTGGCGGAAGAGGGCCGTGTCATAGCGTCGGCGCATCAGCTTCAGCACCTCGTCGGAGCCGCTCTGGAGCGGGATGTGGAAGTGGGGCATGAAGCGGCGCGATGAGGCCACGAACTCGATGGTCTCGTCGGTGAGCAGGTTGGGCTCAATGGAGGATATGCGGTAGCGCTCTATCCCCTCTACGGTGTCGAGGCTCCGGCATAGGTCAAGGAACGTCTCATCCGAGCCTTTGCCGAAGTCGCCGATGTTGACTCCGGTTATCACTATCTCCTTGCCCCCTTCGGCGGCCACCTGCCGGGCCTGTTCCACTATCTCGGCCACGGAGCCTGAGCGGCTGCGTCCGCGGGCCATGGGGATGGTGCAGTAGGAGCAGTAGTAGTCGCAGCCGTCCTGCACCTTGAGGAAGTAGCGTGTGCGGTCTCCGCGTGAGCAGGAGGGTGAGAAGCTGCGTATATCCTTGGCCGGGGTGACGTAGGTGGCGGATGCGCCTGAGGCTTCCCTCTCCTCGGCGGCGAGGTATTCGGCCAGCAGTAGCTTGCGGTCGTTGCCGGCCACGATGGTCACTCCGGGCAGCGGGGTGATCTCGTCGGGTTTGAGCTGGGCGTAGCAGCCGGTGACTATGATTTTGGCTTCGGGATAGCGGCGTGCGAACGAGCGGATGGCCTGGCGGCACTTCTTGTCGGCAAACTCTGTGACGCTGCAGCTGTTGATGACGATATAGTCGGGGGTGTCCCCTTCCTGTACGCGCTGTATGCCTTGCGAGGCAAACAGTTGCGCCACGGTGGAGGTCTCAGCGAAGTTCAGCTTGCACCCGAAGGTGTGGAACAGTGCGCTGCGGTTGCCGAATGTCTCTTTGTCTATCAATGTGGATGTGGGGTGACGGTGGATGTTGTGGGGCGACTGATGCGGTACCTGCCGCAGGTCAGTCCATGTTCTCGGCCAGGATGGGGATGGGGCGCTTGAACACCTCTTTGAATGAGATGAGCGACTCGGTGCGGCCCAGTCCGAGGCTTAGTTTCTTGTGGATCACCTCGAGGAGATGGGCGTTGTTCCTGGCGAATATCTTGGCGAAGATGTCGTATGTGCCGGTTGTGAAGTGGCATTCCACCACCTCGGGAATCTCGCGCAGGCGCTTGACCACCTCGTCGAACTTGGTGGGGTCGTTCAGGATGAAACCGATGTAGGCACACGTCTCGTAACCTACGGCGGCCGGGTCAATCATCGACTCGAACCCTCTGATGATTCCGGAAGCAGTGAGCTTCTGTATGCGCTGATGGATGGCAGCTCCCGAGACGTTGGTCTCGCGGGCTATTTCGAGGAAAGGCTTTCGGGCGTTGCTTGAGAGCATCTCCAGGATTTTAAAATCCAGAGAATCAAAGTGTTGACGTGACATTAGATTTCTATGAACTATAGTGTGTGAACTGTTACATGAGGGGCAAAAACTTACTTTTGCTTTGCAAAATTAACAAATTATATTCAAATATTCACAATTTCTGCCCTTTTAATAACAAATATTCATGAATCCCGGCCTTTTGGCGGTCACTTCGCTCAGGCCGTCAAGCGGTGGCGTCAGCCCTGCCTGGCCTCGCGGCGCTTGGCCACGTTGGTCATCACCATTCCACCCACTATTATCACTATGGCCACCACCTGGACCCAGTGGAGCACGGCCAGGTGCATCAGCATCGAGGCTATGATGGCCACCACAGGGACAAGATACTGGTAGAGCGACACAAGTTCGCTCCCTATGAGCTTCGTGGCGGGCGAGAGGAGCAGATAAGCGAGGAACGTCGGACACAGCACAATGAATCCCACAAGTGCCCACGGCTCGAATGCGGCGTGGTGAAATATGGGCGCCCCGGGGAACTTGGGCAACAGCAACAGCGCAGGGATTGACGCGAACAGGAACACCCACCGCAGCAGCGACAGCGGCCGGTAGGTGTGTGACGGCTTCTCTATCACCACGAGATAGAAGGCATAGCACAGCGTGCTCGCCAGCGCGAAGAGGTCGCCCAGCAGCTTGTCGGTGGCATGTGCCGCTGCGTGTTGCGTGACTATCACGAGGAATGCCCCCGCGAAGGCCACGGCCACACCCCCGATCTCGAGCCACGAGGTGTGCTTGTGCTGGAAGAGTATGCCTATGAGGATGACAAACACCGGAGGCAGCGTCATGATGATCGACACGTCGATAGGGTCGCCGTAGTGGAGGGCTATGTTGAAGAGGAAGATGAACGAGAAGATGCCGAGGGCACCTCCGCTCACTATACTGAGCCAGTCGCACCGCCTGATGCGCTGAGTGGGCACACACATCGAGGCTATCCACATCAGCAGGCAGCCCCCCATGAGCCTGAACACCGTCAGGTCCATCGCCGTCATCCACTCAGGCAGCAGCAGCTTCACCACAGGGATGTTGACACCGAAGAAGATGGTGGCTATCAGGATGAAAAGATTCCCCTTGAGCATCTGCCCTGCCGGGATTCTGTCCCTGCCGGACCCAGGGGTAGTATTGGGATTAGGAGTGTTCATACTATCAATAACGCCCCGGGGTGCCCGAGGTTCACACGCCGGTGCGCCGGTGGGAGAGGGGAGGGGGATATATAATCTATGTGGCGCAGGGCATCTATCTTTAACATTTAGAAATATTACAGCTATTGGTCAATTGGGGAGAATGTAGTATCTTTGCAGAGTTTTTCCGACCGGCAATAGGCATAAGGTCCATTCACCCAGCATCACAACTGCCGGCCACCTCAGTGAATTAATCCGACACTTGACTTTGAGACAGTCTCAACTCTATATTATCATCTTAGTGCTGCTGTGCGCCCTTTCGGTAGGGGCATTCTCACGTCCTGTTACTACCCATGGCGCATTCAATGTCGACGAAGACCCCGACACCGTGCCTGATGTGGAGCTGCTGATGCCGGCCCCGGCCATCGTAGCCTCACCCGACACCACCGTCGGCATTCCCGGCCCCGATACCATAGCGGCCATCACGGCCGACACCGCCGCGGTAGTCACACCACTCGATTCCGACACCATTCCGCAACTTCCGTCCGATACGCTCGCTGCGGCATCCTCCCATGCCACGGCAACCCCCGACTCCACACGCCGCAACCGTCTCAGCCGACGCCGCATCGAAGCCCCTTCGGCTGCCGCAGGCTCCAAGATTGTCCGCGCCAAGGTGGACCTCGACAACCCTGTCGACTTCTCGGCCAAGGACTCGATGGTGCTTGTGGGGCGCAACATGGCCTACATGTATGGCGAGGGACAGGTGGAGTATGGCGATATCAAGCTTGACGCCAACGAGATCGAGATGAATCTCCAGAACAGCACAGTCTATGCCGTGGGCACCACCGACTCCGTCGGCGAGCTCATGGGAAGTCCCATTTTCAACGACAAGGGAACCACCTACGAGGCAAAGACCATGCGTTACAACTTCAAGACCGAGTATGGCTACATCACCGACGTCATCACCCAGCAGGGCGAAGGATACCTCACCGGCGGACAGACAAAGAAAATAGACGAGAACACATTCTATGTCCAGAACGGCCGCTACACCACCTGCGACGACCACGAACACCCTCACTTCTACCTCCAGCTCACCAAAGCCAAGGTGCGCCCGGGCAAAGACGTGGTGTCAGGTCCGGCCTACATGGTGCTCGCCGACCTTCCGCTACCTCTCGCCGTGCCGTTCGGCTACTTCCCCTTCTCCGAAAAGTACTCCTCAGGTATCATATTCCCCACGTTCGGCGATGACTACAACCGTGGCTACTATCTCAGCAACGGCGGCTATTACTTCGCCATAAACGACAATATCGACCTCGCGCTCACCGGCGAAATCTACACCCTGGGCTCCTGGGGCATCCGCGCCACATCGGCCTACGTGAAGCGCTACAAATATTCAGGCAATTTCAACCTCTCATACCTCAAGACCATCACCGGCGACAAAGGTATGCCCGACTACGCCAAGTCGACTAACTTCCAGATACTCTGGTCACACAGCCAGGACTCGAAGGCCAACCCCAACATGAGCCTCTCGGCGAGCGTCAACTTCACCACAAGTGGCTACACCCGCAACGACCTGAACTCCTACTACTCCAACGCGTTCACCGAGAACACCAAGAGCAGTACCGTCAACATGACCTACCGCTTCCCTAACTCGAAGTGGTCAATCTCGACCACTGCCAGCGTCTCGCAGCGCACACAGGACTCCACACTCTCGGTGTCGTTCCCCAACTTCACCCTCACCATGTCGCAGGTCTACCCCTTCAAGCGCAAACGTGCCGTGGGCGAGGAAAAATGGTATGAGAAAATCAAACTCTCCTACTCGGGACAGTTCAACAACTCACTCACCTCGAAACAGGACGAATTCTTCAAGAAAAACCTCATCAAGGACTGGCGTAACGGCATGAAGCACTCAGTCCCCATCTCGGCCACCTTCAACCTCTTCAAATACTTCAACGTGACCCCCTCGGTCAACCTTACCGACCGAATGTATACCTCGAAGGTGCGTCGTCAATGGGACCCCAACTCATCAGCCGAAGTCCTCGACACCACCTATAATTTCTACAACGTCTGGGACTTCTCGGCATCCGTGGCGCTCGACACCAAGATCTACGGCTTTTTCCGTCCGCTTCCCTTCCTCGGCAACAAGGTGAAGATGATACGCCACGTCATGACCCCCACCATCTCCTTCTCCGGCGCTCCTGACTTCGGCGCACCATTCTTCGGTTACTACGGCTCCTACCAGTATCCCAACGCGCAGGGCGAGATGCAGACACGCACCTACTCCTACTTCCCCAACACCCTCTTCGGAGTCCCGGGGCAGGGCAAGACAGGCGCGCTGAGTGTCTCACTGGCCAACAACCTTGAGATGAAAGTCCGTTCCGACAACGACTCGATCGGCGAGAAGAAAATCTCGCTCATCGAGAACCTGACACTCTCTCAGAGCTACAACTTCGCAGCCGACTCGATGAATTGGTCCAACCTCAACACCTCGATAATGCTCCGACTTGTCAAGAACTTCAACCTCAACCTCTCGGCCACTTGGGACGTATACACCTACGCCCTCAACGCAGCCGGCAACCCTGTGCGCGTCAACAAACTGCGCATCTCCCAGGGCAAAGGATGGGGCAAGCTCTCAAGCACCGGCACATCGTTCAGCTATACGTTCAACAACGACACCTTCAAGAACCTCTTCGGCAAAGGTAAGAATGAGAATTCCAACCAGAACTCCTCAAGCAAAAAGAACGAGACCGAGGATCAGGACTTCGCCGACACCACCTCCGACTATCAGAGCCCCACACGCAAAAGCTCCAACGACAAGAAAAACTCAGGCGTGGAGATGAACGACGACGGCTACATGAAATGGTCAGTCCCATGGAATCTCACCCTCAACTATTCCGTCAACTACGGCTACGGAGCTTTTGACTATGACAAGATGGAGTATAAAGGCAAGATCACACAGAACCTCTCGTTCTCGGGCAACATCAGGCCCACCGCCAACTGGAACTTCGGATTCTCCGCAAGCTACAACTTCGACACCCATAAGCTCGCCTACATGAACTGCAACATCTCGCGCGACATGCACTGCTTCACCATGAGGGCAAGTTTCGTCCCGGTAGGGCCCTACAAGAGCTACAACTTCCACATCTCGGTCAAGTCGTCGCTCCTTGCCGACCTCAAATACGACAAGCGCTCATCGCTTGCCAACGGTGTCAACTGGTATTAATCCGGTAGCCGTCCGGGCCAACCAGAAACAAATCACACATCATAAATGTTATAAGGAGGAACGAGTCTACGTTCCTCTTTTTTCGTTTCACACGCGTAGCGATACGTTCAGCCCTCACTATGACTGATAAATTCTATGTCTTATAAAAACTATTTATGATGAAAAAATTTTTACTTATCATGGTTGCCGTCCTCGGGATGGCAGTGGGAGCCCAGGCTCAGCGTGCACAGTTCCAGATCGGCTATGGAGGCTACACACAGATGGACAACAGCGACATGCACGACGGAGGTAAAGTGAACAACGCATGGGGAGCCCTCACTGCAGGCGTCAACTTCAAAGTGGCACCCAGATTCTATCTCGGAGCTTCCTACACCTTCTCAAGCGCAAGCTTCAAGCATTCTGACGACAACGTGTATTACCACGTCCTCATGCTCAACGGCCGCTACAACTATTACCGTAACAGCATCGTCACCCTCTACGGCCATCTCGGCATCGGTGTCGACATCTCACACGTCACTTATGGCGACGATTCAGTCAACAAGTGCTACTTCGCATTCCAGGCGTCACCCTTAGGAGCAGAAGTCGGCCTCTCACGTTCTGCCTCAATCTTCGGTGAACTCGGCTATGGCGCCCAGGGCCTCCTACAGGTCGGTTTCCGCTTCAATCTTTAATCCTTTAAAGCAACTTCCGAAATGAGCGACGTAATCTCTTACGACGAACGCAAGGATCTCCCCGACAGCGTGTTCGGTCTCCCCGAACGCCGGGAGTATCCGATGCCCGACGCAGCCCACGTGCGTGCGGCGGAAGCCTACTTCAGATATTGCCCCGAGGACCTCAAGCCGCGTCTGGCAAAAGCAATCATGGAGCGTGCCGCACAGTATGGTGTCAACATCGAAAGCCCTACAATCCTTTCCTACGCCAAAAGCTGACGCCATCTACCCCCCTACGAAATGATAGCCCGGATATGCCTGCATCAACAGTCATATCCGGGCTGACTTTATTACTGTCCGGGAAGGTTAGAACATCAGTATCGACAGTGCCATAAGCGCCATGCCAAGTATCACACACCCGATGGCTATGTGGTGGTGTCCGTAATTCTCCGCGCCTGGGAGCAGCTCGTCCACAGAGATGTAGACCATCACACCGGCCACGGCAGCTATCAGCAGCGAGTTGACCGTCGGTGACCAGAAGGGGAGCAGGAAAAGCATTCCCACCAGAGCACCCAGAGGCTCGGCCAGCCCCGAGATAGTCGACCATTTCAGAGCCTTCTTGCGGTCGCCGGTGGCATGATAGATAGGCACCGCCACCGCTATTCCCTCAGGGATATTATGGATGGCTATGGCTATCACGATCGGCAGAGCCACCTCCGGACCGTCGAGAGCCGACACGAACGTGGCCATACCCTCCGGGAAATTATGTATGCCTATGGCCAGAGCAAGCATCGTACCGGTGCGTTTAAGATGCTTATTGTTGCCCTCGTCGTGGCGGTTGAGCTCGTGTGGGTTCTCATCCTCCGGGATAAGCCAGTCGATGAGCGCTATCACAGCCATGCCACCGAAAAATGCCAGTGTGACATAGATTTCACCCGCCTTTCCCGGTATGACCTCGGCTATATCCTCGAGCGAGAGCGGAATGAGGTCAAGGAACGAAACGTAGAGCATCACACCGGCCGAAAATCCCAAGGCTCCGGCCAGAAACTTCTTGCTGTCAGCCTTGGCAAACAGCGACATCATAGCCCCAACGCCGGTCGACATGCCGGCCAGCAGCGTCAGAGCGAGAGCGATAAGTATCGCTTCAAGTGAAGGTGTTGCCATAATGGTAATTACAAATGTGGATATTTATGAATGTTTGATATTAATGTGGGTAATTATTACTTAACAACAATTATGAAATAAAATTGTGCCCGGTTAAGATAATTTTATTAAATTTGTCAAGTTGAATTAATCATTTTAAGGCTATGCCAATTGAGACTCAAATCGATGACCGTGACCTTGTAGCGCGTCTGAGGGACCCCTCTACGTGCCGTGAGGCCTTTGGCGAGGTCATAAAGAAATACTCCGAGCCTCTCTACAAGCAGATTCGCCGAATGGTCCAGAGCCACGACGATACTAACGACCTGCTCCAGAACACATTCCTGAAAGCATGGCAGTCCATCGAGAACTTCCGGGGTGATGCACGCCTCTCGACATGGCTCCACAAGATTGCCATCAATGAGAGCATCACATTCCTCGAGAAAGAGCGAAAACGCCTCGGGCTGTCGATTGACGACGAGGAGTCTCACCTCATAAACCTTATTGAGGCCGACACCGAAATAGACGGTGACACACTTGCCCGAAAACTCCGTGAGGCCATCGCTTCACTCCCTGAAAAACAAAGGCTTGTGTTCAATATGCGCTACTACGACGAGATGAAGTATGAACAGATGTCCGAAATACTCGGGACATCAGTGGGTGCCCTCAAGGCCTCCTACCATCTTGCCGTGAAAAAAATAGAGCAATTTTTTGAGGATAGCGATTAAACCTATATTAATAATGTCAGTCTAAACCTATACAAAGCCACGTTGATGCCACCATACTGATGCGACAGCAAGTGGGGATTTTGTCAATAATAAGCTCAAAAACAATGAAAGATATTCTCGAAAAAGTTAACCATAACGACGGAATGACTGTCCCTGACGGCTATTTCGACGATTTTGCAGCAAGGATGGCCGCTTCACTGCCGCAGCAGGAGTGGGAGAAGCCCCAGCCTAAGGTGCTTCCGCGCTCAGTGTGGCAACGTGTGCGTCCCTATCTCTATCTCGCCGCCATGTTCATGGGCGTATGGTGTATGATGAAGATGTTTGACCTGATGCGTCCCGATTCATCTGGTCTCTCGATCGAGAACAATCCGGTCATGACTGCTGCCCTTGACAATGACCATTTCATCAACGAATACTTCATCAACGAAGGTGAGATAAGCGACTATCAGTTGATGGAGGACCTCTACGAGACAGGATTCTCTCCTGCATCCTACGAAGAGGACGAATTCCTTGACGATACCCTCTATGAGGCCCCCTCTACTCCTGACGCACCCGAGTTCCCCCTCTCCGAAATCTGACATACACGTATAAGTACATAATCAACATCATCAATTCTACTGCCCTTGAAGCTCTCCCGGGCAACTTATCTTCGATTTATTACCATTCCCCCCTAATTCTAATAGTGTAGACTTATGAAAAAGGTCGCCTTCCTACTTGCATTGATTCTCTCCGCTCTCATCCTACCCTGTGACTCAGTTGCGCAGCAGCGCCCTTCCGAGCGTGAGCGTGAATCATGGATGAAGGAAATCCAGCAATATAAGAATGACTTCATAGCCAAGAAGCTCGAGCTGACCGATGAGCAGCGGGCCAAGTTTCTCCCTCTCTATAACTCCATGGACGAGGAGATACGTCGCGCGCAGGAGGAGTCGGAGCAACTCTACCGCCAGACCCTCAAGAAAGGCGACAAGGCCACTGACCTTGAATATGAGAAGGCTGCCGAAGCCGCTTATGAGCTTAAAGGCCGTGAGAATGAAATAGAGATGAGATACTTCAAAGAGTACAAGGGGATTCTATCCTCACGCCAGCTCTTCAAGCTAAAGGATGCGGAGCGTGATTTCACCCGCGAGCTCATGAAGCAACACCGCCGTCGCAATAAATAAAAGCTCACGGCGCCTTATCCTATCCGCGTTTCCGATACTCGACATAACAAAATTAACTGATAGAGGTGGCGACCATGAATCCGTCACCTCTTGTCATATATCTACTAACCATTTACCTGTTTCAAGCATGCGTATACGTTTTGACTGTGGCAAACTGGTCCTATATGCCATCCTTATGTTTCTATCTTTTATGAGTGTACACGCTGAATCACCCAAGGCTCCCGACTTTGCTTTCCCTAAGACTGTGAGCAAACAGGCTCTCGCCGATTTATCCTTGGCTCTTGAAAAAAACGACGCTCCGGCCGTCACGCGTGATCTGCTTAACTACTATGTGGCCGAGCAGCTCGTAGACAAGAACTCGGCCACCACTACGGCTGCCCTTGATCGCATCGCGGAGGTCGCATCTTCCACTTCCGACAATGCTCTCCGGGGAGTCCTCTACACGTTACAGGCTAAAATCTATGCCGCCATTTATGGAGGCCAGCGTTGGGTATATGACTCACGCAGTCTCCCTTTGGAGCCATATCCTGCTGATTGCTCCGAGTGGAGCGGCGATCAGTTCAGAGCCAGAATTTGCTCGCTTGTCGACTCGGCCCTTGCCTTGGCTCCGGAGCTTCAGCGCGTCCCTTTGAGCGAATATTCTTCGGTCATCACCACCGGTGACACCTCTGCGACCTCGCGTCAGACCTACATATATTATCCTACTCTCTATGATTTCGTGGCCACTCAGTGTATCAGTGTCCTTAACAGTTGCGGTCGCTCCTCAGCCTTGTTCTCATGGGGGCTCCTGACGCGTCATGACCTGTATCTGCAGGCCCCATTCCCTCGGTACGACCAAATAGCAACGCGCATTCTTGACATATACGCATCTCTCCTGCGTCTGCATACCGGTCGGCCTGCTCCGTTGATTCACACCGATATCGAGCGCATTGCATTCATTGCCAATCGTGTCTATATGCCTGCCGACGCTGCCATCAACGCTGCTGACCGGGAGTGGGATTTACTGCGTGACCTCTATGAGGAATACAGCACATCCGAGTATTCCGGCGACATCCTCATAGCTATGATGACCGATGACATGGCGAAGAAAAAGTGGCTATATGAAGCCATAAACCGCAATCTCACCTCATTTCGTGCCTATTGGCGCAATGACTGTCTCCTTAACATGAAGGCGGACATTGCAGCCAAATCGGTTTCTGTATCCCATCCTACGTCTGTTCAGCCGGATGCACCAATCACCTTTGAGGTCAAGCTCAGTAACCTGGAGAAGGCTGATATATACATCTACGATGTGTCATCGGCTCCGCTTTACAATTCCGACTATGAGCAGCGTGGATTGCCTGCGCAGGCACCTGTGGCTGTTCTGCCGGTCAAATCATCACAGACAGGGGTGCCGTTTGAATGCACTGTGAAGGTTGACTACACCTTCCCTCGCAAAGGAAATTACATAGCCATCCCTGTGGTTGACGGCAAAAGCGCCTCACGTGACTGGTATCAGAAAATACATGTGTCGGCCTATACCATAGCCTCTTCTCATTTCGATGAGCATCATTTATGGGTGCTGGATGCTGTTGACGGTGCACCTGTGGGTGGTGCGGCCCTGACGCTCTGGAAGAGAAATTCCAGATCCGCAGCCACATCTTCCAACCTCGGGCTGACTGACACGGATGGTATGTTGGCCTACAGCTCCAACGGTGTTGTTGTCGCTTCCAAGGGCAATGACCGTTACGCGGCACCCAAGAATGTCTATGCATACCCCTACAGGCCTAATGACGTATGGCAGACCACAGCCGTGGGTTATCCCTCTCTTCCGGTCTACCATCCTGGCGACAGCATGGAGTGGGTGGCCATTTGCTATGAATACAAAGGTAATTACACGCGTCCACTTGCTGATAAGGAGGTGGATGTTGTGATACGTCATATCACCGGCACAGAGCTTTCCTCTTCAAAAGGAAAGACTGATCTATTCGGACGTGTGCATGGCTCATTCCTTATTCCTGACGACATTCTTACTGGCAAAGTCTTTATCGAAGTTGCCGGAAGTGGGCGTGTGGTGGAGTTTGAGGTCTCCGACTATAAACTCCCTACTTTCAGTGTCGAGCTGCAACCTGTGGAGCGCGATGTGCCGGCCATTGGCGACGTCACTCTGCGTGGTAAGGCAGCCACTTATACCGGATTCCCGCTTGTTGACGCAACAGTCTCTCTTGACCTTGGAGTGAGCCAGTGGATGCGATGGTGGTGGCGTGGCTCACGCAACATCTCGTTCTACACAGCTTCGGCTGTGACAAATGCGGAGGGCGAATTTGAGATAACAGTGCCTGCTTCGGTGCTTGTCACATCGCCCATACCTGGAGGCGTCTTCTCGGCCACACTTTCTGTCACATCAATTGCCGGAGAGACTCACCAGGCATCAACATCGTTCATGACTGGTACACGTTATCAGATCCAGGCATCAATGCCTGAGAATGTCAACGTCAGTGCCGGTCGGGTGGACCTGCATGTGAAAGTGGTCAATTACCTCGACTCCGTGGTTCCGGTGCCTGTTGACTATTCTGTACTACGCGATTCCACTATCATACTTTCCGGCACATTGGCTGCCGGCAAGTCCGATGTGGACCTCTCTTCAGTTCCTTCCGGGCGTTATGACATCCTATTCTCATTGGCTGATAAGGACTTGGCTTCCGATTTGAGGCAGTCAGTGGTGATTTATCGTGCTGACGATACAGTTACACCGGTTCCCGGGACGCTGCTGTGGTCTCCGGTATCTATGGTAAATGCCGACGCGGCAGGAAATGCACGTTGGCTTTATGCCGTGGATTGTGACACCCATCTGCTTGTCACTATATGGACATCAGAGAAGATTCTGTCGCGTGAATGGGTAAAAGCTCCGGCAGGAATGCGTCATTACGCGTTCAAGCTCCCTAAGGATGTCAATGAGGCAAAGATGACAATAAGTGCCGTAGGGCATTACAGAGAAGCCTCTCTGACAGTCGATGTCCGTCGTGACGTTCCATCTCCTAAACTGAAATTCACCATCGAGTCGTTCCGCGATAGGCTTATCCCCGGTTCTGAAGAAACATGGACATTCAAGGTGACCGATGGGACCGGTGAAGGCAAGAAGTCAGCCGTTGTGCTCGATATGTACAATCGTGCCATTGATGCGATTGCCTCTACTGCATGGAGATTTAATCCCTATAGGGATGGTTATGGATATAATTTCGCATGGGATAGTCCTGCGTTAGGCTCCATGTCATCATCATTCTACGCGCTTCTAAGGAAAAAGGGAGCGGTATGTCCTGCTCTGGGTCTCCCTGAGTTTAACACTTACGGATATGGTCTTGGCAACCGGAATTATAGGTTAGGATATGCTAATTCCTCCATCCGTGTGCGGGGCCTGGGATCTGTTAAGATGATGGCCAAAGCTGAGATGGCTGATGAGACCGAGGAGGAAGCTCTGGTCGTCGCTGATATGGCTAATGCATCGTTCGACAGCGGCATGACAACCGCTGGAGGAAGCGCTCCTGCCGATGATTCTACCGGCGTGGAGCAGGAGACACCCTTCACATATCGGGAGAGTGAAGTGCCGCTGGCATTCTTCGCTCCCTCGCTTACCACTGACTCTGACGGTAATCTCACGTTTTCATTCAAGGTGCCTGATGCAAATACAACATGGGGATTCCGGGCCATAGCTTATACCGATAAGTTGTTGTCAACCAATTTCTCAGCCGATGTGGTCACTTCAAAGCCTGTCATGGTTCAGCCAAATCTTCCTCGTTTCATGCGTGCCGGTGATGAGGTGGCAGTGATGGCTTCTGTGATGAATGCCACTGACTCCGTGCAGACAATCAGTACACTTGTTGAGATTTTCAATCCTGTTGATGGTTCGGTTATTGATAGCCGTGAGCACACCGACACATTGTCGCCAAAAGGTAACATAGCTGTGCCATTCATGCTCAGAGCTCCTTCTGATGCTCCTTTCATTGGTTATCGTGTCAAGGCTTCCACTGCTTGTTTTGCCGATGGCGAACAGGCTCTTCTGCCTATCCTGCCTGCTGTCACACCGGTGATTGACACATATCCGTTCTATATGTCACCTGACAGTGCTACATATTCATCCACACTTCCGGCTGTGCCTTCGGGAGCGAAGGTGTCGTTGCAGTTTTGCGAGAATCCTGTCTGGTATGTGGTGACGGCTCTTCCGGGGATTCTTGACTGCGAGGCTTCAACGGCCAATGAAGCTGCCGCATCGATTTTCTCTGCTGCGGTAGCTGTGGGAATTCTCCGTGATAACCCCTCTATTGAGAAAATACTTGCCGAATGGGCTGCCAGCGACAAGTCGGAAGCCATGCTTACCTCCATGCTTGATCAGAACGCCGATCTTAAGACCATCCTTCTCTCGGCCACACCATGGATGCTTGATGCCAAGTCGGACACCGAGCGTATGACGCGTCTTGCCTTGCTGTTTGACAGGAAGACAGTGGACCGGACCTTTAAGGCCAATATTGCACTTCTTCAAAAGCTGGTGCGGCCTGACGGCGGTTGGGCATGGTATTCCCAGGCGCAGGAGTCATCCGAATGGGTCACCGAGAATGTGTTGATGCTGCTTGGCAGTCTCTATTCCATGGGATATCTTCCCGAGGATAAATCACTGCGTTCGATGATGACCGATGCCATCGGCTTCATGGATAAGGCTGTAGGAAGCAATTATAGAAAGTATAAGAACGGAAATTATGCCACCTACGTCTTGATGCGTGACCGGCTGAAAGGATTTGTCAAGTCGGCAGGTGCGACCGAGGCCATTTCGGCCACAGTCCAGACGATAGTGCGTGATTGGAAAAAATATGACGTGCTGCGTAAGGCTCAAGGAGCCCTCATCCTCAATTCGCATGGCTATCCCACACTTGCTGCCAAACTGTTAGAATCGCTGAGGGAATACTCCACCTATACTCCGCAGAAGGGTATGTGGTGGCCATCGCTTGACAACATGACGGTTTGGTCGATAGGCAAAATCGGAGCCACCTCTATCGTCCTCGATGCCTTTGCTGTGGTAGAGCCGGGATGCAAGGATATAGATAGGATACGTCAATGGCTGATACTCCAGAAGGAGGCTAAGGATTGGGGCACATCTGTCACCACATCCTCTGTCATAGCCTCCATTCTATCTACCTCAAAGTCATGGATTTCCGCTGAGTCAGGGGCCGAAGTGAAATTTGATGGTGTGGATGTGGCACCTTCAGCAGTGGAAAAAGCCACAGGCTATTTCAGAGTGCCGGTTTCTGTGGATGCCGGAGTAAAGCCGGAATTGAATGTGGCGAGAAACTCCGATACCCCGACTTGGGGAGCCGTCTATTATCAATATACCGACTCCATGACACGTGTTGAGCCTGCTGGATGTGATGCCCTCTCCGTGACCAAACACCTTCTCCTCGAAGAGTCCACTCCGCAAGGTGTTAAGACAGTAGAGCCCTCGCAGCTAAAGGTCGGTGACAAGGTGAAGGTGCAGCTTACCATCCGTGCAGACCGCGATATGGATTATGTGACGGTGATTGATGACCGTCCTGCATGCTATGAACCGGTTGAACAGCTCCCTAAGCCGATTGTGGCGGAAGGAATCTATTTCTATCGTGAGAATCGTGATGCATCCACTCGATTCTTCATAACACATCTTCCAAGAGGAACCTATCTGCTCACTTATGACATGTGGGTGAACAATGCCGGTACATTTACGTCGGGCATTGCCACTGTGCAGAGCCAATATGCTCCCCAACTTTCAGCCCATTCAGGAGGGACTCTGATCAGAGTCATGTAATAGGGTAGGAGAGTCTGGCAAATCATCGCCGCGGCATCGTGTGTTATATCCACATGATGTCGCGGCCTTTCTATCGTCTCCAATGTGGCTACTTTTTAGTTTTTTTAAGAGTCGTCACGGCGTTATTTTTTGAACGAAAATTTTTTCGCCTTATCTTTGCATAGATTTATCTCATAGGGGTGCCTGATATTCCTCCTGACATCACATTCAATAGTAACTATTTTTACCCTACGAACCTCGAATGAAACGATTCTTTCTTGGTATTTTCTGTGCTATCTTCGCTTGCTGTGACATTCCTGTCCGAGGGATGGAGTCTGACATGTCAACCGGCGAACTGCTTAAGCTCCTTGACAAAGAGCTGGAGGCACGCGAAGGGTACGTGGCCGTCCGGCATCATCGTGTCGACTCATTACGTTCACTTATCAACCATACTGAGGACAATCGCGAGAAACTATCCCTCTATTTTGAGATGGGCCTCGCGTGTAACGGTCTGAGCGCTGACTCGGCCATCGTCTATTATACCCGCGGTTTCAATCTTGGAAGGGAGATTGGTGACTCTGTGTTGACACAGCGATTCATAATCCTTCGTGCTCGTGAGCTTCGCAAGCTTGGCGCAGTGCATGATGGCCTGGAGGCTTTGGAACATGTGCGTCAGGTCGGCGTATATCCTGAAAACCTGAGTTATTTTTACGATGCCGGACGAAAAATCAATTTCACCATGTCGGCATTCTATCCGTTTGCAGCCGTCAATGGACGGTACCTTGAGGATGGTCTTGAGTTTGCCCGAAAAGAGATTGAGACTCGTGAGCCCGGAACACTTCCATATCTTCTGTGCCAATCTCTTATATATCTTGGCGAGGGGAAGACAGCTTTGCATGTGGCTATGCTAAACGATATCCTTGACAAGGCTGACATCCATGATTATGAATACCCACTTGCTGTGACCATGTTGGGTGAGTATTATGCCGAACATGGAAAGCACGAGGACGCAATACGATATTTCGCGCTTGGGGCATTGGCTAATATATATCGAACAAATCGCCACGGCACAGCATTGCTCCGCCTCGGCAACATCCTCTATCTCGAGCATGACATCGTAAGGGCTCATAATTACCTCTCCATTGCGCTCGAAAATGCCCTGAAGTCCAATGCTAAGATGAACGCTATGATGATATCCGAGGCCCTGATGCCTGTCTCAAAAGATATGGAGAGCCACAATCAACGCCGTTTCATGTTCATGACACTTTTGGTGGTATGTCTTGGTGTGGCTATCCTTCTTCTTGTGAGGTCCTACCTTTCAAATAGGCGCGAAATGAAGATGATGGTGAGGGTGAAGCAATCACTCGCGACTGCCAACCTTGCCAAGGAGACCTACATAGCCCAGTTCATGAACCTTTGCTCGAGCTATATGGAAAGTCTGGAGGACTTCAACCGTGTGTGTCGTCGTAAGATTACCGCAGGGCAGATTGATGACTTGTTACAGTTTATTAAGGCCGGTAAAGTCATTGATGAGCAGCGCACGAAGTTCTACGATATCTTTGACGACTCGTTCCTTAACGTCTATCCCACTTTCATTGAGGATGTCAATAAACTATTGATGCCTGACAAACAGGTTTCACTTCCGGCACCTAACGTCCTTACTACTGAATTGCGTATCCTCGCATTCACTCGCTTGGGCGTAGAGGATACTGCACAGGTAGCACGCTTTCTCGGGTTGTCGCTTAACACGATATATACCTATCGTAATAAGCTTCGCAACAAGGCTCTCAATCGTGAAACTTTCGAGGCCGACGTCATGAAGATCGGGACAATCGACGTGGAGGGCTAAAGATTCCGGAATAGTTAAAATACCAATAGCAATTACGCTTGAAATTCTACCGGTTGTTAGATTTTAAGCGTAATTTTTGTTTATATTATCGGTAATTAACGCATGTGTTAGTTTGCTGATTTACAATGGTGTATTGTTTTGATTTTATTTATATCGTTTAGATTGTACGAAAGTAGGGTTGTTTTCGTGTGAAAAACCCTTTAACTTTGCGTTATAATAATAAAAGAAATAATAAAACAGGGTGTCAAACCCTACTGGAATAACTGATAGGTCTAAGAGAAGAATTATTGTTAATTCGGAAAATATAATAGGTAAGAAAGATTTGTTTTTAAGTTAGATTGAAAATTTTACTACGTTAGATTCTGTGTGGAGCAGCCCTCGTGATGAAGGCCGCTCTTTTTTTGTGCCATATCCCTTTACCTATTCCTTGACATTGTCATCTGACTCGATGTGTGGATGTCAGATGACAGGAGGGGTAATTGTACGGAACTATGGTGTATAAGAGTTGGTTTTTATATAAAAAATTAGGCTGCATATTCTATATATGAGTTTAGATATATCATTGGTTTTGTATTTTGTATTTAATTGGGAATTAGGTTAGTAGTTAAAATATCTTTGATAGGACACTTATATTTGCTCTGATTGTGTCTAAATATGTGAGGTTTGTATTGTAACTTTGCGATGTGTAAAATTTTAATCAGTTAATGGATTTGCATTCAAATTGCTTTTATGTGAAGATAAATCGTGAATTATGCTAAGTGTTTAAACAGAAAAAGGGCTGCTTCGTGAGAAGCGGCCAGTTTTTTTATATATCCCTCGATGCTTTTGTCTGGCCTCAATCATAAAGCGGATTGCAGCAATTATATTGGAGTCAATCTATAGCGATCCTGTGATGTGCAGACACTGTGTTATGGTATGTATATGGCTCAGATTCCCCTTGCGTTCTGGTGGAATATAATTCTGTAGGTTAGGTATAACAAAGTAAAGGAGGTCGTGTAAATACACGACCTCCTTTATAGCAAATGCGGAGTTGTAATTTATTAATATACGAGTTCGATATCGTCAAGCCACATTGTCGAACCGTTACCACCGGTGAAGTAGTCTCCACCCTTTGACGCGGATGCTACAAGCATTATGTAGATCGGGTCACCTGAGTTGGTTGAGGTTACAGGAATGGTGAATTCGATCATTCCGCTACCCGCTGTGGCCTCAGTGAGGATTAATTCGCCATAGGAAAGCACGTAGGGTGCTGTCTTGTCGAATAACTGTACTTCCTTGGTGCGAACTATCACCGGATAGTCATACTTGCTGTTATCGCTGTTTATTTGATTTTTAGCGTTGATGGCATCTTCCGATAAGGTGGCGAAATAGATTATACCCTTATCCATGTCACCTTTGACATATTCGGCCGGAGCTGACGAGTCTTTGCTTGATATAGCGACAGGTGTATACTTCACATATCCCTTTACAGCCTTGGGTGTGCGCTTTACTCCATCAATCACAGGGAAGTCAAATTTCCTGCCCCAACCGAGAACACCATTTGTTCCCTGGGTCTCAAGATATTCACCGATGAAGATGTTTCCGGCTGCAAACTTGCCGAGCAGGCCTACACCCACGAATTGTGAAGAGAGTTTCACTGAGCGTGAGCCTGAGTGCTTGATAGAATTGTCAGGCAGAGTCACATTCTTACTCATTGTGGCAGATCCATGGTTACCGCTGTCCCAGAAAATTGCCTCACCTGCACCGTAGATTAGATAGGGTGAGCTGCTGTCCTGCCAGCTTTCAAATCCGGCATTGGGAAGCTGCGGGCCGTTGAGAGTGCTGAACGATACGATTTGTACTGACTTGAAGTCGTCAGCCACTGCGCGGAATTCATATTCAGTGCCGATTTCAAGTCCTGAAACCTCTGCGGCCATCTCAGAACCATTCACGGTAGCCTCTACGAATGTCCAGTCCTCGTATGCTCGTGAAGATGCCGATTTGCGAACCTCGAAACCATATTTCTCTGCCCCGGTTGAAAGCACTGTGCCTTTGAGTGTGGCGGAGGTGTAGGTGATAGAAGCTGGCGCAGCTTGAGTCGGTATGACAGGTGCCTGCGAGATGCTGAGAGTCAAGGTTGAGGTGTTGGTCTTTCCCTCCTGGTCAGTTGCGGTGATGGTGAACGTATAGTCCCCTACAGGAAGTGTAGCAGTGAGCTCGTTCTCCAGGTTGATACGCATTTTAGTGATGTTGGCTTTATCTGTCTCAACATTATTGTCAGCATTATATGTGGCGAAGTTTATTCCGGCTGCGTTAAGTGCCGGTATATACTTGGCATCCATTGTCAGGAGGTCATAGTTCTGGTAGCCTGTGAGGTCCATAAGCACATCGCTATCGATAACTACCGATGTGAGTGGCGATGAGCCGGATACGAGCAGCGATTTACGCCCCACATTGCCGGGTTCGCCCATCACCGGACTTTCGATGTCAAAGTCAGTGCCCTGGATGGTTGGGGCCAGTGTGATGAGCACCTCTTCTTCAGTACCCTCTACAGGTTCGGGAATTACATCAATCGAGAGGTAAGCACCACCGATTTCTATATCGCCGCTGAAATCATATTTGATATTGAATACGTATTCAGTGGTGTGGCTGAGGAATGGGGCTTCAGCCACTTTGGCGTCGACATATTCACCTGATTTGGTGAAGGGTGTGCCGTTTTTCTCTTTGCCGCTCAGGGTCCACTTGAATCCCTTGGTGCGGGAGTTTATCATGTAATAACCTTTCGCATCGGTGTCGCCCACGAAAGTGAGCGAGTGGGAATCGTCGGTGATGCCGTCATTCAGAGCTACAGTGAGGGTGTAGTCATCGAGTACTTCAGCAACTGTCGATCCATATTTCACAGACACCAGAGTGTTAAGGATAGGGCACGACAGATTGACCTGCGTTGTGTTGCCGCGGGTTATATCGAAGTCATAATATCCATGATAGTGCTTCTGGTCCCATGATGCGGGCACCGAGTCACCAACCCAAGCCTCAGCATAGTAATGGCCGGAGGAGAGGGGGATTGTCGATGGCACGGAGCCGATGCCGTTATATTCACGTATGAGTTTGCCATTCTGGTCAGAAATCCAGATTACAGCTGTGTTGCATAGTTTGGCCTGATCCTCGGCGCTGAGAGCTCGTGACACAACTTTGACATCCGACATCACAGAGGTGGTGAGCTGAAGGCTGCCTTCTCCATCTGTGAGGAGTTGCTCGTCACGGCATGCCGTGGTGGCTGTGGCGAGAAGTAGTCCGCCACATATATATAATAATGACCTTTTCATTTTTATTTAGCTATATATTTAAGTACCTCTGAGTTCGTCTCGCCATTCGCATCCTTCACACTGATTATGAAACGGTGGGTGCCGGGGAATGAACTCAAAAGCGGGGCGAGTGCGGTAATATCGAAGTCTATAGAAGTTTTGCCCTTTACCTCGTCGTTGACAGGGAGGCCGATGCTTGAAAGGGCGGCTGCGGTGTCATCGTCAAGATTAGCGAGGTCAAATTCCATTGGCATAAGTCCGCTGACCGATTCTTCAAAGCTGGCATTGTCTGTGGTTATTTTCACGTTGAGTTCGGCTATGCCATCCTTGGCAGCGATTACTACGACTGCTGGTGAGATAGACGGGTCGTTTGAATTCTCTTCGCCGAGCTTCAATGTGGTGCTCGTGAATTTGATTGCGTCAGTTGTGTCGGGGTCTTTAGGATCATCGGGATTCTCAGGTTGTTCGGGATCGTCAGGCCATTCCTCATTTCCAGGACGCTGGTTGGCAGGGGTGTCTGGGTCATCACCTGGGTTGATGTTGCCGGGTTCGTCGGTTTCTTCGATGCCGGCATCAACAGTTATGCCTCCGTTCGGGTCTATGTTTCCGAATTCGTCAGGCACTGTCGAGTCTCCGCTTTTAAGTGTGAAGGTGATTATGTAGTAGTTACCCTTTTTCACGTCGGTGAACTCTTTGATTTTGGTGACTGACTGGCCCTGGACTGTGCCGTTGAATGTAGCGATGAGAGTGGTGCTGCCGTCCACTGCCTCGAAATATCCGGCGCGGGTCTCGGCCGAAGTCCATGTGAGTGCACCTTCATCGTTGCACACAACGTTTACTTCTGAATCGGAGCTCATCACTTTTTTCAGCGCATCGCTATAGCGGACTGAAACTTTTACGGATGCAAACGAGCATACCACTGTGCCTATCGAGGTGATTTCGCCATCCTTGATTTCAAAATCTGCAGAACCTTGATAGTAGGGAGTTGCCCAAGCTGCCTTTTCCTGTTTGTGGCTTTCCACAAACGCTGTATATGTGCCTACAGGCAATGTGAACACCTCAGGCATCTCAGAATAAGTCCATGAGCACTCCTGATTGTTGAACGATGCTGTTTTACCTGTGGCCTTGTCAGTGATTGTCACCAGGAAGTCAGAAGTGTCGATCGTGGAGCGTGACACCACGTTTGGGTTGTCGTCGATGTCGACATCGATAGATGTCAGTGATACGCCACCTGTGTTTTTGGCAAATTCATAGTCTCCAGGCTTCCATGTGTCATCGCAGCCTGTGAAAATCACTGCCGACATCATCATCACGAAGAGTGAATATATCTTTGTTTTCATTGTAAGTCAGATTAGTATATTAGCTGAATGTCATCAATAGTGAGCTGTGAACCCACATATTTGGAATCGGAGTAACCATTGAAGGTCCCTTTGCTGCCCTGACGGCTCAAGACAGTTGGATTGGCCTCCTCGGTGCTTGACACGAAGACCGCATAGGCGTGAGTGGCTTTGAGTGATGTGTTGCTATATGTCAGCTCTATTGAGTGTGGAGTGAAGCTTGATTTAGCCTCGTTTGACTCAAATTCACCTCTTGCGAGCTCAGTCACCGTGCCGTTATCGCGGTTTTCAATGACGATATAGGCCTTGAAATTCTCATTATTTACCGGAGTGTACTTATAGTTGAATGAGAGCGCCGAGGGGCGTGAGGTGAAAGGCTTGCCATAGGTTATGGTCTCGTTTTGGCCGCTGCATGAGTAGTCTCCCACAAAGAGCATGCCGGGCTTCTTGTGTTTCGGGTCTCCGGTTTTGCCTGACGACGTGTGAGTATAGGTTGTGCCTTCCCCATAACCGAGTGTGCTGATTTCGGCAGCCAGCCCATTGTTGCCGCTTACTGAAATAGTGCTGCTGAATGAAGTATAAAAGCATGTTGTACCGGAAGTCTGACCGGTGGTCAATGGATTGCGGGTGGCCCAGAAACTGTCGCCTGATGCGTTGGGGAACCAGCGCTTTATGTCAGTTTCGCCTACCCAGGCAGCTTTTTTGCCATATGCTTGTTCACTGTACCAATTTTCCATCTCAGAGTTGGGGAATTGGTCAGCAGCTTCAGTGGTGAATGTGATCACCGATGATTCATCCTCGTCAATTTTAGCCTTCACATAATATTTTGTGGCAGGAGTGAGTCCTGAGAGGAGGAACGATACATTGGCCAATGCCCTCGATTTGATTGATTGGCGTTCGGCTGCCGGTGCTGCTGTAAAATTGTTTCCATCGGTGGAAAGATAGAACTGTGCAGCGTCAGCTTTGTTGACGTAGTCGGCATGTGTGATTGCCATGTCGATGGTGGCTTTTTTAGCCCAGACATTACCATCAGTGGCTGAGATGTTGAACGGACGGCGCTTAACCGATAGCGGTTCTGACTTGATGCTTCCTACGGTTGCTGTAACGATAACCGGGTTAACTTCTGCCGGCAGATTGGTGAGTACAACCTTGTATGTGTTGGGCTCTGATCCGGGTATGATGCTCTTAACGACGAGCTTGTCAGTGGTGCCACGGTCGTTATTTGCTTCGAATACAACTGATTTTTCAAAATCACCTCCGTTATACATTACATCAAGAGTCAATTCTTCGGTGTCATCATTGACCTCGCCGTTGGTTATCGCCAGGGTGAGACGGTCGACTGTAACTGAGAATGAGAGTGGCTCGCTGACTTTCGACATCTTGTCCTTGACAGTGACAGTGAATGTGGAGATGTTCGAATCACCTTCGACATAAGCGATGTTTGGGAGCACCTTGGTGAAGTCAATCACACCCATGGCCTGGGGATTGTTCCAGATACCGAGTGTGTTGAGTCCGAGTGCCTGAAGTTTTGATTTGGTTGTTGCGTCAACATTGGCCAGGTCCACTTCTGCAGGCCAGCCCTTCTTAAGCAGCGATGTGGATGATGTGGTGAGAGTCACTGACGCGATTTCGCCTCGAGCCACGACATTCATTTTGATATCCGACGCGGCGGCAGTTTCCACCACCGCGATGTTTTCGCCGTCGGTGAAGCCGTCGGGTGTCAGGGTGGGGGCTGCGGTGGTCAGGATGTCATCAGAAATATCGATGGTATATTCCTCGTTCTCCACGGTGTCGTCAAAGCTCAGTGTGAGTTGTGCGTCTCCATATCCATCACCTTCGATGCCAACAGTCACTGTGTGGCGGTAACGGGGACGTGCGGTGAATTTGGCGGCTTCCACGGTGGCACCCTTGCCGTTGGGCTTTGTGAAAGTGACGTTGAGAGCTACCTCGCCGGGCATCACATAGAGTTCCTCGGTGGCGTTTTCGTTGTGGTCGAAATATTGGCCGCCTGCCGAATGGAATTGTGATGAATAAGTCGACATGAAATTCTTGAACTCGTCGGTGTACTTCACATCTACTATCGAGTTGGCCAGCGAGACGGTCATTGACACGTTGGTTGTCTGTTCGTTTCTTACTGTGACAGATTGCGAGCCATAATAATATGGTTTGCCGTAACCTTCATCAGTGGCTTTGCCGTAGGTCGCTTCGAACAGGTAATTTCCTGTCGGAAAATCCTCATTGGTGTCAAACTCTGAAAGCGAAGCCCAACTTTTGGAAAATTCGCGTTCGGTTGAAGTCAACTTTAACGACAAGTCATCAACGGTGATAGGATTGAGGATTGAGCCGGTGGCGCGACTTGTCCGCGCGTCACGTGCCGTCAGCGGATCTGCGTTGAAGTCGATGTCGAGGGCGATGCGTCCGGCATCTGTCCCGACAAGGCTTGACTCCTCGCTACAGCTTGTCGTGAAGCTCCACAACAAGGCTGTACAAGCAACGCCCGCCAAGATGTTCTTTTTCATAATAGTTTGGTTAATCGTCAGTTATATATTTGCTGTGTCTCCCGACGTTGAAACGTGTAAGAAGCCATAAGCATTAATGCAATTTGGGGGCAAAGGTAGTTAAAAAAACTGTATTTGACAATAGAAAAAACGACTAATAACTCTCATTATCAGCTTAAAATATGGGCGAAAAGGCACTTGGTGTTGCAGATATGAAACACCCCGGTACCTTGCATTGTAGCATAGGTGCCGGGGTTGTGGATAAGTGGAAATTATATGCTTCAGGCGATAGGAGCCGGCTTAACCACTACTCCGGTGCCTTTCAGTCCGTTAACACCGATTACCAACGGTTCCTGGAAGGTGACTATGCGGATAAAGTCGCTTTCGTAGACCGCTGGTTGGGCATTCAGGAAATCCACGTCGTAAATTGCTGTGGGCTCGGAGTTTTGAGCTGTTTTCTTCGCTGTGTCGATTGTGAAGTAGGCTACTCCAAACGAGGTGAGGTTCTGGAAGAAGTGGGTGCCTTGGCTTGGCTCTATGCGGTAATTTGGCAGTGATGATTCCACAATGAGTTTTGCTCCTGAAATGGCCGGCCATTTCACTGGTATGCCGAGGGCGGTATCGGATGAGCCCCAGCGGCCAGGTCCGATTAGGATATACTTTTCGTCGCGTTCCAGGAAGCCGCGGTTGATTTTCTCTACTTCGCGGGCTATCAATGAGTTGTTTGACGATGAGAACTTCTCCGGACGCACATACACTACGGTGTTTACCCCTTCGATATTGCCATGTCCGAGCGCAGTCCCCGATTTGAGTAGCAACTGGTCATCAGGTGTGGCCATGACTGCCTCGTCCACATTCTCTTTTCTGTCGACAATCGGACGGATCTGTAGCCAGTAGAGACGCCCTTTCGATGTTTCGGTCTTGTCAATCATGCCGGCGAATTCTATTTCCACCGGACGTTGCATCTCTCGCTGTCCGGTTGTCAGCATGAAGTCCACCGCCTCGGCCAGTGGGAATACGTTGTGCTTAAGCACATTGTTGAATGTCACTACTTTACGGCCATCTCCGGTGTCGTTGTCGCGCAGCACATTGTCTCGGTAGTCATATGTTGAAACCATGTATTTCAAAGCCCCTTTGTCGGCGAGGTCCTGTACACGGATTTTCGTGATGTTATATCCGTCATCGACTCTCAGATTGGCTAACGACGCGATTGGAGTGGAGATTTTCTCGCCTGTTAGAGTCGTCTCGCGTTCATCTCCTTTCATGTCGAGGGCATACATTCTTGTCTGAGTGTCGCGTAAGGCCAATGACAATTCTGAGGTCTGAAGTACACTCTCCGGGTGGCGTGGTGAGAAGCGAAGACCTACACCGCCATCCACTATGTATTTTCCGAGACCTACAGCGATTTCCGCCACTCCGTCCTCAGGCTTCTCGTCATTCAGTGGGTAGTAGTTGAGCGACCGGCCTACGCCTGAGAAGCTGGGGAAGTAATATCCGTCCACATCACGGCCTACAACCTCTTGCAGTATTACTGCCATTTTCTCCTGGTCGATTACATTGGAGGTTGCTGTCATGTAGGCTTTTGAGTCGGAGTAGAATACCGATGCATATACACCTTTTATCGCATCCGTGAGCACCTTGAGCATCTTTTCCGAATCGGTGAACTTGGGCACCATGTAGGTGGAGTATATGCCGGCAAACGGTTGATAGTGTGAGTCCTCAAGCAGGCTTGAGCTGCGGACGGCAATGGGGGTGTCCACCACCTCTATCAGTGCCTGGAGGTCATCCTTGATTCGTTGAGGCAGCTTCCCGCGAAGGAAGTGGTTGAGGATTTCTCCGTCGGGGGCGTCGCTGAGCGCTATAGGATAGAGCTTGTTCATCTCCATGAACTCGTCGAAAATATCGGTACAGAGCACCACCGTGCGGGGGATGGATATGGTGATTCCGTTGAAGTTATCGCACACCGGATTCTTCTTGATGATGGAGTCGATGAATGCCAGGCCGCGGCCTTTGCCTCCCAATGATCCTTGTCCTATGCGGGCGAAATTGGAGTAGTGGTCAAAACGGTCCTTCTGGAATATTGCCACTACGCCACGGTTCTTCATCTTGCGGTACTTCACTATGAGGTCGAAGAAGAGTTGTCGCACCCTCGGCGCGTCCTTCAGGTCTCGGAAGCGATGGTGCTTTATCACTTCGGCTATCGGGAACATGGCTCTGGAATAGAACCATCGTGAGATGTCGTTGAATGAGGCGTGCCAGTAGAGCGATTCGGCAGGGATATCGAAGATATACTTCTGCATATCCTTCAGCGATTTTATTCTGTAGATCTCCTCTCCGGTCTCCGGATTTCGTATCACGAAGTCGCCGAAACCGAAGTTGTTGATGATGGCTTTTCCGAGGTCCACCGGGAATTTCTTTGAATTCTTGTCGATGAATGTGCCTCCGAGTTCGCGGACATCATGAGCGTTTTCGGTTTCCGATGATTCGATGATGAGGGGGAGATATGGGTCGCGTTTGCGCAACTCACGAGCCAGGCGTATGCCTGCCTTGGGGTCCTTTTTCCCTTCTCGGGCAAAAGAGACGTCGCTTATCACCCCTAATATGTGTTCACTGTATTTGTCATAGAGTTGAAGGGCCTCTTCGTAGTCGCGGGCCAGCATCACTTTGGGACGTCCTCGCATACGTAGCATCCGCTCATGCTCGTTAAGGGCTTCGGTGGAAAACTCGCGCGACTGTTTGAGTATGAATTTATAGACAATCGGCAACACCGATGAGTAGAACCTCACCGAGTCCTCCACGAGAAGAATCATCTGCACGCCTACACCGTTGATATCGGCATCGGCGTTCATTTTGTCCTCGAGGAGCTTGATTATACCAAGCAGTAGGTCCACATTGCCAAGCCATGAGAACACGTAGTCTATGCCGGAGAAATCCTCGTTTGACAGACGGCGTGACACTTCCTTGGAAAATGGGGTCAGTACCACGATTGGCATGTTGGGGTAGAGATCCTTGATGCGGCGTGCTCCGGAGAAAGTCTCCGACACATCATTGCCGGGCATCATTATGGCTATATCGAACCGCTTGTGGCTCAGAAGCTCCACGGCCTCCTCGGTGTTGGGGACCCGTGTCACTCGCGGTGGTGACGATAGATTTAGGGACGTGTACTCGAAATAGAGTTGCTCTTCCACTCGACCGTCCTCCTCCATCATGAATGCGTCATAGGTGGATGCGATGAGCAGGACATTGAAAATGCGTTTCTGCATCAGGTTTTGAAACGCGGTGTCTTTAAAGTACAATTGGCTTAGAACGTCGTCGTCAGTCATAAGCTGTAGAAATGTGAGAGTAAGCAGTGATTGGAAAAAGGAGAGTTTGCAAAGATAGTGAAAATCCTCCATATATGAAGAATAATGTTTTGACAAAAAGGAGAAATATTCATGGAAAAGTCACAAAAAGAAAGAAAATGAAATATTTTTGAAAAATATGTTGGTGAAATGCTTGTATTTGTAGCAAAATGTTTACCTTTGCGTTGTTTTTAGGTTTTATAACATAATTACTCAACAGAGATATGCTTATGGCATCTCATCCGACAGTAAAGAAAGAAGTGATTCACTTCACGAAAATGCACGGTATAGGCAATGATTACATATATATAAACTGTATGGAATCAGCGCCCGATGACCTTCCCCGGCTTGCGATAGAGATGAGTGACCGACATTTTGGCGTCGGCGGTGACGGCATCGTCTTGATATGCCCCTCGGATAAAGCGGATTTCAGGATGCGGATGTTTAACAACGATGGCTCTGAAGCCAGAATGTGTGGCAACGCCTCCCGCTGTATCGCAAAATACGTCCACGACCATCGGCTCTCTGAAAAAAATACGATAAACCTTGAAACCCTCTCGGGTATCAAGGTTTTATCGCTTAATATGAAAGGGGATGAGGTGGAAAGTGTCACTGTTGACATGGGCCGACCTGAACTGCTTCCCGCAAAAATCCCGGTGGATTTCGAGGGTGACAAAATGGTCGAGGAACCGGTGACCACAAGTTGCGGACAGATCAACATCACTGCGGTGTCAATGGGTAATCCGCATGGGGTGATTTTCGTTGACAGCTTGGATGATGTTGACTTTAACGCGCTTGGCCCTGAATTGGAAAAACATCCGATATGGCCTGACCGGGCAAATATTGAATTTGTGCAGGTGGTAAATCCTTCGGAGGTCAGGATGAGGGTGTGGGAACGCGGCACCGGCGAGACTCTTGCCTGCGGCACCGGAGCATGTGCTACTGTGGTTGCAGCTGCCCTCACTGGCCGCACTGGCAGAAAAGTGACAGTACACCTGCGAGGAGGTGACCTGGGCATTGAGTTGACAGATGCAGGGCGCGTCCTGATGACTGGGACGGCAACGAAAGTGTTTGACGGCGTTTACGAACGCCCATGAAGACCTATGGTTGATTGAAAAAGATTTTAAGGCAATAATTAAGAAACAAAGGTAAGAAGGATGTTTAAGATTAATCAGAATTTCACCAAACTCCCCGCGTCATATCTCTTCAGTGAGGTGGCTCGGAGGGTGAATGCCTATTCGCAGGCTCATCCTGAGGTAGAGATAATCAAGATGGGCATAGGCGATGTGACTCGTCCCCTATGCAAGGCTGTGGTTGATGCTCTTCATAAAGCTGTGGACGATGAGGCACAGGCCGCGACATTTCATGGCTATGGGCCTGAGCAGGGCTATGGGTTCCTCTCTGAGAAGATTGCCGAATATGACTATCGCCGTCATGGGATAGATATGGATGCTGATGAGATTTTTATCAGCGACGGAGCAAAAAGCGACACCGGGAATATCGGAGATATACTCTCGACGGCCGACAAGGTGGCTGTGACCGATCCGGTTTATCCTGTCTATGTTGATACGAATGTGATGGCAGGAAGAGCAGGAGAGCTGCTTGCTGATGGTTGTTGGAGCAATATCGAGTATCTTCCTTGTAATGCCGGGAATGGTTTTGTGCCATCCTTGCCCTCAGGCAATCCTGATGTGATTTACTTATGCTATCCTAATAATCCTACCGGTACCACCCTTACTCGCAGTCAGTTGAAGGAGTGGGTTGACTATTGCCGCCTGCATGGAGCGTTATTGCTTTTCGATGCTGCCTACGAAGCCTATATCCGTGAAGATGATGTGCCGCACTCCATCTATGAGATAGAAGGGGCCAAAGAGGTTGCCATAGAATTTCGCAGCTATTCAAAGACTGCCGGATTCACTGGTATTCGTCTTGGCTATACGGTGGTTCCAAAGGCTTTGAAGGGACTCGGCGACGATGGTGAAGCAGTGGCTTTGAACCCTTTGTGGCGTCGCCGTCAGACTACAAAATTCAATGGGGCAAGTTACCTTACCCAGCGTGGAGCCGAGGCTCTTTATACTCCGGAAGGGCAAGCCCAGGTGCGCGAAACGGTAGATTATTATCTTGAAAATGCGCGCATTATACGCGAAGGCCTGGCTGCTGCGGGCTACGATGTAGTGGGAGGCGTTAATTCGCCCTATATTTGGGTGAAGACCCCGGGCACGATGACATCATGGGAGTTTTTCGATTATCTCCTTGACCGTTACCATATAGTGGGTACTCCCGGAAGTGGTTTCGGCCCGGCGGGTGAAGGCTATTTCCGACTTACGGCATTCAACACTCGGGAAAATACTCTTCGTGCCGTTGAACGTCTTACAGGAAGTGGAAAGTAACTTCACTTCCGTGGTTTAAACAATAATGAAACATAACAACTTATTATATTCACACTTAACTTACTAATTTATGTCGAGCTTAAGATTTAAAGTAGTTGAAGAGGCTTCCAACCGCAAAGCCGTCCCTGTAGAGATTCCAAAGACTCGTCCGCAGGATTACTATGCGTGCAAAGTATTCAATCGCGGCAAGATGTTCCAATATCTCCCGATTGAGACCTACAAAGCCCTTATCAACGCTATCGACAACAAGGAACCGCTGTCACGCAAAGTGGCTGACAGTGTCGCCGAGGGTATGAAGAAGTGGGCCATCGACAATGGCGCACGTCATTACACCCACTGGTTCCAGCCTCTGACTGAGACTACGGCCGAAAAGCATGACGGCTTCGTAGAACATGACGGAAAGGGTGGAATGGTTGAGGAATTTAGCGGCAAACTCCTTGTGCAGCAGGAGCCCGACGCATCGAGCTTCCCTAACGGCGGTATCCGCAATACTTTCGAGGCTCGTGGCTATTCCGCATGGGATATTTCATCACCTGCATTCATAATTGACAACACGCTTTGTATCCCCACCATTTTCATTTCCTATACAGGTGAATCGCTTGACTACAAGACTCCTCTTCTGAGAGCTTTGTCAGCTGTCGATAAAGCAGGTACAGGTGTGGCCCGCTATTTCGACCCCAATGTGAAACACGTGGTTTCCAACCTCGGTTGGGAACAGGAATATTTCCTCGTCGACGAGGCTCTTTATGGTGCTCGTCCTGACCTTGTGATGACGGGCCGCACGCTTATGGGCCATGAATCAGCCAAGAATCAGCAGCTTGAGGACCATTATTTCGGCGCTATCCCTTCAAGAGTCCAGGCTTTCATGCTTGATCTCGAGATTGAGGCCCACAAACTTGGCATTCCGGTCAAGACTCGTCATAACGAGGTGGCACCCAATCAGTTTGAGCTTGCACCGATTTACGAGGAGACAAACCTCGCAAATGACCACAACATGCTTATCATGTCGGTTATGGCAGAAGTGGCACGTCGTCACAACTTCCGTGTCCTCCTGCATGAGAAACCTTTTGCCGGCATCAACGGTTCCGGAAAGCATTGCAACTGGTCACTCGGTACCGATACCGGCACGCTTCTTTTCGCTCCAGGAAAGACCCCGATGGAGAATCTTCAGTTCATCACATTCGTGGCAAATATCATGGCCGCAGTGCACCGCCACAACGGTCTTTTGAAGGCTTCTATCATGTCTGCCACCAACTGCCACCGTCTTGGTGCCAACGAGGCTCCTCCTGCCATCATCTCGATCTTTACCGGTAGTCAGCTTGCCGAGATCCTCAACAAGATTAAGAATTCTGACAAGGATGAGCTGATTGCTCTTGCCGGTAAAGAGGAACTAAATCTCGGTGTGGCGCAGATTCCGGAAATCATGCTGGACAATACTGACCGCAACCGTACATCTCCGTTTGCATTCACCGGTAACCGATTCGAGTTCCGCGCGGTGGGTTCAAGTGCCAACTGTGCTTCGGCAATGATTGCACTCAACGCCGCTGCTGCCGAGCAACTTTCCGATTTCAAGAAGAAAGTTGATTCTCGCCTTGCTGCCGGTGAAGAACTTAATCATGCCCTGCTTGCCGAAATCAAGGCACTCCTGCTTTATTCCGAGCCAATCCACTTCGATGGCAATGGCTATTCCGATGAGTGGAAGGAGGAAGCTGCTCGCCGTGGTCTGGATTGTGAGACTAATCCCGCTCTTATTTTTGATGCTTATCTGCGTCCGTCATCTATTGAGATGTTCCGTAAGACAGGTGTGATGAACCATGTTGAGCTTGAGGCCCGCAATGAGGTGAAATGGGAAATGTATACCAAGAAGATACAGATTGAAGCGCGTGTCCTCGGCGATCTTGCCATCAATCATATCCTCCCCGTGGCCACTCGCTATCTGTCCATCCTGCTTGACAATATGGTGAAAATCCGTTCGCTTTTCCCCGGCAACAAGGGCGTAGAGCTTTCTGCTCAGGATGCCGTGACTGTTGAGAAGATCATGCATCACTGCTCTATAATCAAGGAAGAGGTCGACAAGATGGTTAAAGCTCGCAAGAGTGCCAATAAGATTGACACCGAACGAGAGAAGGCGCTTGCCTATGCAGAGCATGTGGCTCCCTGCCTTGAGCTGATACGTTATCACATCGACAAGCTTGAGCTGATGGTGGATAACGAGATGTGGCCTCTCCCCAAGTACCGCGAACTTCTTTTTATCCGCTAATACCCTTAGCTGCTTATATTTCATAGTCGTGTCATGGTTATCGCGATTGACTGCCATGACACACGTCGAAGGCCGTGGGCCCGGGAGTTTTTCTCCGTGGGTGCCACGGCTTTTCATTATGAAATTATTGCATCTGAATGGGGAAATTTTATTAACTTTGCCATTAATTACAAAAAATCGTATTTGCCTCTTCATCAGTACTTATGGAGATATTAAAACATGAGTGTGGCGTGGCTATGATCCGCCTTCTCAAGCCCCTGGAATATTACAAAAAGAAATATGGCGCTTATGCCTATGGTATCAATAAGCTCTATCTCCTGATGGAGAAACAGCATAATCGTGGACAGGAGGGAGCCGGTATCGGAGTGGTGAAGATGCATGCGAAACCCGGTCATGAATACGTGTTCAGGGAACGAGCGCTCGGCAAAGATGCCATACAGGAGATTTTTGACACTGTAAAGACTAAAATACAGAATGCCGGTCTTACTGACCGTGATGCACGGTGGGTTGAGGAGTATGCCCCGTTTTTAGGGGAAATCTACATGGGCCACCTCCGTTATTCCACCACAGGGAAGAGCGGACTCTCATATTGTCATCCATTCCTCCGACGTAACAATTGGCGTTCGCGCAATCTGTTGATGTGCGGTAACTTCAATATGACCAATGTCGACAACATATTCCGTGATGTGGTCGAATGCGGACAACATCCGAGGATATATAGTGACACGGTAGTCCTCCTTGAACAACTTGGCGATGCCCTTGATAAAGAAAATCATCGCATTTACAGGCAATATCGCGACTCTATGTCAGGAGTGCAGTTGGCCGGTACCATCGAGGATAATCTTGACATCAGGCGTGTGCTGTCGGCCACCTCTCCTGCGTGGGATGGCGGATTTGTTATATGCGGCGCCACCGGATCGGGCGACATGTTTGCGCTTCGAGATCGACATGGTATTCGTCCTGCATTCTACTATTATGATGACGAGATAGTGGTGCTCGCATCGGAGCGTCCGGTGATACAGACTGTGTTCGATGTTCCGCGCAGGGCTGTCAGCGAGCTTACACCGGGGAGTGCCCTGATTGTTAGTAAAGCCGGGCAGGTTACTGTGACTGACGTTTTGGGCGAGGATGAGAACCAGCGTTGTTCGTTCGAGCGTATCTATTTTTCGCGAGGAAGTGATGCCGACATCTATCAGGAGCGTAAGCAGCTCGGCCGCAATGTGGTTCCGGCCATAATGAAGAGCGTTGACAATGATTTGGAGCATACTGTTTTCTCCTTCATCCCTAATACCGCCGAGGTGGCATTTGTAGGCATGGTTGACAGGCTTGAGGGTGAATTGTCTGAGCTTAAAATGGCCAGTATTCTTGACGCTCAGTCCAAAGGTGAGCTTTCTGATGAGAAGCTGCGTGAAATTATGGCACGCCGCTTGAGAGTGGAGAAGGTGGCAATCAAAGATATTAAGTTGCGCACATTCATAGCTGAAGGTGAGTCGAGAAACGATCTGGCAGCCCACGTTTATGATGTCACGTATGGCATCGTGGAGAATGATGTCGATAATCTCGTGGTGATTGACGACAGCATCGTTAGGGGCACAACCTTGAAGCAATCGATCCTTAAGATGCTTGACCGTCTGCACCCTAAAAAAATAGTCGTTGTGTCATCTTCTCCTCAGGTGCGTTATCCCGATTATTACGGTATTGACATGTCGCGTATGGGCGAATTTATAGCCTTTAGGGCTGCAGTGGCTCTGTTGAAAGACAGAGGTATGGAGCATGTGCTCGATGATACTTACAAAAAGTGTCTTGCGCAGGAGGACGTACTCGATATTGAACTCGTCAACTGTGTCAAGGCCATATATGCGCCATTTACCCAGGAGGAGATTTCAGGTAAGATAGTAGAGATGCTTACAGCCGATGGGTCCATCAACGCAGAGGTCGATATCATCTATCAGACGCTTGAAGGACAGCGAGATGCCATTCCGTCTTGTCCCGGTGATTGGTATTTCTCGGGCGATTATCCCACTCCGGGAGGAATAAGGCTTGTGAACCGTGCGTTTGTCAATTTCTATGAAGGTAATACCGAGAAACGATGACACGTTTTATATCTCTCCTCCCATTTCTTCTGGGTGTGGCATTTTCCGGCTTTGCCGCGGACGGTGTTCACTATGGTCGCAGTCCATTCGTGTGCGATAATTCATCGGTGGTTAATACATTGGATTGCGATAGCGCGGTGAGCCTCGTCCGTGCCGAAGTGCGTGGCGCTATGAAAGGGATAGGCGAACGGAGGGGGCTATCCTCGTCCTATTGGGGTTTGTCTCTGAACTTTCCGGCTGATACTGTCTATGTGACGTTACGTCATGGTAATACCGATTTTGGTGACTTGCTTGACCGTAGATACACTGTTGTTACGCTCCTTTTGGATGGAGACGAGCTATGCTCAGAGGAGGTGGGCGGCTTTTCAACGGCCTCGGGAGAGTATAATTCACTGGCTTTTGAATATGATGTCGCGGCCTGCGAGATTCGTGTGTCGGGTGGAGCGCATGCATTGGCTCCGCTTTGCGTATATAAGTTGGACACTATCGGCTCTGAACTGCCTACATCATTTTCAGTGTGGTCGCATGGGCAATTGAATGTTTCATCCATTTCCTGGGAGTATAGAAATTCGCCTGTGGCCTCGTTGCTCACATCGTGGACTTCTGCTTCATTGGACTCCTACATAAGTGCAAGTGGCGATCCCTTGGAAGGCTACTGGTCATATCTCGACAGGGAGAATGATCCGGATTACGCGCGGATGGGTGGACGTTATCTTCTCGCCATGGTCAAAAGTGCTGACGTGAGTGGCGGTTACGACATTTTATATATCGATGGGGCAGAGGTAATGGCCAAAGAGTGGCAGCCGCTGATGCGAAAAGGCCGTCTGCGTCCCACTATTTTCATGTCGCACTTTGACCTCGAATGGGTCGATTCGACTTTTGCGGACATGACTGATGATATCCATGCTTCAGTTACCGACAATGCCATCTTGACGCTTTCATTCCCTCTCTTGAAAACCACGATGCGATTCTCGAAAGTCCCTCGATAAAGCCGGGGCGGAGTGCTTTTACAGACTACCTATCACAAGGAACGTCAAGCCGATAAGGAGCAGGGTGAGGTCGATGAGTTTGAGCTTGATGTTTTTTTCGTGAAGCATTATCACGCCATAGAAGAATGAGACTATCACACTCCCTCGGCGGATCATTGACACAACAGCTATCATCGAGCCCTCAAGCGACAGACTGTAGAAGTAGGCAATGTCGGCGATGGTGAGAAACAGTGAAATAAGCGGAATGGTCCATCTCCACTGCAGTCTGGTGTTGGTTTTGGTGGAGCGCATTATGATGCCGATGGTGATGCCCATTATGATAAGCTGATAGAGCGAATACCATGCCTGCACTTCAAGAGGCTCGTATCTGGTTAGGAGGTATTTGTCATAGAGAGCGCTGACTGCGCCGAGGGCTGTGGCTCCGATTGCCATCCACACCCATTTGTTGTGTTTTACCGAGATTCCTTCCTTGCCTCCGACTCTGCTTATGAAATATAGTGACCAGAAACCGATGATGACACCTGCCCATTGCCAGGCATTAAGCCGTTCGCCAAATAGCAGCAAAGCCCCTACGAGCACCATCACCGGGCGAGAGGCATTCACCGGGCCGGCTATGGTTAGAGGCAGGTGTTTGATACTCGCATATCCGAGCAACCACGACCCTAATACGATGGCGGATTTTACCAAGATGGCCCCATGTCCTCCAAGGGTGTTGCCGAGTCCATAGTTCCCATGTGCCAGTCCTATGATGATAACGGGACACATGAAGATGGCGCCGAATAAAGTGTTGAGAAACAATACTCCCAGTACATTGTTGCGGTCCACGGAGAGTTTCTTCATTACATCGTAGAACCCAAGGCATAAAGCCGATAACATTGCAAGAACTACCCACATAGCGATAACGTTTTTTACATTGTGAGGGCCGGATGGGAGCGATAATATCAACATAATCATGTCTTCCAAAGGCCAAATTTTGGGGTGCAAAGTTACGAAAAATAATCGTTAAGGACGAGGTTGGGGCGCATGAAATGAGATTTTTGAATGCAATGGTTGGTTATTGCGAATATTTGTGCTAACTTTGTAGAATAAAAGAAATAAAAACAGACGCTTATGAAATTTACAGTTCCAAGCAAGACCCTCCATAATTTTGCCTCTTCGGTGAGCAAAGTCATCAACGCTAAGAATGCGTTGACCATACTCAACAATTTCCTTTTTTCCATCAAGGGCAATGTGTTGACTATCACTGCATGCGATGGTGAGAACACGTTGTGCGGGCGTATCCCCATCATGGATGTGGATGGCGAAGGTGAGTTCTGCATAGATGCGCGCCGTATAGTGGAGCTTCTCAGGGTCATGCCGGAGCAGGAGCTTCAGTTTGAGATTGATGACCAGACTCTTGCCATAGAGATGTCACATCCTAATGGCTCTTATAAATTTATGGGGCTCTCAGGGGCTGAATATCCGCGTTATAACCGTGTGGCATCTGAGGGTGCTCTGACCTTTAAGACATCCGGCTCGGTACTGCTCCGTGGGCTTGAGTTCACATCGTTTGCCGCCGGCACAGATATGCTGCGTCCGCAGATGATGGGTGTGTATTGGGACATCAAGCCTGACCGTCTGGTGTTTGTCGCTACCGATACCCATAAACTCGTTAAGTTTGAGGATCAGAGCTTCGCACCTGGCATTCAGGGCTCGTTCATTCTCCCCAACAAGTCAACCAACGTTTTCAAAAGCGTCTTCGGCAAGGATGAGGAAGTGGTGGTGTCTCTTGACCCTGAGCAGGGTGTCACATTCGAGACTGATACCTTCACGTTTGAAAGCCGCCTCGTGAAAGGCCGTTTCCCCGATTATACACGAGTTATTCCAGAGAATAATCCATATACCCTTACGCTCGACCGTCACTTATTCACCACTGCCGTGCGTCGTGTGAGTCTCTTCGTTGACGAAGGTCATGGCCTCATCAAATTCCGTGTGACTCCCGAACAACTTACCATCAAGGCTTCCGATAACGAGTATAACACATCGGGTGTGGAGAATCTTGCCGCTCAGTTTACAGGCAGCAACATGGTGATTGGTTTCAGTTCATCGTATCTTTCTGAGCTTGCGGGTGTGCTCTGGACTGACGACATCGTGTTTAAGCTTGCTGACCCATCGCGCCCGGCTGTCATCCTTCCCACCGAAGATAAGGCTGACACCAAACTCACCATGCTACTTATGCCGATGAATGTCACTGACTTCTGATGAAGTTTGTGATATGATATTTGTGGCCTGACACCAAGTAATCAGCAGCTATGCAACTGAATCTTAAGAAACCGATTGTATTTTTCGACCTCGAGACTACCGGCGTTGATATTACCAACGACAGGATTGTGGAAATTTCTTTCATCAAGGTGCTTCCCTCGGGGGAGGAGATTGAAAAAACTCGTCGCATCAATCCCGGAATTCCTATCCCGGCTGAGGCTACTGCCGTACACCACATCACTGATGATGATGTGAAGGATGCCCCGATGTTCAAGCAGATAGCACGCTCGTTGGCCAATGAGATGGTAGGGTGTGATATCGCCGGTTTTAACTCTAACCGCTTTGATATTCCGATGCTTGACCAGGAATTTCAGCGCGCCGGAGTGAAATTTGACTTCTCCAAAGCACGTTTTATTGATGTGCAGACAATATTCCACAAGAAGGAGCAACGGACCCTTGTGGCTGCTTATCGTTTCTACTGTGGCAAAGAGCTTGATGGTGCGCATTCGGCAAATGCCGACACTCGTGCGACCTACGAAGTGCTAAAGGCGCAGCTCGACCGCTACGAAGATCTGCCTAATGACATGGAGGAATTGAGCAAGTTCTCGCAGCAGAATCGCAACGTTGATTTCATGGGGCGTCTTGTGCTGAATGATAAAGATGAGCCTGTGATAAATTTTGGCAAATATAAAGGCCGTCTCGCAACTGAGGTGCTTCGTCAGGATCCATCCTACTATGATTGGATTCTGAAAGGCGATTTCGCTCAGAACACAAAGGATTGCTTTACTCGTATCAAACTAAGCATGATGCAAAGATGAGCCCACTTCACGGAAAACACATCGTTTTAGGCATCTGTGGCGGCATCGCAGCCTATAAGTCTGTCTCACTCTTGCGTCTGCTTGTCAAGGCTGGCGCAGAGGTCCAGGTGGTGATAACTCCTGCCGGAAAGGAGTTTATAACTCCGGTGACACTTTCGGCTTTAAGTCAGAAACCGGTAGTGAGCGAGTTTTTCACGGCCAACACCGGAGAGTGGCATTCACATGTTGATTTAGGATTATGGGCTGACTGCATGGTGATTGCGCCTGCCACTGCCTCGTCGATAGGGAAGATGGCACATGGGATAGCTGACAACATGCTTATCACCACTTATCTTTCGGCCAAATCACCGGTGTTTTTAGCTCCGGCTATGGACCTCGATATGATGGCTCATCCGTCGACACAGGCTAACCTGAAACTGCTCAGAAGCTATGGTAATCATATCATTGAGCCGGAGGTTGGATATCTGGCGAGTGGACTTACCGGCAAGGGACGAATGGAGGAGCCTGAAAAAATAGTTGAGGCTCTTGAGAAATTCTTCGTCCGTTCTCAGGACATGAAGGGGCGTAAGGTCTTGATAACCGCTGGCCCGACTTATGAGAAGATTGATCCGGTGCGTTTTATCGGAAATTACTCTTCGGGCAAGATGGGATATGCGCTTGCTGATGAATGTGCATCTCGCGGGGCTGAGGTTACTGTAGTGAGCGGTCCGGTATCAATCGTTCCGGGAAATCCGGATGTGGCAGTTGTGAGTGTCGAGTCGGCACGTGAGATGTTGGCTGAGTGTGAACAACGTTTCCCGGATACGGATGTGGCGATAATGTGTGCAGCTGTGGCCGACTATGCTCCTGCAGAGGTTGCCGATGCCAAAATCAAACGTGAACATCAGGATGTCCCCGTTATACGTCTGGTTAAGAATCCGGACATTGCTAAGATTCTCGGACAAGTGAAAAAGGCTGGTCAGACCCTTGTCGGATTTGCCTTGGAGACAGACCATGAGATAGAAAATGCTACCGAAAAACTTGCTCGCAAGAATCTGGATATGATCGTCCTGAATTCAATGCGGGACAAAGGGGCCGGCTTTGGCACCGACACAAATAAAATAGCCATAATTACACCTGACGGCTGTCGCGCTGATTTCCCTCTGAAGTCGAAAGCAGATGTCGCTAAGGATATCGTGGATAAAATACTCTCTTTGAAAAATTGAATCTAATGTTTAGCATACCAACCCTCTCCGCTGTGTTTTCCTCTGTGGCTGACCATGTGAAATGGTTGTGCATGGTGGTGGCGGTGCTTATCGGTATGTTAAACGGTGAGGCTTATGCCCAGGAGCTGAACTGTCGTGTCGAGGTGAACACATCTCAGCTTGAGGGTACCAACAAAAGTGTGTTTGAGACATTGCAGAATGCCATAAATGAGTATGTCAACACCACCAAGTGGACTAATGCCCAGTTTTCGCCCAACGAGAAGATAGAATGTACGCTTTTCTTTACAATAACCGAGTATGATGAAAGCACCGGCGCTATGGGTGGCAGTTTGCAGGTACAATCCATACGCCCGGTATATAACTCATCCTATACTACGACATTAATTAATTTCAAGGATAATAAGGTTGAGTTTACATACACAGAGAATGAGCCGTTGGTCTACTCGGAGAACACAATGGAGAGTCAGCTTACGGCAATACTCAATTTCTATGTTTATCTCATTCTCGCGGTTGACTTCGATAGTTTCTCGCAACGTGGTGGAGACCCATATTTTGAACGCCTTGAGACAATAGTTCAGCAAGCTCAGTCATCGGGTGAGACCGGATGGAAGGCTTTCGAAGACACGAAAAACAGATCGGCGGTGCTCAGCTCGTTCACCGATCCGGCTACTGAGCAATTGCGAGATCTGTACTATTCGTATCATCTGAGTGGCCTTGACCAGATGTCGGTAAGTCCCGACAAGGGCAGGAAAGCCATTGACAGTTCACTCGATATTCTCACTAATGTCTATAAGGTCGCACCGATGTCAGTTGGGCTTTCGATGTTCAAGGATGCGAAGCTTGATGAGTTGGTGAACATATATTCGAAAGCTACCCAGGAAGAGAGGCAGCATGCCTATGATCTTCTTTCGCCACTCTTCCCAACCGAGCAGTCGCGTCTGGAAGAGATTAAAAAGGGTCAGGTGGACTGATAACCTTTTTCATGGTTTCGTTCGTTTTTACATTATAAACCCAATTAAAAAATATAAAGTGCTCGAATCACTCCACATATCCAATTATGCACTGATTGATTTGATTGACATCCGGTTTCATAGCGGTTTCAATGTGATAACAGGTGAAACTGGGGCCGGAAAGTCGATTATACTTGGTGCCCTTTCCTTGATCCTCGGAGGAAGAGCTGACACGCGTGTGGTGTCGAATCCTCAAGCCAAGAGCGTGATAGAAGCGGTCTTCACGGTAGGGGAATATTCGGCTCTCAAGGAATATTGCCTGGAGGCGGATATCGAATGGGACGATGACAGATGCATCCTGCGCAGGGAAATCGCTCCGGCCGGAAGGTCAAGAGCCTTTGTCAACGACTCGCCTGTGCCTCTGGCCAAGTTGCAGTCTGTGGCTATGCACCTTATCGATATACACTCGCAGCATCAGAATCAATTGCTCTCAACTCCAGAGTTCCAACTGAAAATCATTGACACGCTTGCCGGAAACGGCTCAAGACTTCAAGAGTACACAAAACGTTACAATGCTTTGCGTGAGGCAATAAGGCAGTTGAAGGTTATGCGGGCAAAAGTGGAGCGAAACAGGGAGGATGAAGAGTTTACCCGGTTTCAGCTTGAGCAGCTCGAAGAGCTCAACCTTCAACCTGGCGAGCAAGCCGAACTTGAGCGTGAACGTGAGGTAATGAGCAATCTGGCTGTCATTAAAAATGCTCTCGGCAGGGCCGCAGGAGCTTTGTCGAATGATGGCGATAATGCCTTATCACTTGTCCAGTCGGCCATGGATGCGTGTGAGGAGCTTGACGGAGTGATTAATCCGGGTGATAAGATTTCAGAAAGGCTTGAATCCGTTAAAATCGAACTTAACGACATAGCCTCGACACTTACTGACCTTAACGAAAATCTTTCAGCCGACCCCGGGGAGTTGATGATGATAGAGGATAGGCTCAATTCCATCTATTCGTTGTGTCATAAACACCATGTGGATAATGGCGATGCCCTCATTTCGTTAAGGGATAAATTGCGTATGCGCCTGATGGATCTTGATAATTCAGATGAACTGCTCAAGGATATGGAGAGGGATGCGCGCAGGGCTAAGGCATTGGCCAAAGAGATAGCTATGGAGATTTCTGAGGCACGAAAGGTAGAGGCCAAGCGCTTCGGCGAACGTTTAAGGGAAGTCGCGATGCCTTTAGGAATGAAAAATCTTCAGTGTGATATTCAAGTGTTGCCTGCCGACATGACAGCCACTGGCATGGACTCCGTGCAATTCATGTTTGCATTCAACAAAAATCAACCGTTGATGCCTGTTGGGGCGACTGCCTCCGGGGGTGAAATATCTCGCTTGATGTTGTCGGTGAAGTCAATCATAGCATCTCGTATGCAGCTCCCGAGCATAATTTTTGATGAGATTGACACCGGTGTTTCGGGCGATGTGGCTAATCGAATGGGTGAGATGATGCGTGAAATCTCTGCAAACATCCAGGTCACAGCCATTACTCATCTCCCGCAGGTTGCGTCGAAGGGTAATCACCAGTATCGTGTCTACAAAGAGGATGACGAGCACTCGACTCACACGCGGATTGCCCAGCTCTCGGATGAAGAGAGGGTAGGTGCGATTGCGGCAATGCTCGGTGGCGCCACCATTGACGAAACTGCGATGGCCGCGGCCCGCTCTCTGCTTGCAAATTAATAGGACTCAATAAATATATATAAATATGGAACCATCTGATTACATATATGGAATACGTGCTGTCATCGAAGCTATAGATGCCGGTAAAGAAATAGATAAGATTTTTATCGCCAAGGATTTGCAGGGCGATTTGGCTTCTGAACTAATATCCAAGGCCAGGCAGAACCGTGTGGTGATGCAACGTGTGCCAGTGGAGCGCATAAACCGTATCACCCGGAAGAACCATCAGGGCGTGCTGGCTATGATGTCGGCGATTACCTATCATAGGTTGGATTATCTTGTGCCTGAACTGTATGAGGCCGGAATCCTGCCGTTTATCGTACTCCTTGATGGGATTACCGATGTGCGTAACTTCGGCGCGATAGCTCGTACTTGTGAGTGCGCAGGTGTTGACGCGATTGTGATTCCTGAGCATGGAAGCGTGTCGGTGGGTGGCGATGCCATCAAGACATCGGCTGGCGCATTACATCATATCCCGGTGTGCCGTGTCCCATCTATTGCATGGGCTGCTAAATTCCTTAGAGAGAATGGCTATAATGTAGTGGCAGTGTCGGAAAAAGCTGATATCAATTATACCGAAGGCGCATATACCGATCCGGTGGCGCTGGTAATGGGTGCTGAAGACACTGGTATCTCCGCAGAGACGATGAAGCAGTGTGAGACAAAAGTGGCAATACCGATGTTTGGCAATATCGGATCACTTAACGTATCGGTGGCAGCCGGAGTCATGATTTATGAAGTGGTGCGTCAACGTCTGAACGCAAATTTAGAAATAATCTGATTTTACGAAAAATGATGATATATGCCGGAGGGAAAGGTCGGAAATGCCAACCTTTCCCTCCGATTTTTATGCCTGTTTTTGGGCCATATCGGTTATGATTAAGTATTTGTTGCCTCCGGTTGCTGTCAGGCCGAATACCATCTCTGATCCACCCTCTTTGATTTTTAATTTTTTAGCTAATTCCGGCGCTGAAAGCGGGAAATTGCGTACGGCAACATTGAGTTTAGGATATTGCGCGGAAAATCCTTTTACGGCTGCCTTTGAGAATGGCATGATGTTTTTTATGGCAAAGATCTCACCAGGAAAGTCGGGGATATATGTGGCGGAAAAAAACAGATTTGTATTGGGGTGAAATTTCCGCAAATCAAATACGCGGCTTAGACATCCCATGCCGCCCCCTTTCATTACTGCCGGATAGGGTTCGTAGAGATATCCGCAAGGAGGCTCCTCAATGATTTTCATATCCCCTTCTCCCAGGGATAGGGAAGAGGTTCCGCGCTCAGTCGTTTTAGAAAAACTGAACTCGGGAGAGTCGATGGTGATGCAACGTATGACATCGGTAGCAGGATATTTTCCGGAGAGTATGAAGACTACCTCCTTGCACTCTTTCCTTGTCCCGATGACCACTGTCTCACAGCATTCAACTCCTAATTCGCGCCATGCACCTTCGATGTCAATCATCGGGGATGCCTTTATTATCAACCGGTCGCACCGGTCCATCAATAGATGGAGTGATTCAACAACGTCAGGCTGGCATTGTTTGAGCGCAAAGTGCCGGCCGGACGCATCACGCCTTGCCGGATCAATAAAAATCACATCAAAATGTTTGTCTGACTGGTTGCTGAGCCAATTGATGCTGTCACCTTCGATGACGCATACATTGTCCAAACCCAAAGCCGCTTTGTTGTGACAGGCGGCGACATAATTGTCATGGTTTAATTCCACAGCAGTCACTGACGCGGCTTTAAGAGCAAAATGGAATGTGTCGATGCCCAATCCGCACGTCATGTCAAGCACCTTGGAATTTTCGGGTATAAGAGAGGCGTGTATGGCGGCCACATCGTCGGAAGTAGCCATTTCGGCAATTTGTAATGATGGGAATACGAACTCCTGGCAACGTAGTGTGACAGGGAGTTTCTTAGCCGTTTTTGCGCGGCACTCTGCCTGTAGGATTTCCCATAATTTCTGAGGATCGCCGTGATGCTTCAGGCGCAGTCTGTTGAAATCGTTCACCCGAGCACGCTGTTTTTAGGTTTTGTTGCCTGAAAATCTTTGATATAATTAGGTACACTATATGCGGTGTCGATGAAATCTTTTTGCGAATATGCACGTTCGGCAAGTGCTATCATGTCAATGGCAAGTGGGGTTATGTCAGGGATAAAAACAGCATTAGACGCTGTGATTACTGATTTTGCCTTGTCGCTTCCATTACCGAAGAAAAGGACTTTCCGATGCTCTTTCAGTATAGGGCCATAGCTCTCGGAGTCAAGTATGAGAGGTTGCTGTGGCATTATATCCTGAAGAGCGAAGTCATAAGCAGCCGTATAGACCTCCATGCGCCTTGCGTCAATCATCGGGACGAAAATTTCGTCACCTTCGAGCTCATGGGTGAACATCACTTGGCATGCCATCAGCTGCAGTGTATTGATTCCGATAAGGGGGATGTCGAGGGCGTAAGCAAGGCCTTTTGCCTCTGAAAGTCCGATTCGGAGACCGGTGTAGCTGCCGGGCCCCATCGAGACTGCCACGGCTTCGAGTTTCAGCTCTTTTTCCGCCGCGAAATCAAGACAATATTTTATGAATCCGCTCAGAAGTGCTGCATGGTTTCTGCCCTCCATTTCTTCCTGATGGGCAAGTACCATACCTTCAGCGGTCAAAGCTACCGAACAGACGTTGGTTGATGTTTCAATGTTTAGTATGACAGCCATTATGTGATTTTTACTCGTTGAGGTGACAATTTTATGACGCAAAGTTACTCGTTTATGCTGAGAAAATTGTAATTTTGTGGGGAAAATATTCTTATTGATATCTGTTATCGGCGCGGATAACCTTTCCGTGTGCCGTGTACATGTCGTAAAAACTGACTACAGTATGTTATATTCAATGACGGGTTTCGGGAAGTCGATTGTCGAGCTTCCCGGCAAAAAGATTACAGTCGAGGTTAAATCGTTAAATAGCAAGCAGATCGACATCGCTGCGCGAGTGCCTTCGAGTTTGCGTGAGCATGAATTGCAGATGCGCAATTACATAGCTCATGCGTTGGAGCGTGGCAAAGTTGATTTGACTATCTATCTGGAGTCAGTTTCGGCCGATGCGGTGATGCGGTTCAATGTGCCTGTGCTTAAGGCATATAAAGCTGAAATAGAGGCTGCCGCAGCAGATCTGGGTATACCGACACCAGAAGATTGGTACAGTGTGCTGCTGAGGTTCCCGGATGTGATGAAGACAGAATCAGTCAACGAGGCCAATGAGGCTGAAGTTGAAGGTGTGATGACTGCATTGCATGAGGCTGCAGAGGCGCTGATGGCGTTCCGCCGTGTGGAAGGTGAAAAACTGGAGGCATTTTTCACTCTGCGTATTGAAAAAATCCGTTCGCTCCTCGCCCAGATACCGCAGTATGAAAGTGAACGTCTCGTGAAGATACGTGCACGTATGGAGGAGGGATTGGCCAAGCTCCAGAATATTGATTATGACAAGTCGCGCCTGGAACAGGAGATGTTCTTCTTCATAGAAAAACTGGATGTCAATGAGGAGAAACAACGTCTCGGCCAGCATCTCAATTATTTCATGGAGACGATGCATGGCGAAAAGGGACAGGGAAAGAAACTTGGTTTCATCACACAGGAAATAGGCCGCGAAATCAATACTCTCGGTTCAAAAAGCAATCATGCCGAAATGCAGAAGCTCGTGGTTCAGATGAAAGATGAATTGGAGCAGATCAAAGAGCAGGTGCTTAATGTGATGTAATATCTCGTAATGGAATTTATGAAAGGTAAGATAATCATAATCTCGGCTCCGTCAGGATGTGGAAAATCCACCATCATAAATGCTCTGCTGAAGCAGGGTGATATCGACATGCAATTCTCGATTTCCGCGACCAACCGCAGTCCGCGTGAAGGGGAACAAGACGGTGTCAATTACTATTTCCTTACTGACGAGGAGTTCAATGATGCCATTGCCAAGGACGCCTTCGTTGAATATGAGGAAGTCTACCCAGGCCGATATTATGGCACATTGAAGCGAGAGATAAGCCGTATCACTGATGAAGGCCATAATGTCATCCTCGACATTGATGTGAAGGGAGGCGTTAATGTGAAGAAGCTCTATGGTCAGGCTGCTGTGAGCATTTTCATACAGCCACCGAGCATCGGAGAGTTGCGGGCCCGACTCGAAGGACGCAACACCGACTCCAAGGAGGCTATAGAGCAGCGTGTCGGAAAGGCTGAATATGAGATTTCGTTCGCTCCTCAATTTGACTTTGTGGTTGTTAACGATGAGCTGAATAAGGCTGTAACTGAAGTCGGTGACACAATCAAGAGATTCATCGCAGATTAACATGTCAGGTGCGTGACATATTATTAGAAGCAATATAATTATGACTATAGGGATTCTTGGCGGTTCATTCAATCCGGTGCATATCGGGCACACGATGCTTGCGAGCTACCTGCAACAGTTTGCCGGCCTGGATGAGGTGTGGCTAACGTTGTCGCCATTAAATCCCTTGAAAGCTAATCCGGAGGAGCTTATCCCAGATGTGCAGCGCCTTCGAATGCTTGAGAGGGCTATCGGGAATACCAAAGGGCTGAATATTTGCGACATTGAGCTGGCGATGCCCCGCCCATCTTATACAATAAATACATTACGCTATCTCGCAAAGCGTTATCCGCGCCATACGTTCAAACTCATAATCGGCAGTGATAATTGGAAGATATTTGACCAGTGGAAGGACGCTGAAAGTATCCTGTCGGATTTCGGTGTCATAATATATCCGCGTCCCGGCTATCCTTTGGGCACGATTTATGATGATGGGGTTGATGTTGTGTCAGCTCCCACGGCTGATGTGTCAAGTTCTTTTATCCGGAAGGCATTGGCCAAGGGTAAGGATATGAACTATTTCTTGCCTCAGGGCGTCTATTCTTATATACTTGACAATAATCTTTACGGAGCAAAACGCTAATAGTTTTTGATTATGGAACTCAATACTAATTCTTTGGCATTCATAGGCCTATGCAATGAATATTGTTTTGCAGTGGAAAATTCAAGAGAAACCACACTGCATGAATTTGTCGCATCAATGTTGAGGCTTCTGCCCCGCATCTATATCTCGGCCTCTGACCTGTCGCCCGAGCCTTTGATGGATGATGACGAGCCATATCTTGACAGCTATCTTGATGAGGATTACTATGAGTCGGTGAGACGTCAGATTGAGAATCTGCTTGGACCGGATGACGTGTATCTTGAGGTGTTTGAGGAGGATATGAAATACTCTGACACTCCTATAGGCGCGAGTGTGGCCGAGGGGATTTGTGATGTGTTCCAGGTCCTGTATAATTTTATCGTGGCAGTGAAAGATGCTCCTGACGAGGCGATAAATTCTGCCCTTGTGGCAGTGAAAGAGGATTTTGCCACTTATTGGAGCCAAAAGTTATGTAATCTGTTGCGCCCGCTTAATCATATTTATTATAAGTCGGTTGATGAAGATGATGTGTAGGTGCTCATAAGAGAGCATTGCAGACCATTATAGACCATGAAAACTAAAGATAGAATCGAGTCCTTCGCATCCAAATGGCCATTATTTATGGTGGCATTTATCACTATGGCTTACATGGTGATATATAACTACATGGAGTATATGGGGGACGATCTGGCTTATCTTTGTGGATTTCATGGATTGAGAGGGGTACCGACAGGTTACTATGATGCCATTATTGATTTTTTCCCGCGGTGGGTGGTGAAGCACTGGATGGTCAACAACGGTCGGTTTGCCAATAATCTCCTTTCGTTCAATCTTCTTTGGTTCCCACACTGGTTCAACGCTTTGATTGTGGCTTTAGCTACCGGAGCGATGTTCCTGTTGGCAATAAAATGCTCCATGTTCAGACGTGCATCGGTCACATCACAAATGGTGTTGATTGCTTTGATGGGTTTAGGTTTGCCGTGGTGGGACAACTTTGTGATTTATGCGGTGACATATAATTATGTAGTGGCTGTCGCGTTTGCGCTACTGATGGTCTGGTGCCTTTTTGTGAAGCCGTCTGTCCTTAGTGGATTAAGAGGGTGGAAATTAGCCGGATGGTGCTGTATAGGGCTCTTGGCCGGAGGAATGCATGAGGCTTGTGGCGTGCCATTGGTAATCAGCGGTGCTGCATATATTTATCTGACACATTCGTGGCGAGAATTGGATAAAGGGACTAAGTGGGTGGCCTGGAGTTGTGTAGCCGGAGCATTATGGTGCTTATTGTCACCTGGAACATGGTTGCGTTTGGGTGAAATTAGTGAACCTGATGATCCGTTGGGTCTCCTGCTGTTAAAATCGGATTACATCCCCCTGGCATATTACATTGTGCTGATATGTCTAACGCTTTTCAAAAGTGGCAGGAGGTTGTTGACAAAGTTGTGGAAAACACCTTGGTTTCTGTTTTCCCTGGCTTCGATTGGTGCATTCTTGTTCAGCGCGGTGTCAGGTATAGTTGGACGAAGCGGATGGTTTGCATCAATTTTCGCCATGATCGGTTTCTTTATAATGATTAACAATTCAGATGTCAGGATTGGAAAGAAGTTTGGTGTGGTGGTCAGCGCTGCTCTGACGGTGATTCTTATCGTCCACTATGTCGGTTTTATGCAATGGCAGATCCGTTATGGTAAGGAGACTAATGAAGTGATAGAATTATACAAGAAGTCAGATGATGGCATTGTGTTCAGTGATGTCACACGTGATGATGCTCAACCATGGTGGCTGTTAAATAAGTCAAGAGGGGTGATAGATGCTGATGATATGTATCTCTTCTGGTGTTTCAACCGCTACTATGGATTAGGTGAAAAACGTCTGGTTATTCTTCCCTCTGAAGTCCGTGGAATTACCGTGGAGCCCCACAGCGAGGTAAGACTCGGAAATGGCGATTTCTTGGCTTCGGCGTGTCCCATGGGTTGTAGGATTGAACGAATGGAGAATATGGAGGATGGGGTGGATGTGCGCATCTTTACCCGCAACGGTGTTGACTGGGTGGCTGTGCCGTTTATGATGAATGGCCAGACTCTGTATCATCTATCTCCTAGAGTACTTGATCCCGGTGACCGTGTAAAATAGAATGGAACTAAAACAAAAATACGAGTAAAATTATGTCAATCTTAAAAGAAAATCTTCCGGTAGCATTTTGTAGCGACCATGCCGGCTACGAAATGAAAATGGTTATTGAGGGATATCTTGAATCACAAGGTATCGAATTAAAGGATTTCGGAACTTATTCGGCTGAGAGCTGCGACTATGCCGACTTCGCTCATCCTTGTGCATTGGCAGTAGAGGCTGGTGAGTGCTATCCCGGGATTGCTCTTTGCGGTTCTGGTAACGGTATCGGCATAACTCTCAATAAGCATCAGGGCATACGTGCGGCTCTTTGCTGGAATGTGGAGCTCGCGGAACTTGCCCGCAGGCATAATGACGCTAATGTGCTTGTGCTCCCGGCCCGATTTATTGATAATGTTACAGCGATAAATATCGTAGAGACATTCTTGAATACTCCTTTTGACGGTGGCCGCCACGAACGCCGCGTAGCTAAAATACCAGTGAAATAATCAGGCTGATATTATTTGAATTTACAAGACAGCGGCCTCCGGTGATCACCGGAGGCCGCTGTGCTATTGTTGTCAGTGTTATTTACGCTTGATTAGTCGCCCATAGTGCGTAGGAGCTCATCGTTGTCCGATGTGCGTTCCATGCGGTCTTTGATAAATTCCATTGCCTCGATTGAGTTTCGGTCGCTGAGGAATCGGCGGAGAATCCACATGCGGTTGAGTGTCTCGTTGCGCAGCAACAGGTCGTCGCGGCGGGTGCTTGACGCCATGATGTCGACAGCAGGGAATATGCGCTTGTTGGATAGCTTGCGGTCGAGCTGCAGTTCCATATTGCCTGTGCCCTTGAATTCTTCGAAGATGACTTCGTCCATCTTTGAGCTTGTTTCGGTAAGAGCGGTTGCAATGATGGTGAGTGAGCCTCCGTTTTCGATGTTACGGGCCGCTCCGAAGAAGCGTTTGGGCTTCTGGAGAGCATTGGCATCCACACCTCCGGAGAGGATTTTACCTGAGGCCGGGGCACAAGTGTTGTAGGCTCGTGCCAGACGAGTGATTGAGTCGAGCAGAATCACAACATCGTGGCCGCATTCCACCATTCGTTTTGCTTTTTCGAGCACGATGGAGGCGATTTTGACATGGCGGTCAGCCGGTTCGTCGAATGTCGATGCAATAACTTCAGCGTTGACACTTCTGCTCATATCGGTCACCTCTTCAGGGCGTTCGTCGATGAGGAGAATCATGATGTAAGTCTCGGGGTGATTCTCGGCGATGGCATTGGCGATGTCTTTGAGAAGTATGGTCTTACCGGTTTTCGGAGGAGCGACGATAAGTCCGCGCTGACCCTTGCCGATGGGGGAGAACATGTCGACTACTCGGGTAGAGAGATTTCCGCTTCTGCCTGATGTCAGGTCAAATTTTTCGTCAGGGAAAAGAGGGGTGAGGTGCTCGAAGGCCACTCTGTCGCGGATGTACTCGGGAGTACGGCCATTGACACTTACCACGGAGCTTAATGGGAAATATTTTTCACCTTCGCGAGGAGGACGGATTGACGCTTCTACGACATCGCCGGTTTTGAGTCCGTATTGCTTGATCTGCTGCTGCGACACGAGGACGTCGTCGGGCGAAGCGAGGTAATTATAGTCGCTTGAGCGTAGGAATCCATATCCCTCCGGGACAATTTCAAGCACTCCTGAGGTCTCAATGAGACCATCGAAATTATATGCAGGTTGCTGCTGACGTTGGCGGTCATCCTGCTGCTGATTCTTATTACGGTTTTTCTTATTCTTTTTGTTTTGTTGAGGCTGAGGCTTTTCTGCGGCAGGCTCTGATAGGACAATAGGAGCTGTCGCTGCTGCAGCTGCTGCAGCTTGGGCTGCCTGTTCTTTCTCCTGCTGAGAGCGTGGAGCGAATGTGCGGCCTCCGGCGCGAGGGAAAAACGAGCCGAGTGACGAATCCTTTGAACGGATGAATACACCACGTTGGCGAGGCTGATTGTTTTGCGTGTCCTTTGGCTGTTCTTCGCCTTGTGGCTGCTGCTCTCCGTCGGAGTTTGTTGGAGTGTTGGCCTCGTTGTGTGATACAGTGTTGTCAGCCGGCGTTTCCGTTGGGGCAGGGAGCAACGGTTTCTCCGATGAGGGGGTAGCCTCTTCTGTGGTTCGCTCTTCTTCTATACCTTGTTCCTGAGTGGAAGCGACCTCTGTATTATCCTGCTTTGCAGGACGGCCACGACGACGTTTGGGTTGGTCTCCCTGAGGTGCCGTCTGCTCACTCTCTACATTTTCGTGAGCAACATTTTCGGCGGTGGTGTCTACCTTAGGTTGCTCGTCGGTAGATGCCTGTTCGTCTGTGGGCTGGTTTTCGTTTTTAGGTTTTCTGCCTCTGCGCTTAGGAGCGGCAGTTTCTCCTTCCGAGGCAGGTTCCTGAGCTTCTGGCTGGACCGGAGTTTCGGTTGGAGTATCTTGAGTTTTCTTTTGGCGTGGTTTACGCTCTTTGTCTTCTTTGTTGTTCTTGTTCTTTCTGCCTTTGGCAGCCGGGGCAGTGCCCGACGCTGAAGCAGTAGCGACATCTACAGCCTGCTTGTCAAGGATTTGGTATACAAGGCTATCCTTGTCATCAGAGTTAATGCGCTTGAGACCCATGGACTCGGCCACTTCACGGAGCCGTGTATCATCCATTTCGTAGAGTTCGGAAAAATTGTACATATAATAATGTATAAACCTAATTGTTTGGGAGTGCGGTGAGCTTATAGGTGATTATAAGGCATTTTATTAGCTCGGATGCACGTAATAATCAATAATAGAAATGAAAAATGAGGAGATTCTAAATCAAGCCATTGGTGTGAATTGTTTCCGGCAACAAAATCTTTTTGTGATTGGCCGGATTGAAGGCAATTGTATAGTATGGAGACCACACATGCCTATCGGAGGGCTCAATGTGAACCGATGATTGAATATTTACAGGGGATTGTTTTTCATCAGTCTGCCTGTCTGGCAAACGTTCGCCTGAATTTAGGATTGAAATTGTTTCAATTTATATAGGCTATCCTGAAAAATGCGTTGCAAAGATACAATCAATTTTATGTTTTAACAAATAAAAATGGCAAAAGTTTCATTTTTATACTTGAAAAACATTTTACCGAGAGTCGGACGGAGTTGGCTATGCGTATTCGCGTCAGGTTTTAATCTTACCGCTCTTTTTCCGGGTAATTTTTAAATGATTTTACACCCGGATCTCATCTTGGTTCCATAGGGCCGGGTTGTCGTGTCAATCGCGGATGTGTCCCTGCGCTGAGGCGTAATAATACTTTTCAAAAAAATAAAAAATGGGTGAGAAGTGGGATATTCGGGGAATTTGTTGTAAATTTGCAGCCGTAAATTAACAGCAAGAAAACAATAGCTCTTTATAGTCATGATAAATCGAGTTTTGATAAGAATCAAGGTCGTCCAGTTGCTCTATTCATACCTGTTGACACAGAGTGAATTCAAGATAGAGCCCCCCGTAGAGAATCCTTCTCGCGACAAGAAATATGGCTATGCGTTGTATCTTGATTTGCTGATGATGGTGCTTGAAATGTCGGGCTACGACATCAGCGGCGGTCGCCGTGAGTCACCATTGCGCGGCATCGCCCTCAACAAGCATATCGATCATAATCTGTTGGCTCGTTCCCTTAACGGCATTGATGAAATCCGTTCGGTAATCCTCAAAGGGCGCTCAGGGCTGTCGCAGTTTGACTCTGTGATTCCCTCCATTTATGATGCAATCCCGTCACTCCCTGCTTATAAAAGCTACATTCGCTTGAAAAAGGTCGAGCTGAAGGATGATGTGGCGTTGTGGTCGTCGATTATCACCAATCTTGTTGCAAAGAATCCTGAATTTATGAGCGCAGCTCGTAAAAATCCTGATTTTACGCTTGCCGGCTTTACAAGAGGTGTCAATTCTCTGTTGTATACTCTCAACGATTACAACGATAACCGCACCCTCTTCAATCATGCGCGTCATGCGCTCGACTATTCGCTTGACAAGGCCTACGAGCTTTATCATAGCCTTTTCCAGCTTGCGGTAGAGATCACGCGTGCCCAGGATCTGCGTCTTGATGCGGCCAAGCATAAATATCTTCCCACTGACGAGGACCTGCATCCCAATATGCGCTTTGTGGAAAATAAATTCATAAAGGCGCTGACCGAGAATGAGGATTTTACAAATTATGTGGATGACAAAAGGCTCTCGTGGGATGCCGACGATATGTTGGTTAAGGGATTACTTGAGAAGATTACACAAAGCGATCTTTACAAGGAATACATGGAAGCTCCCGGTGAACCTTCCTATGAGGATGACTGCGAGCTTTGGCGTATGATCTACAAGAACATCATCCTTCCCGGTGATGACCTCGCTGAGGTGCTGGAGTCGAAATCGGTGTATTGGAATGATGATCTGCACATCATCGGGACGTTCCTCCTTAAGACTATCCGTAAGTTTGCGCAAAGCAAGACCCACGGTGAGGACATAAACCTTCTTCCTCAATACAAGGATGATGAGGACCGAAATTTCGGCCCTGAGTTATTTGAATCGGCCATTAAACATTATGATGAGTACAAGGCTCTGATTGATAGCTTTGTGAATCAGCATCGTTGGGATGCCGACCGCCTCGCTTTCATGGATATAGTGATAATGATTACTGCTATCACTGAACTTTTATCTTATCCGGCCATTCCTATAGCAGTGACACTCAATGAGTATATCGAGATTGCTAATGCCTACAGTACTCCTAAGAGCGGCGCATTCATCAACGGCATCCTTTATTCAGTCATTAACCATTTGAAGGCCGAAGGCAAGTTGCTGAAAAACTAATAATTTTAAAATAACCCTTAACTTAAATAAATATGCTCAACGCAATTCTTCTGCAGGCACAAGGCGCTGCCTGGACCAACATTCTGATGATTGTCGCCCTTATTGCGATTTTCTATTTCTTCATGATTCGTCCTCAGCAGAAACGTCAGAATGATATCCGTAAATTCCGCGAAGGCCTTAAGGCCGGTGATAAGATTGTCACTGCCGGAGGCATCTATGGAAAGGTAAAAGCTGTGAACGAAAACAGTTTCCTCGTGGAAATCACTGATGGTGTGCGCATCACTGTTGACAAAGGCTCTGTATATCCCTCTGCCCAGCAGGCAGCTCAGGACGCCGCCCAACAGGCTGATAAAAAATAATATTGTAATCACAGTAGACGGCGCGGCCTGGTAATCCGGTCGCGCACTACTTGTTTTATCCATGGCATGAAGAACGAGAAAGCTCAACAACTCGCCAATAAGGTCGGCGCGGCTCTACGCTCGAGTCGCGGTAAGGATGTGTTGCTTTATCTTCTGTTTGTTGCCGTGGCTTTTGTATTTTGGGTGTTCCTCTCGCTTGACACTGAAGTGCAACGTGATTTTGATGTGCCACTCGAGCTGCAGGATGTGCCTGATAGCGTGACGGTCATTAACCAGCTCCCTCCGACTCTCGGTGTGAGTGTGAAAGGAAAGGACTCTCAGCTCATCCGGTTCCTGTGGGGGAAAATGTCTCCGCTGAAATTCAAATGGGCTGACTATGCTGATGACAGCCATCTTCTTCTCACCAGGGCCAGGCTCGACACCCGATTGAGGGAGTATTTCGGCAATGGCGTTCAGGTGGTGGCATGCCGTCCTGATTCCGTGAAGTTGGCCTATACGTCGCAGCCCGGGATAAAGGTTAAACTTAATATTCAGGCTGACATACACACAAATCTCCAGTACATAATCTCTGGACCGATCAAGGCCGATGTCGATTCAGTGATGTTGTATTCCATCTCTGATTTGCCTCATACCCTCAAGTTTGTTTCTACAGAGCCGATTGTGAGGTCGGGTCTCAAGGACACTGTGCGCTATGAAGTGAAAGTCAAACCGATAGCAGGGGTGAGGATTATTCCCGACAAGGTTATCGTCACCGTCCCTGTCGAGCCTTTGATTTCACGCAAACGATCGATAAATCTTGATGTTATAAATAGGCCGTCGGATGTGAATCTGATTACTTTCCCCTCGAAAATCGAGATTTCATATCTTGTGCCGATGAATGCCTATAACGACGATTATCCGGTGAAGGCATTTGTGGATTTCAATGATATCAAGCCATCACGCAAGAAACTTCCGGTATCGCTTTCGGTGATTCCAAGCGTCTACCACAACGTTTCGTTCGCTCCCGATAGTGTGGAGTACATAATCGAGAATGGGAAATAATGATTCCCATTGCCTTCGTCTCTTAAATCTATATCACATGAATGACAAGAAACTTATTGCTATAACCGGAGGAATTGGTAGCGGGAAGACTGTGGTTAGCAAGATGCTCATAGCCATGGGCTATGAGGTGTATGATTGTGACAGTCGCGCTAAAATGCTGATGGACAACGACGAGAATATTAAAGCGCGTCTTGTGTCCGAAGTGCATCCCGAGTGTGTCATTTGCGGTGTGATTGACAGGAAGCTCCTTGCTGCCAAAGTGTTTTCCGATGCTGACGCACTTGCCTCTCTCAATCGGATTGTCCATTCTGCAGTCCGTGCTGATTTGTCGGACTGGAGTGCTGAGTCGGATGCCAGGGTTAAATTCGTCGAGACTGCGATTCTGTATCAAAGCGACCTTGACTTCATGGTTGATGAGGTGTGGGAGGTCGTTGCACCTGTTGATTTGCGGATTGAACGCGTGCAGGCTCGTAACAATGCTACACGCGATGAGGTGATGTCACGCATCTCAGTCCAGGAGGCTTACGATCCCGGTCGTATGCACCCATGCCGCCGTGTGCTTGTCAATGATGGAGCGGAGCCCTTGCTGCCGCAGATCGAACATTACCTGAATTTGTTGTCAAAATAGTATGCCGATGGATCACGTGAAAGTTTCGGTTGTAATCCCTATATATAATGTCGGGAAATACCTTCCTCGATGCCTTGATTCTCTTTTAGGGCAGAGCCTTAAGGAGATAGAGCTGATTTGTGTGGATGATTGCAGCAAAGATGACTCCACAGAGGTGCTTAAGCGCTACGCTGAAAAAGATTCGAGGGTCAGACTCGTGTTGAAACAGCAGAACGAGGGCACGATGATGGCCAGGCGGTCAGGATATGAAAATGCCGTTGGCCAATATGTTTTTTTCTGTGATCCTGATGATTTTGTCCCTGCCGGGGCATTGGAGGCGCTTTATAGACGATCTGTGGAGACTGCGGCTGATATTGTTGTTGGGCGTTCTCCATTCTATCGCCCTGATGGCAATTCCTATCTTCCTGCCAGGGAGTACAAAGTCCCAGCCGATGCCAAGGAATATGTGCTGGGAATGCTGCATTGGGGCTCATGTTCGTTGTGTGGTCGCTTGTTCAAGCGCTGTTTGTTTGATGGTGGACCATACGAGACTTTTAGGCATTGCCTCTACTCGGAGGACCGCATGCTTTTGCTTCAGTTGCTGCACAGACATAATCCATCCATAGCCTCGCTGCCTGAGGATGTGTATTACTATTGTATCAATGAAGGTTCGGCCACACGTATGTCGCTTACCTATAATCGCCTTGAAGGACAGCTTTTTTCCCTGTCATGGTGCCACAGTTTTGTGGAGAAGAATTTCAAGGATGAGCCATGGGGCGTTGACAATGACGGATTTTTCACACGATATATCGGTCTTTACGTGGAATCGGGCTACAATGTGGATGCAGTGTGTGACTATAATATGCTCACTGAAAGGCTGTCGCTATTCTCGCAGATGCGTAGGAATGTGGGACTGAAACTTGCTCTTCATTTTTGGAGTTGTTTCCACCTTCCAGGCTACAGTTCGGTTACCCATTCAGCCAGAAGATTGATAAGAAAATTGCAAGGAAAGGGGTAGAGATATGAGAACATTGACTGTTGCCAATATGTATCCATCCGAAGCTGACCCTGTGTATGGAACATTTGTGAAGATATTCTACGATGGTCTCTGCCATCATAATCATTGCGGCACTAATGATTTGGTGACTATCAGGGGAAAGAGAAGGGGAGTACTCTCGAAAATAAAAGCCTATATAGGATTCTATGCCTCCCTTTTCCGGACATTGTGTCTGAAAAACTATGATTTGATATATGTCCACACTGTGACATTCCCGATATTGCCTATTAAGCTGGTGGGATGCTTCAAGAAGTTGCCCCTTGTGTTCAATGTCCATGGTGGAGATGTTATTCCATCCAATGGTTTGAAGGCATGGCTGAAAGAGCGAGCCAAACCTCAGCTTAGAAAGGCTGCGATGATAGTCTGTCCCACAGACTATTTCAAAGCTGTGGTGCTTGAGGAATTTCCGGGTGTATCAGCCGAAAATCTGTTTGTTTCCCCTTCCGGCGGACTTCCCGGGCATTTTTATCTCGCTGCACCTAAGGAACGTCGTGAGATACCGGTTATAGGTTATGTCTCCCGGATTGATCAAGGCAAAGGCTGGGACATCTATCTCAAGGCATTATCCATAGTCAAAAAGGCCGGTGTGCAGTTCAAAGGTGTGATGGTTGGGCGTGGCGCCCAGGTCGACTCTATGATTGCCATGCGTGATTCGCTCGGATTGCAGGGATGTGTTGACTACCTTGGCCCGAAACCCCAGTCTGAATTGCCGGAAATCTATCGGTCGTTTGACCTGTTTGTGTTCCCGACCATACGCAAGGCCGAGAGCCTTGGGTTGGTTGGCCTGGAGGCAATGGCTGCCGGTACTCCGGTTGTGGCAAGTAACATGGCCGGACCGGCTGAATATGTCAGACACGGCGAGAATGGTTATCTGTTTGCGCCCGGCGATGCCGATGAATTGGCGGAAATGATATTGGCCTATACGCGCAATGCAACAAGCAGGCGTGATGTGATGTCAGAAAACGCAAGAGCCACGGCTTCAGATTATCGTGCTGACATCGTGGCGCGGAATTTATATGAAAAACTCCTGACTTTGCCTATTTTGGACGGAGTCAGATAATATTGGGATTTTTGCAACGTTATTATAAAAGGAAAAATAGTAAGAACTTATTATCGCATTTTTATAATGAAATTTAAACATATTTTAGTAGCCGTAGGTATTGCTGCTGTAATGTCTTCATGCTCTTCGCAAAAGACTGTATTGCCTTATTTTACAGATATCACAACAATTAAAGAAGGCTCATTCCCATTGGATGATGTCCAGGTTAAGATTCGTCCGGACGACGAACTCTATATCGCGGTGACCTCTTCCAATCCTGAAGCTACCGCCATCTATAATCTGCCTTCGGCCAACTATGCGTCAAGAGATAATCTCGTCATAAATACATCTCCCTCCTATCAGACCTATGTGGTAACCTCGAAAGGTGATATAAATTTCCCTACTTTGGGTACACTTCATGTCGAGGGTATGACCACTGAGCAGCTGCAGGCTGAGTTGACCAGGTTGATAAGCGCCGAAGTGGAGGACCCTATGGTGAGGGTGGAACTTGTTAACTTCAATGTCAATGTGGCAGGAGAGGTACACAAGCCTGGCATAATCCCGGTGAAACGAAACAAATTCTCCATACTTGACGCTCTCTCTGCTGCGGGTGATTTGACGGAGTATGGTGAGCGTTCCAACGTCCTGGTGATGCGAGAGGAGGATGGTAAGCGTGTATATGCTCATCTTGATCTCAATTCTTCCGATGTGTTCACATCTCCGTACTTCTATCTTCAGCAGAATGATTATATTTATGTGGAGCCCAACTCTATTAGGCAGGCTAATTCAAAATATAATCAGAACAACGCATTCAAACTCTCCGTGACCTCTACCATTGTCAGTGCGGCATCGGTCATCGCATCATTGGTTATTGCCCTTACTGTTAAATAAGCTATTCCTCATCACGTTTTGTCTTTATACGTAAATTTTATCCATGGCACATAAGAAACACTCTGATTTTATAGATGTAAAAGGTTTGATTCGCACCTATATTTCAAAATGGTATTATTTTGCGATATCAGTATTTATCTGCTGTGTGCTCGGTTTCATGTACACTCGTATCCATAAGCAGGATATGGTGGTGATGGCCAACATCCTTATTCAGGATGACACAAGTGGTCAGATGGCCAATTTTGGCGGCATGGCTTCGATTTTCCGTTCTAATTCCAATGTTGAAAATGAGGTGGTCGTTGTCGGGTCCCATTCATTGTTTCGTAACGTAGCCAAAGAGCTACAGATTAATAAGACCCACTATGTGAAGGATGGATTCCTTTCATCACATCTTGCCTATCCCGATTTCCCTGTTGATGTCGTGGCTCCAACTATAGCCGACACCCTGCGACGCACACTCGATTTCCGCATCAAAATTGATGAATCTGGTAAAACCGATGTGAAAGTCAAGGTTAAGGGTAAGGTCATTGCCGAGGAAAAAGGGATAACGCTCCCTGCCGTTGTCAAGACCTCGTATGGTGAATTTACCGTTACTCCTACCAAGTATATGCCTAAGGGTGAGGCGGTAAATACCACTGTGCTTTTCTCCGGATATGAAGGCGCAGCCGAAGCATTGTCAAAGGATGTTGTGTGTGATGTGCCTAACAAACGTAGCAATGTCATCACCCTTGAATTGGATTCCCCGAATTCAGAGTATGCAAGCGCAATCCTTAATGAAATCATTGAACAATACAACATACGTGGCATAGAGGAGAAAAATCTCCAGAGCGAGAAAACGGCCGAATTCCTTCGTGACCGTATTGAATTGCTCGCTTCCGATCTTAATGATGCTGAGGTGAAAATCCAGCATTACAAGGAGGCTAACAAGTTGGTGGACGTGGCCGGTGAGGCTGCTTACCAGACAGAGAAAAGAGCCGATCTGGAAAATGCTTTGATGAATGCCGAGACTCAGATTCAGCTTCTGAATCTTACTCGTGATTTCCTGCGTGATTCATTCCCGACTTATGACCTCGTCCCTTCAGCTCTTGACGGAAGCATCCAGCCTGTTATTGACTCATACAACCGTTTGGCAATGAAGCGTATAGAGCTCATGAAGAACGCTAAGCCAAACAATGCTGCTCTGCTCCAATTGCAGAAACAGATGGATGCGATGCGTGTGAATATCCTGTCTACCTGCGATCAGGCTTACGAAAAGCAGTCAGTCAGACTTCGCGAACTCAAAGCTGAAAAACGCACTCTCGACAGCCGACTTGGCGCAATCCCGACCCAGGAACGTGAATATCTCAACATGAAACGTCAGCAGGGGGTCAAGCAGCAACTCTATCTGTTCTTGTTGCAACGACAGGAGGAGACGGCCATCCTGCTTGCTAATTCTGTTCCTAAAGGTATTATCATCGACCAGGCGTATACATTGATTGAGCCTATAGGAATGTCGAATAAGATGATTCTTTTCATCGCCTTCGTGTTAGGTTGGATTATTCCTCCTGTATTCATTTATCTGCACAAGTTCTTCCGGAATAAATTTGAAAGTCGTGAGGAAGTTGAGCGTCACATCTCAGCACCGGTTCTCGGTGAAATGTGCATAAGCCGTTCAGGAGAGAATATCGTGGTGGCTGAGCATTCCAATTCATCTTCTTCTGAGCTTTTCCGCTTGTTGCGCACTAATCTTCAGTTTGTGCTGAGCTCTCCGTCCGATAAGGTCGTTCTGATGACATCGACTCGTTCCGGAGAAGGCAAGTCGTTTATCTCGATCAATCTTGCTGGTGCTCTTTCATTGCTTGGCAACAAGAAAGTGCTTCTTGTCGGTATGGATATACGTAAACCGGAGCTTGCCAACTATATCGGGCTCCCGGCTACTCCCGGTCTTACTAACTATCTGTCATCTGCTGACACATCGCTTGAGTCACTCATACATCATGTGCCCGGTTTTAAGAATTTTGATGTGATTGTGGCCGGTCCCATTCCTCCCAATCCCGCGGAACTCTTGACTTCCGATAAGATTGATGAAGTGTTTGCACGTCTGCGTGAAATGTATGATTACATTATTGTCGACACCGCACCGGTTGGCATGGTGAGCGACACCTTTACACTTGACCGCATATCCGATGCCACGATTTATGTCACTCGCGCCAATTATAGCTCTATGGATGATCTTGAATTCATTGAGGAGATTTATGAAGATAAGAGGCTGAAAAAACTTTCGGTTGTGGTTAACGGTACAACATCCAAGAAGGGCTACGGCTACGGCTATTCTGTCAAGAAAGAGGGATGATAGAGAAGTACAAGGCTTATACCGTCCCGCTTTTCACTGCGTTATGGATAGTGTTCTGCTGGGGATTTGTCGAGGATGAGCTCATTCCGGCTTTTGTCCCCTTGCGTCCTTACGTGATGATGTTGTGTGATGCTGTGTTTCTGGGGCTCGGCTTCATCTCAATAAAAACACGCGGTCAAATTTGGATTATTCTATCCTTCGCTGTGCTTACCATTCTGTCGGCTTTTGTGAACTATATCGGGATGGTGATGACGCTTAACGGTGTTCGCGAGTTTATAGGTCTGCTGTTTGTTGTTCCGATTATCTACAGAATGCTCACCTCAAAGCACCGTGAGCGTTTTGTTAAATCGCTTGATAAGCAACTGTTCATCTTTCTTGCTTTACAGACCATCTGTATTCCTTGGCAGTTCATTAAGTATGGACTTAGCGACCATGGCGGTGGCACATTGGGAAACATGCATTCCGGTGATGTGTCCACCTTGATGTATGCAATCTCTTTTTATCTCATGACTAAGCGGTGGGATGAAGGGAAGTCGTATCTGGAGAACATAAAAAGCAATATCGTGCTTGTGCTTCTTTTGCTGCCAACATTCTTTAATGAGACAAAGATAAGTCTTGTATATATTATGTTGTATTCTGTGTTGTTGATGAGAGTCAACAGACGGTTTATACTCAAGATAGTCGTTATGTCTCCGTTGTTCCTTGTTGTTATATTGGGAGCGTACTCTCTGTATATGTCCGTAGCCGGTCAGTGGAGCAACGGCGTTTTCTCGGAAGAAGGACTTGAAGTCTATTTTTTCGACAGCGAGGAATTGGACTTGCGCATAGAAGTAGCAGAGATGGCTCAGGAAGGATATATCGTTATGGATGACGATTGGGTTGCCGACCTTCCGCGCTTTGCCAAGATTGGCTTGCTCCCCGGCGTGTTGAAGCACACTCCCGGCGGCATGACGCTTGGCGCTGGAGTCGGACAGCTTAAAGGCACAAAAGTAATGGATATGCCACCATTTGCCAAAGAATATCAATGGCTATTGATTGGCTCGCGTCCTACTCTGTTTTTTATTCTTGTGCAGTTGGGCTGGTTAGGGTTGATATGGCTGATTGCTGATTTCGGCTACATCCTGTCCTTCCCGATTTCAGTACCGAAGGATTTAAATGTGAAATTATACGTAGCTGCTGTTTTCTGTTGCAACCTTGCCTATATTGACTGCTACAGAAACGTGGCTGTCTGCATGGTTCTGTTCTATATGGCTATGATAGGCTTGCAGAAACGTGAATGTAAAGGCCTGAAAAAAGCAGATGAAGAACCGGCCGTCATACAGCAGGGTTGAAATCGGCCAGAGGACGTGGCTGATTGGCTTTCTTCTCTGCTAACGAACGTGAATACTCCTTGTTCCACAATCCTACTATCCAAGGAATGCGGGCAAACACATGAATATTGAGATATTTAGATATCACATATTTTACATATTTCATGCGTGACACGGAGCTGATGCCATGGGCTCTCCTGATTTCAAGGTAGAACCAGTATTTATACACTGCGCTGTTTGATATCCCGCTTACATCAAAAATAGAAACTATTGACGGGATATAACGCTCTGTACATCCGCGGTCATATAATTTCCTTAGAAAGTCTCTGTCGGCAAACACTTTGAATGTCGTGTCAAATGGATGTCGCCGCATTTCCTCCGTGGCGACAAACATAGACTGATGGCAAGCCGGCATCGGAGCTATGCGTGATGCCTTTCGGAATGCATACCCTTTATCCGACTTTTCAAGTGTGTCGCCATATACCAGAGTTTCGTCGTAGGGACCTCCCCCGAATATCCGTGTTATAGCATCCTTGTCAAAGAACACATCTCCGGCATTCATGAAATTGATATAGTCACCGGAGGCATATTTTACCCCCTTGTTCATGGCGTCGTAAATACCGCTGTCCGGTTCGCTGATATATTTTGCCAGACGTGTCGAATATTTTTCAATGATATCGCGAGTGCCGTCTGTGGAGCCTCCGTCGATTATGATGTACTCAATATTGCTATACGTCTGCGCTAATACTGATTTGATTGTATCCTCAATCAGATTTACCGCATTGTAGCAGACGGTTATGACAGTGATTTTATTTGATATGTGGTTATCGGATATCATAATCTATCAGCTCTTATTTGTCCCAAAGTCCAGTGGCAGTCTGTGAAAGTAACTTCCGGATCTGCATGTGTCCTAAAACCCCTTGCATCACATAAACCACAAATGGAAGTACAAGTAATCCCGGGATTCCCCAATTATGGCACATGAACGACATTGTGGGATAGGCGATCACAGCGAAACTGACATATATGATAAGTTGAATCTGAATCTTCCCGGTGCCATTTATCAGGTGCATATAAATATTGGAAAGAATCAGGATTGATATATATATAGCCACGCTTATATTTATGATTGCCGGCACCATGACGCTGTCATTTATCCATAATTTATAAAATGCGGGAGCGCAGAGAAGCAGGATTATTGTGCAAGGTATTGAGACGAGCCAAAGACGTTCGAGCTTCCTGACCATATCTTTCATCCACGCGAAATCCTTTCGGGTGTAAGCGTCCGTGAATGCTGACCAGAATGGATTGAGGATTAGAAGTGCCACCATGTAAAGGATATTGAAATACTTATAGGAGATGTTATATTGGGTGACAGTCTCTGGTCCGAGCTCTCTTGATATTATCACATTCATCAGCTGGAATATGAATAGCATGGACGTCGTTATGACGAAGAATTTACTGCCGATACCAAGTATTATTCTTACGTAACTAAACCTGATAAGATGGAACGATGGGCGGTATTGACGGTAACGTGTACTGAAAAGTATGAAAGAATAGATGAGAAGCACCGCTACCGGCACACCTGAAAATATCATGGCCAACTGGGTTAAGGTGCCATGTCGAAGCGTATGTGTCAGTATATACAGGGCTATAAATGCTGCTAACTGCCCCGAGACCTGTATCAGCGAGGAGAAAGCAGGTCTTTGATCAGCCGTGAGTAATGTCGAGAATACCTGAAACACTATATTAAGCCCAAAGAAGGTGACAAGGAGTATGAATACCTTTCCTAATTCGATGCTTTCGTCTGTCTCCAGATTCAGAATCTCGCTCCAGTTGAGAAAATGGTTTATGGGCAAAATGACACACATCATCACTATGAATAGTATGAAGAGTGACGCATAAGTGGTGGAAACCAAAATCCTCGCCTTGGTGATGTCTCCGAGTGCTTTTGCTTCGGCAAATCGGTTTCTGAATCCGTTTGTCAACCCGATGTCAAAAAAGAAAAACCACGACATGAGCGAACTGAGTGTCAGCCACACTCCATATTGTGTCGGATTGACAAAATCGATAGTAAGGGGAACAACCTGAAATGATATCAGGATACTGATACATTTCAGGCCTACAGAACAGATGATGTTCTTCTTCAGAAGGACAGTCTGTGCATTTCCCTTAAAAAATGTCGTTAATTTCATGTATTGTCCTTGTTGTCAAGGACTCAGGCTTTTATTCCGTGATTTTTTTGAGCGCCTTTTTGTTCAGTTTCACAGAGTACTTATTGCGTAAGTCTGTTACCCAGTTTCGTTCCAACTGCTGCTGATAGTCAGTTGCGACTGCGCCACGCACATCGGCAGCTTCCTCGGGCGCATCGATTATGCGACCCTGGTATGCGAACCATTCTATCCATTTGCCGGATGCTTTCGGGCGCTCTGCGTTAAATGCAATATGGTCAATTACTGGGTTGTCACCCTTGGCGGCTATCACACGCTCTATTTTTATATTGCGTCCGTAGCGCCCGCGTAAGGTTTTAACGAGCGAGTCGGTCTCTACCTTGTTGTTTGCCAGATATTGTTTTGCATCGGATGCTATGGAATCAGAGGTCGAGAAGATTACATACCCCTTATAGCGAGGCATATCCCATGTGTACTTGTCACGGTTGGCTTTGAAGTAAGCTTCCAGACCCTCGCTATCCTTGGTCGAGCGTTCCCACACATTGTTGTTGCTTATCTCGAAGAGTAATATGCCGTCACGGTACTCGTTGATAAGGTTTCTGTAATCTGCGTCCTCAACTGCGAGCTGCTTTCTTGCATGTTCTATGGTCCGCGTGTTGAGGAGCTGGGTTGTTCCCTCTGAGAATGTTGTGAATGCATCCTTTGAATGATCCATCACATTCTGCGGGATTGACGCTATCACCTCTGAGGCAGCAATTTTAGTTTCGCCTATGCTGCCTACAGTTATATTGCTTGAAGCGAGGGCGCCAAGTGCGGCAGCGGAAGTTTCATGCTTTTTGATTACGGCTTTTACGTTTTCAAGACCTTCAGGCGACACTACAGCTCTGTACTGACGTTTGAGCTGGTTGAGACGTTCTGTTTCAGGCATTGATGACCGCATGTCACGGCTTATCGCAGCCATTATTGAAGCTCTTTCTTCTTCCAGGGTGCCTATGCCTTTATGGGAGAGAGTCTGCACGATGTGGTAGCCATAGGCAGTGGCGAAAGGTGCTGAGATTTCACCGTCATTCAATGAGAAGGCAGCCTCTTCAAACTCAGGTACCATCTCATTTGGGCCAAATAGAGGCAGACGGCCGCCGTTGGCTGCTGATCCGGGATCTTCACTTTCAGCGCGCGCAATCGCATCGAAATCACCTCCGGATTTCAAGAGTGAATATATTGAGTCGATGCGGGCTTTCTGAAGTCCGGCTTCTTCCTCGCTCATCCCTTGGGTAAGTTTCAATATGTGTCTGGCCTCCACCTTGCCGGGGTTGGTTTTCTCATCCATCACTTTTACGATGTGGAATCCATAGGGAGCATCTTCGAACACTTCCGACACTTCACCCACAGGGGTTGCATAAGCGGCATATTCAAACGGATAAGGATAACTGTTCACATTGATATATCCCATGCTACCCTTATTCCTGAGCGCCGAGCGGTCAGACGAGTATTTGATGGCCATTTCTCCAAAATCAGCGCCATTGAGCACCAATCCACGTATGCTGTCGAGACGGTTGCGGTTAGCTTCGCGCTCCTCGATTGTGGTTCCAAGCGGCAACATTATGTGGCTCACCAGGCGCGAAGTGGCCATGCGGGCGTACGCTTCGTTGACAAGGCGCGTCTCCACGAGAGAATCACGGAAGTATGGACGAGCCAGTTCTGCGCAATACCCTTCGAACTCTTTGCGGAATGTAGAGGTTGTGTCGATTCCTGCGGCTTCTGCATCGGCCACCTTAAGCTTGTAGACGACGAACATGTCTACATACTCATCCACAGTCTGAGGCTGCAGCTGCTGGAGATTATTCTTTTTATATAGATATTCAAATTCGCTTTGGCGTACATCTTTGCCGTTGATGGTCATCACGACAGGATCATTGTTTTTCGCAGCGGCTGCACTGAGTATGGCAGCGGCTGCCAACGCCATAGGTATGAAATGCTTTTTCATGAATAGGGGATGGTAAAATGTTACTAAAATAGTAACGTGGCATGTTGGTGATTATTGTGTCCTGATATGGATATGGTAGTGCGATAAGATTGCGAGGCATGGAATATGACAGAATCCGTTTTCTTTCCATTACGGATTGAAAACGGATTCTGTTATTTTGTGATCTTTAGTCCGATGACGGCCTATTATCAGCGGCTTGAAGCGCTATAGTTCGGCGCCTCGCTTGTGATCGCCACATCATGAGGATGACTTTCGGCCACACCTGCATTTGTGATGCGGGTGAATTTTGCTTCGTGCAGATGTTCGATGTCGGGGGCACCGCAGTATCCCATACCGGCACGCAAACCGCCAAGCATCTGATAAACTACCTCATACAGCAGGCCCTTGTACGGAACCCTTGCTGCGATTCCTTCCGGAACGAGTTTCTTGGCATCGGTTTCATTTCCCTGGAAATAACGGTCCTTGGAGCCTTTTTCCATGGCTTCAAGAGAGCCCATGCCACGATACGATTTGTATTTACGGCCATTATAGATGATGGTGTCACCGGGCGATTCCTCAACTCCTGCCAGCATGCCGCCAAGCATCACACTGTACGCACCGGCTGCAAGAGCTTTCACTATGTCGCCTGAGTAGCGGATGCCACCGTCGGCAATCAAAGGCACTCCGGTGCCCTTCAGGGCTTTGGCCACATCATAAACGGCACTGAGCTGCGGGACGCCCACGCCGGCGATAACGCGTGTGGTGCAGATAGAGCCGGGGCCGATGCCGACTTTTACGCCGTCAGCTCCGTTCTCCACAAGATATTTGGCTGCTTCGCCGGTGGCGATGTTGCCTACAACCACGTCGATGTGGGGATATTTTTCTTTGACTGCTTTAAGTACGCGTATCACACCTTTTGAGTGGCCGTGGGCAGTGTCGATGACAAGAGCGTCAACTCCTGCCTCAACGAGAGCGTCGACACGCTCCATGGAGTCAGGTGTCACGCCTATGCCTGCTGCAACGCGCAGACGACCGAGATGGTCTTTGCATGCAAAAGGTTTATCCTTGGCTTTGGTGATGTCCTTATATGTCACGAGGCCTACAAGATGGTTGTCCTGGTCAACTACCGGGAGTTTTTCAATCTTGTGCTGCTGGAGAATCTGGGCAGCTTCCTCGAGATTAGTGGACTGATTGGTGGTGATGAGGCCCTCTTTGGTCATTACCTCGTCAATCGGACGGTTGGGATCCTGCTCGAAGCGAAGATCGCGGTTTGTCACTATGCCTACCAATATGCGGTTCTCGTCTACTACGGGAATGCCACCGATATGGTATTCCTTCATCATGTTGAGGGCATCGGCCACAGTGCTGCCACGCTTAATGGTGACAGGGTCGTAAATCATGCCGTTCTCAGCTCGTTTCACGGCATGCACCTGACGAGCCTGCTCAGCTATCGACATGTTTTTGTGGATTACGCCAATACCTCCTTCGCGTGCTATGGCTATTGCTAAAGCAGCTTCAGTTACAGTGTCCATTGCCGCAGACACCAAAGGCACGTTGAGGGTGATGTTGCGTGAGAATCGGGTAGAAAGGTTAACTTCGCGGGGTAATACTTCCGAATAAGCCGGAATAAGGAGGACGTCGTCAAATGTCAGTCCGTCCATTTTTACTCTATCAGCAATAAATGACATAGGGGCTAAATTTATTGCGTGCAAAGGTAATTATTTTTTTTCAAATTCGTCCAATTCTTATGGCAAATTGTTAACTTTGTATGATGAAATTTTTATTTGCCTTTCTGATAGCCTGCTTTTCATTGTCGGCAGGGGCCCAGACCGCGGATATGGAGTTCTCACCGCAGGTCGAGGATTTGTTGCGAGCCTACCGGAAGACGCTCCACCCTTCATTGCCTGAGCCTGAAGGGCTGGATGACCTTACTTGTAATTACTCCTCTGCTCCGGGGCGTATGAGGCTTCCCAAAAACATTGTGGTTGACAAACCGCACACCCGGCTTTATATAATAAATGTGTTTGGCGACACGCTGAGCCGCTACCGGGTCTGTGCATCCAAGGAGCGTGGACAGAAGACAGGTAAAGATGATTGGCGGACACCCGAAGGGACGTTTAAAATATATGGTGTGTATAATTCCACCGACTGGACTTATCAGGACACTGATGACAAGTGTTATGGCCCGTTTTTCATCGCGCTTTGGACCCCTCCGTTCTATGGGATTGGTATCCATGGCACTAATTCCCCCTATTCAGTTCCCGGCCGGCGAAGTCATGGATGCATGCGTATGCACAATGAGGATATAGTGCGTGTTAAAAGCATGGTCGACAAGGATTCAAGGGTTATCGTCCTTCCTGACCCTGTTCCTGCCGAATGATAATGAGATAGAGTGTAAATATAGATTGACTTGTAAATTATGACTAAGATTGTTTTAGCCACCCTTCTTGCGACCACTGTGTCCTTGGGGTGCGATATGGCCAATGCGGCCAATCCTTCATTCACGCTGACAGAGGAGGGTGTCGGAAGTCTCAAAATGAAGCAGCCTTTCACCGATATGTCAAAGAGCGATGAGGGGCTCTACAACCGTGTCGAAATCCAGAAGTATGAGGATGAGGCGAGCGGTGCGATGATAACCGACTATACTCTATACATGGACAACGAGAAAGTCGCAGGCTTCTACCTTTCTGAATATGAACCGGTGATTGGCATGTTGCACATCTATTCTCCTCGTATATCAATGGTCAATGGGGCTAAGCCCGGCATGTCGATGTGCGATTTCATGGAGCTTGACGGAGTCTCGGCAAGTGTGGGCGAGGGGATGGACTTTGAGTATGAGGTCAGCATTGCTCTTGGTAATATTTGTGCCTATGGCTGGTGGTTGGGCGACGGAAGCGATATCCTTACTGATGAAGGGATGGAGAAAGCCCAGGGCGTGGCTGAAGGTGAATTTATTGATTTGACTGTCGATGATGTCCTGGACGAAGCGGTTGTGACCGATCTGTGTGTCTACCGTAAAGACGAATGACGTTGCTTTAAATTATAAAAACGCCTGGAGGGAACCTTTGTGGGTTTCTCCAGGCGTTTTTATTGGTAAAATTAGTGTCGTTGTCGCATTAGATCATCTCGGCGATGACATCTTTGATGCGTTGAGCGAGCGCATCAGCCTTTTCCATTGTTTCAGCCTCGCTGTATATGCGGATGATAGGCTCAGTGTTTGATTTGCGCAGATGAACCCATGAGTCCTCGAAATCGATTTTCACGCCGTCAATGTCGGTGATTTGCTCGCCGGCAAACCGCTCCTTGACAGCCGAAAGGATGGCATCAACGTTGATTTCAGGGGTAAGTTCCATCTTGTTCTTCGCTATCTGGTAAGCAGGATAGGTCTTTTTCAATTCGCTGACCTTTTTGCCGCTCTTGGCAAGCAAGGTAAGGAATAGGGCTACACCTACCAATGCGTCACGTCCATAGTGGGCTGCGGGGTAGATTACACCGCCATTGCCTTCGCCTCCGATTACCGCGCCTGTTTCCTTCATCTTTGTCGTTACATTCACCTCGCCTACAGCAGCAGCGGTATATTCGCAGCCGTGTTTGCGGGTCACATCACGCAGAGCGCGCGAAGAGCTGAGGTTGGACACAGTGGAGCCGGGGGTGTGGTCAAGCACATAGTCAGCTATGGATACCAGGGTGTACTCCTCGACAAACATTTCACCATTCTCCATCACTATTGCCAGACGGTCGACATCAGGGTCCACCACGAAGCCGACATCGGCTTTGCCGTCGGCCATGAGGTCGGAAATCTGGGTGAGATTCTGGGGGATTGGTTCGGGGGTATGAGCGAATTTGCCGGTGGCCTCGCAGTTGAGTTCAATGACGTTCTTGACGCCAAGAGCTCGCAGAAGTTGCGGAATCACGATACCTCCTACTGAGTTTACGGCATCTACTGCCACTGTGAAGTCGGCCTTTTTGATGGCTTCGACATCCACAAGGTCAAGTGCGAGCACCTGGTCGATATGGCGTCGGTTGTAAGTCGTGTTGGTATATTCGTGCCCGAGTTCGTCTACCTGGGCAAATTCATATTCCTCTGCTTCAGCTATACGGAGCACTTCTTTGCCCTGTGCGTCATTCAGGAATTCTCCGTCCTGGTTCAGGAGCTTGAGCGCGTTCCATTGTTTGGGGTTATGGCTTGCGGTGAGGATGATACCTCCGCATGCTTTTTCTTCTACAACAGCTATTTCTGTTGTGGGAGTGGAGGCCAGGCCGATATTCACAACATCAAAGCCCATTGCGGTGAGGGTGCCGACAACGATGTCGTTGACCATTTTACCGCTGAGGCGGGCATCGCGACCAACGACAATAGTCTTTGACGTACGAGTCGTGGTTTTTGAGATGAACGTGGCGTATGCCGCTGTGAATTTTACAATGTCAAGAGGGGAGAGACCATCGCCCGGGACACCGCCTATGGTGCCGCGAATACCGGAAATAGACTTGATAAGTGACATAGATAAACAGTTGTTGTGATATGATTCTTATTTATATCTGAGGCTTTGAATAAGTGATGTCGTAAAGATAGGGGATGACGTATGTCATGTCGCCGGCCGGTCCATCCTGTGATTTTATAACGAGACTCACCTTGGAATTATATCCGAGGAATTCGAGTGGCATCTGTATGCCTGTGCCATATTGATAAGAATCCTCGATGCTGAAATCGTCATAAATGAAAAACGTAGGGGTTGAGCTCATGTCATTCATGTTGCCTGCCCCGAGATCAGTGTTGTCTTTCCCTACCTCATAATAGAAAAGGTTGTAGCGCATATAGCGGAAATACACACGGTCACCCTTTGCAGGCTTCTCATCGGTGCCTTTCTCAAGCACCTGCATGTATACGTTGCCTTCATCGTCTATGCGATAGTAAGGGGCATTAGGGCCTGTCTCAAACACTGTGTCGGCCGGTATCTCATCTATTACACGGTGCTGTGATAGAAAGAGGTTCACTGCCTGGTTCTCATCCCTGAGGAGTTCGGCATAGCTTTTTGAGTCACTGCAAGATGAGATCGCGAGTGCAAATATCGCCAATATAGGGAATACTAATCGGTTCATACAAGATATTTATCGTAAGTTGGTATAATTTCAAGAAGTAGTTGGAGGGCCTCCTTCAACGGGCCTTTGAATTCGCCTCCTGCAGCATTGGTGTGTCCACCTCCGTTGAAGTGCTCTTCGCAGATTCGGCTCACCGAGAAGTCTCCTTTGCTGCGCATGGAGATTTTCACGTAGTCGGGAGCATCTTCACGGATGAAGATTGAGTATGTGACTTCAGGAATAGAGAGGGGAACATTAACAAGTCCCTCTGTGTCCCCTTTGGCATAATCAAACTCTTTGAGCTCATCCTCGTTGAGCATTATGATGGCTGCGTGATGAGGATGAAGTATCTGCATGCGGTACTGGCCGTAGCCCATGATTCGGACGCGCGACTCTCCCGAGGTGTTCATCACCAGTTTGTATAGATTATCCTTGTCTATTCCCTTTAGCAGCAGGTCATGGATGATGAGATACAGGTCCGGGTCGTTAGAATTATACGAGAAATTGCCTGTGTCGGTCATCATGCCTGTGTAGATACATGCTGCCGCTCCACGGTGCAGGAAGCGGGTCCAGCGGGCTTGCCAAAGGAACAGGTATAGTAATGCCGATGTCGAAGAAACTTCGGGCCGGGATATTATCACATCGGCTTCTATACATGGGTCCAGATGGTGGTCTATGACAACCCTGTGGGCCTTGGAGGCCAACAGGACTTCGCTCAGACGATCAATGCGTTTGGCGTCATTGAAGTCCAGGCAGAATATCAGGTCGGCTGCGGAGAAAAGCTCATGCGCGCGGTCGGCCTGGCGTGTAGCTGCCACTATGTCACGTACGCCCGGAAGAAACATGAGTCCCTTGGGAGGGCAATCTGCTGTCACCACACATGCGTTTTTACCCATGCTTTTCAGCACGGCGCATAGCGCCGACGAGGAGCCTAACGCATCGCCGTCAGGGCTCACATGGCATGTTATGACTATATTGTTGGAGGCCAATACCAATTGCTTGACCCTGTCAATCTGCATTGGATCAAGCTCTGTAAGGAATCGACTCTGTTTCTTTTCTATTGCCATAATGGCGACAAAGTTACAAAAAAATACTCAACCGACAATCCGCCTCTTGCAAAATGAGGTTAAAAAAGGCAAAGGTCACTTCCTGGGGAGTGTGAATACAAATCGCGCTCCCTGGGTGTACTTGGTGTCCAACACAAGGTCGCCCCCAAGGAGGCGGGCTATCAGACGGGAAATCGTAAGGCCCAATCCGGCTCCCTGTGTGCTCTTGTCGAGTTTGACAAAACGGTCAAATATTTTTTCCTTATTTTCAGGATTTATGCCGATACCGGTGTCGGTGACGGTGAATATGATCTTGTTCGCGCGTTCATCTACGCGGTATGACAGCGTTATTGATCCCTTATCAGTGAATTTGGCAGCGTTCACAAGCATATTAAGTAGGATCTGTTGGATGCGCTGTGGGTCGGAGAATGCATCGATGTCAGGAGCCTCGGGGTCCAATATCAGTGTCACTCCCGGTTTGAGTCTGTGGCGCACACTGTCTATTGCCGCGCGGCAGAGTGTGCGGAGTTTAATCACATGATTGTGTATGGGCATTGAGGATCCTTCGATTTCCGACAGTCGCAACACGTCGTTGACGATAGTGCTCAAAAGTTCACTGTTGAGGTCAATGAGGTTGGCAAACCGTTCGAGATACGGTTTGTTTGTCGCATCCGAACAGTCAACAAGGAGTTTTGAATATTCATTGATGGCCTGGAGTGGTACCATGACTTCATAACTCATGTTTTTGATGAAGTCTCCTTTCAGGTTGTTGGCCTTTTGTGCCTGGTCACGGGTGCGAAGGAGTTCGGAGCGTGACTGGCGAAGGTTGTCGCGCTCGGTTTTCAGAGTGTCGTTTGACATCTTGAGAGTCTTGACCAACGACCGGTTTTTACGGTACAGTCTGAATAGGATAAGTACTAAAATCAGGAGCACGCACAGTGAAATGGAGGAAATAATGAGCACCTGTTTTTGCCGTTTTGACTCAGAATTGTGTTTTTCGAGTTCGAGTCGGGCATAATTATCCTTCAGATGATATATATCGTAGGCTATTTGGAGCTCTTTATACTTTTCATCAATGCGTTTTTTTATGTAGTTTTCGAGAATGGTGTTGTATTCAAGCGAAGCGTTCATCAGGGTCTCCTTGTCACCCACATGCTGTGCTGCCGTTATTAAGTGTTTGAGCAGAACTCGTTTGTATGGCCGGGTGTAATCATTGTCTATGCTCTTTTTGAGGAGTTGTAATGCTGTGTTGTAATCCTTGTGGTATAGGGCATAGTAGATATCCGGTCCGGGAAACTCTGCGAAAGTGGCTTTGGCTATGGGGTCGGCCTCGGCATACTCCATGGCCAGCCGATGGTAAGTCTCGACTTCCTTTTCCGACAGGATGGCGAAGTTGGATAGAAGACGATTATATATAATGTAGTAATTGGAAGCGTAATTTCTGTATTCTCGGCCCTTTGATTTGTAATATTTTTCAAGGTTTTTAATCGCTTCGAGTGTCTTTTTGTCGGTGGCTACAGCTTTTTCATGCTGGTTGTTGTCGGAATAAGCCACAGCGGCATATATGGCATAAGCGTTGCGTAACGAATAGGCATCGGCCGGGAGTTGGGACACTAAATTACCCAATGAATCAAGATAGGTGCACAGCAGGTCGCCGGGTGAGGCCTGTGCCACTAATGTGCACACCGCATGGAGCATCACTATGTGGTTATAAAGGTCCTTGGGAGGAGCCATTGTGGCTGAGTCGAGTAATTCTCTGAGATGATTCTCGTTATTAGTGTCTTTTGAATATTTTGCGCGGTGCACATTGCGCCGCATTTTTATAAATGCCAGTGTCTCTTTTTTCGCATTGGAATCGGGATGCTTTTTTGTCTTCTCGTAGAGATCGACGAGCATGGAGTCGTTGCGTAGATTTCGGTTCGCTAAGTCGCGTATCATTTCCAGGGCGGCTGATTCGTCGCCGGCTCTTAGGGCAGTTCCGTAGGTTTGTAGCCCTAATTCATTGGTGAGATCTCTGGGTTTCAGGTCAAATAGGTCCAGAAGTATCGGTAGCGAATCGGCAGGAGTCTTGGCTTTCTGCAATTGAATCTTAAGTTCGTCTTCAATGTCAGATGCTTTTGCTGGCAAGCAGAGGACCATTGAGAGGAGTACTGCTGACAGTGTGAGGATGTGATAGCGCAGATTGGTCATTTTAGCTTGAAATGTTGATGGTCGGTAGAGTGGATGCTGGTTGTGATGTGTCAGTGGAGGGTGTCATGCGTCAAGCTCCAGTCCTGGCCGCTTTACTATGGCGATGATTTCCTCCGGGGTATTGACTATATTGTCGGCATGGTTGTCGCGCAACTCTTTCAGTGGCCTGAATCCCCATGTCACGCCTGCTGAATCCACACATGCGCGTCGGGCGGTCTCCATGTCAACGCCAGAGTCCCCGACATAAAGCACTTTTGATTTCCGGGTCGGCACCTTGCCAAGTATGTCGAAAACAATCGAAGGGTCGGGTTTGGTGGGGAATCCGTCTTTCTGCCCTTCTACTGCTGCCCAGTGGATTTCGGGGAAATAGTGTGCGATTAATTCCGACACGGCTTCCTGGTATTTATTGGAGGCAACCGCGAGTTTCATCCCCATCTCCTGCAGGTTAAGAAGCATTTCAGGGATGCCGGGGTAGGGGACGGTGGCGTCGGTCTTGTGTTGGCCGTAATATTCAATGAATTTCTCCCTCAATCGTGTCACATTCTCCTCTGAACGCACATCCTCAGGGAGGGCGCGCTCAATGAGGCGGCTTACACCGTTGCCGACAAACATAGGATAGGACGTGAGGCTGTGTTCCGGATAGCCGAAGCTGCGCAATGCGTAGTTGGTTGCAGAGCCCAGGTCGTCGATCGTGTTGAGGAGAGTGCCGTCGAGGTCGAATATTACAAGCTGTTTCATCGTGGATGTTGTTTTTGAATAATGATTTCAGAAGGGATAGCCCACGGCGAAGTGGAATGTGGCGTCGCGGTGCCATCGGGGATGTATGAGTGGCCATCGTTCCTGGTCGCGAGCGGGATTGTAGGCTTTTAGGCCGAGGTCGAGGCGCAGAAGGAAGTATGTGAAGTCGAATCGCAGACCTGCTCCATAGGCCCAAGCGATTTGTTTCCAGAATGTGTTGAAGTGAAACATGCCGCCTGGCTGATTCTCATAATTGCGAATGGTCCATATATTGCCGGCGTCGATAAACGCACCTCCCTCTATTACCCAGAAGAGTTTTGCGCGGTATTCAAGGCTTAGGTCGAGACGGATGTCACCGCATTGGTTTATGAAGTCAGATACCGAATTGCGTGAATTGTAACTGCCGGGGCCGAGTGTCCTCACTCCCCAGCCACGCACGCCGTTGGCGCCACCGGCATAAAAGCGTTTCTCGAAAGGCAGCACCGATGAGTTACCATATGGTACCCCGATGCCACCTCCCACATGGAACGCGAGTGAGTGTCGTTGGTTTATGTTGCGTGTGATGGCATAATCCACTTCTCCCTTTGCATACTGTGAATACTGGATGCCGAATACCTTGTAGACTCCGTCATGGCGCTTTTGGCCCGAGATGGTGGAGCCGAGATAAAGAAGATTGCCTGCTGTCTCGATTGAGGCTCGTATGGTGTAGACCACCGGCTGCAAAGTGTATCTCCGCAGCAGTGTGGATGGGATGCGCTTGTTGGTGTAATAATACTTGTAGCCCATGCTCATGATGAAGTGGTCCTCATAGCTGTAGCGCAGCAGAGGGTTGTCGGGGGCTATCTGGTCAAGGAAATCAAGGGTGCGTTCGGGCAGGTAGACATAATTAATGTCAAGGAGGTCAAAATTGTGACGGCGGGTGTTTTCGCGGTTCACCCATTTGTATTTCCATGCACCACCGGCTATGATGCGGGTGTATTCCGGGCGTTCCTGATAGTTGAATGAGAGGGCGAATTCGGTCGACACGTTTAGTCGCTGTTTCACTTTTTGAGAAGCGAACGGAAACTCGAATTTTGGGAATGTGATTCCCACCTCGCCGGCATATTCAGTGTAGCGGTCATTGATCAGTCCGTTGAATGTGCCTGACAGGCTCTCGTAATTCATGCGTAGTCGGGCGGTCAGAAGCTGGGAGCCACGTGCGAGATTGCGGTGCTGATATGTGGCTCCGATACCGAATCCCAGGTCACCCTCAGAGTTGGTGCCTTCCACGTCGAATGTTATCGACTGCTTCTTGTTACGGCTAAGCAGGATGTAGGCATCAAGCATTTGGTCGCTCCCCAATTTACCTGCCGGTACGAGTTCTATATTGATGGATTTCAATATGCCTAACCGGGCCAGTGATTCGTAAGTACGGTCCACCTGCCAGGCGCGGTATAGTTCCCCGGGGGTTATGAAGCATTTTTCCTGGAGGGATGATGGGGTGAGGTAGTGGTCCTTCCCATAGAGGATTATCACATCTTTATAGTAAACCGTGTCCTGCACCTCTGAACGCAGATCGGAGGTCGACACTCCGCCATGAGAGTCAGTGACAAAGTAGACATTGCGGATATAGAAACGGCTATGTGATGATAGCGAGTCGGCCGTGGCGGCCTCGCCAACCACTCGCCGCGGAGGACGCACGGTCATTGTGAGATTCACCTCCTTGGAGTTTTCGGCGGTGTCGGCATAGAACGTGATGTATTCCTTGTTGAAAGCGTAGAATCCTACATCGCGGAGACGGGACGTGATCAGTGCTCGTTCGGCATCAAGATTGTCGCGGTTGAAGTTATCGCCCGGTTTGAGAGTGAAGAGCAGTGAGTCCCTCATTATGATGCGGGCAACAGTCGTGTCGGGAATGTCGTAGGCTATTTTGGATATCTTGTGCGGAGTGCCGGTGATCACTGAATATGTCACATCGACCTTTTTCTCACCGGAAGGCATCACAGTGTCGACATCGACTTTGGCCTCAAGGTAGCCACGGTTGACGAGGGCGAGTTGGAGCTGCCGTGCCGAGGCATCGGTCAGTGACTGGCGATATATCACCGGAGGCTGGCCCATGCGTCTCACCCACCTGTTATACCATTTTGTCGTGTCGTCTCCCGAAAGGTTGTATGTGCCGAGCTGGAGTTTCCAAAATCCCAATACCTCATGGTTAGGGGTCTGTCTCAGATAGTTGATGAGTTCTTTGCTTGACACCTCTTTGTCACCTTCGATGGTGATGGTGACATCATCGAGCAGATATTCACCTTCAGGTACGTGGCGCGTCGAACTGCATCCGCCTGTGAGGAGGATGATTACTAAAAGCGTGATGAAGGTGTATATGTAGTGAGAAGCGGTTCTCTGCATGGTGTACGATAATCATGCAAAGTTACATCTATGGACCGAAATAAACAAACTGATAGCTTTAAAATGCACAAAAAATCGACAATTAATGTTCAATTAATGACATGAACTCCTCATGGTGATGTGACCTTGATTTTAAAGCTGAAAACTTTTTCATCTCAGATTTGGTTAATCAGCGAGGGTTTAGTAATTTTGCAGATTCAGTTACAATACGTTTTCATCAAGATACGGACAAGAAAATAAATTATCTCAATGAAGAAGAATTTATCCCCAATGATTATTGTGGCCATGGTTTTGGCTGGGTTATTGCTTATTGTTGTCGGATTCGGAGTTTTTCAGGTTGCTTCGCTGAAATCGCAGGTCCAGGAGGCTCAGATGGAGAACGAGGAATTGCGTCTTAATAACGAACAGCTTCAGCTCACAAATGAATTTGATATGCTGAATGCTGAATTCCAACAATATGAAGATCAGGCTCACCGTCTGGCAAACGATACAATTCTTGCAAAATATACTGCTGCCAAGGCCAAGGTGGAGCAATTGATGCAGGAGCTTAAGAGCGAGAAAGTCAAGTCGCAGGCTCGCATCAAGGAACTTCAGAATGAGATATCGACCCTTAAAGGCCTTCTGCGCCACTATATAGCCCAAATCGACTCTCTCAATAAGGAAAACGCCGGCCTACGTGCGGAGAACACTGAAATCAAGGCCCAGAATGAACGCTTGTCATCGCGTGTACAGGAAGTGACCCGCAGCAATGAGACTCTGAGCGAGAGGATGACTTTAGCCGAGAAGCTGAATGTGACAGGCGTGTCGCTCGTGGCTCTTAAGAAAAATGGTAAGGTGGAGAAAAATGTCACCAAAGCCAAGCAATTGAAGGTGTCATTCACTATTCCTCAAAACAATTCAACTCCGGTAGGTGAAAAGACTATATTCCTCCGCATTATAAACCCCGAGGGACAGCTCCTTGGCGGTAACGGCAGTTTCAGCTTTGAAGGAAAATCGGTTCCTTGCACCGCGCGGAAGGGTATTGAATATGCAGGAGACGAATTGGCAGGTGTGACCCTCTATTGGGATGTCAACACCACTCTTACACCTGGTGATTATACCGTGGAGCTGTTCACGGACGGTTACCGCTTGGCCTCAAGGCATTTCACGCTTAAAAAGTAGGTGCTACGGCCTCGAAACAGTTAAAAATATTATCTACATCCCTATATTTATTTTATTGATTTGGACCAGTTTTGGCACATAGTCACCGGTGTGGAACTCACATCAACAACTGCTATTTTCCGTATATTCCTGAGCCTGGTGCTTGGCAGTTTGGTTGGCATAGAGCGTAAGCGGAAAGGGCAGATGGCCGGATTGCGCACATTCTCCTTGATTTCGATGGGCGCATGTATTGCCATGATGCTTTCGATATACGTCTGCCAAGAGACGGTAGGGCTGCTTAGAGGCGATCCGAGCCGTATAGCTGCCCAGGTCATTTCAGGTATAGGCTTTTTAGGCGCAGGAACAATAATTCAGATGAAAGGCTCCGTAAGGGGCTTGACCACAGCGGCCGGAATCTGGATTATAGCGACTGTGGGTATGGCTGTCGGCTGCGGTCTATATTTGGTGTCGGTGGTGGCCACGGTGCTGGTGCTCGTGGTGCTTACCATACTTGAACAGATAGAACACCGCGTAAATGTTGGAAACGAAGCCCGCACCATCAGACTTAAGGTAAAGGGGATTGTAAAGAGTATAAAGCAATATGAAGATGTCCTTGAAAAATATAACATACATCTTTCAAGGGTGTATGTGGAATATGACTATGAGGCTGACACAACACGGCTCAACCTTCTGATTCTCATTAGGGAGCATTCGGATTTCATAGAGGTGTTTGATGCCATCCACAATGTGAATCCAACACTCTCGATATCTCTATCAAACCAAGCGGACCTCTCCTGACTTTTCACTCTCCTCACTCCTCACCATTCACAATGTCTGAATCATAATCACGAAATCACACTCAGATGCTAAATATGATCCTAACATCAGTCAGTGCGGCGACAGCCGAGAGTTTTAACGTAGAGGGGTTGATATCTGACCTTGCCTTTATCTTGATTCTCGGTGCAGTCACCACTCTTCTTTTCAAGTGGCTCAAGCAGCCTGTGGTATTAGGCTATATAGTGGCAGGCTTTTTGGCAAGTCCTCATTTTGAGTATCTTCCATCGGTAACCACTGAGGCTAATATCGACTTTTGGGCGCAGATTGGTATCGTGGTTCTTCTGTTTTCTCTCGGACTTGAATTCAGCTTCAAGAAATTGCTTAACGCAGGCGGCTCTGCTGTAGTGACAGCTTTGTTTATAGTGTGCGGCATGATGGGGGCCGGTTTCGCCGCGGGGCATATATTGGGATTTTCGAACATCAACAGCCTTTTTCTTGGCGGGATGCTTTCGATGTCCTCCACCACCATTATCATAAAGGCATTTACCGATCTGAATCTCAGGCACCGTAAATTTGCATCTCTGGTTTTCGCGGTGCTCATAGTCGAAGATCTTTTTGCTGTGTTGATGATGGTGATTCTGTCATCAATCGCTATCAATAACAGTGTGGAAGGGGGTGAGATGCTTTATAGTGTGAGCAAGCTCGCGTTTTTCCTTATCATCTGGTTTGTGGTTGGCGTATTTGTGTTGCCGTCGCTCCTAAATTCACAGCGTAGATTCCTGAATGCAGAGACTCTGCTTATCGTCTCCATGGGGCTATGTCTCGGGATGGCGGTGTTTTCAGTGGCGTGTGGCTTCTCGCTTGCGTTGGGCGCATTCGTGATGGGATCTATTCTGGCAGGGACGAGTTTTGCCGAGCGCATCGAACGTCTTACCATGCCTGTCAAGGACCTGTTTGGGTCGGTGTTTTTCATCTCGGTGGGCATGATGGTCGACCCTCATATAATAGTGCAGTACTGGCTTCCGATACTCATCCTGTCGGGGGTGGTTATTGTGGGTATGATATTTTTCGGGACTTTCGGTATGCTCCTTACCGGACAGTCACTCCGTGTGGCCATAGAGTCGGGCTTCTCCCTGACGCAGATAGGTGAGTTTGCTTTCATTATCGCTTCGTTGGGCATGTCGTTGGGAGTGCTTGACCCGCAGATTTATCCTATAGTGGTGGCAGTGTCGGTGGTGACTACGTTCACCACACCTTATTTCATCCGCATGGCTGATCCTGCATGCCACTTTGTTGAGTCGCATCTTCCGCGGCGTCTGCATTTCTTGATTGACAGATATTCAACCAGCGCGACCACCTCGGAGAGCGCCACTGGGCTATTGTGGAAGTCGTTGTTCAAACGCTATCTCTGGAGGGTTGTGCTGTATTCCATAGTGCTCATAGCTCTTTCGATTATATCACTGAATTACATCCGGCCTATAATGATTAATATCTTCCCATCGTGGGGCCGTCTGCTCACGGCTGTGGTGTCACTTGTGATTATGGCTCCTTTCCTCATGGCGCTGACCTATCCGGCCTCGAAAAAGACAGAACGTGAGCGATTGATTGCGGCTAATGCTCGTTTTGATGTGCCGCTTATCATTATGACAGTGGTGCGCCTGCTGATAGCGATGGTCATTATTGTGTATCTGTTGAGCGCATTGTACTCCATGACCGTTGGATGGACCTTTGGAGTGGCATTGTTCCTTGTGCTTCTGCTGTCATTTTCAAAGAGTGTCCGCAGGAAAATGAACCGTATAGAGTCCAGATTCCTTGACAATCTGAATGAGCGCGAACTGCGGAGAAGCGGTGCTAAAAATCGTCTTGTGCCCAATATGCATCTTGCCTACATGACGGTCGGGTATGACTGTCCGTTCGTCGGGGAACAGCTTAAGAATTCCGGTCTGCGTGGTAAATACGGTGTGTCTGTGTCATCAATACAGCGTGGAAGCACCATGATCATGGTGCCAGGCGCGGATTCGCGCGTGTTTCCCGGTGATGTGCTGGGCGTGATAGGCACCGATGAGGAGATACAGTCGCTTTTGCCGATAGTCGAGGCTCAGCCTGACGAGACATCGACTACAGCCCCTGACGATGTGAAGCTGACAAGCGTGCGGCTTTCCGAGGAGTCATCGTTGGTCGGGAAGACAATTGTTTCATCTCGTTTCCGCGACAGTTACGAAGCCCTTCTTGTGGCAGTGCAGCGTGATGACGATTATCTGCAGCCTGAGCCCTCAACTGTGTTTGCCGCCGGTGATGTTTTATGGGTGGTATGTGATATCAAACATCTTCATGAAATAGCATCCTGACCGCAATTTTAGATACGTGTAAACTCATAAATATAATTCATCCATGCCAATCAAATCACCATCTGACATTCTCCCTCTTGGCTCGATCATTCATGGTCGCTATAGCGACTACAGGATTGAAGGCTACTTGTATCAGGATGGGTTCGGAGTGCTTTACAAAGCCGTGTCGCCATCTCGTAACGGCATGGCCGAAAATGAGTTTGTGATACGCGAGCATTTTATGTACAGATGCTCGTCAAGGGGTGATGACCGCTGTACGGTGGTGACCCCTGAGGATCTCGAGCCGACTGTGGCCAATTTCCTCTCAATGTTCAAGGCCGCTTCAACTTATTGTGCCAAGGTTTCGGCAACCTCGCCGGGGATTATAAATGTCATTGAGAATATCGAGGCTAACAATACATTCTACTATGTGGTGGAGTATCTTGACGGCGAAACGCTTGAAGACTACATCTATCGTAGGGGACCGCTCTCGCTCGAAGAGGCAAGGGTGGTGCTCGCCCCGATTTTTGACGCGGTAAAGGCTATGCACCGCATGCATCTCATACATACCGATATCTATCCTCGTCACATACGCTTTGTGAGTCATGGTAATGAATTGGTGCCTGTGCTTTTCAGCCTGTATGCCAGTCGGCATTTTGATGAGCGCGGACTGCCCGAATGGGATATGCCAGCCATGATTTGCCGGGAGGGGTATGCACCACCGGAACAATATGAGGCGATTGATCATTTTGCCCCTCAAGTAGACATCTATGCACTGGGAGCATTGATGGTGTTTGTGTTGTCAGGGAAGCATTTGCCTGATTCCAGAACGCTTACGGAGGAGCAGATACGGCAGACGCTTCCTGCCATGTTGCCGGAGACGGTGGTAAGCGCCATTATCCACGCGCTGCAGCCGGAGGCGAACAACCGAACGACTCTCGTGTCAAATCTGCGTGAGGATCTTATGGAGTTCTATGGCAGTAAAAAGCCATCGGTTGATGACCGGCGACATGTGTTGCATGCTAAAAATAATAAGGTGATTAGTGATGGTGAAGAAACTGCTGATGAGGATACCCCCGTAGGCACTTCGGACATTGCCATATCCTGGCCTTTGGTGGGATTTGTGGTTATTTGTCTTGCTGTTTTGGTCGCAATCATGGTGTATTTCTGATTGTAAGATTAAAAAAATTAATTAAAACTATTGACAGGGCACATAAATAATCGTAACTTTAGAGCCGGATTTACTCATGACTTCCCATCAAGAAAATCGCGTGAGCTCCACAAAAATTTTTCATCGGAATTTTTCTTGGGCAAGAACTATTTTCACCTTGCGGTGTTATTAATGGTGTAACAATACTAACCCCTAAAAAACAAAATAAAGAAATGAAAGCATTAAACATCGTTCTCGCAGTTGTCGGTGGCGCAATCGCAGGTGCCGCAGTTGGTCTTCTCGTTGCTCCTGAAAAGGGTGAACGCACACGTAAGAACATCGTGAAGTATCTTGAGAGCAAGGGTATCAAGCTTCAGAAGAGCAAGCTTGAGGAACTCGCCGACGAAATCGCTGACGAACTTAAGAAATAAACCTCGTAGGATTACCTCGGCATGCTGGAGTTAACTCAGGCATGCCGCGTAATCACTTGGCGCCCGAATGGATCGGGAATATTAACAACAGGATTATAATCACTAAAAATCACCACAATTATGTCAAACTTATCTTTACTTTATGCTTTTATCGGCGGGGCAATAGTAGGTGCCGGTGCCGCTGTACTTTTTGCTCCTGAAAAGGGCGAGGATGTACGTGCGCGTATCGCTGACCTCCTTCGCAAAAAAGGCATTCTCTGCTCTGACAACGAAATCGATGCTTTGGTAGAGCAGCTCACTACTGAAATTGACGATTAAAGGATAATATATAAAGAAACTTATGACCCGGTCCTTCCCGCCACGACATGTAGGCGGGGAAGGGCGGAGGTCAACTCATTTTTATTAGTGCTCTCATCACACAATGGCTGATAAAGAAAATCAATTCCACACCTTATGGGTTGAGCTTCAGGATACATTTAAGCTCAATGTCGATTATGCCAAGCTGACACTGGCTGAGAAACTGACTGTATTGTTGTCAACAGCATCGGTTGCTCTGCTTCTGTTTGTCCTGGTTTCATTGGCCATGTTTTTTCTCTCGCTTGCCGTGGTGCGCTGGATAGCTACCGGGGTGGGAATCATGTGGGCCTATTTCATAATGTGTGGTTTCTATGTCGTGGTTCTATCGTTGATTGTTTCGTTCAGGAAGCAATTGATCGTAAATCCTATCGCACGTTTCGTGTCGCGGCTTTTCTTCAATAAATAGTCTCACGTTTTTCTATAACCGGATTGTAATAATTGCCTATATGAGTACAAAAAAAGAAATGCCTCACGAAAAGGATGAGTGGAAAGGTTATACTTTGGACGAATTGCGCTATATGCGGGCTTATGCAGCTGCACGCATTGAGATAAATCGCGATAGACTGCGTACCAATTTCCGTAATGCACGCCACGCCGGTCCGAAATCAATAGGTGGTGTGGTAGGGCGAGTGCTTGGCGCCCTCAGCTACATTGACATAGCGATAATGTCGTTTAAGGTGGGTAGCAAAGTACTGAAAACAGTACGGAGGATTCGCTCCTGACAGGGTGAGTCCCTGAACTATAAATGACCTCTTTCTTCCATGCCATTCTCTTCTCTCAAGTATAGATAAATTAACCAGTGCAATTGAAAAGTGAATGATTATGTAGAAGTGCGTCTTGACGTCACCCCATGTGACGAGACGCGCACAGATATTCTTGCCGCCCTGCTTGCTGAAGCGGGGTTTGAAAGTTTTGTGCCTGACGATAAAGGCCTTACAGCTTATGTTAAGTCCGAGCTTTTTAGCGAGGATGCGCTTGCTGACTTAGTTAAGACATTCCCTCTCGAATGTGACATCGTCTATAATAAGAGTGTGGTCGAGGGACGAGACTGGAATGCCGAATGGGAGAAGAATTATTTCCAGCCTATCGTGGTGGATGAACAGTGTGTCATCCATAGTTCGTTCCATCGTGACATACCTGTCTGTCGCTATGACATAGTCATAGATCCCAAAATGGCATTCGGTACCGGTCATCATGCCACTACAAGTCTCATACTTCGTCAATTGCTGTCGATGAATGTGCAGGGTCTCAATGTGGTGGATATGGGCACAGGGACAGGCATACTTGCCATCCTTGCCACCATGCGAGGAGCTCGCCGTGTCGATGCTGTGGAAATTGATGAATTTGCCTGTCAGAACGCCGGTGAGAACCTACGTCTTAACAATGCCGAAAGTGTTAGGTTGCATCTTGGTGATGCAGCCGTGCTAAAGGGTATCTCAGATGTCAATCTCTTCATTGCCAACATCAACCGAAATATTATAACGGCTGATCTTGCGGAGTATGTGGCGACCCTGGCCCAGGATGCTACCGTCCTGCTCAGCGGATTTTATGAAGAGGATGTACCGGTGATATTAAACGTCGCGGAGCCTCTTGGGCTTAAATATGAGTCACATACAGTCATCGATCGTTGGACTTGCCTCAAATTGACTAATCGAAAGTAAAAAATACGATATAAAGAGTGAAAAGTAATATTTGCTATCTTAGCCGCATCGCATCCTCAATATTAATATGGTGTCTTGTAATTCTGTTCTCACCATTTGCCGCATTGGCAGAGACTGACACGGAACAGAAATCGACAAGCGGATTTAGTTGGGGCGCAGAACTCGGCGTAGGAATAGATATGGGTGGTGACGACATGTCAACTATCGATCTGGATGCATATTTCGGCTATCACAATAGTTGGTGCAAGCTCGCCGGTATAGGCGGAGGCATAAATATGATGATGTCAAATTCATGCCGGTCATTTCCTGTCTACGGAATTTTACGCACATCGTTCACCTCACGTCCGACATTGTGTTTTATGGATCTCAGGGTTGGAGTGGGATTTAATGAAGTGCCTGGATGGAAGACAAAGGCCACATTCTATTGCCGTCCGGGTATCGGGTTCAACCTCGCGGCAGGAAAGTCATTCCAGTCATATCTGATATTGTCGTATGCGTATAACGACATGACTTTTCCGGGTGACAAGAAGGATACACTCGTCACCGGTCTGAATCTGGCTACGATATCACTCGGCGTTACATTCTAATATAAATATAAATGCGTTGAAAGGTATAAAGGAAGCGAGCAAAGACCTAAGCGAGCAAAGATCTAAAGGATGGAGCAAAAGATGCCTCGGCTAATATGGCTGAGGCGGGGGAAAAAGCAGGTGCTGTTTTGCCGAAAGGCATAAATTGGTAAGGATGGTGTTTGGGGCAGCTTATATCCGCAGTCTTATCCATATTTGACATTCTCAAAGATGGTATTGGAACACTTCTATATATGTCACACGCACAAATGTATTACCATTAAAACCACAATAGAATAACTGTATGAAGCTTAGTCCCAAGTTGTGGGAGTTGTATTCGTCCTCTCAAGACAATCAATATAAAATAGGGAAGTTCCACGACGCATACGATGCACCTATGCTGACAGAATTAATGTGTCACTACAATCCAGATTTGAATATTGACATGGAGTTGAAAGAGGAATTGCTTGAACTCCTATACCACTACAATATATCTGATTTTGAGGATGTCGAAATAGAGAATGAGGATACTGCCAAAGAGATATTTCATTCCATTATAGCCCATGGCCTTGTAGTGGATGATGGCTACATTATAAAACCGGGAGACTTTAAAGGAATGATGATGCTCATTCCAGATATTTCGCTATGGCTTTCCATATTATTCCCCAATTACTTCTTCCCCTATCTTTATGGTATTAAGTTCGGTACGCTTGTAAAAACGGCGGATTTGTTTGATATTGAACTCCCACAAATTCCAATGAAAACCGATTATGAGGGACGATGTTTATATTATTGGGAATTATGCAGCGTTTTCAATCAGTTCCGCAAGGAAAATGCTATGACAATGCCGGAGTTCTCATCATTCTTGTATGATTTTGTTCCCGATTATTTCTTTGAAGATAGGGATGAGCCAAGCGCCCGGCGGCATGGGAATCTATGGATTTCCGGTGGTGTGCCAGATTACAAACTTCCAGATGAATGTTATTGGGGATGTAATGCGGAAGCCAGACCGGGAGATTTGCTTTTGATTTATCAAACCTCTCCGATAAGTGCCATTGTGGCAATGTATCTCATATTGTCCAGTGGTGAAGTTGACCCATTTGGGAGTTATCATTGTTATTCCAAAGTTAGAAAAGTTAGCGAGTTGCCAAAAATAACGTTGCATGAACTTCAAAAACATCAATATTTTAAGAATCATCCGCTTATAAGGCGTAAATTCCAAGGCGTTAATGGAACATTACTTTCGTCTGAGGATTACGACCAATTATGTTCCATACTTTCAGCAAAAGGATTTGATAATACTGCTCTTCCAGAACTTGACACTTTCAGGCCCAATGTAAACTATAAAATAAATCTTGAAAAAGATGTGGAAGAACATCTACTGATTCCATTACTTGATGATTTGGGGTTGGTTAATGGCGTTGATTATATCCGTCAACTTCCCATTCACGCAGGAAGAGGACGCCGGATATATCCAGATTTTGCTTTATATTTTGACGACAGCCCTACGGAACCGACAGCGGAGATTCTTATTGAAGCCAAGTTGCACATAAAGAATAATAAAGAAAGGATTGAGGCGTTCATTCAAGCGAAGTCGTATGCAAATCTACTGCAGTCACATACTCTTGTATTGTGTGACGATGAACGGATGATTGTGTTCCCCAACAAAAATGGATTTGATAGGAACTATTATGAAGAGTTCTATTGGTCTGAACTTAGCAATCCTGATAGGTTATCAATATTGAAAAAGTATCTACAACGATAAATATATAACTATGAGAGAATTCTTGTTTTGCATTAGCATTGTACTGATGACCTCTATTATGGCATCATGTGAGAAACATTCTTCATCCCAACAGGTATCAACCGATGAAGATTCCGTTGTAATCACCGAAGAAATTGAACTTGATGGAAATACACTCATTATAACAGATGAAGATGGGACTGTTGAAAAGCTCAATCTTAATTAACAGAATGGCGACTGGTCATAACGACCAATCGCCATTTATTTTATCTTCATTTAGAATAAATTTATCATCTCAAACTCTGAATTTTGAGGAATGGATTTAACGTTATTTAGTGAAAATATAAGGAATCAATGTTTTATATAGAGAAAAACGAGATGATAACGGTACGCATAAAGGCGACAAGATAACCTTTTTAAGATATTTCTCTAAAAATACGAAGCACACCAATCGGATGAATGATGCACGTTGTACTTTTAATATGTTGTAGAACATATTGAAATATTGAATGAACATTTGTTTATTATTGAAATTATTACTATATTTGTATAGAGATAATAATAGTTAACCCATTAACAGAAAGGAGGTATAATATGACTTGAATGATGAAAGAATAAAACAAATGGTTGCAATCATTCACAACTTGCTTGATATGATTGAGAACGAAAGCAACCATAGGAGAGTCGCTCAAATAAGAGGACTGCTTCATGAGATAGTAAACCTATTGTAAAACCAGCCCCGGGTGAGAGACGGGGGCAAATTTACAAAAAAAATGTATTTAGGAAAACAGAAATTTCATAATCCGGAATTAGCGGAAAAACATAGAGAGGAAACAATATCCTTTAAAGAAGGGGCTATCTTTACAGCATTTCTTGATTTGGATGGGCTGATAAACAAGACTGCTCTTGCAAAACAGTATTTCGGTAAGACTCAGGGATGGTTCTCTCAGAAACTCCATGGAGCGACCGTATGTGATAAGGAACGTAGTTTTTCAGATGAAGAATCACATTGTTTAGCGGAATCGTTTCGAGATATTGCAAAGAGGTTGATGGCTCATGCTGATGAAATTGATAATACTTTGATAGCTCGTGAAAGAGAGTAATTTTTATGGAACTCAAAATGGCGGTTAGTCATCACGACTACCGCCATTCCTGTTTAACAAAAACGCATCGACACACAGCCGATTAAGTCCTAATTGGTGACTCCGGCACACTCCGCTCTATCCATTGGGTTTGGCTCTTCAAATTTAAGTACTGTGTGGCAGAATGTGCGTTGGTAGTTCATACTATATTCAGTTCCTTTGCCCTTGAAGATAAGATGGTAAACATCATCGCTATCCTGAGGTACTTGAATGCTGACATTACCCCTATACATCACCTCAAGAAACTTTCGTTTGTATTCCTTGAATTCTTCCGGGGAGCGCCCCTCGATAATAAAATCAAGAGTCAATTCGCGTGATTTGAACTTTATATTATTCTGGTCAAGTACCACGCGCTTTCCGTTTTCGAGTCTTGACTCATTTTCAACCGGGCCTTTGGGCGTGAGAGGTTCGTTTAGGGTGTCAAGAAAGCCATCACCCATCTTCACGCCCCAATCTTTCGCCATGGTGCTACTGCCGTTAATGCGCAGTTCTGGGGTCTTCAATTTCCTCAAGATATCCTACATAATCATCCATATATTGGGCGGCATTCTTGTAACCATCATCTGCATACTGCTTTATCTTGGCGTAAAGGTCGGGTGTATCTCTTTTCACTTTGGCCATTTCCTCGGATGTGAGGTGGAAGAATTGATTTGCACTCGTGACTGATTTGCCGACCGTTTCCGAGATGAAATTATCATCTTTGACTCACCGGAGCAGGATGATAATTTTTTTATTGTGGCTGAGATGTGGGTTTAAAGTATTAAATCCCTGATTTTTTGACTTGGATATGAGTTTTTTTATGTAATTTTGCACCTTGTAATTTTGAAAATAGGTAATCAAGCTCTTATATTGAAGTAAGATAGAGTTTTAGCAAATATAGTAAATAGATTGTTCGTATGAATTTTTCAGGTTCTATTGATTTCCGGCCGAAGTTGATTTCGGCTTTGAGTCACTATTCATTGGAGAAATTTAAGAATGACCTGGTGGCAGGTATCGTGGTCGGCATCGTGGCCCTGCCATTAGCCATCGCGTTCGGTATAGCCAGTGGTGTCAGCCCTACAGTCGGCCTGATCACCGCTATTATCGGTGGATTCATCGTGTCAGCTGCCGGTGGCTGTTCGGTTCAGATCGGTGGCCCTACAGGTGCATTCATTGTCATAGTATATAACATCATCGCCACTTTCGGGCTTGAAGGTCTTGCCATAGCCACATTCATGGCTGGCCTCATTCTTGTGGCCCTCGGCTTTTTCCGCTTAGGCACAGTCATTAAATTTATACCTTATCCTATTGTCGTAGGGTTCACCGCAGGTATTGCGCTGACTATATTCTCGACACAAATTAATGACTTTTTCGGGCTTGGACTGAAGAATGTGCCGAGTGAATTTATCCCTAAGTGGGGTGTGTATCTCTCGAATTTCGGTAATATCGACTGGATGACTTTGGCTGTCGGACTTGCCGCATTGGCCATTATCATCGTTACTCCTAAGATTTCACGTCGTCTGCCAGGCGCACTCATCGCCATAATTGTGGTGACGGCAGTAGTCTCACTTGTGCCCGGAGTGCATGTCGAAACCATCGGTGACCGTTTTGGTTCACTTCCTACCGATATTCCCCAGCCTCATGGTTTTGAACTCAACATGGCAACTATCAACCGTCTGCTTCCTTCAGCGTTCACCATCGCTATTCTTGGAGCCATAGAGTCATTGCTTTCAGCAACTGTGGCCGATGGTGTGACAGGTTCGCGCACCAATAGCAACACGGAGCTGATAGGTCAGGGTATGGCTAATATAATAGTGCCATTCTTTGGCGGTATACCTGTGACCGGTGCGATAGCCCGTACAATGACCAATATCACTAACGGCGGACGCACTCCGGTGGCCGGACTCGTTCATGCGGTGGTCCTCTTCCTTATATTCCTCTTTCTTATGCCGCTTATCAATCTTGTGCCAATGTCATGTCTTGCAGCTGTCCTTATTGTGGTGAGCTACAACATGAGTGGTTGGCGTACTATCAGAGGCATTCTGCATAACCCGAAGAGTGATATCTCAGTCCTGGCAGTCACCTTCCTGCTCACTGTGATTTTTGACCTTACAATTGCCATCGAAATGGGACTCCTCCTTGCCATCATCCTCTTCCTGCGTCGTGTGATGGAGAATACTGAGATAAAGGTGTACTCGGAGCAGCTTGACATAGCCGAGGGTTCGGAGACTACTATCCATGAAGTTCTCAATGTGAATCCCGGTGTGGAGGTTTACGAGATTGACGGTCCGTTTTTCTTTGGTGTGGCAACTAAGTTTGACGAGCTGATGCGCACTACTCTTACCGCAAAACCGAAGGTGCGTATAATCCGTATGCGTAAGGTGCCATTCATTGACTCCACCGCAATTCATAACCTCGAGATACTCATCAAGTCCTCGCAGGAATCGGATATACATGTAGTGCTTTCAGGTGTGAAACCGAATGTCAAGGAGGCGCTGATCAATGCGGGTATCGGAGCCCTTCTTGGCGAGGATCATATCTGCGACCATATCACTAAAGCTATCGTCATGGCCAACAGGCTTGCTCCCGTTTCCGGTGCCGATGTGGAGACCGGGATGGCGTAACCACTCTCAGCATAGCAAAAACGAAATGAACTAAGCCCTTGCGATCCTTGATAGATCGTTAGGGCTTAATTCATATTATGGACGTTTTTTGTCTTTTTTTGCATATTCGTTCCCGAGACTCTTTATTTCTGACATGCAATTTGATATCTCGTGTCGGGTGAAATTCCCATTGCGAGAATAGTATTCCTCCAGGTAAGCTCTGACATATACTTCATCAATTATATCCTTATGGCGGGAGTTGCGTACTGCCTGATAAGAATATTTGTTATATGATGCGGTAGTTTTCTTTCTCTTTTTGTTGTTATAGTCGGCATTGGGCCGGAGGGAGAGATTGATTTTATTTATGTTATCGCCATAGAACGATGGGAGTGGGCTGTCCTCAAGATTTACGGAAAATTTATCATGGCTTGACGGATAGTATGGATGGTAATTGAGCGAAAGTTCCTGTGCGCCTTTAACATTGTTGCATAGTGGACAGGAGGGCACAAGATTGTAGAGCGACATGCTCAGCATCGGGTAACCGGCCTTGTCGATAAAGTGGTCAAACTGCATTTCGGCCAGAAGCTCGATGTCAGCTCCATTGGACAGATCGGTTTCGACACAAAGAGTGAGATGCTGATTGCAATACGGGCAGCTTTTCACGTTGAGTTTGGATGCAAGTTTGGCAAGCGTGTCTTTCCGGAATTCAGAGTAGTTGAAAGCTTCGAGAATCTCTTTCTTGAGTTTCAATATCACATCGTCAACTACTTTTGGCGGGAGTTCCAAGCCATATATTTTACGAAGCATCTTTTCCTTGCGTGCAGCCCTCTTCTTTAATTTCATCAAGCTCTCAGGTCGGGCCATCAGCAGATCCTTGACATGCGAAGCTATGTCTTTGATGTATTTTCGCGTAGCTGCATCGGTGTGGAGCGGCAATACTTTGGTTTCAAGTCGTGACTTTATTTTCAGATAACCCTTTTTCTCACCGATTTTATATGTCATTTCTCACTACTGTCCACTAAAAAAATGGACGGGGTTAAAAATTAAATAAATTCGGTTC
>OFFL01000012.1_pt1 | contig 176200 bp, 134 predicted proteins | sample 1521391 | NCBI WGS metagenome assembly OFFL01 (sample SAMEA3504082, study PRJEB24116) | mouse gut metagenome | biome: mouse gut; feature: mouse-associated habitat; material: faeces | place: Denmark | collected 2011
GATGATTCCCTGGTGATGCTGGGTAATGATTTCCACAGCGTAATGGTCGGTCAGTACGGTGATGTTGGGGTGTTGCTTCACAGCTTCAATGAGGCTGGTCTGTATCTCTGCACCCGTATTGTCCTTATGGTGGAGGATGCGGAATTCGGAGTGGCCGCCTTCTTTGTGCAGGTCAAACTCTCCGTCCTCCTTTTTGTCGAAGTTCACTCCCCATTTGATAAGCTCCTTGATTTGTTCGGGGGCATTGCGCACCACCTTCTCTACGGCTTCACGGTCGCTTATCCAGTCACCCGCAATCATGGTATCTTCGATATGCTTTTCAAAATTGTCTACGGCCAGATTGGTGACAGAGGCGATACCTCCTTGTGCAAAATAAGTGTTTGCCTCTTCCAAACCTGCCTTACAAATGAGGGCTACTGTTCCTTTATGCGCTACTTTCAGCGCAAAACTCATACCGGCAAGTCCGGAGCCGATAACGAGAAAATCGAACTTTCTTACCATAGGTTTTGTGTATTAAACGCCGCAAAGATAGTGTAAACCAAACGTAGAGCAAAATAAGCGGGCTTATTTTTATTTGTTATGTAAGGTATTGTTTCAATACTTCATCCAGGGATTTTTCTTTGGGCAATTCCATGTTCTTGCGCATGCGCGAACGGACTACGTTTACACTATTCCGGTTGATTCCCATGATAAGGGCTATTTCGTCGGTACTTTGGTTCATGCAGATGAGCATGGCCAGCAATTCTTCGTTGCGGGTCAGTTGAGGATAACTTTCGCGGAGCTTGGGCAGATAAGAAGGATGTATGGTGGCAAACGACCGGCGGAATGTGTTCTCATCTTCCCTGCTGAGCAGGCTTTGCACGGTGAGCTGGCGAATGGAGTTGAGGTTATTGGTAGCCATGGCCCGTTCTATTTCTTCCGTCAGTTGTTCGTTGCGGCGGTTCAGGTCTTGCTGCCGGGTAATGAGGGTCTGTATTTCCCGTTTGTTGTTTTCTATAAGCTGGTGGTTGGCCTTCCTTCGGATGATGAAATAGGCTGTAGTGGTGATAAGTAGCAACAGTAATGTAATGGAGATGCAGATGTTGTAGAACAACTGCTGTTGCTGCCATTGCACTTGTGCCGAGAGCAGTTTGTTTTCTTTCTCTTTTTGGTTGGCATCAAACCGGATGTTGGCTGCTGCCACAGCACGTTTCTTTTCGTTATTGTCCAGAGAATCGGCAAACTGTCGGTTACGGATGTAGCAACGAGCAAAATCGTCGTTCATGCCTTTGGCCAGATAGTAATCCATTAATATCTCGTTGGCATCGCGGCCTTCCATGAACTTCATGTTGATGAGGTCTTGTGCAGCCCGGTCTATCAGGTGTATGCCGTTTTGCTCCTTCCCGGTTTGCAGTAAGGCCCGGCCTAGGTGGAGGTTGAGTTGGTATTTGGCCCATTGGGGCATCCGCACGGTATCGGGACAGATGCTAAGGGCAAGTTGCAGTGCTTTTTCCAAAGAGTCGGGATAGTCCAGATAACTGTTTACCGTTTCTACTTTGTTTACGAATACGCCCTTAAAGCTGTTTTGTATCATTGACAACTTTTCTCCCAGCCTGAGGTAGTGGAATACAGAGTCCTTTTGATTCATGTTACGAAAGATCTGGGCACGGTAGCGGTACAAGTCTCCCAGTCCGAAGCTGTCTTTCAGCATGGAGTAGTATTGGGCTTTTTTGTTCATTTCCAGGGCCTGGTCGTACATACCCAGTTCGGCGTAGAGATTAGCTTGTTCTCCGTAGGCAATCACTACATTTCCAGGTGCTATGCTGTCGTTGTAAGTGGCTATGGCTTCTTGGTTAGTGGCTATAGCTTTCTCGTATTCGCCACTGAGGTGGTAATAGATGCCCAACCGTGACATTATCCGCAGCATGTTCGGGAAGTTTCCACCTTTCCGGTAGACATCTATTGCTTTTTCCAAGATTTGGATGGCTTTGGGTAGATTGTTTCCGGAGTACATGTAGACACCGCTTATGATTTCTGCCTGCCGGATAAAGTCATTGGCACTGGTACAGACCGGTAACTGGAGGTAGTCTTCTGCCAGTCGGACAGCTTCCGGGTTATTGCCATACAGTTGGTTCAGTCCGGCCTTGAAGCTCAGCAGTTCGTGCGGGCAATGTTCGCGGATGAGGGGATGGTTCCCAATGCTGTCCATATAGTCGATGCCGTCTTTGTATTGTTTGGTGTTTATGTAATTGTTCCCGCAGGCATTAAATATCTTGCGGGCATAGTAAATCAGGGTATCTGTAGTTCCGTTTTTTTCTGCCGATTCCAGGATTTCGGGCAAGGTCTGTTTGGCAAGATCCAACGTTTGTCGCGCTTTGTTTTCGAGTAGTAAGGCATTGATTTGTTGAAGGACATTGTTCCAATGCCTCATTTCGTCTTGTTCCGAAGAGGTGGAGCGGTTGGTGCAGGCTACAGCTACGAGAATCAGAAGTAAAAATGAAAGTTTTTTGGCATTCATATTTTGTGGACTGTTTGTTTTGTAAGGCAAAGATATAATTTCTTAATTTAAAATTTACAACAATGGACTTGTTTTTTGTTTCTTGTTAATTATTTGATAATAAATATAATATGAAATTGTATATCAGATTGTATATCGTATTCTTATGGTTAGGTTGTGCATATTTTGCAAATTTGTATCAAAACGATTGTAAATATGTATAATGGTGAAATAAGATACAATGAAAACAAAGAAAACAGTGACACCTTTTAATATGCAGGAGATTGCCAGAGCTTTGCGCGAAATGATTTCGGAAGATTCTCCCAATGCTTCGGAGGCTTTGTTGTCCGGAACTCGTGAGGCTGTATTCCGTGAAATCTTTATTTTTCATTATCCTTCTTTTTTAGAGAAACTTTATCAGTCTATTCCGGAGGTGGATAAGGATGAAGAACTGATATGTATGCTGGTAGCTCTTGGACAGTCTGTAAAGGAGATTGCAGAACTGATTTATTTTTCGCCGGAACGGGTAGAATTGTTATGTGCTTCGGTCTGCCGCAAGCTGAATGTGACGGAAGTTCGAGAAATGGAGATACTAATGAAGAAGTTGTTATCATAAAAATACGTACCTTAGCGGCAAAAATCAGATAAAATGAATCGAATCTTTCATGCGCGCATTGCTATGGGGCAGTATCTGTTTCTCATCCTGATAGGTATTCTCGCCGTCTATATGCTTTGGTACAAGTCTCCGTTCCTGGCTGCTATTTTCATGCTTTGGCTGGTGGTTATTATCGAGAAGCTGATTCATACCACCTATACCGTAACGCCCGACGGGAAGTTGGTGCTGTCCTTCGGCCGTTTCTCCCGGAGTAAGGAAATTCTGATGAAAGACATCACTTCTGTGGAGCGTGCTTCTTCCATGCAGGTAGGGCGGTTTGCGGTGATGCGCTATGTGCTCGTGAAATATGGCGAGGGCAAGTGTGCAGTGCTTCTTCCCGTCAAGGAGGAGGAGTTTATCCGGTTACTGGAGGAACGGAGAGGGTGAGCAATAGGGTGTGCCCACGTATGCGATTCCGTTTTAATCTGCCGTTATCGGTTCCATGGTAATGTCTCCTGTGTAGCTTTCCGGAGTTGTTTGTATGAACTTTCCCTTTATCTGTTTTTCCGTTTTTGTATATTCACCTGCGAATGTCAGCGTATAGGTAGCTACAAGCTTGCTGTAGTGTAGTGTTCCTTTTATGATGAGCCGACAGTGAGGTTGTATGCTGATGGTGGAAGTACTGCTGTTTGGACCTTTGGCTTTTGTTGTTTCGCTGCCATATTTTATGGTTGCCCCACTTAACAATAGTTCATCTCCAAACATGTAAGGGGTATTGACGAACACATCTTCTTCCCCCATCCATACAAATGCTTCGGGGTCGTTGCTTTGGAAGGTGGTTTCCTGCCATGTGTCTTCAAAGGGGGAGTTTGTGGTGGTAATACTATTGTTTAAATTGTTTTCCATGATGAAGGGCAGGAGCTCTACATCATACGTACTGAATCCATCCCCTTCTTCAAAAGAGTATTGAATATCTTTGAACAGATATTTTTCAGCATCTTTAATTTCGTCTTTATCATAACAGCCGGTCGTGCAAACAATCAGCATGGCGGACAATACGAGGTGGAATAGTTTCTGTTGTTTCATAGCCTTTACTTTTTGTGGGGATGTACATGCAAAGATAAGTTTATTTTTTGAAACTGTTCATAATAAGCACTTTATTTTCCTGATAATATAGTCTTTCCGTAGAGGCAGATTGTTTTTGAATCATAAATAAAGCTTAATTTTAGCTCTTCTGTTTGCAGTTTTTTGGATGTGGCAGCGTCCATTATGTAAAAAAGAAACGGATATGAACTTGAATTGTGCCATTTTGCATGCGGACCCGGAGATTGCCGGAAGATTGGAAGAGTATATCGGCAAAGTTCCTTTTCTCTCTTTGCACGGAAAGTACGGCAATCCTCTTGAAGCGCTGAAGGATTATTATGAGACAAAAGTGGAAGTTTATTTTGTCGGCATCTATCCGGTGGAAGAAGGTGAAATCAACGGAATGGATTTTTGCAGGCTCTTGTCCTCGTCCACTCGTGTCATTTTCATTACAGACACCGACCGCTATGCTGCCGAATGTTTCCGTCTGGATGCGTTGGACTATCTGATGGACGGGCTCAATTTCTCCACGTTTTTCCAGTCTGTCAGCAAAGCGGCACGCTGGTTCTCTTTGCAGGATGCAGGTACGTCCGCCCCCAAGCAAAGGCAAGGTCCGGAAGAGGTTCCGAAGGTGATTTACATGCGGTGTGACAACCGCATCATGCGGCTCGACCTGGAACGGATAAACTATATAGAAGGTATGGGCGATTATGTGAAGATTTTCTGTAAAGATTCCCCTAAGCCTATCTTGAGCCTATGCAGTATGAAGTACATGGAGGAAAAACTTCCGGCGAACGAATTTATCCGCGTGCACCGTTCTTTTATTGTCCGCATGGACTGCATCAGCGCCATCGGGCGCAGCACACTGCTCATCGAGCAGAAGGATGTCCCCATTGGCGATGCTTACCGCGAAAGGGTGAAAGGGTATGTGTCCAGGCTGGCAGTGTTGTAATACCCTGTTTTCAGATACTATATACTTTGTTTGTTGGATCTATAGTTCCAGCGTGCTGCATCTATATATGCAACGCGTTGCATATATAGATCCAACAAATGATAATCATTCGGTGTAAAATCCGTGTAATCTGTGGTGAACCGGAACCTTGTATTACTTTAGTTTTGCTCTCGAAATCCTTTCCCCGAACGTCAAGTTCAGATTCAGGCTGAATCGGCTTTCCTGCATCAGATTGCTGCGTGAGTTCAGTTGTTTCCGCCACGTGGCGCCCAGCGAGAGATAGGAGTACCGGATGGGGAAGCTCGCCCCTACGCTAGCTTCCAGATACTGCATCTTCCCGCCTTTCAGATTGATATAGGAGTTGCCGAAACCTATTCCGCCCATCAGCTCGGTGGAACGTGCCAGGCGTGGCTTGGTAATGTAGCTGCCTCCCAGGTTCACTTTGTGCTGGTTCTCGTATTTCATGGAAGTGTAGGAGGAGGAGTTGCGGCTCCAGTCCAGGTAGTTGTAGTCGGCGGTCAGCACCCAGCGTTCGGTGGTCATGCTGAGGCCGGTGCCGAGGTGCATGGGCAGATATTGTGTACGGCTGTGGTATCCTTTGTCGAGGTTCTCGCTGGTAGATGAGTTGCTGTAAGTCAGTGTATTGTCGTGGCTGATGGGAAGGGAGGGAGCAAATACCAGCCCTGCCGCCCACTTCCGTTGTCCGGTCGCACCCCATTCGTAATGTATGCCGAAGTCCGCATAAAAGGCCCGTTTAGAAGATTCGTACTTTACGACGGCGCTTTCCTGCGTTTCGCTTTGCGTCACTGTGCCCGCTATCATCCCCAGGTTGATGCCGACCGACAGTTGCCTGCTCAGTGCAAAGGCATTGGTGACGTAGCACCGGTATAGTCCGCCCGTACCCTCAAAGAGCGAGTAGGTGTAGTTGCCGGGCATTCCCTCTATCTCTTCTTCGGTCTGGATGACATAGCCCACACTGCTGTATGGTGCTGCACCTACAAGGGCATACCAGCGCGGCAGGACACGGAAGCTCATGCTGATGCGGTTGGGGTTGCCGGTGAAGTTGGAGCTGTGTTCGCTCAGAAAGGAGTAGCGGGCATATGAGGCAGATACACCCACATCGAACGTGAAGCAGGCGGTGTCCATGCGGGTGATGGCTGCGGGGTTCAGCGTGTTCAGAAATCCGGTACGGTTCAGGGCGATGCCCGTGTTGCCCATGCCGGCATAACGTCCGCCGTCACCGGCACTCAGTTCGCCCACTCCGTACATGGAGGTGGGCAGGTTGGTGGTGTTCTGGGCCACGGCGGTGAGGCTTGCCGTACACAGACTGCACAGCAGAAGGGGAATCCGGTAATGGCGTTTCATTGCTCGTTGTATATTTTGAATCTTACGTCTAATCTGCATTGTCTCTCTTGTTCGGGGTCGTTGGTGAAGATGACCTGGTTGAAGGTGGTGGTGCTTTCTTCGTCTGTCAGACTCATCAGCAGTTTCTGCCGCTTGATGCCCGAAGTGCCGTAGTTGTTGCGGATGAATTCGGTGAGGTCGAAGGAGTAGTAGGTCTCTTTCCCGTACATCTCGTCGATGGTCAGGTCGCCGGTCTGTACGGTTACGCCGTCACTGCCGTATACGTAGTCCTCCAGCACATTGTTCTCGTCCGTGATATAAAGGCGGATGTCATTGGGAAGCTGGCTCACTTCGTTGTAGCTCCGGGCCAGAGGATAGAGGTAGAGTGTGGCGCTCTCTATGGAGACTATCTGTCCGGCACTTCCGAGGCTGTTGAGGTAGGGGAATTCCAGTTGGTTGTAGTAACCCGTCAATCCCTGCATATAGGCCAGGCAACCCATGTCGCTGGAGTGGACGAGGTTCTCTATTCCGCTTTTCAGGGAAGCAAGGTGGGTGCCGGTGGGGTCGTGCCGGATACCGGTATAGGCATAGTCGGTGTTTACGTTGAAAGTCAGCACTTGTCCGGTCCGCTGGTTGGAGACTTCCTGATAGTGGAGGTTGATGCTCATGGCAGAATCATTCACCATGAATCCGGTGATACACTGCCCGTCGTTTTCGGGAACAAAGGCCAGTCCGGGGAATTTCTTCTTGAACTTGTCTTGGGTATCGAAGTAGTCATCCTGGGCCACGAGGTCATTCAGCAGTTGTTGTCCCCATGAGTCGGGCAGGCGGACGCTTACTTCCTTCTTCCGCCCCGGGCAGGGGGTGAAGGTAAAGCTGAAGAGTGGGGCATCTTCCGTCGGGAGTACGGTGCTGTTGTAAAGGTCCTCGTCGTTGTCCAGCACGATAGGGTTTTTCAGCCGGTAGATGGAGATGCGCTGTTGCGTCAGGGTATCTCCCCAGAAATGGCCCGAAGGTATCATTCGCAGTACGAGGGAGTCGAGGGTATAGGTATAGTCTGTGTTGGGGGTGAAGTCGGACGTGGAGTATTCGGCATAGTAGGTGGCGGATACTTCTCCCCAGGCGCTGCTCCGGTAATGTCCCAGCTGGCAGATGCTGTCGCCCCGGGTCTCTATGGAGTCTAGCAGGATGGTGCTGATGTCTACCGAGCAGGTGTCTGCGTATACATTATAGAAGGAGCTTTCCACGAGGCTCTTTCCAAGCTGCGAGTTCTCGTCCTGGCAGGCGCAGAAGATAGCGAGGACTGCGAATAAGCTGTACAATGACTTCTTCATTTCTGTTCTTTTAGTTGGCGGCAAAGGAAAGGCAAAACTTTTATATCTTCCTACAAAAATCGGCGTTCGGACGGTTTTTATCGGTAAAGGCGTTTAACGGGAATTTCGGACTGTTCGTCGGTTATTTTTGTCGGTGTGGTTGCGGTGGTTTACTTTTGCGGACAGACAAAAAGGACCTCCCGCAGCTTCTTGTTTTGGAAAGTGGGAAGTATAAAGCTTAATCATTAAAAAAACAATAAACAATGAACAGACTATTGGTAGGAATAATGTTGCTGGCCATCGTGTGCATTGCCGGCAGTTGTACGGACGAGGATGAATACACTCAGGGGCAGTGGATGAAGAAAGCCAGCTATAACGGTGTGTACCGCGCTTATGCCTCCGGCTTCACCATCGGCAATTATGGATATTTGTGTGGCGGCTTCTACGGAGCGAACAAGGATTACCTGAACGACCTTTGGGAGTATGACATGAGCCGGAACAGCTGGACGCAGTGTGCCGACATGCCCGTTGCCGGGCGCAAGGCTGCCGTGGGCTTTGCCGTGAATGGCAAGGGATACATTACGACCGGTTCCGTGAAGGACGGCTCCTCGTCCTACTGTGTAGCAGATACCTGGGAGTATGACCCTGCCACGGATACCTGGACACGGAAAGACGACTTCAAAGGCGGAGTACGCGACGGTGCCCTGGCTTTCAGTATAGGCGGATATGGCTATGTCGGTACGGGCTGCAACAGCGACGCTACCGGCAGCGAGAGTGCCTACAAGATGGACTTCTACCGTTTCAACCCCAATGGCGCCGAAGGTTCGCAATGGGAAGCGGTGAGCGGGTATGGAGGCGAGAAGCGCTACTTCGGTACGGCATTCGTCATCGACGAGGTGGCCTACATCTGTTGCGGGCGAAACAACAGTACTGACCTGGTGGATTTCTGGAAGTTCGACGGAAGCAACTGGACCCAGTTGCGTGACATTGCCGATACGGACTCCGACAATGACTATGACGATGACTACGCCATCACACGGTCCGAAGCCGTATCCTTCGTCATTGGGGGCAGAGGGTTTGTGGCTACGGGAATACGTAACAGCACTTCCCTGAGCAGCGACTACTGGCTGTACGACCCTGACAAAGACTTATGGTACGGCGATTCCGACGACGACTTTACCCCCATTACAGATGTGCATAATTATCCTTCCGGCGCTTCTTCGCGCAGGGCTGCCGTTGGTTTCTCTACCGGCGAACGTGGTTTTGTGCTGACGGGAACAAGCGGTACCAGCTACTTTGATGATGTGTACGAACTTCTGCCCGATGAGGAAGAGGAAGTCTGATTCGCCCCATAACTGAACGGAACTTATGAAGCTGATGTTTATGATGATAAAGATAGGTGTACCGGCTGTGATGGCGGTATGCCTTTCTTGCTGTTCGGGCCATACTGCCGGCGGTGGCAATGAGTTGAAATGCCGGGTGATGGAGGTGGAAGGCGGTTACGGCTACGTGGTGCTGCATGGAGCCGATACCCTGATATATCAACCTTTTATACCTGCTTTGAGCGGTCGCCTGCCATTTGCAACAAAGGTGGAAGCGCTGGCGGCCGGTCGGTTGGTATGCCGCAAGCTTGCCGATGGGCAAGCTCCGGCATTGAGCAGGGAGGAGGTGGAGTCTTGTCTGACAGACACCGGACTCTAATCTTCTAAAGAATCCTTTACTTCGTGATGTATTTCCGAGCAGTCATAAGGGTATCTCTGCATGAATTTACCCTTGAGTACCTTCTTTGTATCGCTACCGGGACGTGAAAGAGTGGCGGTGAATGTCACTTGAAGCCGTTTGTAGTAGATGGTTGAAGTGTATATGTTCCATTTCATACCTACTATGTCTACTTCAAAATGTTTATATCTCAGTTCGTCTTCTTTGTAATACTTGCCTTGGTTGATGAAGAATAACAGTTGTTGTCCCATGATTATTTTTCCGTCTTCTATGTGGTTGGGCAGATAGATGCTACGTTTCTCCGGGTCTATGCTTTTGAAGGTTTCATCAGAGTGCCCATCGGGTATGAATGCGTATTCTGTCCATTTATTGATGAATGGATAGTAGTCATGCTTGTCGGTTGTGTTTCCCAGATTTTCATTTTTATAGGTACTCTTATCAGGTCCTGTTCCGGCTTCTTTCACTCCGTCACCTTCTTCCACGCTGTATTCGATGGACTCTATCTGATAGAAGTTAGTGCACGGTTCTTGGTGTATGATGATTTGTTCCTTGTAGAGTCCCGTTTTCATCTCAAGGTTGATGATGAGGCTACGGGATTCACCTAAGTCAAAGTTGTCTTTAAAGTGCAGGATGAGATGGCTGTCGGTGTCCCGTTCCAAGTCCCACCATTTATAATGCAGGCTTCCCGTACCTTCCAGTTGTGGGAGCTTGTTGCCATCCATCATGAGGTCTCCCCATGGGGTGGTGATGGAGGTTATGCGCCAGTCGCCGCGTGTTAGGTCTATCTGCAGGGTAGAGGCTTCGCCCTTCACGGTAGTTTCCTGAAAGGGCGAGAGGCGGATTTCATCGCTATCATTGCAAGCCGTCAAGCCGCAAAGAAAAAGAGCGAACAGAAGGATGGGTTGGAATAAGTCAGTCGTTTTCATGTTGGTTATTATTTGATTTATGTCCATTGGACGTGGCATTCTTTGTAAATGCTGCCCGACAAAGATAATTATTTCCTCTTTACGCTGTATTCTCCGAAAGAAAGAAGTGTTCTTTTTTGTCGGATAATACGGGTTTTATTAACTTGCGCACAAATTATCGCTAATCATTAACCACTAACCATTAATTCCATGAAATACCAAGTTGCCATTATCGGTGGAGGTCCTGCGGGATATACTGCTGCCGAAGCTGCCGGAAAAGTAGGATTGAGTGTCGTACTATTTGAGAAGCAGAGTCTCGGTGGAGTGTGCCTGAATGAAGGGTGTATCCCTACCAAGACCTTGTTGTATTCGGCCAAGACCTATGACGGAGCCCGCCATGCTTCGAAGTATGCGGTCAGTGTGCCCGAAGTATCGTTTGATTTGCCCAAGATTATTGCCCGCAAGCAGAAGGTAGTACGCAAGCTGGTATTGGGAATCAAAGGAAAGCTGACTGCCCATGGTGTGACGATTGTCAGCGGAGAGGCCACAGTGACGGACAAGAATCATGTGGAGTGCGGCGGAGAAACCTACGAATGCGAGAACCTGCTGCTCTGCACCGGTTCCGAAACCTTTGTCCCTGCCATTCCCGGCATAGACAAGGTGCCTTACTGGACCCATCGTGACGCGCTGGACAACAAGGAACTGCCCGCTTCGCTTGCCATCATCGGCGGCGGTGTCATCGGTATGGAGTTCGCTTCTTTCTTCAACAGCCTGGGAGTGCAGGTAACTGTCGTCGAGATGCTGGACGAGATACTGGGAGGCGGTATGGACCGAGAGCTGGCGGGTATGCTCCGTGCAGAGTACGCCAAGCGGGGAATCAAGTTCATGCTGAGTGCAAAAGTAGTGTCTGTCATGCCGGATACTGCCGAAGCTTCTTCCCTTATCCAGGTGAATTATGAAACAGCCGACGGTCCCGGTTCCGTCGTTGCCGAACGGCTTCTGATGAGTGTCGGGCGCCGTCCGGTAATGAAAGGCTTCGGATTGGAGAATCTGGGCTTGGAAAGAACGGAGCGCGGAAATGTCTTTGTCAACGGACAGATGCAGACTTCAGTTCCCGGAGTATATGCTTGCGGCGACTTGACGGGATATTCCTTGCTGGCGCATACAGCCGTCCGCGAGGCGGAAGTAGCCATACATTCCATCATTGGCCGGAAGGACACTATGAGTTATCGTGCCATCCCCGGCGTGGTGTATACCAATCCCGAAATAGCCGGTGTGGGCGAGACAGAAGAATCCCTTCAGAAGAAAGGCGTTGCCTACCGTGTCGTGAAGCTGCCGATGGCGTACAGTGGTCGCTTTGTAGCAGAGAATGAAGGAGTGAATGGCGTCTGCAAGTTACTGTTGGGCAGTGACGATACCGTATTGGGGGCACATGTCTTGGGTAATCCCGCTTCGGAAATCATCACGCTGGCAGGCATGGCTATTGAACTGAAACTTACTGCCGATGAATGGAAGAAGATTGTCTTTCCGCACCCCACGGTGGGAGAGATATTCAAGGAGGCATTGTAGAATCCATGACTATTGTTTCATATAAACATAAAAGATGAAAACCGTAAAGCTAATCACCTGCGACGATGCCTTTCAGGCACATGTTATTCAGGGTGCCTTGAAGAATGAGGGCATTGCGTCTGTTTTGCATAATGAAAACATGTCTTCCGTGATGCGCGGATATGTCCGTGATGTCACGGGAGTGGATATATTTGTTTATGAGGACGAATATGACAATGCCCTCCGTCTGCTTGAACGGAACCAGATGATTCCGGAACAGTTGAGGTACTGCCCCCATTGCGGTTCGGATGAGATTAAGTTTGTGCTGAAGAAGAGCCATCGGGTGCGTGCTGTGGTGGCTGCTGTTATTGCGGCATTGTCGGCCGCACCTCCGGGCACTGAGCATTGGGAGTATGTATGCAGGAAGTGCGGCATTCATTTTGAGAAGCCGGTGGCGAAAGGAACAATTGAAGAATAATCAGGTGTTTATTCTTTTAACCGCTTTTCAATCCAGTCCCGGTTTTTACGTCCCAATCGGCTTTCCGCAAAATCCAGGAAAGCCGATGTGTCTGTTATATGGGCTTGGATGACACCTGCCAGAAAGTTGAAGAAAGGTTCTTCACCCACTCGGACAAGCAGGTCGGCGAGTAGTACTGACCCTTTCCTATAGAGGGCAAGATGCGCTTCGCGGTCGTTGCGGTCAATACCCCAGATAGGACGGATATGGCGTGTTTCCTTACGGTAGGCGTCGATGTAAGCGGCATAGGCTTTTTCGCCGCGGGCGTGGCGTATGTATTGCAAAGCACTGAATTCGGCAAAAGATTCGTTCAGCCAGTCGTGCCAAGATTCCACCGGAGCCTTGTTCCACCAGAAGTGGCCGATTTCGTGGGCGGTGTTCTTGAGTACATATTCATTGAATGTTCGTGAACTGAGCATAATGAAATTTTTACGGCTGTACCCTCCTGAGGTGCCGGAAGCTGAAAGCAGGAATTTCATGTAAATATCCTCATCTCCCGCAATTTTATAAAGGCGTCGGAAGAATTTCAAGGCATTGTGGCAACATTGAAGTGCCGAGTCTGCACCGGCATCCGGGAAGTCTGTATAGATAAGTTCAATGGTAGTTCCGTTATCATTGATGCGGCGGCTTTTCAGCATGGGTGAAGCCAGGATAACATTGTCGAAATTCTCCCAAGGTTGCTTCATTTCCCACATCCCTTCTTCTGTATGGGAAATAATACCTGAGCCGCTCACCGTATAACCGTCAGTGATGCCGATTCGTAAGTGCGAATAATCTGCCCGGTTACCGTTGCAGACAGGATACCATCCCGTATAGTAACCAAGTTCAATCCAATGGTCATTGAATGATTTTGCAGGGCCCTGCACTTCCTGCATGTAGAGTGTGTAACGGGTATTTATGCGGCAGCGGTCATCGGCTCCTGCCGGCCGGTAGAGGGTCAAGGTCCGTCCGTCGGGAATGAATTGGGCAGGTGCCGGGGCAAGCGTATCGAAACGGTAGGTTATCTCCCGGCTGCTGTGGCGTAGTGTGTCGATACGGGCATGGCGCCATAGTACCAACGAGATTGAGTCACTGTCCTGGAAATCAACTTCAAACGAACCGCCAACTTCGACTTGTCGGTTCGGTACATCAATCTGTACGGTTAAGTCATAACTGACAATGCGCGGAGATTCTTGTGCCCGAAGCATGGGGGAGAAAAGGAGGCATATTGTAAAGCTGGCAATTGTAAGTTGTAGTTTCATGGTACATCAATTTTAGAGTGATAGTAACTGGGAGATTTTGCCTATGTAAAAGTAGTATTTTTAAAGGAATATTAAGATGGATGGCTGGATATAATTTATGAAAAGACTACCTGGTTATTGTTCATTTGTAAGATTGTCGTACTTTTGCCTTTAAAGATAAATATATTTATGAAAAGGATATTGTTGCTGTTAATTTTATCCGTCTGCCTGCTCCCATTGTGGTCCCAAGAGACGGTAACTCCGGTGAAGCCGCTCTCTGCGCGGATTGATGCGTTGATAGAACACAAACTTCCCGCAGGCTCTAATGTGGCCATTTCGGTCTATGACCTGACTGCCGGCAAGCCCTTGTACGGCTATCAGGCGGACAAGCTTTCCCGTCCCGCTTCCACTATGAAGCTGCTGACCACCATTACCGCCCTTTCCCGTCCCGAAGCCGACGAGCCGTTCCGTACGGAAGTGTGGTATCAGGGAACCATTGAGCGCGATACCTTGCAGGGGAATATGTATGTGATAGGCGGTTACGACCCGGAGTTTGATGAAGAGGCATTGGATTCCCTGGTGGCTGCCGTGGCCCGTTTCCCCTTCTCTGTCATCAAAGGCAAGGTGTATGGAGATGTCTCCATGAAAGACTCCTTGTACTGGGGCAGCGGCTGGTTGTGGGATGATACTCCCTATTCCTTCCAGCCCTACCTCTCACCGCTGATGCTGAATAAAGGAGTGGTGAAGGTTACCGCCACACCCGGCGAACGGGGCGACAGCGCACGCCTTGAATGCACTCCCGCCTCTTCCTATTATACACTGACGAACAAGACCCAAAGCCGTACCCCTTCTGCCGGACGTTTCCGTGTGTCGCGCGACTGGCTGGTGAACGGGAACAACATCACCGTGACGGGCAACGTCGATGCCCGCCGTGCAGGTACGGTCAATATATTTTCTTCGCAGGACTTCTTCATGCATACCTTTATGGAACGGTTGCAGGCACGAGGCATCTGGTGCATTCCGGCGGCAGAAGCGGAAGTCTCTTACCTTTTCGGCGAGTTCCGGCAAGACAGTCTTTCCGTGCGGATGGCTTCCTATGAAACTTCCGTGCAGGATGTGGTGAAACAGATAATGAAGGAGAGCGATAATCTCAATGCCGAAGCCATGCTCTGCCGGTTGGGTGTGCAGAGTAGCGGCAAGAAGCGTGTCTCTGCCGAGGACGGGCTTTCCGCCGTCCGCATGCTGATAAAAGAGATGGGATATAACCCCGACCGGTACAACCTGGCAGACGGTTGCGGCCTTTCCAATTACAACTACATCTCTCCGGAACTGCTGGTTTCTTTCCTGCGATATGCCTACTCGCGTACGGATGTTTTCCAGAAACTTTATAAGGCTTTGCCCATTGGCGGCGTGGACGGTACACTGGAGTTCCGCATGAAGAAAGGCACCCTTTCCCACAGAAATGTACATGCCAAGACGGGTTCCTTTACCGCCATCAACTGCCTGGCCGGCTACCTTAAAGCCCGCAACGGACACGAGATAGCCTTTGCCATCATGAACCAGAATGCACTGTCGGGCAGGGAAGCACGCGCTTTCCAGGATGCGGTGTGTGATGAAGTGATACGTTGAGGTTTAGCCATCGTAAAGTTGACCTTTAGCGTCGTAAAGTTAAGGTTTAGCTTCCTAATGCAGACCTTTACGGAGTGAGCCCCAAGAGTAGGGGAAATCATTCCTCTTTCGTATTGCGGTAGCGTGCCGGAGACATACCCAGATAAGACTTCACATACTTCCCGAAGAAAGACTGGTTGGGGAAATTAAATTCTTCTGCAATCTCCTTGATGGACTTGTCCGAATGCTTCAGCCGGTACTTGATGTGCTCGATGGCACTTTCGTTAATCAAGTCAAGCGGTGTACGTCCGCATGCCTGCTTGATGACCTTCGAAAAGTGTTTGGGACTATAGCAGAGTGCATCGGCATAATATCCTACAGAACGGTGTATGCCGTTGTCTTTGGACAACATCTCTATAAACTTACGCAGGATATAGTCGGACTGTTTGATGCTTTCTTTTGTATCGACTGTCATTTCTGAAGGGTTCACTTCTTTGTTGAGGTGTCCCAACATCTCACAGAAAATGGCAGAAAACAAGTATTGCATCACTTCCCTGTGATAGTGATGAGGCTCGTCGTTTATCTTTGCCATAAGCAGTTCTCGGTAGAATTTGAAGATTTCCTTGTCCCCTTCCTCCCCGACAGACTTTATGGGATTGTTGTGGATATGCATAACGGTATTCCATGTATCCTTCTCCATCTTGACCACGCGTTGTAGGAACTGTGTGGAGAATGCGGCAAGCCTTATCTTGTGCTTCGGGCTTACCATCGCGTGGCTGATAATGGTATTGGGAAGGCCGAGCAGTAAGTCGCCTGCTTCCAGTTGGTAGGTTTTGTAGTTGACGTCCAACTGGATGCAGCCTTCTAGACAGATAGCGATAAGGAAGCATCCCAATCTTATTGTATCTTCATTGTAGGGGCTTCCCTCCAGACTGTTGATTATGACAAAGTCATTGTCTACATAGTCAAGGACATGTTCGCTGTTTTTAAAGTCCGCGATTTCTACGATTTTTATGTTCCCTTTCTCCATATTCTTCCTTTTTCGTTTTGCAAAGTTGGTGAATAATGGGAAATATGGGATGTTCCATTATGCGGCTTTCTTGTTCTATATATCATTTATAGACAATTCATTAGCCTTAAAAAAGATGAATGTCGAAAAAGGAACATCTTTGGAGTGTAATTGGTCATTATGGCGTTGTTCCTTTCTCCTACTTTTGCCACCAGTTTTAACAAAAAGACAATGAGAAAAAGTATGATTACATTGAACAGGAAATGGATACGGCTGATAGGGATTGTCGGTTGTACAATGTGTTTGGCATCTTGCAAGCAGGCATCGGATGCTTCCGGAATGAAACCTTCTTATGCTACCATGAAAGTGGAGGCGACGGACAAAGAGCTTTCCACTTCGTACTCAGCAACGATACGCGGACGGCAGGACATAGATATTTATCCGCAAGTGTCGGGTACCATCGAGAAGTTGTGTGTGACCGAGGGGCAGAAGGTGCGCCGCGGACAGTCGCTTTTCATTATCGACCAAGTGCCCTACAAGGCTGCCCTCAAAACGGCCATGGCCAATGTGGAGGCTGCACGCGCTGCACTGGCTACTGCTGCACTGACTTACAATAGCAACAAGGAATTGTATGCGCAGAAAGTGGTTTCGGAATTCAGCTTGAAGACTGCCGAAAACAGCTACCTTACCGCCAAGGCGCAACTCTCGCAGGCCGAGGCCCAGGAGATAAGCGCACGCAACAACCTCTCCTATACGGAAGTGAAGAGTCCCAGCGACGGGGTGGTGGGGGCATTGCCCTACCGTGCAGGGGCATTGGTCAGCCCCAGCTTGCCGCAACCGCTGACAACGGTCAGTGACAACAGCGACATGTACGTTTACTTTTCCATGACCGAGAACCAGTTGCTTGCCCTGACCCGCCAATACGGAAGCATGGACGAGGCATTGAAGAACATGCCTCAAGCGGAACTGAGACTGAACGACAATTCCGTCTATGACAAGAAAGGTACCATCGAGTCCATCAGTGGTGTCATCGACCGCCAGACGGGTACGGTAGTGGCACGCGTGGTCTTCCCCAACGAATCGCGCCTGCTCCATAGCGGGGCATCGGGCACGGTGGTGGTGCCTGCCACGTATAAGAACTGCATTGTGATTCCGCAAGAAGCCACCGTACAGTTGCAGGACAAGACATTGGTATACAAGGTAGTGGATGGCAAGGCCGTCTCTACCCTGATTACCGTGGCAGGAATAAATGACGGACGCGAATACGTGGTGCTGGACGGACTGAAAGTGGGTGACGAGATTGTTTCCACAGGTGCCGGACTGCTGCGCGAAGGGACGCAAGTGAAATGATGAACTGCTATTTATCAACTATCAATGACCCATTAAGATGAAAGGAAATATATTTATAAAGCGGCCGGTGATGGCTATCTCCATCTCCGTACTGATTCTGGTGATAGGGCTTATCTCGCTCTTTACGCTGCCGGTGGAACAGTATCCTGATATTGCACCTCCCACGGTGTACGTCAGCGCCAACTACACCGGTGCCGATGCCGAAGCCGTATTGAACAGTGTCATCATGCCGTTGGAAGAGAGTATCAACGGTGTGGAGAACATGATGTACATCAGCTCTACCGCCACCAATGCCGGTTCTGCCACCATACAGGTCTACTTCAAGCAGGGCACGGACCCCGACATGGCTGCGGTGAACGTACAGAACCGCGTATCCAAAGCGCAGGGACTGCTGCCTGCCGAAGTAACGAAAATCGGTGTGACTACCCAGAAGCGACAGACCAGCTTCCTGCAAATCGGTGCTTTGGTAAGCACCGACGGACGCTACGACCAGACCTTCCTTGCCAATTACCTCGACATCAACGTGATTCCGCAAATCAAGCGTATCGAGGGTGTGGGTGATGTAATGGAGCTGGGCGATACTTACAGTATGCGTATCTGGCTGAAACCGGAACGGATGGCGCAGTATGGACTGGTTCCCTCGGATGTGACTGCCGTATTGGGCGAGCAGAACATCGAAGCGCCCACCGGTTCGCTGGGCGAAAATTCAAAGAACGTATTCCAGTTTACGATGAAATATCGCGGACGCCTGAAGAGTGTGGAGGAATTCCAGAACACGGTGGTCCGTTCGCAGAGCGACGGTTCCGTGCTCCGTCTGAAGGACGTGGCGGATGTGGCGTTGGGCACGCTGACTTACAGTTTCCGCAGTGAGATGGACAGCAAGCCGGCTGTACTTTTCATGATGTTCCAGACGGCAGGCTCCAACGCAACCGCCGTCAACAAGCAGATTACCGCACAGATAGACGAGATGAGGAAGAGCCTGCCCGAAGGGACGGAGTTTGTGACGATGATGAGCTCCAACGACTTCCTCTTCGCTTCCATACACAATGTGGTGGAGACGCTGGTCATTGCCATTATCCTGGTGATTCTGGTAGTGTACTTCTTCTTGCAGGACCTCAAGAGTACGCTTATACCGTCCATCTCCATCATCGTGTCGCTGGTCGGTACGTTTGCCTGCCTGGTGGCTGCGGGGTTCAGTCTCAACATCCTGACGCTGTTTGCGCTGGTGCTTGCCATCGGTACGGTGGTGGACGATGCCATCGTGGTGGTGGAGGCTGTGCAGTCCAAGTTCGACGCCGGATATAAGTCTCCCTACCTTGCCACGAAGGATGCGATGGGCGATGTGACGATGGCTATCATCTCTTGTACCTGCGTGTTCATGGCGGTGTTTATCCCCGTGACGTTTATGGGCGGTACTTCGGGTGTGTTCTATACGCAGTTCGGCATTACGATGGCAACGGCAGTGGGCATCTCCATGATTTCGGCATTGACGCTTTGCCCCGCCTTGTGCGCCATCATGATGCGCCCGTCGGACGGTACGAAGAGTGCGAAGAGCATCAACGGACGGGTGCGTGCGGCATACAATGCCTCGTTCAACGCCGTGCTGGGCAAATATAAGAAAGGTGTGATGTTCTTCATCCACCACCGCTGGATGGTGTGGACTTCATTGGCGGCTACCGTCGTATTGCTGGTTTACCTGATGAGTACCACCAAGACGGGGCTTGTGCCGCAGGAGGACCAGGGTGTCATCATGGTGAACGTCAGCACGTCTCCGGGAAGCACGCTGGAAGAAACCACGAAGGTGATGAACAAGCTGGAGGACATCCTGAAAAACACTCCCGAGATAGAACACTATTCCAAGGTGGCAGGATACGGACTGATGTCCGGTCAGGGCACTTCCTACGGTACCATCATCATCCGTCTGAAGGACTGGGGCGAGCGGAAGGGGAGCGAACACACGTCCGACGCTGTGGTGGCCCGCCTCAATGCACAGTTCTACGGTGTGAAGGAGGCACAGATATTCAGCTTCCAGCCGGGTATGATTCCGGGCTATGGTATGGGTAACTCCCTGGAGCTGAACCTGCAGGACAGAACGGGTGGTGACATGGCTACGTTCTACGAGGCAGTGATACAGTTTCTGGGTGCGTTGAACCAGCGTCCCGAAGTGGCTATGGCGTATACCTCTTATGCCATGAATTTCCCGCAGGTATCGGTAGATGTGGATGCTGCCAAGTGCAAGCGTGCGGGTATCTCGCCGGGTGCGGTGCTCGACGCATTGGGCAGCTATTGCGGCGGTGCCTATATTTCCAACTACAATCAGTTTGGCAAGGTGTACCGCGTCATGATGCAGGCATCGCCCGAATATCGTCTGGACGAACAGGCACTGGGTAATATGTTTGTGCGAAACGGTACGGAGATGGCTCCGGTCAGCCAGTTCGTGACGTTGAACAAGGTGCTCGGTCCGGAGACGGCAAACCGTTTCAATCTGTACAGCGCTATCGCCGCTAATGTGAATCCGGCGGAAGGATATTCGTCCGGTGAAGTGCAGAAAGTGATTGCGGAGGTGGCAGAACAGACATTGCCGCTGGGCTACGGTTACGAGTACGGAGGTATGGCACGTGAGGAAGCCAATACTGGTGGTGCGCAGACTGTCTTTATTTATGCCATCTGTATCTTCCTTATCTATCTCATCCTGGCATGTCTTTATGAGAGTTTCCTGATACCGTTTGCGGTCATCTTCTCCGTACCGTTCGGGCTGATGGGTTCATTCCTCTTTGCCAAGGTTCTGGGATTGGAGAACAACATCTATTTGCAGACGGGTGTGATTATGCTGATTGGCTTGCTCGCCAAGACGGCCATCCTGATTACGGAGTATGCCATCGAGCGGCGCCGCAAGGGAATGGGCATTGTGGAATCAGCTTATTCGGCCGCCCAGATCCGTTTGCGTCCTATCCTGATGACGGTGCTGACGATGATATTCGGTATGCTTCCGCTGATGTTCTCGAGTGGTGCGGGCGCCAACGGTAACTCTTCGCTGGGTACGGGCGTAGTAGGCGGCATGCTCATCGGAACGCTAGCGCTGCTTTTCGTCGTTCCGGTGTTCTACATCATCTTCGAGTACTTACAGGAGAAGGTTCGTCCGCCAATGGAGGAAGAAGCCGATATGCAGGTATTGCTTGAAAAGCAGAAGAGTGAGGCAGAACGGGCGAAAGATTGAGGAAAATAAAATAAAAACAGATTGGAACAATGAAGAAACATATCATCCTATTGTCCGCCGCCGGTTTGCTGTTCAGCAGTTGCGGCGTGTACACCAAATACAAACCCGCTACCGAGGTCCCCGACGGCCTCTATGGGGAAGAAATGGCAGCTTTTACGGAGAGCCTCGCCGGTTCTCCGGCTGCCACCGAAGACAGCCTGGACCTTGGCCTGGGCGGCATGGACTGGCACGAGCTTTTCACCGACCCACATCTGCAGGCACTCATCGGACAAGGGTTGCAGAACAATACCGACTACCAGTCGGCACAGCTCCGCGTGGAGGAAGCCGAAGCTACCCTGCTGTCCGCAAAGCTTGCCTTCCTGCCCTCCTTTGCCCTTGCGCCGCAGGGCACGGTGAGCAGCTTTGACAGCCGCAAGGCCACACAGACCTATTCGCTACCCGTTACTGCCAGTTGGGAGCTGGATGTTTTCGGTCGCATGCGCAATGCCAAGAAACAGTCGAAGGCGCTCTATGCGCAGAGTCAGGACTATCGCCAGGCCGTGCGTACCCAGCTCATTGCCGGGATAGCCAATACTTACTATACCCTGCTGATGCTGGACCAGCAGCTTGCCATCTCCAGGCAGACCGAAGAGACGTGGCGGGAAACCGTTGCTTCCACCCGTGCCCTGATGAATGCGGGCATGGCGAACGAATCCGCCGTGTCGCAGATGGAGGCCACGTACTATCAGGTGCAGACTTCCGTGCTCGATTTGGAAGAACAGATAAACCAGGTGGAGAATAGCCTTGCGCTGTTGCTGGCAGAGACGCCCCGTCATTACGAGCGCGGTGTGCTGGCAGAGCAGCAGTTCCCCGTGGGCTTTTCTATAGGGATTCCTGTTCAGATGCTTTCCTGCCGTCCTGATGTCCGTTCGGCTGAGCGGACACTGGAAGCGGCGTTCTACGGTACCAATGCGGCGCGTTCCGCCTTCTATCCCTCCATTACGCTGGGTGGGAGTGCGGGCTGGACCAATTCCGCCGGTTCAATGATTGTGAATCCCGGCAAGTTCCTGGCTTCGGCAGTGGGTTCGCTGACGCAGCCGCTCTTTGCTCGCGGGCAGGTCATTGCACAGTACCGCATAGCCCGTGCCCAGCAGGAGGAGGCTTCCCTTGCCTTCCAGCAGACATTGCTGAATGCAGGCAGCGAGGTGAACGATGCCTTGACTGCTTGGCAGACAAGCCTATCCAAAAGCGAACTGCTGGACAAGCAGGTAGCTTCCTTGCAGACAGCTGCCCGCAGCACTTCCCTGCTGATGGAGCATGGCAACACCACCTATCTGGAAGTGCTTACCGCCCGGCAAACATTGCTCAACGCACAACTGGCACAGACGGCAAACCGATTTTCTGAAATACAAAGCCTGATTAACCTCTACAAGGCGTTAGGGGGAGGTCAGGAATAGAGTGTCATCATACTACTCTCTCTGCATCTTCACTTTAAATGTGAAGGAAGGGCTGTCCGGGAAGTGATTCCGGGGCAGTCCGCTTTCAATGAATAGGAGGGATTAAATGGAGGCAAGTATTTCTCTGGACAAATTATTGCAGTTTTTCACTCAATGCGAACGATAAGTGTTGGCTCGGTGAGAGATCGATTGAAGAAACTGAAAAGGAAACTGAAGCAAAAGATAGTGAGTTTACCGGTAAGAAGGAGGTTTTGCCAGGAATTGATACAGGGATGTAGTAGGTACTGAAATAGCTTGTTGTTGGAACTATAGATGCAGCGTGTTCCATCTATATATGCAACGCGTTGCATATATAGATCCAGCAAACCGGAAATATACATGCAACGCGGTATATCTTTCGGGCGGTTTTTCTCCGCCTTTTTAGGGAGCAGTTTATTTATACTGTGCCCAGTCTACATTCTTCATGTCTCCACTTTTGGCCAGCTCAGCGTGCATAGCCAGTGCGGCGCGCAGAGCGTGGGGAGTTTGTGATTTGCCGTCGGTCAGCTTCAGGTAATCCCACAGTATGTTCTTGTAGTCCGGATGGACACAGTTTTCGATGATGGCTTGTGCACGTTCTTTCGGACTCTTGCCGCGGAGGTCGGCCACACCTTGTTCGGTGATGATGATGTTGACGTCATGCTCCGTGTGGTCCATGTGCGAAACCATCGGCACGATAGCCGAGATTTTACCTTCCTTGGCAACGGACGGACAAGTGAAGATGGAGATATAGGCATTGCGGGTGAAGTCACCGCTTCCGCCGATGCCGTTCATCATCTTGGTTCCGCCGATGTGCGTGGAGTTCACGTTGCCGTAGATGTCGGCTTCGATGGCGGTGTTGATGGAGATAACACCGAGTCGGCGCACCACTTCCGGGCTGTTGGAGATTTCCGACGGACGGAGCACCAGCTTGTCGCGGAAGAAGTCCATATCCTGGTAGATGCCTTCCAGACAGTCGTTCGTTACGGTCAGTGAGCAGGCGCTGCCGAATTTCACGCGGCCTTCGCGGATAAGTCCGATAACAGAGTTCTGGATGACTTCTGTGTACATTTCAAAAGCGGGGATGGTCTTGTCACGTCCCAAAGCACCCAATACGGCATTGGCAATGTTGCCCACACCGGATTGCAGCGGCAGGAAGGTAGGCGGAATGATTCCGCGTTTCATGTCGGCGGCAAGGAAGTCGGCCACGTTCTGTCCGATTTTGTCGGTCAGCGGGTCGGCGGCGGCAAACGAACGTGCCTCGTCCGGCCAGTTGGTCTCCACTACGCCGACAATCTTCTTAGGGTCTACCTGTATGTAGGGCAGGCCGATGCGGTCGCTCGGCTTGTAGATGGGGATTTCGCGGCGGTAAGGAGGGTCGAGGGGTTCGTAGACGTCGTGCAGGCCCATGGCGTTCTTGCTGTGGGCGGCATTCAGTTCCACGATAATCTGGTCGGCCAGGCGGCAGACAGTCGGAGCGATACCGCCGGCTGCCGTCAGGTAGATTTTGCCGTCGGGAGTAACCTCGCATGCCTCGATGATGGCAACATTCACTTTTCCCATGAAACCGTAACGGACTTCCTGAGCCATCTGTGAAAGGTGGATGTCGTTGTAGGCTATTTCACCGTTGTTCACGGCTTTGCGGAAATCGGCGTTGGTGGTGTAAGGAGCACGGTAGCGGATAGCTTTGGCGCGTGAAAGGATACCGTCGCAGGAATCTCCGGTAGAAGCACCGGTGAAGATACCTATCTGGAACGGGTTTCCTTTTGCATGTTCTGCTTCCGCGATTTTTGCTAATTCAGCCGTAACGGCTTTGGCTGTTCCTGCGGGGGTAAATCCGCTCAAGCCGATGTTGTAGCCATGTTTGATGAGGCTCGCAGCTTCTGCTGCCGAAATGTAATTGAGTGCCATAATATAAATAGTTATTTTTTCGTGTAAAGATTCTGAAGGGGCTCGTAATTGGTTCTGCAATTATCGACTGTCTTTAATATTTCCGTTGAAGTATTTCTGACCAGATGATGGCTTTCCTCGCTTCTTCTGCCGAGTGGATGCCGTATTCGGACGTTACTTCATCGGATTCCTGCGGACGGGATGCCGGGGAGGGAGGGGAAGCCTTTATGGAAGTGTGCTTGGATTTGGCAGACGGTTTGGATACCGGCTTGGGCTTTTCTGCCGGCTTGGGGCCTTCGGGAATAAAGCCTCCGTAAGTATCTCCGCCCCAGTATTCGGGCAGTGGGTTGTCAACGTCGGGCATAGGTATGTCGGGACTCTTGTCAGCATTTTTATTTGCTTCTTTCTTAAACTGCTTGACGAGTCCGATTACTATGACAGCCGCAACTAACAGAAACTTGAAGACATCTTCCATATTCTTTTTGATTTTCCACCCAAAGATAGTGCAATTATCTCTTATCTTTGCTTTTGGGCAAAGTTAATTATTTAATCTGATTACAGCCAAGGAATTGGTAATAAAAAAGGGCAGCTTCACAGCTCCCCTTAATTTTTTTAACCTAAACCTTAACTATGAAAAAATCTAATGTTTCTTTCATTCCACAAATTTGTGAATTAATTTGCTCTATGCCAAATTAACACTCGGAAAATGTTTGCTCTCTTAACATAAATTAGCTGATAAGGCGCAGATTGACAACTTGTAATGGCATTTTTCTTTCATTTCATCCGTTTATTGGGAGGGAAGAAGTATCTTTGCGCTCCGGATGACAGATACCAACTTATGATATAAACTGATTTTAAACGAACTGATTATGGAAAAAGTAACGGGAGCAGACTTTAAATCTGCAACTGCTGATGACAACAAGAAGTTGTTCATCGAGACTTACGGCTGCCAGATGAATGTGGCCGACAGTGAAGTGATTGCATCCGTCATGCAGATGGCGGGATATTCGGTGGCCGACACCCTGGAGGAAGCCGATGCGGTGTTTATGAATACCTGCTCCATCCGCGACAATGCGGAGCAGAAGATTCTGAACCGTCTGGAGTTCTTCCACTCGCTCAAGAAGAAGAAACGCGGCCTGATAGTGGGTGTGCTGGGCTGTATGGCAGAGCGTGTGAAGGACGACTTAATCACCAACCATCATGTGGACCTGGTGGTGGGGCCGGATGCCTACCTTACTCTGCCCGAACTGATTGCCTCGGTAGAGGCCGGTGAGAAAGCAATGAACGTGGAGCTCTCCACCACAGAGACCTATCGGGATGTCATCCCCTCGCGTATCTGCGGAAACCACATCTCCGGCTTCGTCTCCATCATGCGTGGGTGCAATAATTTCTGTACTTACTGCATCGTTCCCTACACCCGTGGCCGTGAGCGTAGCCGTGATGTGGAAAGCATCCTCAATGAAGTGGCCGACCTCGTGGCAAAGGGTTATAAGGAAGTCACCCTGCTGGGACAGAACGTCAATTCCTACCGCTTCGAGAAGTCGGACGGAGAGACGATTACTTTCCCAATGCTGCTGCGCACCGTGGCAGAGGCAGCGCCGGGCGTACGTATCCGTTTCACTACCTCGCACCCTAAAGACATGAGCGACGAAACTCTCCAGGTCATTGCCGACATGCCCAACGTATGTAAGCACATCCACCTGCCGGTACAGAGTGGGAGCAGCCGCATCCTGAAGCTGATGAACCGCAAGTACGACCGCGAGTGGTATATGGACCGCGTGGCAGCCATCCGCCGCATCATCCCCGATTGTGGCTTATCTACGGATATATTCTCCGGTTTCCATAGTGAGACGGAGGAGGACCACCAGCTTTCCCTCTCGCTGATGGAGGAGTGCGGATACGATTCCGCCTTCATGTTCAAGTACAGCGAACGCCCCGGTACGCATGCTTCCAAGCATCTGCCGGACGATGTGCCCGAGGAGGTGAAGATTCGCCGTCTGAATGAAATCATCGCCTTGCAAAACCGTCTCTCTGCCGAGGCGAATGCCCGTTGCGTGGGCAAAACGTACGAGGTGCTGGTGGAAGGTGTTTCCAAACGCAGCCGCGACCAGTTGTTCGGCCGTACGGAGCAGAACCGTGTGGTGGTGTTTGACCGTGGCACGCACCGTGTGGGCGATTTTGTGATGGTAAAGGTTACCGAATCCAGTTCGGCTACGCTGAAAGGAGAAGAGGTAGCCGGCTGACGGGATAGAAAAGTCTCGATGACATCAGTATGATGACACCGGTATATAGAATAAAAGCACGAGCCTCACGGCCCGTGCTTTTCATATTATAAACTTTAAATTTTATTCTGCCATGGCCAGAATATTCGCTACGTAGTCAGTCCTGTTGTAGCTTACCAGGGTCAATTCGGACTTTGGCGCGTCCTGATTGTAGAGTTTGTAAGCTACCGGCATGTTTTCATCGTTCAATTCATACACACTTTTCTTCATGTCTTTGTCATAAGCCTTGTGAGACTCGTTCCAACGTGCGTAGGACATGGTGATTTCATCATTGCCATATTGGTATGTCATCTTGAAGTAAGGTACCCATTCGTCTTTTACACCGTCCCACTTGGAGGCTTCCTTGCAGGTCAGGCGTTTCTGGTCGTCATAAGAGTATTCATAACGGATGTGCCGGTAAAGTTGTGCACCGTCTTGCTTAAAGATGGTCTTGGCAACTACTAATTCGTTTTTCACTTCTTCATTGGTGATGAAGTTGTTTTCCTGAGCTTTCACTTCTGTATTCATAACGCTTACGATAGTCATTGCTACGAATGCGACTGCCTTGAATAAATTTGTAGTTTTCATAATCTTTATTTTTAATTGTTGTTACTTACTCTGTCTCTTAGACGTTGTTCCCGATTAAAAAGTTGCATTCCAACTAATCTTTTTCTCAAACGCCTTCGCCTAATTATAGTCAATTCCCATGCCAAAGATTTAAGTTGTTGATAATCAATGAATAGATGCTTTCGAAAACTGTTCATTATCGGACAGTTGTCCGCTTAATATCGAACAGTTGGTCATTCGTTCCGCCAGCTGGCCGGAGCAAGCGTTTGTTTTCTTAAATCTCCTTAATGGAAACCCTATAAATCACTTTTTATTTGTTATTTTGCACCAAATTTAGGTATGGTGTGGTCTGTTTCATTCGGGCTGCACTTCCTTATTGGCAGAACGTTCGATGAATAAACTCACTATAAAAGCTTGTCCGTTATGTGGTGGAACGCATTTGGAGCGTGCCCTGACATGTGTAGACCATTATGCCTCGGGCGAAATGTTCCACTTGTGCCGCTGCCGGGATTGCGGTTTCCTTTTCACACAAGACTTTCCCGTGGAGGCTGAAATCGGTCGTTACTACGAAACTCCTGATTACATTTCACATACCGATACCCGCAAGGGGGCGATGAACTCCGTGTACCATTGGGTGCGCAACTATATGCTGGGACGCAAGGCACGCCTTGTGTTCCGTGAAGCACACCGCAAGGAGGGCCGCCTGCTGGATTTGGGTACGGGGACCGGTTACTTTGCCGATGTCATGCAGCGTCGCGGCTGGCAGGTGGAAGCTGTGGAAAAGAGTGCGCAGGCGCGTGCCTTTGCCAAAGAACACTTCAATCTGGATGTGAAACCCCATACGGCATTGAAAGATTTTGCACCGGGCAGTTTCGATGTCATCACCCTATGGCATGTCATGGAACATCTGGAACCCCTCAACGAAACGTGGGAAACCCTGCACTCCCTGCTGACTGAAAAGGGGGTGCTGATTGTAGCTGTGCCCAACTGCTCCTCTTTCGACGCAAAGAAATACGGGGCTTACTGGGCTGCCTACGATGTGCCCCGCCATTTGTGGCACTTCACACCGGGCACCATCCAGCAATTCGGTTCCAAGCATGGCTTCATCATGGCAGAGCGGCATCCCATGCCGTTCGATGCCTTCTACGTCTCCATGCTGACAGAAAAGCACATGAGGCACTCGTGTACTTTCCTGCGGGGAATGGTGACCGGTACACTGGCCTGGTTCAGCGCGTTGGTGAAGAAGGAACGCAGCAGTTCCATGATTTACGTGTTCAGGAAGAAAGGGTGAGAAAAGGGATTAGGGATTAATGATTAATGATTAATAGCGACTGATTTACATAACTTGTAGCTTGTAACTCGTAACTTATAATTGGTATAATGAAAGCAAAGAATAACTCGGTATCCTATTTTGACATGCAGTTCATTACGTCCAGCATCAGTACGACGCTGGTGTTACTGCTGTTGGGGCTGGTTGTATTCTTTGTGCTCGCGGCTCATAATCTTTCCGTGTACGTCAAGGAGAACATCAGTTTCTCCGTGCTTGTCAGTGACGACATGAAGGAGAGCGACATCCTGAAGCTTCAGAAGAGGCTGGACAAGGAGGCTTTTGTGAAGCAGACGGAATACATTTCCAAGAAGCAGGCACTCCGCGAGCAGACTGAGGCGATGGGTACGGACCCGCAAGAGTTCCTCGGCTACAATCCTTTCACTGCCTCCATCGAAATCAAGCTGCATTCCGACTATGCCAATTCGGACAGCATCGCCAAAATAGAGAAACTGATTAAAAAGAATACCAATATCCAGGAAGTGCTCTACCAGAAAGACTTGATAGATGCCGTGAACGATAATATAAGGAATATCAGCTTGATGCTGCTGGGGCTGGCTGTGATACTGACGTTTATCTCCTTTGCGCTGATAAACAACACCATCCGTCTGGCTATATATTCCAAGCGTTTCCTTATCCACACCATGAAGCTGGTGGGGGCAAGCTGGGCATTCATCCGTCGTCCGTTTCTGCGGCGCAATTTCTGGATAGGTGTGCTGGCCGCTTTCATAGCCGACAGCATTCTGTGGGGAGCCGCCTATTGGCTGGTGTCCTACGAACCGGAGTTGGTCAAGGTGATTACGCCCGAGGTGATGGTGCTGGTGTCGGGTGCCGTGCTGGTGTTCGGTGTACTTATTACGTGGCTGTGCGCTTTGCTTTCCATCAACAAATATCTGAGGATGAAGGCAAGCACACTGTATTATATTTAACGCCTTGAAGTGCATAGAGAGAAAGCACTGTTATCGCAGCCTCCAAATAGTAAATTGTAAATAGTAAAATAGTAAATGTATAGATGAGTAAAGAGAAATTCGCTTTTGATAAGACCAATTTTATCCTGCTTGGCATCGGAATGGCGGTGGTTATCATTGGTTTTCTTCTGATGACCGGCCCCGTGTCTACCCCGACGACCTTTGAGCCGGACATTTTTAGTGTGAGACGCATCAAGGTGGCTCCGGTAGTTTGCCTGCTGGGGTTTGTGTTCATGATATATGCCGTACTGCGCAAGCCTAAAAGCTGTCGTGCAGAGGAGTAAACTTTCAGACGCGGATTACACAGATGACGCAGATTGGAATATTAGAAATCCGTGTCATCTGCGTTATCTGCGTCTGAAAAATAATCAGAAAGAAAGTAGTAACAGAGCTTCCGGACAGCCCCTCCGGCAACTCAAGAACTTAAAAACTTAAACAAATTGGAATGGTTTGAAGCGCTTATCCTTGGGCTTATTCAAGGACTGACCGAATATCTGCCGGTGAGCAGCAGCGGACATCTTGCCATCGGTTCGGCATTGTTCGGCGTTGAGGGAGAGGAGAATCTTGCTTTTACGATAGTGGTGCATGTGGCCACGGTGTTCAGTACGCTGGTGGTGCTCTGGAAAGAGATTGACTGGATTTTCAAGGGGCTGTTCAAGTGGCGGATGAACGGGGAGACGCGCTACGTCATCAATATACTGGTGTCCATGATACCTATCGGCATTGTAGGGGTATTCTTCAAGGACGAGGTAGAGGCTGTCTTCGGTTCGGGACTGCTCGTCGTGGGCTGCTGCCTGTTGCTGACGGCTCTGCTGCTGTCTTTCTCCTATTATTATAAGCCGAAACAGAAGGAGGACATCAGCATGAAGGATGCCTTCGTCATCGGCCTGGCACAAGCATGCGCAGTGCTTCCGGGGCTTTCCCGTTCGGGCAGCACCATTGCAACCGGTCTGCTGCTGGGCGACAGCAAAGCGAAGCTGGCACAGTTCTCTTTCCTGATGGTGATACCCCCCATTCTGGGTGAAGCGTTGCTGGACGGGATGAAGATGCTGAAAGGTGAGGCGGTTGCGGGAGATATCCCTGCGCTTTCGCTGATGGTAGGCTTCCTGGCTGCTTTTGTTTCGGGCTGTCTGGCCTGCAAGTGGATGATAAATATCGTGAAGAAGGGCAAGCTGATTTATTTTGCCGTCTATTGCGCCATAGCCGGCGCTGCGACGCTGGTATTGAGCTTGATTAACGGATAAACTGATACGGATGAATTTTAAAGAAGGAGAAGTCCTCTATTTCAATAAGCCGCTGGGATGGACATCGTTCAAGGTTGTGGGGCATGCGCGTTACCACATCTGCCGGCGGATAAAGGTGAAAAAGTTGAAAGTAGGCCACGCCGGTACCCTCGACCCGCTTGCCACGGGGGTGATGATTGTCTGTACGGGCAAGGCCACGAAACGGATTGAGGAGTTCCAGTATCACACGAAGGAGTACGTTGCCGCCATCCGCTTGGGTGCCACCACTCCCTCTTACGACCTGGAGCATGAGATAGATGCCACCTATCCCACGGAGCACATCACCCGCGGGCTGGTGGAGGAGACGCTGAAGAAGTTCGTCGGCGAGATACAGCAGGTGCCTCCCGCCTTCTCGGCCTGCATGGTGAACGGGAAACGTGCCTACGACCTTGCCCGCAAGGGAGAGGAGGTGGAACTGAAACCCAAGCTGTTGGTCATCGACGAGATAGAGCTGCTGGACGACGGGCTGGGCATTGCCGAGCCGTGGATAAAAGTACGCGTGGTGTGCAGCAAAGGAACGTATATCCGCGCCTTGGCACGCGACATCGGCGAAGCCTTGCAGAGCGGCGCCCACCTCACGGCCCTTGAGCGTACCCGCGTGGGCGACGTCCGGCTGGAGGACTGTCTTAATCCCCTCGACTTCAAGGAGTGGATAGACGCGCAGGAGATAGAAACAGAAGAAAACTGATTATTAACACGTGCTGCCTGCTTTGCGCTTCATCGGCACATTGGCACGTCGGCACATTAGCACATTATATACTTATGAAACTGTCGCAATTCAAATTCAAGCTTCCCGAAGAGAAGATAGCTTTGCACCCCACGAAGTACAGGGACGAGTCGCGTCTGCTGGTGTTGCACCGCAAGACGGGTGAGATTGAGCACAAGATGTTCAAGGATGTTCTGGACTATTTTGATGACAAGGATGTGTTCATCTTCAACGATACCAAGGTTTTCCCCGCCCGCCTCTACGGAAATAAGGAGAAGACCGGTGCGCGCATTGAAGTGTTCCTGCTGCGCGAGTTGAACGAAGAGCTCCGGTTGTGGGATGTACTGGTGGACCCTGCCCGTAAGATACGTATCGGCAATAAGCTCTACTTCGGCGATGACGACTCCATGGTGGCGGAGGTTATCGACAACACCACTTCGCGCGGGCGTACGCTTCGCTTCCTTTACGACGGTCCGCACGATGAGTTCAAGAAGGCTCTTTATGCGCTGGGCGAAACGCCGCTGCCCCACAGCATCATCAACCGTCCCGTAGAACCGGACGACGCCGAACGTTTCCAGTCCATCTTTGCGCGCAACGAGGGAGCCGTGACGGCGCCTACCGCCAGCCTTCACTTCAGCCGCGAGCTGATGAAGCGTATGGAAATCAAGGGAATCGACTTTGCCTATGTCACCCTGCACGCCGGTCTGGGCAATTTCCGCGACATTGATGTGGAAGACCTCACCAAGCACAAGACCGACTCCGAGCAGATGATTGTGGACGAGGAAGCCGTGCGGATTGTGAACCATGCCAAAGACCTGAACAGGCAAGTCTGTGCCGTAGGCACTACCGTGATGCGTGCCATCGAGAGCACCGTCAGCACGGACGGACACTTGAAGGAATACGAGGGATGGACCAACAAGTTCATCTTCCCGCCATACGACTTCACCGTGGCCAATGCCATGATAACCAACTTCCACATGCCGCTCAGCACGCTACTGATGATTGTGGCCGCTTTCGGCGGTTACGAGCAGGTGATGGAAGCATACAACGTGGCTTTGAAGGAGGAGTACCGCTTTGGTACGTATGGAGATGCGATGCTGATTACAGACCGATAAATTCTCCCTCCCTTGAATATACACGATATATGACCGTTTACTTCAGTCTTGGCACTAATCTCGGCGATAAAGAGCAGAACCTCCGCATGGCCGTCTTGAAGATAGGAAAGCAGATAGGGGAAGTGATTTCCCTATCTGCTTTCTATGCTACTGCCCCTTGGGGCTTTTCTTCCGATAATACTTTTCTGAATGCCGCACTTTGCGTGGAAACTGCCTTGGCACCCTTGGAGGTGCTGAGAACAACGCAGGAAATCGAGCATGAGATGGGGCGTACGCACAAGTCTGTCAATGCGGTGTATAGCGACCGCGTGATAGACATCGACCTGCTGCTATGTTTTGCCGACGACGGCACTCACATTGTGCTGGATACGCTCGGATTGAAACTTCCCCATCCGCTGATGCGCGAACGCGATTTTGTGATGCGTCCGCTGGCGGAGATAGCGCCCCGGAGCGTATTGGAGATAGCAGCCGGCAGAGGGTTGTAAAAATAAGAATACACATGTTTGTGGGGAACAGACATATTCCCTATATTTGCATATGAGATTGAAGAAGTGTCTTCGCTCGATTTCTGTGTGAGATAATATTGTAAGAAGCGTAATGCTCATTCTGATAGTTGAAAACCTAGGAAATTTTCAAGAAAACAGAGAATGGCATGGTATGTTTCCTACGCTGGTTTCAGCGTGGGTCTGCTGTCCATCTATTTCTGTTTTCGGGTTTTCCTAGGACCTTCAACTACGGATAAGTGGCACGCAGTTCCACGCTTCCGTTTTTTATTCAGCAGGTTTGGAGGGACTGAAAGCCTTAGTGATATTATGAAATTTGCCGTTATAGCTGCAGGCGAGGGAAGCCGTCTTTTACAAGAAGGGGTGGAGTGTTGCAAACCTTTGGTGCAGATTCAGGGGGAACCGATGATTGACCGCTTGTTGCGCATCTTTGTAGACAATGGTGCCACGGAGATTGTTGTCATCGTCAATGAGAGGAGCACATCCGTGAAGGAACACCTGGAACAGTTGTCCTTGCCCGTACCGCTGAGGCTGGTGGTCCGCGACACTCCCAGCTCCATGCACAGTCTTCATGCCATTGCTCCTTATCTGCGGGAAGGTCCGTTCTGTCTCACTACTGTCGATACGATTTTCAAAGAAGATGATTTTAAGGAATATATTCGTACATTTGCAACGGCTGATGCGGATGGGTGCATGGCCGTCACTCCGTTTGTGGACGATGAGAAGCCGCTATATGTGGCTACGGACGGAGGCTGCCGAATCAAGGGATTTCACGATACGTGGGAACCGGAGGACAAATACGTTTCCGGTGGTATCTATTGTTTGAAGCCGAATGCCTTGGACGTACTCGAGAAGTGCATTCGTGGTGGAATGTCGCGTATGCGGAATTTCCAGCGGGCATTGATAGCGGAAGGAATCAGGCTGAAGGCCTGCCCCTTTGCGAAGATAGTAGATGTAGACCATAAAGACGATATCCGCAAGGCGGAGATATTCTTGAAGGGAGAACCCGTACGCCGTCCGGTCAAGATTGTGGGAATAAGCCGTGGAAACGCATATTCGCCCAACTTGGTAGACAATGATGCCGCCATCCTCAGGGAAGTGGCCGAAAGGTTGAGGTCGAAAGGAGCAATCGTGGTGATTTATACCGAGGCCGATTTTGTGGAGCAATGCGTGGAGGCCGATTATTTCTATAGCATGGCCCGTGGAGAAGCCGCCATCTCCCGGTTGCAGCAACTGGAGAAGGACGGTAGGCTGGTGGTCAATTCCGGTTTTGGAGTGGCCAACTGTGTCCGTGTCCCGATGACGGAGATATTGACGGGCAATGGCATTCCGCATCCTGAGAGCCGGATTATAAGGCCGGACGATACTCTTCCGGACGACCTGACATATCCGTGCTGGGTGAAGCGGGGTGATGCTTGTGCGATGATAAAAGACGATGTCTGCTATGTGGAGAACCGCCGGGAGGCAGAGCAGGCAATGGCCCGTTTCAGGCAGCGTGGAATCGGCGTAGTGGTGGTGAACGAGCATCTTCGCGGTGATCTGGTAAAGTTCTACGGAGTGCGTGGCACGGATTTCTTCCATTGGTTTTACCCTTCGATGGTGTCGCATACCAAGTTCGGGCTCGAAGCCGTGAACGGCGAGGCCAGGGGGCTTCCGTTTTCGGTGGGGCTGCTGAAACAATATGCCGACAAGGCGGCTTGGGTCATGGATGTCCCCGTCTACGGAGGCGATTGCGTGGTGATGGAGAACGGTGAGATGAAGATATTCGACTTTAACGACTGGCCCAGTTTTTCTCCTTGCCGCGTGGAGGCTGCCGAAAAGATAGCAGGGTATATCATGGAACGGATAGCGAATCATATCAAAAAATAGCAAACGAATGGGAAATGAATTTGTATCTACATTGAAGTCGGCCGATACGGAGGAGTGGATTGACATCCTTTTCTATCGTCCCGCAGGTTATCGCTGGGCGTTATTGTTCAGGCGGCTGGGCGTACATCCCAACATGGTGACGGTCTTCTCCATTATTCTGGGCGTGGCTTCCGGTGTGTTGTTCTATTACAAGGATATCTGTCTGAATGTGTTGGGCATACTTTTGCTGGTATGGGCGAATATGTATGATAGCGCCGACGGGCAGCTGGCTCGCCTTACCGGACAGAAGACCCTGCTCGGGCGCATACTCGACGGCTTTGCCGGCGACCTTTGGTTCTTGGCCATCTATGTGGCTGTCTGCCTGCGGCTGCAACCGGAGTGGGGAATCGGGATATGGGTACTGGGAGCCTTTTCGGGGCTGGTGTGCCATGCCAAGCAGTGCCAGCTGGCCGATTACTACCGGAACATCCACCTTTTCTTCCTGAAGGGGAAGGAGAACAGCGAACTGGACACATCGCGGCGGTTGCGCGAGTCCTATCGTACTCTCGGCTGGAAGAGAGATTGCCTGCAGAAGTTGTTTTTGTTCTTCTACATCCGTTATACCCGTTCGCAGGAACAGATGACGCCTGCTTTCCAGCGCTTCATCTCCGAGGTTGGCAGGAGGTTTCCCGAGACGGTGCCTCAAAGTCTCCGTGACGATTTCCGTCGGGGGAGCCGTCCGCTGATGAAGTATGCCAATGCGCTGACCTTCAATGTGCGTGCCATTGTTTTGTCTGTTTCGGTGCTGGCCGGAATACCTTGGGCTTACTTCGTATTTGAGGCGACGGTGCTGAACGTCTTGTTCTTCTACATGCGTTTCCGGCATGAGAAACATTGCAATTGTCTGAACCGAAACATAGACCGTTATGAAGAATAAGTACCGCAACTGGTTCATGCTTTTCGGGATTCTTGCCGTAGTGCTGATGGTCTGTACGATGCGCATGGATTATTCCGAGATAGGACGAAGCCTGCTGCGTGCGGGTATATGGTTTCCCGCCGTATTGCTGCTCTGGCTTTTCGTCTATTTGCTGAATGCTTGTTCCTGGTATCTGATTATCAACGACGGGAAGAAATACCCCATTCCCTTCTGGAAGGTATATAAGCTTTCGGTCAGCGGATTTGCGCTGAATTATACTACGCCTTGCGGGTTGATGGGCGGCGAGCCTTATCGGATTATGGAACTTGCCCCCTATACGGGAGTGAGTAAGGCATCTTCTTCGGTCATTCTGTATGTCATGATGCACATATTCTCTCATATCTGGTTTTGGTTCCTGTCTATATTCCTTTATATTTTCATGTATCCGGTAAGTCTCTCCATGGCATTGCTGCTGGCCGTGGTGGGTGCATGTTGTCTGCTGGCCGTCTTCTTCTTTTTGAAGGGTTATCGGGCAGGAATGATGCTGAAGGCGCTGGGCTTGTTGAAGAAAGTTCCTTTTCTCAGGAAGCGGGCATCCGGTTTCCTGGAGTCCAAGCGCGAGACTTTGGTGCGGATAGACGAGCAGATAGCTTTGCTTCACGGACAGCACAAGAAGACGTTTTACAGTTCGCTGGTATTGGAATTCATGGCGCGCCTCTTGTCGAGTCTTGAGATTTACTTCGTCCTGCGCGCCTTTTCGGCAGAGGTAAGTGTGGGTGATGCAGTGCTGATTCTGGCTTTTTCGTCGTTGTTCAGCAATCTGATATTCTTTTCTCCAATGCAGCTGGGCGCGCGTGAGGGAGGCTTGGCGCTTGCAGTGGGCGGGCTTCATCTGTCGGGAGCATTGGGTGTCTATACCGGACTCATCACCCGGGTGAGGGAATTGGTGTGGATAGCTATAGGGATTGTACTGATAAAGATAGGGAACAGTAAACAAAATACATGAAACATTATGGAAGACAAATTGAACGTGAAGGGGCTTATCTTTGATTTTGGCGGTACGCTTGATACGGGCGGCAATCATTGGGGAGAGGTGCTTTGGGAGGTATACCGGCACTTCGACGTGCCGGTGGCGAAGGATGCCTTTCGCAAGGCATATATCCACGGCGAACGGACGCTGGCCATGCATCCGCTGATACAACCTCATTTCCACTTTGCCGACGTGCTCCGTGCAAAGCTCCGCATCCAGCTCGGGTACTTGCAGGAGCAGGGCATGCTTTCAGCTTCCTTTGCCCCCCGCGAGGAGTTGGCAGAGGCCATGGCCGCGTATGCCGACGGATGTACTCGCGAGGTGCTGGCGCGGAGTGCCAGGGTGCTGGGCAGGCTGAGGCCGAAGTATAGTATGGTGCTCGTCTCCAACTTTTACGGAAACTTGCACACCGTGTTGCAGGACGCCGCCTTGCTGCCGTTGTTCGACTGCGTCATCGAGTCGGCTGTGGTGGGTGTGCGCAAGCCCAATCCGGCTATTTTTGCCTTGGGTGTCTGTGCCTGCAACCTGCCCGTGTCGGAAACCGCGGTGATAGGCGACTCTTTCGACAAGGACATGAAGCCTGCCCGTGCCCTGGGCTGCCGCACCATCTGGCTGAAAGGGAGCCAATGGGAAGAGCCGCGCGACGCCGACAGCAATCCGGTGGATGTGGTAGTGACGGAACTGGAGGAGATAGAACGGTGTTTGGAGTTTATTTGAGGGAGATAACTCCTTCTAACTTCCCCAAAACAAAAGACTCCTCCTCATCCCTTGGTTATTAAGATTTTAATCCGTTACTTTGCGAACGACTAACAGTAATAACCCAAAAAAGAGGAGGAGAAACCATGTCCAACTACATCCGTTTTGACTGGGCCATGAAACGCCTGCTGAGAGACAAAGCGAACTTCGCGGTGCTCGAAGGGCTCATGACCACACTGATGAAGAAGAAAATCATCATCAAGAGACTGCTGGAGAGCGAAAGCAACCAGGAAAGCGAATACGACAAGTACAACCGCGTGGACCTGCTGGCGGAGGACGAGACGGGAGAACTGCTGCTCTTCGAGATACAGAACAACAACGAGTACGCCTACTTCCAGCGCATGCTGTTCGGAACGTCCAAGCTGGTGACAGAATACATCAACAGAGGGGAGGGATACGAGAAAATCAGGAAGATATACAGCATCAACATCGTATATTTCGCCCTCGGAAGCGGAACGGACTTCGTGTACCACGGAAAGACCGAGTTCAGGGGCATACACAACAACGAGCTGCTGCAACTCTCGCCCTTCCAGAAGCAGACGTTCAAGGCGGACGAGGTGAGCCAGCTATATCCGGAATACTACATACTCAAGGTGAACGACTTCGACCGATGGTCGAAGGTGCCCCTGGAGCAATGGATATACTTCCTCAACACCGGAGAGATTCCGGAAGACGCCACCGCGCCGGGACTGTCCGAGGCAAGGGAGAAGCTGCAGCTGGACAAGCTGTCGCCCGACGAGCTGAAAGCTTACTACCGCCACCTGGACAATGTGGTCATCCTAAGGGACAACATCCATACCGAAAGGGCAGAGGGAAGAGCAGAGGGGAGAGCAGAGGGAAGAGCAGAGGGAAGAGCCGAAGGATTAGAAGAAGGATTAGCCAAAGGAAAAGCCGAAGGAATAGAAGAAGGAAAAAAGGAAATGGCACTGAGGATGAAAGCCGAAGGCATCCCCGTGGAAATCATAGCACGGTGCAGCGGGCTATCGGCAGAAGAAATAGAGGCGTTATAGGCAAACAGTCAAGAAAGTTATCGCTCTTCGGACTTAGAAGTTGGAATCCGAAAGAGTCATGTGAATCAGTGTTAATCTCTGCCGTCCGTAGCGCGGATACAAGATTTCTTTTTTATCTTTGCGCCCGAAAACGATATGTGGAGAGATTTGAGTAGCTTGCAACCACGGAAAAAAATGCTAAAACACATCCTTTCCTGACGGCCCGCGCGTGCCGGACGCACCTACTCATATATACCTTTCTCCATTCATCGGACTATCGATTATCAACTATCAATTCTCAACAGAAATGGGATATTTATTCACATCCGAATCGGTGTCTGAAGGACACCCCGACAAAGTGGCCGACCAAATATCGGACGCCGTGCTTGACAAACTGTTGGCCTACGACCCCAGTTCGAAAGTAGCTTGCGAAACTCTGGTTACTACCGGGCAGGTAGTGCTGGCTGGAGAAGTGAAAACCAAAGCGTACGTTGACATGCCTCTCATCGCACGCGAAGTAATCAAGAAAATCGGCTATACCAAAGGCGAGTATATGTTCGAGAGCAATTCGTGCGGCGTGCTGAGCGCCATCCACGAGCAGAGCCCCGACATCAACCGGGGTGTAGAGCGCCAGGATCCTATGGAGCAGGGTGCCGGAGACCAGGGAATGATGTTCGGCTATGCCACCAACGAAACGGAAAATTACATGCCGCTTTCACTGGACCTTGCACACCGCATCCTGCAAGTGCTGGCCGACGTCCGTCGCGAAGGCAAGGTGATGACCTACCTCCGTCCCGACGCCAAGAGCCAGGTGACCATCGAATATGATGACAACGGCACGCCCGTACGCATCGACACCATCGTAGTCTCCACCCAGCACGACGACTTCGTGCAGCCTGCCGACGACAGCGAGGCCGCACAACTCAAGGCTGATGAAGAAATGCTCGCTCAAATCCGTCGGGATGTAATCGAGATTCTGATGCCGCGTGTTATTGCTTCCATCCATCATGAAAAGGTGCTGGCATTGTTCAACGACCATATCACATACCACGTCAATCCCACGGGCAAGTTCGTAATCGGTGGTCCTCACGGTGACACCGGGCTGACGGGGCGCAAGATTATTGTAGATACCTACGGCGGCAAGGGTGCCCACGGCGGCGGCGCTTTCTCCGGCAAAGACCCTTCGAAGGTAGACCGTAGCGCAGCATATGCTGCCCGCCACATTGCCAAGAATCTGGTAGCTGCCGGTGTGGCGGACGAGATGCTGGTGCAGGTAAGCTACGCCATCGGCGTGGCGCGTCCCATCAATATCTTCGTGGATACTTACGGTCGCAGCCATGTCAGCATGAGCGACGGTGAGATAGCCCGCAAGATTGACGAGCTGTTCGATCTCCGTCCCAAAGCTATCGAAGACCGCTTGAAGCTCCGCAACCCCATTTATCAGGAGACTGCTGCCTATGGGCACATGGGCCGCGAGCCGCAGACTGTCGTCAAGCACTTCAAGAGCCGCTACGAGGGCAACAAGGATGTAGAGGTAGAGCTCTTCACCTGGGAGAAGCTGGACTACGTGGACAAGGTGAAAGCCGCATTCGGTTTATAATCAGCATAGCTTTACGGCTATTTATATAGAAGGCTGCCCTTCTGCAGATACCGGTATTCCGGGGATGCGGAAGAGGCAGCCTTTGTTGTTTTGGTCTTGCTCTTCAAATGGATTTTTTCATCGGCAGGATAAACACGAACCTTTCCCTCTCCTTGTACTCCTTGTCCAGCAGCACTTTCCCTTTCAGCCGTTCGGCGATGAGGCAACAGATGTTGAGTTCCGGGCCGGTGCCTTGCCCGAAGTTGTCGGCCTTTTCAAAGCGTTCGAAGATGGTTTCCGAGTATTCCGGGGGAATGCCGGTATCGGTGACGGAGAAGGTGACGTATCCGGGATTCTCTGTGAGAGCTGACGGGTGTCAGCGGAAGCAAGTTCACGCAGAATCTGTATTATAACACCGGTAACGGTACAGCCAAGTACAACGGCAGCATCAGCAGCATGACCTGGAAAGCAGGGAATGAAAGCACTGTACGAGGATACAAGTTCACCTACGACGGGCTGGACAGGATGTTGAACGCCACCTATGGCGAAACAGCCGGCATCAATACGAGCACCAACCGTTTCAGCGAGAATGTAACCGCCTATGACAAAAACGGCAACATCAAGACCTTGCAACGTTACGGTCAGACCGCTGCTTCCGGTTACGGTTTGATTGATAACCTGACTTTCACCCTCGGTGGCAATCAGTTGAACCGCGTGGACGATGCGGCAGCGGCTTCCGCCTACGGTGGTGGCTTCGAGTTCAAGGACGGCGTGAAGCAGGCGAACGAATACACTTACGATTCCAATGGAAATTTAACTAAAGATTTAAACAAGAGAATTAGTACAATTACCTAGTAATGTATTAAATTTGCCCAATATGGTCACGTTCAGTGACGGTAGTACGATTGCCTATACTTATGGTGCCGACGGCACAAAGCTGAAAACTGTCCATAAGACAGGCAGCACTACCACCACGACGGACTATTGCGGAAACGTGGTCTATGAGAACGGTGTTCAGAAGTTGCTGCTGACCGATGAAGGCTATGTTACTTTGAGTGACGGCAAGTACCATTACTACTTGCAAGACCATCAGGGGAACAACCGGGTAGTCATCAACCAGAGCGGCACTGTGGAGGAGACGAACCATTACTATCCCTTCGGTGGAGTGTTCGCCAGTACCAACAACGTTCAGCCTTACAAGTACAACGGCAAGGAGTTTGATGGCAAGAAGGGTCTGAACTGGTATGATTATGGGGCAAGACATTATGATGCGGCGCTGGGGAAGTTTACAACGGTTGACCCGCTGGCAGAGAAGTATTTCAATACCGGTCTTTATGCTTATTGCGGGAATAATCCTATTAATCGGATTGACCCTGATGGATTACTTTTGGCTCGAATATTGATATATAAGGTTCTCTGATTCAATAAAGTGAACGATTCCCTGCTTTCATCACTATATGTCAGCGGGGAATTTTACCTTTTATATAAGGCTACACCCTTTCCTTGACATGGTGTAGCCATTTATCCCAAAGGGTGTAGCTATCCGGGGCAAAGGGTGTAGCCCTGTTTAATGTGCCTTACCAGTGCCTGTGGCACACATAATCCGTTATTGATTCATGAAAAATCCCCCGACGTAAGTGGGAAGAAAGAAATTTGTTTCAAATCTCCCCGAAATCATGTACCTTTGTGGCGGTACCTAAAAAAGGAGGTAACAAGATGATGAACAAGATAAATTCCGTATGCGTATATTGTGCTTCGAGCACAAAGATAGATTCCGTTTATTTCGATGCAGCCCGTGAGTTGGGCACTCTGCTGGGGCAAAAACACATCCGTTTGATTAATGGTGCGGGAAACATGGGACTGATGTCTGCCGTGTCGGATGCGGTGCTTCAGGCAGGGGGCAAGGTGACGGGAGTCATCCCTCGTTTCATGGTGGAGCAGGGATGGCATCACACCGGACTTACCCGACTCGTGGAAGTGGAAAGCATGCACGAACGGAAAAAGACAATGGCCGACTTGAGCGATGCCATCATTGCCCTGCCCGGTGGTTGCGGCACGCTGGAGGAACTGCTGGAAATCATTACTTGGAAGCAACTTGGACTGTATCTGAATTCGATTGTGATACTGAACGTCAAGAATTATTTTGCCCCTCTGCTCGATATGCTTCGGCAGGCAGTGGACGAAAACTTTATGCGTACGCAGCACGGTGCTATCTGGCATGTGGCACAGACACCGCAGGAAGCTGTGGAGCTGATACATACCACTCCTTTGTGGGACGCCTCTATCCGTAAATTCGCTGCAATATGATAGGGCTGTTGATGGCTTGGGCAGTAGTGGGGACGGAGGGGATCCCCATTCCGTATTCTCCGAGAATGGACGATGGCATCACCGTGGTCCTTTTGTGCTGCTTCTTTCTGTCGGCCTATGTCTTGTCACGCAGCCGCAAGTTTCTGCTGCAACTGGTAAAGGACTTCCTGCTTCATCGCGAACGTACCAGCATATTTGCCACTTCCACAGCCGCCGACATGCGTTATCTGTTGTTGCTCATCTTGCAGACCTGTATCCTTGCGGGTGTCTGTATCTTCAGCTACTTCAATGATATACAGCCGGAACTGGTACACCATGTGCCGCCGGGACTTCTGCTGGGGATTTACATCGGTGTGTGTCTCCTCTATTTGTGCTTGAAGTGGATGCTCTACTCTTTTCTGGGTTGGATTTTTTTTGACGAAAGTGTTACGACGTTATGGCTCGAGTCCTATTCTACGCTACTTTATTATTTGGGATTCGCCCTTTTCCCGTTTGCTCTATTCATAGTCTATTTCGATTTGAGTTTGCAGTTGACAATAGTAATCGGATTGATTTTAGCCTTTTTTGCTAAAATATTGATGTTATACAAGTGGCTAAAGCTTTTTTGTAACAATTTATATGGCAGTTCACTTTTAATTTTGTACTTTTGTGCCCTCGAAATCATTCCTTGCTTTGTTTTGTATCAAGGTGTGATTCAGCTAAACGATTTTTTGATAATAAAATTTTAGGACGTTGAAAATTAAGAAAGTACTTGTGTCGCAGCCGAAACCGGCATCAGAGAAATCTCCTTACTACGACATTGCCGAGAAATATGGTGTGAAGATAGATTTTCGCCCATTTATCAAAGTGGAGAGCCTTTCAGCGAAAGAGTTCAGACAACAGAAAATTTCGGTTTTGGACCATACTGCCGTTATTTTTACTTCGCGTCATGCCATTGATCATTTCTTCCACTTATGTACGGAATTGCGTGTGACAATTCCCGAAACAATGAAGTATTTCTGCGTGACGGAGGCCGTTGCTCTGTATATCCAAAAGTATGTGCAGTATCGTAAGCGTAAGATTTTCTTCGGAAACACCGGGAAGATTGACGATTTGATACCTTCCATTGTTAAGCATAAGGCTGAAAAGTACTTGGTGCCAATGTCGGATGTACACAATGATGATGTGAAGAATTTGCTGGATAAGAATAAGATTCAGCATACGGAAGCTGTCATGTATAGAACCGTCAGCAATGATTTTGCTCCAGATGAGGCATTTGATTATGACATGCTGGTGTTCTTCAGTCCGGCAGGTATCAGTGCCTTGAAGAAGAATTTCCCTGATTTTGACCAGAAGGAGATCAAAATTGGTACATTCGGCTCTACCACCGCCCAGGCAGTCCGTGATGCCGGACTTCGTCTTGACTTGGAAGCCCCCAGCGTGCAAGCTCCCTCAATGACGGCGGCGCTTGACATGTTTATCAAGGAGAATAATAAAGGAAAGTAAAAAAAGAGTTATGAGTTATAAGTTATGAGTGATTTGCTTATGGCTTGTAGTAGTAACGGTGGATTTATAAAATTGAGCTACAAGTGGTTGTGCTTTTATGTCGCCAGGTACTTGTAGCTCCTTTTTTGTATCACCCTTATAACTCATAACTTATAACTCATAACTTATAGCTCATGCCAAATACCTTGCGCAAGTCCGAACGGTTGGACAAGAAGAAAGTAATAGAGAAGATGTTTGCGGGCGGTTCGCGCTCGTTTTCGGTCTTCCCTTTGCGTGTGGTTTATCTGCCGGTGGAGGAACTGGAAGTGTCTGCCTCCATTCTTATCAGTGTTTCGAAGCGTCGTTTCAAGCGGGCGGTGAAGCGCAACCGCGTGAAACGCCAGATACGTGAAGCCTACCGCATGAACAAACAAGGACTGCTGGCAGTATTGGCGGAAAAGAAATGCCGTCTGGCCGTCGCTTTCATCTATCTTTCAGACCAGTTGGTGGATTCTTCCGTTATCGAAGACCGTATGAAGACTGCTTTGGCACGCATTGCCGAGAAGGTGGCAGCGAATGCTGAAGCCACGCAAACTCCCCAGATACCATGAAGCGTCTGCTTTCATATCTGTTGCTACTTCCCATTTATTTCTATCAGAAGTGCATATCACCCATGATAGGGCCTTCATGCCGTTTCACCCCCACTTGTTCGCAATATGCGGTGGAGGCCATCAAGAAACACGGACCTTTCAAGGGGGGGAAGCTGGCAATAAGGCGTATTCTGCGCTGCCATCCTTGGGGAGGTTCCGGATATGATCCCGTTCCATGAATATTCCAGTAGACATACATACGCATCGGCTCCCGCAAGTGCGCGGAGCGGCCATTGTGAATTGCTATCCCGAAGCGTTCTCTCCACAGAGCGGCGGATGGTATTCGGTGGGAATACATCCCTGGCATATAGGCCGGACTGGAGGTGACCATTCAGTAGCAGAGAATGTTGTGGCTAGTAGAGTATGCGGCCTGGAGAGGGTAGTACTCCATCCCCAAGTACTTGCCGTGGGCGAAGCTGGGCTGGACAAGCTGGCAGATGCTCCGATGGATTTGCAGGTAGAAGTGTTCAGGCGTCAGGCATGCTTGGCGGAGGAAGTAGGAAAGCCGCTGGTGATTCATCTGGTCAAGGCGGTCGATGAACTGCTGAAGGTGAAGCGGGACTTGCGCCCGTCGAATCCGTGGATAATACATGGTTTCCGCGGCAAGGCAGCGCTGGCGGAGGAGTATCTGAAACATGGCTTTTACCTTTCATTCGGGGAGAAGTACCAGAAAGCGGCCTTGTGCCGTATACCTGCCGACCGGCTGTTCATCGAAACAGATGAAAGCGAAGTTGCCATCGGGGAATTGTATGCACGCGCCGCCAGGGTGCGCGGCATCTCTTCCGAAGAGCTTGGAGAAACGCTTCGGAGAAATGTCTGCAAAGTCTTTTTTAAACCCTAAGAGTTGTTTCTTCAAATAAAGAGTCGTATTTTTGCGCAGATTAAGATAGGAATCAAACAATTCATAGATAATCACTTAAATAATTAATCAGATAACTTAATCATTCGATGAATTTTGTAGAAGAATTAAGATGGCGTGGCATGCTCCACGATATGATGCCGGGTACGGAAGAACTTCTGGCTAAGGAACAAGTGACTGCATATATTGGTTTCGACCCTACTGCGGACTCTTTGCACATTGGGCACCTTTGCAGTGTGATGATTCTGCGTCACTTTCAGCGTTGCGGACACAAGCCGTTGGCGCTGATAGGCGGTGCTACGGGTATGATTGGTGACCCTTCCGGAAAGTCTGCCGAACGCAATCTGCTTACGGAAGAGACGTTGCAGCGCAACCTGGCCGGCATGAAGGCGCAACTTTCCAAGTTTCTGGATTTTGATTCGGATGCCCCCAACCGTGCCGAGTTGGTGAACAACTACGATTGGATGAAAAACTTCACTTTCCTCGATTTTGCCCGTGAAGTGGGTAAGCACATCACCGTGAACTATATGATGGCGAAAGATTCTGTAAAGAAGCGTCTGAACGGTGAGGCACGTGACGGCCTTTCCTTCACGGAATTCACCTACCAGCTGCTGCAGGGATACGATTTCCTTCATCTGTATGAAACCAAAGGTTGCAAGCTCCAGATGGGTGGCAGCGACCAGTGGGGTAACATCACCACCGGTGCCGAGCTGATTCGCCGTACGAACGGCGGGGAGGTGTTTGCACTGACCAGTCCGCTGATTACGAAGGCTGACGGTGGCAAGTTCGGTAAGACAGAGTCCGGAAACATCTGGCTCGACCCGCGCTACACCTCTCCGTATAAGTTCTACCAGTTCTGGCTGAACGTGAGCGACGAGGATGCCAAACGCTATATCAAGATATTCACCGCACTGTCTAAGGAAGAGATTGACGCTCTGACGGCCGAGCACGAGGCTGCTCCCCACTTGCGCGTCCTTCAGAAGTGTTTGGCGAGGGAAGTCACTATCATGGTTCACTCCGAAGAGGACTACAATGCCGCTGTGGATGCATCCAACATCTTGTTTGGCAATGCAACTTCCGACGCGCTGAAGAAGTTGGACGAAGATACGTTGCTGGCTGTGTTCGAGGGGGTTCCCCAGTTTGAAATATCCCGTGATGCACTGGCAGCCGGTGTAAAGGCGGTGGATTTATTCGTGGATAATGCTGCTGTATTCGCTTCCAAGGGTGAGATGCGCAAGCTGGTGCAAGGCGGCGGCGTTTCTCTGAATAAGGAGAAACTGACTGCTTTCGACCAGGTGATTACGACAGCCGACCTGCTTGACGAAAAATACCTGCTGGTACAGCGCGGAAAGAAGAATTATTATCTGATTATCGCCAAATAACGGTATTTTAAAGAGAAGTAATTAAGGAAATAATGCTTCGGAAGTAAAAATAGCCCCGAAATATTTGGATATTTCGGGGCTTCCTTTTATCTTTGCACCGCTTTTTAACAGAAAGCCTCATGTTTGGACTATGGTGTAATGGTAGCACAACAGGTTTTGGTTCTGTTTGTCCAGGTTCGAATCCTGGTAGTCCAACTACGATACACCAATTGCAGCTAAAAACCCACTAAAATCGTAAGTTTTAGTGGGTTTTTTTGTTACTTCTAAATAGGTATCGAGAAAAACAGACACGATTTCGGTGCCAAATTAGGTGACACGGCAACCCCATTTTTCCTTTTCACGAATCTTTGAACGATATTGCTATATAATTGATACAAATTTATACGGTTTCTCCGTTTTCTTTTGCTACATTTGCATCGTGTACGCAAACGAGGCATCTTTGATGACTGAAGTTATAACCTATTAGATGTAGTGCAATCATGAAAACGAGCTATGAAAATCGCTATGCTGAGCATCCGGATGATGTAAAAAGCTACGATACGAAAAACATCCGTTGCGATTTCCTTATAGAGAAGGCATTCTCCCAAGATAAAGTTTCCATTGAGTATAAACTACTTGCAAATCGTACATAAATAGAATATCACTTATTTAAACTTAATAATTTTACATTATGAATCCGTATTTGAATTTTTCTTTGGAAGGTAAAGTAGCCCTTGTCACAGGTGCTTCTTACGGTATCGGTTTTGCTATCGCTTCAGCTTTTGCAGAGCAGGGAGCAACTATCTGTTTCAACGACATTAACCAGGAGTTGGTAGACAAAGGCTTGGCCGCCTATACTGAAAAGGGCATCAAGGCACGCGGTTATGTATGTGATGTGACAGACGAACCTGCTGTTCAGGCTATGGTAGCCCAGATTGAAAAGGAAGTAGGTTCCGTTGATATCCTCGTGAACAATGCCGGTATCATTCGCCGTGTTCCTATGCACGAGATGGAGGCTGCTGACTTCCGCCGTGTAATCGATATCGACCTCAATGCTCCGTTCATCGTATCAAAGGCTGTTCTGCCTGCCATGATGAAGAAGGGCCACGGTAAAATCATCAACATATGCTCCATGATGTCCGAACTGGGCCGTGAGACTGTGTCGGCCTATGCTGCTGCCAAGGGTGGTTTGAAGATGCTGACCCGTAACATCTGCTCTGAATATGGTGAATACAACATCCAGTGTAATGGCATCGGCCCGGGTTACATCGCTACTCCGCAGACTGCTCCTCTTCGTGAGCCACAGGCAGACGGAAGCCGTCACCCGTTCGACTCGTTCATTTGCGCCAAGACTCCGGCAGGCCGCTGGTTAGACCCGGAAGAACTTACCGGTCCGGCAGTGTTCCTAGCATCCGAAGCCTCTAATGCAGTCAACGGTCATGTACTCTATGTAGACGGAGGTATTCTGGCTTACATCGGAAAGCAACCGAAATAAATTTGAAGGATAGTTGAGAAGGTGATAAAGTGGCGGGATAATGTCACTTGTCACCTTTTTCTTTTAGGTGCGGATTACGCGGAAAAGATAAGTAAAATCCGTATGATCAGCGAAATCTGTGCCTGAAGGAAAGTTATATAACTGATTAGGAAAAAGCAATGATTATATGAAAAACTTTCTTTTATTATGTATGGCGGCCTTGTCCTGCCTTGCTTGCAACGACAGCAAGACAGTGACCGTTACGGTAACCAATCCGCTGTCGATGGATCGTTCCGATGAGATGGTAGAGGTGTCCATGGCCGAGATTTCGAGCCGTCTGAATCTGGCAGACACCGCACAGATTGTGGTTCTGAATGTCGAGGGGGAACAAGTTCCCTACCAAGTGACCTATGATGACAAGCTAATCTTCCCCGCCACGGTAGCCGCCAATGCATCGGCTGCATATACCATTCAGGCCGGTACTCCCGTCGATGTGGAGGTAAGGGCTTGCGGGCGTCAGTTTCCCGAACGTCTGGACGACATGGCCTGGGAGAACGACTTGGTGGGTTTCCGTGCCTACGGTCCTGCATTGCAGGCAAGGGGTGAACGCGGTTTCGGCTACGACTTGTTCACGAAGCGAGGCACTGCTGCACCGGTATTGGAAGACATGTATGCCAAGGAACTGGATGCAGACTCCTGGAAGCAGGTTAATGAATTGCGCAAGACAGACCCGAAGGCAGCCGATGAGCTGGTACGCACATTCTCCTATCATATAGACCACGGTTATGGCATGGACTGCTATGCAGTAGGCCCAACATTGGGAGCTGGAGTGTCTGCATTGATGGTGAATGATACCATTATCTATCCGTGGTGCTACAAGACGCAGGAGGTGCTGGACAACGGTCCGTTGCGCTTCACGGTGAAGCTGGAGTTCAATCCGTTGGCTGTGAAAGGGGATACTGCGGTGGTGGAAACGCGTCTGATTACGCTGGATGCCGGTTCTCATCTGAACCGTACTGCCGTTTCGTATAGCAATCTAAAGGAATCCTTGCCCATTGTTACCGGTATTGTGCTGCACGAACCGGACGGTGCTGTGGTGGCTGATGCTGCCGGTGGCTATATGACGTATGTAGATCCCACTACCGGACCGGATAATGGCAAGATATTTATGGGGGCCGCTTTCCCTGCCGTTGTGAAGGAAGCCAAAACCGTGCTTTTCCCCGTAGAGGAGAAGAAGATGCGTAACAATGCGGACGGTCATGTACTGGTTGTCAGCGACTATGAGCCGGGCGCTGACTACGTGTATTACTGGGGCTTTGCCTGGGACCGCGCGGACATCAAGACTGCTGAAGCCTGGAACCGATACATGGCTGATTTTGCACAGAAGGTGCGCAATCCGATGACGGTGAGTATCCGCTAAGTTGATTTTCTTCCTTTTCAGACGGAGAAGCTTGAGAAGCTGGAGGCTTGTAACTGTCCGGGCGAATGACAAGTGTTCTCAGAATAAGCTCTTCCCCTTGTAGACAAGTTCTGCAACGTTTTTGGCCTCCAGTTTTTCCATCAGGCGCTTCCGGTAAGTCTGTATTGTATTGATGCTGAGAAATAGTAATTGGGATATTTCAGAAGTGCTCAGTCCTTGCGAGAGATAGGCGAGCACTTCTTTTTCACGTCTCGACAATTCGGGAAGTGCATGTGGTAGGGTGTTTTGTTTTTCCTTGTCCAGTTCGCTGAAAACATTGCTGAAGTATCTGGTTCCGTTTTTCAGTGTACTGATGGCGTCTCTCAATTCGCTGGTGCTGGCATTTTTTGAAACAGCTCCGTTGATGTTTAGGGTGGATAATTTGGCTATGATCCAAGGTTCTTCATGCATGGTATAGATTAAAATGCCGCATTCGGGTATCTGGCTGTGAAGGTGGGATATGAGTTGGAATCCATTCATATCCGGTAGTTCAAGGTCAATGATGCAAAGGTCGAATCTCTCTTTGAGGGTCAGTTGTTCCACGTCTTTTGCACAAGTGGCTCCTTTGCACGTCACTCCTTCGAGTTGCGAGGCCAATGCGATGATGCCTTCAGCAACAATCGGGTGGTCATCTATTACCAGTATTCTGTATGTTTCTTTGTTTGGTTTCATTCGTTTATGTTAAGCAGTAGGGTGAAAACGTTGTTTTCTGTTGACGAGCATACATTGGCGGTAGCGTTGATGGCTCTGATACGGTCGTTTACGGTGCGCAATCCTATGCCGTCATTGTTGTTTGTTGCTGTTTGTTGCTTGTTTGCATTCTTACCGTTGTCTGTAATTTGCAGGGTATATTTATTTTCATTGTCGGCACGGAGACTGATGACTATATGACTGGCTGAGGCATGTTTCACGATGTTCATGGTGAGTTCTTGTACGATGCGGTACAGCTCATAAGCGGTTTCATTGGGAAGATGGCGTGATGCGTTGTTCTCCGTTGGATGATAGCTGACCTCTATGCCGGTGTTCTCGGTCAGTTTGGCAGCATAACGGTCGAGTATCTGGTCTAGACTGAGATGCTCGAATTCAGGAGGCATCAGTTCGTGTGAGATATTCCGCACGTTGTTTCTCAGTTTGCTGACGAGTGAGGCCAGTTCCTGCTCATTCCCTTTGCTGGCAGAAGTTTCTATCTTCATTTGCAGCCCCAGCAGGTCGTTGGCTATACCGTCATGCAGTTCCTTGGCAAAATATTTGCATTCCTCTTCCAACCCTTCAATGTAACGGCGTGCCGAGTTCAGTTCGTTTTCTTGCTTTAGCAGTTCAATCTTCTTTTCGGCTATTCGTTTCTTGTGGCGGAGCGTCAACAAAGTAATGAGAGCAAGGCCGGACAGAAGGGCTACAGCAATGGAGGCTTTTAGAAGGAAGGCTTGGTGTTCCAGTTGTTCTTGTTGCAGGTGGGCTATCTCCAATTCCTTTTCTTGTGTGTGATATTTCACGTTGAATTCTGCCATTTGTTGCGTCAGATTGTGCTGTGCCAGCGTATCAGTCCACATGCGGGCACTATCCATATAGGTATAGGCCAGTTTGGGGTTTCCCAAGGCATCGTAGCATCGTGCCATTTGTGTAAGTAGTGTTTTGGGCTCGGTACCGGTTTTCCGGTTACGCAGCCAGTGGAAGTCCTTCAAGGCGCGGGCATAGTTTTTGCGGTTTGTTTCGGTGGCTGCCCTCGATTGTATGAATCCTATGGCAGCGATGGAGTTGGATGGTACCCGTTGTAGTAGTTTGTTCCCCAATTTCAAGTAGTGGTCTATGGAATCGGGTTGTTCTTTTCGTTCAAAGAGTCTCAGCATGCCGGGCAGGCAGCGTATCTTCCATAGGTCTTCGTTTCCCTCTCCGTGGCAGGCAATGTTCCAGGCTTTGCGGTTGGATTTTTCAGCATCATCCAGCTTGTTTAGTTCAGCCTTTATGGTTGCTCTGATTTGCCAGGTGGTGAAAGCTACGAATGGGTCTTCGGTTCTGGCGGCATGTTCGGCGGCCATGTCGGTATACTTTTCGGCTTCGTCCAGCTGCCTGATATTGAAGTATAGGATGGACACATTGTTGCAGATGTGGGCTATCCAGCTTTCGTCCCCATATTGCAAGGCACTGTCCAGTGCTTTATTGTAATAGTAGAGTGTAGAGTCATTCATTTGGTGCTGACGGTAGAGGAGGCCCAAATCGTTGTATACGCTGATGTGCTTTTCCAAATCATTTATCTGCGGCAGGGAGGGGAGCACATTTTTTTTCATGGCAAAGGCTTCTTCTGTCTTTCCCACATAGATCAGTAGTGTGGCTTGTTCGTTCAGCAAGATGGGATACATGAAGGAGTGCTTTACGTTCCGGGTGGCAAAGGCGCTGTCGAAGCTACGTTGCGCTTCATCGTAGTGTCCTTCTTCCATGAGATTGGCTGCCCGGTTGTAGAAGTGTGCCAACAGAGTGTCTGTTGGTATTTCTCCGGCGTGAAGCAGGATAGTGGTTAAAGAAAAGAGGAGTGATAATAGCTTAGTATGGCGTACCCTCATATCGGTATATTTTAGTGGAATTCAATCTGTGCTTAGTTGTTGCAAATATACGTCTTATTCATTTTGCTTTTTATTGGAGATGCTGAATTTTTTCTGTATGTGGCTGAAAAATCACCTTTTTCAGTGACAAGGAGTGAAAGGAAAAGTTTATTACTTTGCAAAAAAATATCAAGCTTTGTCTGGGAATGATAAATGGCCAAAAGTATCTGTCCGGGTTTGAATGGCAGAGTCTTGTTGTCGTGAGATACGGACGGCATTCCTTATACTTTTGTTATTATGGATTTTCCTTAGAGGGATGGGGGATAAAACAAGATTTGTAACTTATGAAAATGTTTAAAATGATGGCTGCCTCCATGTTGGGTGTGGCGTTGTGCTTGGGATTCACTGCTTGCAGTGACGATGACGAAAATGAGAATGGTGAGGGTGGCGAAAACACCGCCACTGTGGTCAATCCTTCGCAAGTGTTTACGGGAGGGCTTCCGAAGTCGGTTTCGGGCATGGCGATTTCTCACAATGAAGAAGGGCTGGTGACGAACATTACAACTGAGGATGGGGATAAAGCCGTCTTTGAGTACTTTCTCGCTACTACAAAGGCAGATGTTGCAAAGGACCGAGCAAGAATCACCGTGACGGATGAAGAGGGCGATGTTACAGAACTGAACTTGCAGCTCAACAGCGATGGTTATGTGGAATTTTGCAACTCAATAGACCACGCTGGTACTCCCGATGCCGATGAGTTTACTTGGGAGATGGAATACGACACTGAAGGCCATCTGGTTGTAATGAAACGCTCTGAAAGCGATGGTGAAATAACGAACATCACCTATAAGGATGGAGATGTGGTGAAGACTTCCACACGTTATGTAGCTAGTGGGGATCTCAATGGTGACGGAATTATCGACAGCAATGACGAGTGGGAGTATAGTGCTGCCATAGACTATACGACGGATAATATAACAGCTCCTATCGAGAATAAGGGCTGCCTGATGTTGTTTGATGAAATACTGGATGTGGATATGGACGAGATGATATATGCCTATTATGGAGGCATGCTTGGTAAGGCTACGAAACATCTGCCGCTTGTAGGGCATTATACATACAATGGCGAGGACTCTGTGTCCGATATGTATTTTACATGGACATTGAATTCCGACAGTTATCCTACGGAACTGGTTGTAAAAGACCAGTGGGATGAATACAGATGTACATTTACTTGGTAATTATAAAACATCTGTTTATTCTTGTGGAACAGGACATGAGCCTATAAAATGTAAGGGGTTGCCTTTTGCCGAGACAACCCCTTCTTATTTTATGTGGAATTTATTGTGACAGCAGATGTTGGTAACTTTCTGCTGTTTCAAGTTTATAATACTTTGAATTCATATCCCTCTTCCTTCAGGAAGTCAATGGCGCGCGGCAATGCGTACTGCAGGTTTCCGTTGCACCAGGATTTCAAGGAATCGTGGAAGGTGATGATGGAGCCGTTGCGGGCGTAGCGCATCACGTTGGCTAGCACTTGCGGACCGCGCAGCTTCTTGCTGTAGTCGCGGGTCACGAGGTCCCACATCACAATCTTGTAGGTTCGTTTCAGCGTGAGATACTGGTTGGCGAACATATGGCCGTGGGGAGGGCGGAACAAGAGAGGGTAGAGAACCTTCTCCACATTGCAATTGATGTCCCCACCCATTTCCATGAAAATCTTCGCCTGTTCGGTATTTCCCAGATAATTCTTGGCCGTGTATTCAAATCCACGGATATGGTTGAAGGTGTGGTTACCGATGCGGTGCCCACGCTCAACGACCATCCGGAATTCGTCCGGATGCTTCCGTATGTTGTCACCTACCATGAAGAAGGTGGCTTTGATGTTGTGCTTATCCAGCAGGTCGAGCACCCAGGGAGTTACTTCGGGGATAGGGCCATCGTCGAAAGTCAGATAAACGGCTTTTTCATTGGGGTCCATCCTCCAGACTGCACCGGGATATAGTTTGCGAAAAAACTCAGGAGGTTGTTCTATAAACACGTGATTAAGGATTAAGGGATTAGGGATTTTAAGGATTAGGGGTTAATGATTAAGGATTAGGGGTTAAGGATTAGTTATTAATGATTAGTGATGAACTGCACAGGCTAATCCCTAATCCTTTAATCCTTAATCCCTAATCCTTTTATACAGTTCTTCCACCTTCGGCTCGTAGATTTCGGCGAGCTTGGAGTTGTACTTCTTCATGGCCTTCACCTCGGCATCGAGTACAGCCCAGTGGTATTCAAACTCACGGGTAGAAATCATGAAGCGGTTGTCGTCCAGGCTCAGATACCAGGTCAGGTACTCTACAGCCTTGTCAGCAAGGGCTTTCATTATCTCGTCCGCCTTGGCGGTTTCGCCCAGTTGGTAGTAGGCTTCTGCCATCTGTACGGCACCGTTCTGCCAGTCGTAAGGCACGTTGTAGGCGGGAATCATCTTTTCGGCATAGTCCAGGGCGGCTTTTGCCTTGTCTTTCTTGCCCTCACGCATCAGCTGCTGCACGAGTTGGGAGAAGATGCGACGGTGAGAGTGACACATGCGCATGGCGTTCTCGTCGATATAGATGCCCGGCTTGTCGATGCCACCGAACTTGAACTTGTTCATCAGGTTGTCGTACATCTTTTCGGAGTCTATTGTCACGCCCGTCTTACTGGTGTCGAACGGAGTGAAACGATAGGCAAGACCTTCCTGAACGAAGTGGTTCTCCATGTTCAACTGGTTCTCCCTGCCTACGCTGACAGCGATATAGATGGGGCGTTCCCAGTTGGCCTCGCTCAGCATCTCGAGCATCATCAACTCGCTCTTGTAGAGGGCGCGTTTGCCTTTCAGCGAAATGTGCATGTAGTCGGGGATTGAGTCGCCCGGTATCATCATGCCGCTGCGGCGCACGGCTTCCTTGTCTACCTTGATGACGATGCTATCGGTAGGAATCACCTTCAAGTCCTGATTCTTGTTGCGCACCCAGTTCTTGAGGATATTCTTTAGCTCATACGGGTTGTCACCGAATTCTTTCTTTACATTGACCAGTGCTTCGGGATTACCGTCCAGTGCCTGCTTCTCGGCTTCGGCATAGAGCTGGTCGATGCTTTTCTTGTACTCAGGCTGGATGGGGACGTATTCGTTGGTGCCTTCTACGTACTCCATTCGGTCCCACGTGATGGGGAGAGAAGGACTGTCGTAGGCGGGGCGCTTCATCTGGTCGATGTACCAATCGGTCTGCAGGTACGAGAGGTTGCAGGTACGGGCGTCGGTACGGAAACCTTCGGTCTCCTGGTTGTACCAGAGGGGGAAGGTATCGTTGTCACCGTTGGTATAGATAATCGGGTTGCCGCTTTCTTGCAGGGACATCAGGTAGTTCTGGCCGAAGTCGCGTGCCATGTAGCGGTCGCTGCGGTCGTGGTCGTCCCAAGTCTGGCTTGCCATCTGCACGGGGACAAAGAGGCAGGCTACGGAAACGATGGCGGCAGCAGGCAGTTCCTTCATCTTGGCGTAGTCTTGAAGCAGACGGACGAGTCCTGCCACACCCATACCAATCCAGATGGCGAAGGCGTAGAACGAACCGGCGTAGGCATAGTCACGTTCGCGCGGTTGGCTCGGAGTCTGGTTCAGGTAGAGCACGATGGCAATACCGGTCATGAAGAAGAGGAAGAAGACCACCCAGAATTGCTGGATGCCTTTCTGTCCACGGTAGGCTTGCCATAGCAGGCCGATGATACCTAGCAGCAGGGGCAGGCAGTAGAATACGTTGTGTCCCTTGTTGTCTTTCAGTTCCTGAGGCAAGAGGCTCTGGTCGCCCACCAGCCAGTTGTCAATGAACGGGATACCGGTAATCCAGTTGCCGTGTTCAATTTCTCCGCTGCCTTGTATGTCGTTCTGGCGTCCGGCGAAGTTCCACATGAAGTAGCGCCAGTACATCCAGTTGAGCTGGTAGGAGAAGAAGAACTTGATGTTTTCCCACTGTGTGGGCATGTTTACCATAATCATGTTACCGCATTTGTCATAGGGCACATCGTAACCCTTGATGTCCTGCCAGGCATGGTATTGTTGTGTATGGGCACTGCTGTACATACGCGGGAACAGCATGTTCTGGGCATATTCGTACTCAATGCGTCCGGGGATTTCGATGTACGAATCCTTTTCATCGGGTGTAGCTTTCTCCTTGCGGATGAACTTCGTGCCGTTGTACTTGATGCGCGGTTCGCAGTAACCGTCTTTCACGTCCAGCGCCACTTGCGAGGAGAAGGCAGGGCCATAGAACAGCGGGCGTGTGCCATACTGCTCGCGTCCCAGGTATTCGCCCAGTGTGAAGATGTCTTCCGGAGAGTTCTGGTCCATCGGCGTGTTGGCGGTGGAGCGGATGACGATAAGTGCATACGAGGAATATCCGATGACAATCATCATGGTGCAGAGCAGCGAGGTGTTCAGCGTGCGTGCCGATACGCGGAATTTCTCTTTGACGGCTGCCTGCGTCTTCGGACGGAGGTAGAGCCACAATGCGGCAATGACAATGACACCGATAACTACCGAGCTGGTACCGTGTCCGTAGAACGGGATACCCAGCATGGCGATGGTGAGTATGAACGAGAGTGCCATACGTGCCTTGTTGCGTTCGGTATAGCTTTTGTAGATACCCCAGATGAGGCAGGCTGCCAACAGGATGATATATACGATGACACCCGTGTTGAAGGACATGCCCAGCGTGTTGACGAAGAGCAGTTCGAACCAGCCGCCCACTTTCACGATACCCGGCACGATGCCGTAGAGTACGGCTGCTACCAGTATGCCCGAAGCGAGCAATGCCAGCAGGGAGCCTCGGGCATTGGCGTTGGGTACTTTCTTGTAGTAGTATACCAGTACGATGGCGGGCAGGCAGAGCAGGTTCAGCAAGTGCACGCCGATGGAAAGTCCCGTCAGGTAGGCGATAAGAATCAGCCAGCGGTCACTGTGAGGCTCGTTGGCAACGTCCTCCCATTTCAGTATGAGCCAGAATACGACGGCAGTGAACAGTGAGGAGAAGGCATACACCTCGCCTTCCACAGCGCTGAACCAAAAGGTATCGCTGAACGTGTAGGCAAGTGCGCCCACCAGACCGCTACCCATGATGGTGACCATCTGTCCGCGTGTGATATTGTTTTCGTCTGTCACCACAAGTTTGCGTACCAGGTGCGTGATGCTCCAGAAAAGGAACAGGATACATGCGCCGCTCATCAGCGCGCTCATGTAGTTCACCATCTTGGCAACGGTGGAGGCATCGGAAGCAAATTGTGAGAATAGGTTGGCTACCAGCATGAAGAACGGTGCGCCGGGCGGGTGTCCTACTTCCAGCTTATAGCCGGTGGTGATGAACTCCGGGCAGTCCCAAAAGCTTGCAGTAGGTTCGATGGTCATGCAGTAGACCGTCGCTGCAATGAGGAAGGTAATCCAGCCTACAAGGTTGTTTACGGTTTTGTACTGTTTCATTCAGATGAAATTCGTTATTATTCAGTTTTGTTTTTTACAAGCTGTTTTGCCATCGCTTAGTCAACGTATTGGCATATATGGGCGCAAATATAATGATTTCGCTTCTAAATAGGTGACAATAAGCAGCATTATTAGGATAGGTTAAGGGATTTGCTGCATCTATAGATGCAGCACGGTGGAAGTATAGATGCAGCGCGGTGGAAGTATAGATGCAACAATGATGATTCTATAGAGGGAATATCCGGCCGATAAAGGGGGATGCGGAAAGGAAGTATCCTCCTTGCTTGTCTAAATGAATCTTTCGTTTATAACCGAAAATCTTGCCTTTTTCACAAACTTTTTAGGTTATGGACGAAAGAATTGATGGAAATGTCCGTTTATAACCGAAAATTATTATCTTTGCTACTAAAGTTTAGGTTATGGACGAAAGAATGGATATACTTAGGAAGTACAATCTCTGGACAGAAGGAGATTTTGACTTCGGTTTCATGCGGGTAGCTTATACCGGCAGAATCATGGACTACGTAGGTAATCGTCTTGTAAAGGTGCTTATCGGTCAGCGGCGTACCGGAAAAAGTTATGTGTTGAGACAGATAGCAAGGGAACTGATAAGAAACGGTGTCCCTCCGCAGAACACCTTGTTCATCAACCGGGAACTGAGCGACTTTGCTTTCTTGAAGACTCACAAGGATTTGGAAGAGTTGGTGGCGCTTTATAAAAGCGAACTGCACCCTCAGGGAAGGATATATATTTTCATCGACGAAGTGCAGCTCATCGAAGAATGGGAAAAGTCGGTCAATTCTTATTCGCAGGACTATACCGAGGAGTACGAGCTCTTTATCAGTGGCTCCAACTCACGGATGCTGTCCGGTGAGCTTGCCACGCTGCTTTCCGGGCGATACGTCCAATTTCCGATATATCCCTTCAGCTATCAGGAGTATACAGAGATAAGGCATCTGGAACAGAACCGTGAGAGCTATATGGGCTATATGAATACGGGCGGAATCCCGGAACTTTTTGTCTTGCCCGAAAAGCAGGAGGTGCAGCGCAATTACTTGTCTGCCTTGAAGGACACCATCTTGCTGAAGGACATCATCCAACGCTACAGCATACGTGACCCCCGACTGCTTGAGGACCTTTTTGCGTTTCTTGTAGGCAATGCCTCTAATTTAGTGTCCATCGGCAACATCGTGAACTATTTCAAGAGCCAGGGCCGGAAGACGAGCTATGATGCCGTGGCTGCCTACATAGGCTATATCGAAGACTCGTTCTTGGCGTATCGTTGTGAACGCTTTGACTTGCGCGGAAAGGAAATACTGTCCGGTACGGCGAAATATTACATCAACGACCTTGCCTTTAAGAATTTCCTCTATCCCGGAACAGCCTATGGTGTGGGTTATAAACTGGAGAATCTTGTCTATCTGGAGTTACTCAGGGCAGGCTATGATGTCTATACCGGATGTGCCAAAGAGAAGGAAGTGGATTTCGTGGCACGGAAAGGCGACCGCACGGTTTATCTGCAATCCACTTATATGTTGGTTGACGAGCAGACGATGCGTCGTGAGTATGCTTCGTTGGAGTCGATACAAGATAATTATGAGAAACTGGTTGTTTCGCTTGATGATTTCTGTCTGCCATCCAATGAAGGAATACGGCATGTGCGGGCGTGGGAACTGCATGGGTTGTTGTAAAAGGTGCTGAAAGGCAGTAATATCCTTATATTTTTGACAAAAAGTAATGTTTCTGTAGATTTCTCTGCCGCACATGGTTGGGCAGAAGGACGAATTTAGGATATATTGTGGATATTGGGGTCATAAAGATGCGTTCTTCTTGCATATTCTTCCGCTTTTGTAGGGCTTTTATGCAGAAATTGGCTACACCTTTAAGCTAAAAGGGTGATTGCTTTTTACTAAAAGGGGTATTGCGTTTTAGTAAAACGGTTACTCTGTTTTAGTAAAACGTTCTTTTGCTTCTGCCTTTTCGGTGTATCCGGGCTTTCGGAGAGGTGATTCCGATTTATTGGAAGGATGTTTGTTTTGGTATAATGCTTATAACCTGATACTTACAGATTTTTGCTCTCATATTTACTGCTGCGTGGATAATAGACCGGAAATACGGGATTCTCGTGCGATAGAAAATACAAAGTGTCAGAATGACAAAATCATATTTATCTTCTGTAGGCATCAGCCTTAAAAATACTTTCCAATCTTTTTCTTGTTTTCATTCTTTATCGTTAAATTTGCCATCGAAGCAAGGAAGTGTCCTTAGCTTCAATGTTTTGTGAAATGATATTGTAAGAAGCGTTGTGCTTCATTCTTGTCTTTGAGAACCTGAGAAATTCATCAATGATACACAAGAATGGCATGGACTGCTCCTGCGCTGGTTTCGGCGTGGGTCTGCTGTCTGTTCATTGGTGTATCGGGTTTTCTCAGGACCTTCAAAGACGATGAATAGCACGCAGTTCCACGCTGTCTTTTTTTATATTCTCGGAGGAACGCGAGGACTAATATTATCTGGTTATGATTCTATTTAAAGTGAATTCTAAAAGTTCCATCTATGTGCGTTTGTTGTACTCAATGGCAGTCTTGTGCCTGTTGACCGCTTTGAGTAGTTGTTCGGATGATGATGCTCCGGCAGAGATTATCCCTAACCCTGATAGTGAGATTTACTTTACCAAAAGCTTGGATTTCACTTCGGATAGTGGCGAAGCGATTCTTTCTTTTACAACCAATAAAGATTGGTCGATAAATGTTTCACAGTCAGGCGGTGATGTCAGCTGGTGTACGGTGTTCCCCAATAAGGGAAAAGCCGGAGAAAACCAAGTCTTAGTTAAAGTAATAAGAAATGAAGGAGTCGATGACCGTAACGTGGTATTGAACTTGGCAGCCGGTGATTTGACTAAGAGTATCGTAGTAACGCAGAAACAGAAAGATGCCATCACTCTGACTACTGCAAAGTTTGAAGTAGATAAGAACGGAGGAGAAATCCAGGTGGAGGTAAAGGCAAATGTTACTTATGAAGTTGTTATTCCAGAGCAATATCAAAGCTGGATACGTGAAGGTTCTGGCTCCGGGCAAATAATTATGGGCGACAAAGGACATAATCAAATGCACGAATCTGCTACAAGAACTGACATGGATAGAACTATGCGGAAGTTTTACATCAGCAAGAGCGAGGAATATGACAAGCGCGAAGGAGAAATCATCTTCCGAAGCGGTGAATTGGAGGAAGTCTTGAAGGTGTATCAGACAGGAGGAGGCATTTTATTGTTGACTAAGAATGAATATACCGTTTCTGATAAAGGAGAACAAATTACCGTAGAACTGAACAGCAATTTTGACTTTGATGTGAAAATGCCGCAGGTAGATTGGATTACCACAACCGTAACGAGAAGTGTTTCCAGCCATACGCTTTATTATACTGTTACTCCTAATGAAACTTATGACAAGAGGGAAGCTGAAATCATCTATTATGATAGGAATGATAAATCTGTGGCAGATACGTTGAAGATTGTCCAGGTGCAGAAAGATGCGATATTGTTGTCGCAAAAGGAATACGATATTACAGCAAAAGGAGAGACTATAGAAATATCAGTAGAAACTAATGTCAATTATAATCTACATATTGATGAAGAAAACTCTCAATGGATAAAGTTAGTGCAAAATGTAGTAACTAAAAGTTTTAAACAAGATAGGCTCTTTTTTCATATTGAAGAAAATTCAGAAGTAAAATCTAGAGTTGGAAACATTGTTTTTACTTCTATAGAGAGTACTTTAGCTGATACTATTCGGATTATTCAAGAAGCAAAACAAATAGAAGAAAAACATGTTAAGGTGTATGTTGAAAAAGCAGGTACACTAAAGAAATTATTAAATGTGGAGGCGAACTTAATAACTCATCTGGAGATAAGTGGTTTTATAAATGGTACTGATTTGCGTCTTATTCGCGAGATGGCTGGAATAGATTATTACGGAAATCCAACATTAGGGCAATTAAGAGAATTGGATATTGCTCAAGCTACTATCTGTTCGGGTGGAACAAATTATTCTCAATATGGTAGTAGTGTAAATATAGATAATATAATTCCTGGAGGTTGTTTTTCTCACACTAATCTCATTTCTATATATTTACCTTTTAATACAAAGAAAATAGAAGCTCAAGCATTTTTCTTTTCAGAAAAATTAGAAAATATTTCCATTCCAGATGACTGTAGAAGTATTGGTTGGGAATCTTTTAGCGCATGCAGTTTGATTTCTGTAAATATACCTAGGAACGTTTCTTTTATTGATAAATTGGCATTCAATCGCTGTTATAAATTGGTTTCAATCAATGTTGATTCAGAGAATCGTTGGTATGCTTCGATAGATGGTATGCTGTGTGATAAAAAGCAGGAAACCTTAATCTATTATCCTGCCGCAGGAAAGAAAATTATTAATATACCTAATACAGTAAAAGAAATAAATGAATATGCTTTTTATGATTGTATTTATCAAGAGAAATTAAATATTCCATCAGAAACAGTCACTATACCGTATGGGATATTTAAATTTCTATCTGGATTATCATTTATTGATGTAGATGTAAATAGTGCTTGTTTTACGTCAATAGATGGTGTGCTATATGATAAAAGTGTGTCTGAATTAATAGCATGTCCAAGATTAAAAGATGAAATAACTATACTTGATGGTATTCAGACTATAAGTCCATTTGCTTTTTATTCTTGTCAAAATTTGAGGGTTATTAATATGCCGAATTCCATTACAATGTTAGGAGAGGCAGGATTTTGGGGATGTAATAGTTTGACTGATATTAATTTTTCAGATAATATTACTTTTATAGATGATAATGCATTTTGGGAATGTACTAGTTTGACTTCTATGCTTTTGCCCAAAAGTATTGCTGGTATTGGCGACAATGCTTTTACCGGTTGTACAAATCTTACGAAAATATATATAAATAGAGAGGAGCCTCCTTTTATTGAAAAGAGAACTTTTTATAGGACAAATGGTGAACTTGTTATATATGTACCTAAAGGATGTAAAGAACGTTATAAGAATAGTGAAACATGGAGAACTTTAAATATTATAGAAATGGAATGAAGAATTAGAAAAAGAATTTGTATGGAAATAGCATCTTTAGTAATTTCTATTTTGTCTATAGTCATATCAGCAATTGTTGCTGGAATCCCATTTTATCGTAAATATATAGAAAAGAAAACAAAAATAGCATTGATTGCTTGTGATGGAATAATCAGGGATGATATGATACGTATTGTGGTTACCTATGTAAATAAGAACTGGCAAAATGCAGTAATAATCAATAGCCATATTAATCTTTACCATCCTAAGTTACTAAATGAGTTTACGAAAGTGAATCATGCATATAGTTGTAAGTCATTTAATCCGGTTGTGATAACGGAGAAAATGCATGCCTCTATTGAACTTGAATATTCTTTATCAGAGTTGAAAGAAGTGGATTTGGAGAATGCAGATGTATATGTACATACTGAATATATAGATTCTCAAGGCCAGAGGCTGTTTGATAATCATAGGATAGGAAACCTGTGCATGAGTGGAATAAGTACTAAGATGGTCTTAATAGAGTCTACTATGTATGAGTTACAAGGAAGAAGCATTTTAATGTCTATGAAACTTTAGTTGTTGGCGTGAGCAGAAAGCATCACTTCCTGCTCACGCCCTTTCTCACATTTAGCAATACTCCCTTCTGAACCAAAGCTCGAATATAGGGTCGGAGAAAGCATACTTGTTTCCTTCTTTCTCAATGAAATCACGTTCTGTCAGCATACGCTTGTTGCGTGTGATGGTTTGGGCGCTTCCCAGTTCATACTTGCGTACCACGGTGGCAGAGTTGAGGCGGTACTCACCGTCGGCAACAGCACGTAGCATGGCTGTTTGGGCAGCAGTCAGGTTTTCGGTATCGTTCATGAACATAGGCATGTTGGTGTCTATCAGTTGGCGGGTACGGACTTCGATGGTTTCGTCCGTCACTTGTCCGGAAGTGCCGCTCCAGATGAAATAGCATAGCTGTTGCAGATACCACGAATGGCACTTCACGATGTCGCACAAACGTCCGGCTTGTTCTTCGCTGATTTCTTTCTCCGTCCGGTGGAAGGCATTAACGATGAAAGGTACCCATTCCTCTTTCTTGATCTTTTGCAGGAACAGCACTTGGCCGAAACGATAAAAGGGGTTGGACGAATTGTTGAAAATGTCCATCATCATGTGCCGCTTGCTTCCATAGAAGCAATAGGCTACCCGTTGCTGCTGTTGCCAGACAGAGCGCATCTTGCCTTCCATGCTCTTATAACCGGGTAATAATGCCAATTGTTGGAATTCGTCAATACAAACAATGAGCTGTATGCCTTTGGCGGAAGCTATCTTCTCGGGTAGTTCCAGTATCTCCATGACATCCTTTTCTTCTAATTCGAACTTCAGGTCGAAAGACATAGTGTCGGAGGTATCACTTTTCAGGGTAATGCTGGGAGAGATGGTTTTTAGGAAGTGCTTTATATCTTCCAGCCGCCTCTCGAGTGTAGAGGCTGCACATGTGATGACTTCTCGGGCAAATACGCGATAGAATTCGGCTTCGGTCTTGATGCTGAATGCATCGATAAAGCATACACGGATGTGTTTGTCTTCGTGCATCAGTTCGTCCATTGCCACTTTTACAAGTGAAGACTTACCCCAACGGCGCGGTGAAATAAGCATTACGTTGATACCCGATCCAAGCAATTCTTTTAGTTGCTTTCGTTCTTCTACCCGATTGACGAAACTCTCTTTATCAACCAGTGTGCCGTATTGAAAAGGTGATTTCATAAGCTTTCTGTTCTTGATTTAATGACAAATATACAAATTATACATCAATGTATAATACATCTATGTATAATTTTGTTTGAGTACATGTGCAAAAACACCCACTTTTTGCACATGAAACGGAGAACGTGAGCAAAAAAGCCCTATTTTTGCTCACGTTATTGGTTTTGAATATGAGATTAAACACAAATATACTATGAAAAGTAAGACTCTTGCATTGATTCTATTATGCTGCGCCGCCTCGCTGGGCGCCAAAGTAAAGCTGCCTGCACTGGTAGGCGACAACATGATACTCCAGCAGCAGACTGAAGTGAAACTGTGGGGAACGGCTGCACCGAAAGCCGAAGTACGCGTCACGCCTTCGTGGAATGGACAGACAACGACTTGCCGTGCCGATAAGGATGGCCGTTGGTTGCTTGCAGTGAAAACTCCGGCAGCAGGATACACGCCTTATGAGATAACTTTTGATGACGGAGAAAAAACTACGTTGAAGAATATCCTAATCGGTGAAGTATGGCTTGCTTCCGGCCAGAGCAATATGGAAATGCCCCTGAAAGGCTTTGCCGGCTGTTGCATCATGAACGGAGCGGATGACATCATAGCTTCTGCCGAAAACAGAGGCGTGCGTATGTTCACCGTTCCCAAGCACCAGACTTATGAACCACAAACCGACTGCAAAGGTAGCTGGAACATATCTTCCATAGAAACCGCACCCGATTTCAGTGCGACGGCCTACTATTTTGCCACTTCGTTGAGCCGTGCCCTCCGGATTCCGGTCGGCATCATCTGTAGCGCTTACGGTGGAGCCACTGTAGAAGGTTGGATAAGCCGTGAACTGCTGGAAAACTATCCAGACATATCTCTCAACCCCGATTCCATCGAACGCCTGCACCCCATGCACCGCCCCATGCTGATGTACAATGCCATGCTGAAGCCGCTTCAGAACTATACCATAAAGGGATTCATCTGGTATCAGGGCGAGTCTAACGTAGGCCGTCATGAAACATACGCCGAGCGTCTGGCCGATATGGTGCAGCTGTGGCGCAAAGAATGGGGACTGGGCGAATTGCCTTTCTACTTTGCCGAAATAGCGCCGTACGCCTATGGAGGTACCCAGCAAGAGAAAGCTGCTTACCTACGTGAAGCGCAATTCCGTGCCCAAAGCCTGATTCCGAACAGTGCCATGATTTCTACAAACGACCTTGTAGAGCCTTATGAGATATACAATATCCATCCCCGCAACAAGACAAAGGTAGGTCAACGCTTGAGCTATCTGGCATTGAACCTTACCTATGGATTGAAGCAGATACACTGTTTCGGCCCACAATATAAGTCATGGACTGCTAAAGGCAGTGAAGCATGGGTTTCCTTCGACCATTTGGAAATGGGTATCTGTCGCAACTATGACCTTCGCGGTTTCGAAGTGGCGGGTGAGGACCGTGTGTTCCATCCTGCCGATAAAGTATGGCTGCACTGGCAGACGAATGAGGTCGTGATTTCTTCGGAAAAGGTGCCCAATCCCGTTGCCGTGCGCTATTGTTTCCGTGATTTCCAGGTCGGTACAATGATTGGCGGGAATGAACTGCCTACCATTCCGTTCCGTACGGATAATTGGTGAAAGAGTGAAAAGTATATAAACACTTTCATTATACTATAATATTGGGCGCGGGTTACGCGGAATCCACGGATGCAGTAAACTAAATCCGTGTAATCCGCGCCTAAAAGAAAATATCCAGAGGGTTTTGTTCCCCCTCTGTCTTTTATTGTTTCAGCAACTGTTCTGCTGCAAGTACCAGGAACATATAGTGGGACGAACCTCCTCCCAACACATACTCAGTCTGTTGCCAGAGGAACGGGAACGTCAGGAGTTCCGGGAAGTCGGGACGGATAAGAGCTGTACCGGAAATGACTCCACCGGGAATGTACGACCAGTCTGCGCGATTCAGTCCGTAGCCCACAGTGGCTGATTGTGCGCCGACACCCGAGGCGAAGGAAGCTTGGTTGGAGCCCGGGTGGCATCCGAGAATGAAGTTGAGGGCATTGAATACCGGTGCTTTCGGGAATATTTCCGGATAGGCGGTTGTCAGGAAGTAGTGCTGGAAGCCGAAACGCTGTATATCCCAGCCTGCACCCCAGATGTTCGGACGGTAGGGAACGCCATAGGGAGTCTCCTGTACTTGTTTGTTCAGTTCTTGTTCATATCCGGTCAAAGCTTTGCGGAAAGCTGCTGAAAAGGCTTTGGCTTTCTTGTTCTTCATCTGTGCGAACAGTTTTTCCACACGTGCCGTGTACCAGCCGATGCGGCCTATCTGCTTGATGATGAGCTCCTGGTTGTCCAGAATGAAGTCCATATAGGGTTGTTCGCCGGTGGTGAGGTACAGCTCTACGGCTGCTTGCACTTTGGGGAACAAGGCTCTGTTGTTGCCGCTTCCGGTAGAAGCATATACTTTGCGAGCAATGTCGAGGCAATGCACACTCAATGTATCATTGAAACCTTTCAATACACGTGATACGGCAGCCAGCTGGGCAGCTGTCGACAGTTCCCGTCCGGGGTTATCCTCCGTAAATATCCAGCGGTCGTCTTCATTACCGATTTTCCCGTCGGTCATGGCGGCGGCATCACCCAGAAGTACGTACTGGCGCAGGTCGTTGCAGATGATTCCCCGGTAGAGACGTCCCAGTGCCAGGTAGCCGTTGACTACCGTAAGGGCGCCGTTCTCTACTTGTTGCAGCAAGTCATTCTTACCGTCGGGCTGGTGGATTTCCGTCACACGGTTTATCTGGTCGATGGAAGTCACGTCGAGATTCGGGTGGAAAGCTTCGTAGGCCAGTGCCAGGATATAGGATTCTCCGGCTTGGGATTCGATGCGGAGGTCAAAGTCTCCGGCATCGTGCCAGCCGCCTATGTTCACTCCGGGAACCACTTCACCCGGTTTGAACTTGGACAGGCCCTCTTTCTGGTCGTAGCCGTCGATATGATTGTGTGCCGGTGCCATCTGGGCATCGTCCATGTGGCAGCAGTCGTGCCATACGCGGTATTTTTCGTTGACGCGCATGTGGCACATCTGTACGGGAAGGAAGTATTCCAGTACGGGCTGCCATACGCCGCGGGCATATACGTCATTGTCGATGCGGAAGATAGGGGATACGGAGGTATCGTATTTAATCTTGTAGAGTCCCGCTTCCTTCACATCCGTGAAGTCCACCTTCAGATAGTTGTATCTCAGGAACTTGCCCCAATTGGCAGGAGTGACGTTCTTGACCACTTTCTCGCCGTCTGCGTCAATGCGGATGATTTGTGCCGTTTCCTTTCTATTGTCACGTATATCCATTTCGATGACGGCTTCCTTGTCCTGAGTGGGATGATAACCTATCTGTGAAGTCTGGATAACCGGCTGATACATCCAGTCGGCCACTACGTTCGGAGTGATAATCCATTTGACGGCACCTTTGGTGACACCCGGTTTTATGTTGCTGCGCAGTACGAACCAGCCGTTGTTGTGGTTCATACGCCCGTCAAACAGTTGCAGGTCACCGCTCAATGATTCGATGGTAACTTTGTTGTAAGGGTCATCGGGCCGGGAGGTGAACTTGGTTCCTTTGGCATAAGGTTCGCTGATGATGTCGTCTGCCACAATCGGGCTGTAACCTTTTCCTATCAGTTTGTCCATGTCTGCCAGCGATTTTTTGCCGTCATGGTAGTTTCCTGTATGCAGATAGTTGGGCTGGGTTGTCATCAGGGGGGAGTTGGGCTGTTGCGGGAAGATGCCGCTCTGACCGTCCATAATCCAGGGCTTGCCGAAGAGGGAACCCGGGAAGAATTCAAGGTTGAAGCCCACTTTTCCGATGAATTCCTGGGGAATGGGGCGGTCAAGGTCTACGGTCACCTCTATGTTTTTACCTTTGCTTTCCACGTTTACCGTATATATAAGGTGGAGGTCCGGGTAAATCATCGGGTTGAATCCGGTGAGATGGCGTGAGGAGTCGGGATAGCACAGCGTGGCGGTGATGCTGTTGTCACCGAGCTTCCGGTCGAGCTGTTTCGGTACGGGCTGCCATTGTCCGGGTGTGGCTTCCAGACGGATGTCTCCGTTTGTTGCCACACGGTGTCCGTTCATGATGATACATACCCCTCCCTGGTGTCCTTCGGGATAGATGTCATCAAAAGCCATGACGTCGACTCCCTGGTTCTTGAAATAACCGGAGGATGTCAGCTTGAAGTCTTGCGCATGCAGCGTACTGCTGCCGCAAAGCAGTGCCAAGACTGATGCAAATAGGAAATGTTTCTTTCTCATAGTATCTATTTTTGAGTTACGAAATTTTCTACTAATATACGGACTAAAAAGGAAACGGATGGCTTTTGTTTGTAGCCAATAACGTTATGAAATGTGTCTTTTTCCTCTATTTTTATGATATTCATTGTTATATTTGTCATACAATGGTGTTTGAACTGCCAGATACCAACGTTTGAGCTAATAAAAGCTGATGTCTGGTAAAACAAGGACTCAGTACCCAAAAACAGCCTTTATCGGAACCAATTGTATCCATTGAAAAAGGATGGTAGTGAGTAGTGGCAACTTGTTTTTTTGTACATTTGCAATGTAACTATGATTAATTCCTTAAATCGCTATATTATGAAACGTATGTTTTCCGTTTTTTTGCTGATTACAGTATGGTTGCTGGTTACACCTTTCCTGCAAGCACAGTCACGCGTAGACAAGGTTTTAAAAGATGAAATAACCTCGGACTTGAAAGAGAATATCCTCTCTTTTTGGGAAAGATACAGCGTAGATTCTTCCGGAGGCTTTTATGGTTCATTGGGACGTGACGGTGCCCCGATAGCGGATGCTCCCAAAGGTGGTGTACTGAATGCCCGCATCCTTTGGACTTTTTCAACCGCCTACCGGATGTATGGCGATACTGCCTACCGTAAATTGGCTGACAGGGCGCAACGGTATTTCATAGATCACTTCATTGATTCGCAGTATGGAGGCGTATATTGGCTGATAAAAGCGGACGGTACCCCATTGGATACGAACAAGCAGACTTACGGCTGCTCTTATGCTATCTATGGGTTGTCCGAACATTTCAGGGCAACGGGCAACAATGAAAGCCTGCAAAAAGCCATAGAGCTTTATCGGATAATGGAGAGCAAAGTCAAAGATCCCGTAAATGATGGCTATATAGAATCCTTTACCCGCGAATGGGGAACTCCCCAAAAGCTGGGGTATGATGGAGATGGCATTGCTGCCAAAACAATGAATACACATATCCATGTATTAGAGGCATACACGGCTTTATATAAAGTATGGAAGGATAACAGCCTTTGCAAGCGCCTTGCAAAAGTAATAGACTTAATAACAACCAGGCTGTACAACCCACAAACACATCACTTGATATCATACTGTGATTTAAATTGGAATAATCTGGATGACATCGACTCTTACGGGCATGATATCGAAACTTCTTGGCTGCTGACGGAAGCTGCAGAGGCTCTGGGTGACCCGGAGGTTATCGGGAGGTGCAGGAAGGTAGCATTGGAACTTGCAGATGCTTCCTTGAAGGAGGGCATCAACCCGATGGGAGCTATGATGTATGAACGACATAAGGACAAAATCAGGAAGGACGCTTCCTGGTGGTGCCAAGCGGAAACTGTGGTCGGCTGTATCAATGCCTGGCAACTGACTGGTGAACAATCTTATCTGGACAGTGCCGTCCGCACCTGGAACTTCATCAAATCACGGATGATAGACAAGGAGTATGGTGAATGGTTCAGAACGGTGCTGGAAGATGGAACTCCCCGCTACAAGGAGCCTAAAGCAAGTATGTGGAATTGTCCTTATCATAACAGCCGTATGGGGTTTGAGATTGATACCAGACTGAAATGACAACCTTTTATAGATTTGATATTATGAAGAATTTACGAATTTTCCAGTTTGGAATAGTTGTATTGCTGTGTGGTATATTATCTCTGCCGCTTTCTGCCCAGACGGAAGTGATGGCATGGAGCAATATCACGGGTGTCCGCGTAGACGGTGAATTGATAGACTTTGAGTCATCCCTGCGTGTCGGAACCTTGAAAGGAGATATGGAGATTACCGGAAAGGAGAAGCAGGTCCGTCCCGTTTTCCATCGTGAGGGGAATATGCAGGAAGTGACGGCTACTCTGCGAGGTGTAAAGTTCCATCAGAAAGTGACCGATAAGGGAAAAGGCTTGGTGGAGATTTCTATTGATGCGCTGTCGGACACTACTTTGAACCAGGCAGCCTATTACTGTATTGCTTTAAGTCCGGAAAACTACGTTGATGCCAAAGTAAGGACAAGTGGCAGGAAGCTGACCGTTACTTCGGCCAATAGGAAGTTGGAATTCAAGTTCAATAAGTCTATAAAGGTCACGGTTGAAAAAGAGTCTACCGGTACTGTTGTGTATATCTCGCTGATGCCGATTCTGAAAAAGGCTGAGAGAACTGCATTGTCCATGGAACTGCATGCTTCCGGAGTGATAGATTACAGTGACGCAGAAATTACATTGGATATGCAGAATCCGGGAAGTTTGTTTGCAGGCTTTGGAGGGAATTTCCGTCTACAGAATCCTGCTGTCGACCCTAAAGTGATAGATTACTGTCTGGAAAACTTGCGCGTAGCTTATGGCCGTGTGGAATTTCCGTGGAGATTGTGGCAACCCGAAGAAGAATCCGATCCTATTGCCGTGGCACAGAATGGGGGACTGAACAAGCGGGTGGAGGAAAGTCTCCTCATGGCAAAGCGCTTGAAGGCGATGGGAATGCCGGTAATACTAAGCTGTTGGTTTCCGCCTGCATGGGCCATTGACGGAGGTCCTGCAAGTTATGCCCGTCAAGGTGGTGTCATTGCTTATCGTCTGGATAACCGGAAAAAGGAGAAGATTTATAAATCCATGGCAGATTATCTGTTGTATGCCAAACGGTATTATGGTATTGAGTTCTCCATGTTCTCGTTCAATGAATCGGATTTGGGTATTGATGTCCTTCACACGCCGCAGGAGCATGCCGATTTCATTAAGGAGTTTGGAGCTTATCTGGCAGAGTTGAATCTTCCTACCCGTATGCTGCTTGGCGACAATTCGGATGCTACGACTTTTGATTTTATCCTTCCTGCTTTGAACAATTCTGAGACTCATAAGTATATTGGTGCAGTTTCTTTCCATTCATGGCGTGGTTGTGATGATGTTACGTTAAGGAAGTGGGCGGATGCTGCCAAAGAGATTAATGTACCACTCTTGGTTGGTGAGGGTAGTACGGATGCCGCTGCTCATGGTTATGCCGAGATATTCAATGAGTCGACGTTTGCACTTTATGAAATCAATCTGTATACACGTATTTGTACGATTTGCCAACCATTGTCCATCTTGCAGTGGCAGCTCACTTCAGACTATTCGTTGTTGTGGGGAGACGGCATTTATGGTTCCAAAGGTCCTTTGCGTCCTACGCAACGTTTCTGGAATATCAAGCAACTGGCCTCCACTCCGGCCGATGCTTTGGCCATTCCGGTCAGTAGCAGCAAGAAAAATGTAAACTGTGCGGCTTTCGGAAATATGGTGCGCGGAGAATATGCCGTCCATATGGTCAATAATGGGGCGGATTGCGAGGCTGTCATCTCCGGTATCCCTGCAGAAGTGAAGAAACTGAAAGTCTATGTGACCAATACAAAGGACTGCATGAAGGAAACTGCTGTGAAGGTAGAGAATGGACTGGTACGGGTACACTTGCCGGCTATCAGTTTCATTACTTTATTGTCAGGCGAATAACTCTAAAATTATATGTATCTTGCCCCGTCAGGGGAAAGTTGCCGTAATATAATGATGGCGAGGTACGTGAATTTACTGTTGTTGATACTGTTACGGGTGATTGTGTGTTTATAGGTAGCCGGAAGGAATGGAGGTATAAAATGTGTTCTGTAGGCTATATAAATGTGTTTGAACATTTATTCGGCAACAATTTTACCCTTTCAAAGAAATATTTGGGACACTGCAGAGAATTGTAAATCTCTATATTTGCATTAATTGGATTCTATTTATTTCATAGTATATCAAAATGAAAAAAGTTCTATTTGCATTATGTGCGATTTTATGGTCAACAGTAGTGCTTGCCCAAGTACAAGCAAGAAGTAATGGTTTTGTCGTGACAGTCAAAGGGGTGGTTGTTAAGGTGGAGTTTTATACTCCCAATATTGTTAGAGTTTCGAAGACACTGGAGTCGGGCAATGTCAATCTGAGGAAAAGTCTGGCTGTGGTGCTTGAACCTACTCAGGTTGAAGTCAATGTTTCTCGGCAAAACGATATGGTAAAAGCTTCTTCTTCATTGTTGGAAGTTATTCTAGATTTAAATACGGGACGTGTCCAGTTCAGTAATCTGGATGGGAGTAAACTCTTGACTGAAAAAGACTACGGTGTCCAGTTGATGCCGTTGCAATATGTTCAGAGAATAAGGGAAAAGAAGGTGGAATCTCATGTTACTGGTGAGGTTGTACCTACTCAAAGTGCTCCAGGACAAAATACTCCCGGTTTGGATAGAGGAAAGATGCGGACTATTGTTGAGAATACTTATGAAGTGTCGCAATCATTTATTTTGGACGAGGATGAGGTTATTTACGGACTGGGCCAACAGCAGACTGGCAAGATGAATCAGCGGAACCAGCGGTTGGTTCTTGAACAAAATAACATGCAGATTGCTGTACCTTATTTCGCGTCTGTCAAAGGTTATGGTCTTTATTGGGATAATTATTCGATTACGACATTTGATGATACGCCTATGGGGACATCATTTAGATCAGAAGCTGGTGAAGCGATAGACTATTATTTTCTTTATGGTGGAAATGGCGATGCTACTGTAGCACTTTTGCGACAGCTTTCGGGACAAGCTCCTATGGTACCTTTATGGACTTTGGGCTTTTGGCAGTGTAAGGAAAGATATAAGTCGCAAGATGAGGTGGTAGAGGTTGCTGAAAAATATCGTAAATTGGGCGTACCGCTTGATGGGATAATTCAGGATTGGCGTTATTGGGGAGAGGATAATTCTTCTTGGAATGCGATTCAGTTTCTTAATCCAAATTTTTCCAGACCTCAAGAGATGTTTTCCAGTTTAAGGAAGATGAATGTGAAAATGATGATTTCTGTATGGCCGAGTTTTGGAAATGGAACGGAAATTTTCAAGGAACTTGATAAAAAGGGTGCATTATATCCTATGGTTTCTTCGCCCCGTGAGGCAAAAGTCTATGACGCTTTTAATCCGGAAGCTCGTGGGATAGTATGGGATTATATGAACAGGTATATGTTCCAGCTTGGTATGTCGGCATGGTGGATGGATGCTACAGAACCGGAATTTTATGGTGCCAAACAGTCTGATTTCAATTTTCAGACGAAAGAAGGGACTTTAAGAAATGTCCGTAATATTTATCCTCTGTACACTAGTAAGGCTATTTGGGATAATCAGCGTGCTACCACCTTGGATAAACGTGTATATATATTGACTCGTTCGGCCTATATAGGTTCGCAACGTTATGGTGCCGGTTCATGGAGCGGTGATATCCGTGCAAGTTTTGATGTTTTCAAGAAACAGATTCCGGCAGGTTTGAATTTTTCGATATGTGGCATTCCTTATTGGAATACCGATATTGGTGCATGGCATCCCTATGGCAATGTTTATAATACGGCACATAAGGACCCTGCTTACCAGCAGCTTTATGTGCGTTGGTTTCAGTTTGCTACATTTAATCCGATGATGCGCTCGCATGGTACAGGTTCACCCCGTGAAATTTATCAGTTTGGTGAACGTGGGTATTGGGCTTTTGATGTGCAGGAACAATACATTAAGTTACGTTATTCACTGCTCCCTTATCTTTACTCTACGGCTTGGCAAGTTACTAAAAATGGTTATTCTTATTTGCGCCAACTTTCTATGGAAGCTCCTCATGATACATCAACCTATCAGATTTCTGATGAATTTATGTTTGGAAGTGCTTTCTTGGTTGCACCGGTTGTTGAAGAAGATGCTGTTTCGCGTAGTGTCTATTTGCCCGATAATACTAAGTGGATTGACTTTTGGACAGGACAGATTCTGGATGGCGGGCAAGTAGTGGAACGTGCCACTCCTATAGAGATTATTCCGGTATATGTTAAGGCCGGCTCTATCGTACCTTTCACTACCAATGAGGTACAATATGCCACAGAACGGAAATGGGATAAACTTGAACTTCGTATTTATCCGGGCGATAATGGGGAGTTTGTACTGTATGAAGATGAGAATGATAATTACAATTATGAGTCGGGAGCCTACAGTGAAATTCCTATTACATGGGATAATGAAAAACGTATTTTGACTATAGGTGATCGGAAAGGCCGTTTTGCAGGTATGGTTAAGAATCGGAAATTCATTGTGAATATAGCAGGTAGTTCTTCTTCAAAAACAGTTTGTTATAATGGGCGAGAATTAAGGATTGAATTTTGAATCTATCGTTTTTGAGGGGTGTATATTTTGTGCAAATGTGTATTTGTTTTGTTGCTTTATTATGGAGAAATGAACTATGAAACAAAAGCAGGCATAAAAATACTATTTTTTCTCCCTTATGTTTAATCTATGCTAAATAATTTTGTGAATGATATTTCATAGCTCTTTCTTGATGGAAAGAAGGGCTTTTGTTAAACCAAATTATTTAGTATTTATGAAAAATGTAAGGAAGTATTTAGGGCTTGTGTCCATGTCGTTGGTATGTGCCAGTCCTCTTGCGGCAATGGTTATACAACCGTTTGTAGGTGTTACCATTGTACAACAAAATGTCATTACAGTGAAAGGACAAGTGATGGATGAAAAAGGAGAGGCGATTATCGGTGCTAATGTCATTGTAGAGGGTACTGCCCAGGGAATGATTACTGATATGAATGGAAATTTTTCTTTTCAATGTCCTGTTGGGGCTATTCTAAAGGTTAGTTATATAGGCTATTTGTCACAAACAATTAAAGTCTCGGGAAATGCTGGTACATTGAAGGTCATTTTGAAAGAAGATGCAGAAACCTTGGACGAAGTGGTGGTTGTAGGTTATGGCATGGTTAAGAAGAGTGACCTTACAGGTTCGGTGGCTTCAGTGAATGTTGATGAAATGGCTAAGCGTAATCCGGTGAATATAGGTCAGGCATTGCAAGGTGCTGCTGCTGGAGTACAAGTCATGAGAAATGGCGGTGATCCTTCCGGAGAAACCACAATCCGAATTCGTGGTATCGGTACAGTCCAAGGTTCTGCCGATCCCCTTTATGTCATTGATGGTATTATCAGTAGTGCTTCTATGGTTAATCCTGCTGATATTGCTTCTATTGAAGTCTTGAAAGATGCCTCGGCAACTGCAATTTATGGTTCGCGTGCGGCAAATGGAGTGGTAATGATTACTACTAAACAAGGTGACAAGAACAAGAGTCGTATCAACTTTACTGCTAATTTATCGGTTCAGTCTGTAAACAATACGATAGATGTTGCTGATGCTGACTTGTTTACTTGGGGTGTTCGTCAGAGTAAAGCGGCGGATGGTAAGTCCTTGACCAATTTAGCTTGGGGAGAACAATATGCAGGGCAACTTCAAACTATAGACTGGCAGAAAGAAATGACACGGACTGCTTTGTCGCGTAATTATCGGTTATCGGCCTCCGGAGGCAGTAGCACTTCCAACTATATGGCTTCCATAGGTTATACAAAAAATGATGGTACCATTATCAATTCTTGGTATGAACGGATTACAGCCCGTGCTAATGCAGTCAGCAAAATTCGTGACTTTCTGACTGTTAATACTAATCTTGCGTATGTTCGTACTGGTAGTCACGGAGGTGGGAACATGCGGCCATATGCTTTGACGGTTCCAACTATGGACCATCTTGATGAAAACGGTAATTTGATGAATGTACCTATCAAATATCCTGACGGAAGTTATGGGGTACCTTTGCAAGAGATGAATGGGGATGTACCGAGAGGTAGTGACAATTTAGTGGCGAGAGCATACGATAATGACAGCAAGAATTTTACAGACCGGGTACAGATTGATTTTGGTTTGACAGTGGACATTTTGAAAGGCTTAACATTCAAAACCACCAACAGTTACAATGTAACCAATAAAAGTTCTTGGGATTATTCACCTCGAAATGAACGTACCATTACTTCTGATGGTTTGGATACCTTTTCCATGGAAATGAGTCGTAGTAGTGATTGGAACAGTGAGAACTACTTTAATTATATTTTTGATACAAAGGGGCATCATATCAATGCTATGGTAGGGCAATCATTCAATCAGTCGGTAGATGGATTTGAACTAAAAGGAAGCGCTAAGGATTTTCCTGCGGATAACTATCGTGACATCGCTTCTACATTGAATTCTACTACTAAAAACGTTGAAGGTGCTTTAAAAGTTAAAACTACCAGTCTTTCTTATTTCGGTCGTTTGATTTATTCTTATAAAGATAAGTATTTATTTACTGGTACAATCCGTCGTGACGGTTCTTCAGCTTTCGGACGTACAAATCGTTGGGGAACTTTTCCTTCAGCTTCGGTAGCTTGGCGACTGAATGAAGAATCTTTTATAAAGAATCTGAATATTTTCAGTAATTTGAAATTTCGTATTGGCTGGGGTAAAACTGGTAGTTCTTATGGTGACGGTTCTAAATCTATTGCCCAGATTTCAACAAGTAAGATGTATTATTATTGGTGGAATGGGGTAAATTACACAGAACAGATGGGAGCTGCCAAAGACAAGGAAATTGATACGAATCTTCATTGGGAAACGAATGAACAGACCAATTTGGGTATTGATATGGGATTTATGGACAATGCCTTGAATGTAACATTGGATTATTTTATACGTAATTCTTATGATTTGTTGCTGGATCGTAATATGCGTCCTTCTACAGGTTTTACTTCCATTTATACGAATGCCGGTAAAATCCAAAATAAAGGATTTGAATTTGCTGTGAATTATCGTAAGACTTTTGGAGACTGGTTTGTCAATGTGGGAGTGAATGGTTCTGCCCTTAGGAATGAAGTAAAGGAAGTCGGTGATCCTATTTTTGCTACAGAGGCCTCGAAGGGATATGAATGGGACAACCATTCCATTATTAAGAATGGATATGCCATAGGTTCGTTTTATGGTTATCGTGTAAAAGGAATTTTTCAAAATCAGGCCGAAATTGATGCCCTTAACAATGCGTCTTCCACTGGTAAATACCAATCCGGTTCTACACAACCCGGTGATTACTATTATTGGGATAAAGATGGTAATGGATATATCAATGCGGACGATAAGGATATAATAGGCAATGGATTTCCTAAACTGACTTATGGTATCTCTATTAATGCCAATTATCGTAAATGGGATTTTATGCTTTATGGTTATGGAGCTTATGGGCAAGATATTCTATCGTATTCAGCGATGAGTCTGTCTTCTATCCATAATTCAACGGGTGAATTCCAGAATTGTTTGCAGGAATATATAAGTAATGCTTGGACACCAGAGAATCACAGTACCAAATATGCTCGTATGACGGTTTCGGACAATAATAAGAATACACGTGTGTCTGATGCTTGGATTAAAAAAGGTGATTTCTTCAGACTTCAAAATATTCAGGTCGGTTATACCTTTGATTGGGGAATGAGAATTTATGGGAGCATTGAGAATTTATTCACGATTTCTTCCTATAATAAATACGGTGATCCGGAGATAGGTACGGGGAGATTGAATTTGGTGGGATATGATTCAGGCCGTTATCCCTATCAGAGAACTTATAGTGTGGGTCTTAGTTTACAATTTTAAAAAATAAGAATATGAGAAAGAACAAAATATTATCTGTTATCGGTGGATTGGCAGCCTTTATATTTACTTCATGTGATGGTATATTTGATGTGGATTATTATACATTTTTGCCCGAAGATTATATATTTACCAATGAATCTACTATTGAGGAGGGGCTATTGGGATGTTACGAATTGCTTTATCCGAATAGTTTCGGAGGGAGTTCGTGGGGGGTACGTCCTCATATGATGCTTGCGAACTTACCTACTTTAGATGTACAAGCTTCCGGATGGGATTTTAATTATTGCAAGTATGAGTGGACTGCTTCCGAGAGCCAGTTCCGTTATTCATGGAAGTGCTCGTATGCTGCTATCAGTCGTATAAACAGTCTGCTTGCGGGAATGGAGAGTGTCAAGGAATCCGTATTTAAGGAAGGGATAAAGGCGAAAAATGAAGTTATTGCTCAAGCCCGTGCCTTGCGTGCGTATAATTATATTTATTTAGGTAAGAACTTTGGACGTGTACCAATGTTGATGACCGGTGAAAACTACTCAACCTCTCCCGCCAAGCCTCGTCCTGAAACAGCTGATGAAATGTGGAAGCTCATTATTGAGGATTTGGAATATGCGACTGGTGTGCTTGATTGGCAACCGTTAAATGGCCAGTATGGGCGTGTAACGAAAGGTATGTGTCTGGCCTATTTAGCTGAGGCTTATATGTATAATAATGATTATGATTCTGCCAAGCAAAGGTTGAAGCAGATTATTGATAGTAAGACTTATGAATTACTTCCTTGTTTTGCTTCAGTTCACGATATGGGAAATTATTGGTCGAAAGAAAGTGTTTGGGAACATTCCTTCTATAAATTCTCTACAATGACCAGTAGTGCGAGTAAACTTACTGATGCCTTGATTCAGATGGGTTACCGTTGTGCTTCTATGGAACATGCAGGTTATGGCTCATTCTGCTTGTCATGGGAGTTTTATAATTCGTTTGAACCGGGTGATAAACGAAAGCAGTATTCGTGTGTTGCATTGGGTGAAACCAATCCTTATACCGGTGAAGCTATAGGGGTTGATCCTGCTTATAATGCAGAGTTTGTAGGGACAGACCATAATCCGAATGTTTATACATTGAAATATTGGCGGGAACAGCATGGAGCCATGAAAAAAGATCATAACTATAATCCTTGTTCACTTACCATGAAACGATATGCAGGTGTATTGTTGGATTACGCAGAGTGCTGTTTCCGTACCAACGATGAGGCAACCGGTTGGGAAATAATCAAGCAGATTCGCAACAGGGCGTGGGGAAATCTGGAAACTGGGATGTCGGGTGAATATGTGTTTGGTTTTGAGGATCTTTCTTATGTAAGAGATGATTATAAACTTAATAAGGTAAAAGTAGAGGTGCCTGATGCTAAGAGCTTCTATACCAGATATAAGGCAGAAAAAGGATATACGGCAGATGTATGGTTAGTGGCTCTGACGATTGAACGCCGTCATGAGTTCAACATTGAATTTGAATTGTGGTATGATTTATGTCGATCGGGAATGGCCGAACAGTTTATCAATTGCGAATATCCGATGAATGAAGGTTGGACGAAACGCGATTTTCCGTTCTATGACTACTACATGCTTTTTCCGATTCCTACGGATGAGATTTTGAATAATGATCTTATTAATGAAGAAGACCAGAATCCCGGATATTAAAAATAATAACCTATAAATTTTTAGTATATGAAACGATTGAGGTGTATTTGCATTTTACTGTTTTTGTTTAGTCTGGCTTATGCTCAGCAAGCAAAATATGTATTCTATTTTATTGGTGATGGAATGGGAGTAAATCAAGTGAATGGTACGGAAATGTATCTTGCGGAGCAGGAAGGCCGTATTGGAGTAAAACCATTGTTGTTTACTGCATTTCCCATTACGGGTTTTGCTACAACATTTTCTGCTTCCAATTCTGTTACTGATTCTTCGGCTGCGGGGACAGCTCTTGCCACCGGAAAAAAAACATATAATGGAGCTATTAGTATGGATAATGAAAGGAATGTCCTTCAAACTGTTGCTGAACAAGCGAAAAGGTCCGGTCGGAAAGTGGGCATAGCAACAAGTGTCAGCGTGGACCATGCAACTCCTGCTGTGTTTTATGCTCATCAACCGGATCGTAACATGTATTACGAAATAGCTCTCGATCTTCCAAAGGCTGGATTCGACTTTTATGCAGGTAGTGGCTTTTTGAAGCCTGCAACTTTTGCCAATGGGAAAGAAGCACCAACAGTTTTTCCTGTCTTTGAGGAGGCTGGATATGCGATAGCCAGAGGTCTGGATGATTTTAAAATAAAAGCTGCACAAGCCGGTAAGATGATTCTTATCCAGAAAGATGGTGCATCGCCTTCCAGTTTACCTTATGCTATCGACCGTAAGGAAGGGGATATGACATTGGCACAAATTACGGAAAGTGCCATCTCTTTCTTGACCAAGGACCGGGATAAAGGTTTCTTTTTAATGGTTGAAGGTGGGAAAATAGATCATGCCTGCCATGGTAATGACGCTGCTACTGCTTTTGAAGAGGTCATTGATATGGATAATGCGGTGAAAGTGGCTTATGAGTTTTACAAGAAACATCCGAAGGAAACTTTGATTGTTGTTACGGCTGACCATGAAACGGGTGGTATGGGTTTAGGGACTATCAAATACGAGTTGTCACTGAAATCTTTGGCTAGTCAGAAGCAATCTCAAGATATCTTGTCGCGTTATATTACAAACTTGCGGAAAGATAAAAACAATAAAGTTTCTTGGGAGGATATACAATCATTATTGGCTGATAAAATGGGCTTCTGGAAGGAACTGCCATTATCTTGGGAGCAAGAAAGGATGTTGCGTGATGAATACGAACTTTCTTTTAGAAGAAGGAAAGCTGTTTTTGAAGAGACCCTTTATGCACGTACTGAACCTCTTGCTGCCGCAGCCAAGAAAGTGATGAACCAGATTGCCATGGTGGGGTGGACGAGTGTAAATCATACAGCTGGATATGTACCGGTTTTTGCTATAGGCATCGGTTCCGAGCTGTTTAAAGGAAAGATGGACAATACGGAAATCCCGAAACGAATAGCGAAAGCTGCTGGATATAAATGACAATAGGTATGGAAAAGGCCATTCTAATTCAAATGATTGGAATGGCCTTATTTTTTAGCTGTTATTTATTGAATAGAAATCAGTCGCAGACTCTCTGCCGGAACCTGAACCCTACTGTGGCTTGTATACATTGATAAGATTGATTTCAGTATTCAGAGGTAAATTCTCAGAGGAACTGCCTACCCTGATGATGGCAGGACCTTCTTCGAAAGTCCAACCATGTTTCTTTTCGTCCCAATGGCACAACTGTTCCAGAGGTATGGAGATAGTAATTTCTTTACTTTCTCCGGCTTTTAGGGCTACTCGCTGGAAACCTTTCAGCTCGTGTGCCGGACGTTCGATGGCAGATTGAGGGCGTGTGATGTAGACTTGTGCTACTTCTTCCGCATTCATTTTTCCTATATTATCTAATGTGAAACTGACGTCCACTTGGCTTTTGTTGATTTTGGCTTGCAACGCTGAATATTGGAAATTTGCATAAGAGAGTCCATGGCCGAATGGATAAAGAGGAGATATATTCTTAGTGGCATACCAGCGATAACCCACAAAGATGTCTTCGGCATAATCAGCTTCGGCTTTTTGCTCTGCACGGAATTTATCTCTGTTTACGAGGTCTACGAATACATCGCGTGGCCTTTCTGGTTGTTGCTGAGGGTAAACCCCTAAATGATAGGCTGGCGAATCTTCCAGTTTTATAGGAAAAGTGAAAGGTAATTTCCCCGAAGGCGAAATTTTCCCGGACAGTACATCTGCTAAGGCATGTCCTCCCTCTGAGCCATTAAACCAAGATACTAGAATACTTGAAGAGTTTTTTTCTATTGTCTGCAAATCAACAGGACCACCAATTACCATTACCGAAACAATGTTTGGATTGGCTTTGGCTATGTTCTGTATTAATTCGTCCTGATGCGATGGTAAAGTGATGTTTTTGCGGTCAGAACCTTCTGTTTCCACTTCGCGGTTGTTGCCTCCGACAAAGATGACCAAGTCCGCCTCTTTGGCTAAGGCAATCGCTTCTTGAACCAGCCGTTCGCTTTTTTCTCTGATTTCTTTCTCTGATGAGGCTGTTTCGCTGCTGTTGCGCTTGTGCCGTGAGGAACGTTCCTGCGGCAGGTAACCTTGTGCATACTTGATTTTGACATTGGTTCCCTCATAAGCCTTCTGTAGTCCTTCCAAGGGTGTAATTTCATATAAAGCCTTGACACCGGCACCTACACCGCCCGTAGCCATATGCCGGACTGCATTGTCTCCGATGACGGCTATGTCCTTCACTTTTTCGGTGTTTATGGGCAGCAGTCCGGAGTTTTTGAGCAATACGATGCTTCTGGAAGCTACTTCATAGGCAATCTGCTGCTGGGCAGGCAGGGAAGTCATTTGGGTATTGGCTTCTTCTTTGGGAACAGCCGGGATAGCCAGCCGCACACGAAGCAGGTTCCTTACTTTCTCGTCAATGACTTTTTCCGAGACGACACCGGCTTGTACCGAATCGAGCAATGCCTTACCAAAATATCTGTCGTTGGGCATCTCTACATCAAGACCTCCCAGTGCAGCTTTTGTGGTGGAGTGGGTGCCTCCCCAGTCGGAAATGACGATACCCTTAAATCCCCATTCACCGCGTAGGATTTTATTCAGGAGGCGGTCATTCTCCGAGCACCATTCACCTGACACTTTATTGTAAGCAGCCATTACACCGTAGGCATTGGCTTTCTTCACAGCCGCCTCAAAAGGGGCGAGGTAAATTTCTCTCATGGCACGTTCGGAAACTTTTACGTCTACGAATCCGCGCATGTTTTCTTGGTTGTTCAGTGCATAATGTTTCAGACAGACAGCTTCCTGATGGTCTTGTGCACCTAATGTATAGTTGACAGCCAGTTCACCACTCAGTAGGGGGTCTTCACTTAAATATTCGTAAGTACGTCCTCCGGTTGGGATGCGTTGTATGTTGATGGCCGGCCCTAAGATCATGTCTTTACCCCGGAGTTTAGCTTCGGCAGCCATTCCCTCTCCGTATTTGTATGCCATTTCAGTGCTCCATGTAGCTGCAAGGGCAGAGCCTGTCGGGAAGAAAGTGGCGGAATCGGTGCTTAAATGCAAGGAGTTCCATGAATGCGGTTCCATTTCTTCGCGAATGCCGAAGGGACCGTCGGCATATTCTATGTCAGGTATATTCAGACGTTCGACACCTGCCGATGAAAACATGTTTTTTCCGTGGAGCATGTTTATTTTTTCTTCCAGTGTCATTTCTGCTATGATGTTTGTGATTTCGTCCTCGTGTTGTGTCAGGGGATTGACTTTTTCATTGGTAGGACTACATGCAGAGAAACATCCTCCTATGCAAATTAGCAATGATAATGTTGAGTGTTTCATGGTATGATGTTTTTATTGTTATCTTGTTGTCAATGTAAAATGGAGGATACTGGGGGCATCACCTACTTGCGGTCCTCCCCAGTCTGTCTGGTCACCGTTGAGGATACGGAGCATTTTGAAATCACCGTTCTCGTCATAGAATCCTTCTTGTACTTTCAGGTACTGCCAGGCTTTTCCTTGTTTTTTCCCTATTGGTTCGAAAGTGAACCGGCAATTAGTACCGATACCGATGAATTCGTTTTCGCCAAGTTGGATAATCATGGCCTTTCCGTTGGCCGGACGCTTTTCGGCGGCAGCGGTTTGCCCTCCACGGGTGTTGCCGAATTTGATGATGGCTTTCCAACTGCCTAAGCTGACGTACTGTTCTGAATGGTCGGAAGGCTCTATGACAGGGTGTATCCTGTCTTCTGCACTCCATTCAGCCAGCAAGTGTGCCATCGGTTTTAGTATTTCATATTCAGCGGATAAGGGGGATTGCCTTTGCATGTCTGGAGAAAAGTTCCTCCGTTGGTCTACGCCGAATGGGGAAAAGCCGATTCCTTTTGCGATGGTATGATAAAGGAATCTCGGGCTTCCGATGGTTTCGGGAACCATTAATGCGTTATCGGGGCGGGCATATAGTTCGAGCACTTTCAGGACCGCCTTGTCATCACGGAGGTAGATGTCCGGAGCGACGAAGTCGATGTCAGGGGCTGCGGCTTTCCAGATGGATATGACATTGTCCGTTGCACCGCCGCTTTCATAGTGGTCTGCTGTGGGATTCGTCAGAGGATCTCTTAAGGCAACATTGATGTATAGGGGAAGCGGATAAATTTCTTTTCCTGCTTTGGCCACATAATTGATATAACGGGCTACGTGCCATGCATGGAAATATTCGTCTGCCCGTTCGCCAAAGACTTCCTTCCAGCTCCCTTTTGCATTTTTCGGTACATTCAGTTCTTTACAAACAGTGGGTGTCAGAATTTCTTGGGGAATGGAGCCTTCGAATAGTTTTTGGGCTTTCTTCGAATAGTCTCTTACGCTGCCCCATGTCCCCGGTTCATTCTCCACTTGTACCATGATGACCGTATGTTGTGTATCTGCTTCCTTCAGATAACCCATGAATCTGGCGAAAGCTTTGGCATCCGCTTTCATCGCTTCTTCACAATGCGGACTGGGAGAGTCTACTTCTTGACCATTTTTGCCGACAACATTGGGATACTTCTTAGAATCTGTTTTCATCCATTCGGGCATGTAGTGATTGCTTCCGTTCTTCCAGGTGGCAAACCAGAGGAAGATAAGTCTCATATTGTTTTGCCGTGCCTGATTTAATACTGACTGCACTTGTGAGAAGTCGAACTTGCCTTCTTGAGGTTCCAGTTGTTCCCAATATACCGGTATTTCTAATGTGTTGGCATGCATTTCTTTCATCACATTCCATACATTGGGCAGCATGGAGGCCCAGTTGGATGAGTTTCCGCATTGTCCTCCCAGAACAAAGAAAGGTTTGTTGTCCACCAAGAGTGTGTAACGTCCGTTTTTCTGTATAAGCTTGGGGATGGATGTGTCTGTTTGTGCTGACAGCCACGTTGTGGTAAGTAGCATGGCGATACAAAAAGCCCATGCCTTGTAATTGGAGATTTGTTTCATGCTTGTTGATTTTGAAAAGGTTATTATTTGGCAAAGATGCTGATTCTTTTCGTGAAACGGCTCTCTCTTTTGTGTCTGATAAGGGAGGATAATGTTTCCCGTTTATTATTTGTTGGCAATAACTGTTTCTGCAAGCATAAACCGGAGTAAAACCTATTCTTCCGGTGTCTCTTCAGCATCTTGTTCCGGATACTGTCCATCTTCTTCTTCTTCGTTGGTTTGTATTTTTCTGCTATGTTGCCTTATGAATTCGGAAGGGCTGATGTTGAACTCATCTTTAAAATGTTTGGAGAACACTTTGGGTGAGTTATAGCCCAATATGTAGGCAATCTCTGAGATTTGCATCTGGCTTTCTGTCAGGAGTTGTTGTGCCCGTTTCATGCGGATGGTCTTGATGAATTCGATGGGTTTCTTTCCCGTTATCTTAATCATCTTCTTGTAGAAGTAGCTGCGTGATATGTTCAGGCTGCTGGCAAGTTCCTCGACGGAAAATTCCGTTTCATTTATATTGTCTTCTACAATGGCGATGGCTTTTTCTATCAATTGCTGGTCAAGGGGGGTAATGGTGATGCGGCTGGGTTCGATCTTTATCTCCTGATTGAAGATTTCTTGCCGTTTTATATTCATTTCAATCATTTTGCAGATGCGGAGTTTTAGCACTTCCATGTTGAATGGTTTGGTAATATAATCGTCGGCACCGGTTTCGAGTCCTTCCAATTGGTGCTCTTCGCTTGCTTTGGCTGTTAAAAGTATTATGGGAATATGAGAATAACGTATGTCTTTTTTAATGTTTGAACACAGTTCCAGCCCATCCATTTCCGGCATCATGACATCGCTGATTATTAAATCTGCATCTTCTTTTTTTAAGATGGATAAGGCTTGTTTTCCATTGCTGGCTTTCAGTATATGATATTGTTTGGAAAGACTTTCAGAGAGAAACTTGAGAAAGTCGTAGTTGTCATCTACAAGCAGAATAGTGGATTGGCGAGATTCTTCTTCTGCCGATTGCATTTTGATTGTATCATCTTCTTCGATTACTTCACTGTTTTGGTGTAACGGGAATGTAATTAAAAAGATAGATCCGCAAGGATGATTGTCTTTGACACTGATTTTGCCATGATGCATTTTTATATATTCGGAGGCAATATGTAACCCAATGCCGCTGCCTCCGCTATTTGCCGGATTTTTGCTTGACTGATAAAATCGCTGGAATATTTTCTCCTTGTTTTCGTCTTCGATGCCGCAGCCGGTATCTGCGAATGTCAGTTCCAGATTTGATTCTTTCACCTCAATATTCATTGAGATACTTCCTTTGTTAGGAGTGAACTTAAAAGCGTTGGTTAGTATATTTGTACAGATTTTGCGCATTTTGTCATAATCAAAATCCATAAAAACAGAGTGTTGCGGGCAAGTGAGAGTATAGTTTATGCTCCTTTTTTGTGCTATCGGGTCAAAAGAGTAGAATATTTCGCTTAGAATGATGAGGATATTGTCATGTTTGCATTTCAGGCTCTCGGCTTTGGCATCCAGTTTTCTGAAGTCCAACAACTGGTTGATGAGTTCCAGCAAGTAGTTGGCGTTCTGCTTTACCATGTCAAGTATGCCTTTTCGGTGTTCGGGATGGTTTTCGAGAAATTCTTCAAGCGGATTAATAATCAGTGATAAAGGGGTGCGTAGTTCATGACTTATATTGGCGAAGAACTGTAGTTTCATGTCATTGATTTTTTGTTGTTTTTCATTTTCTATTTCAACAGTTTGTAGAATCAATTTTTGTTTGTGACGCATGCGCAGGCTTCGAATAACCAGTAAGATTAGGCACATGGCGATACATGTATAAATTGTGTATGCCCACCAAGTGCGCCATAGGGGAGGAAGGATATTGATTTTCAATTCTTTGATGTTTGGACTCCAAATGCCTTGTGAGTTGCATGCTTTTACAGATAATGTATAGTCTCCGGCAGGCAGCATAGACAGATTGACCTTATTGTTGTCTGCGTACACCCAGTCAAAGTTTCTTTGGTTAATTTTATAGGCATATTTTATTTTGTCTGTTTCTGCAAAGTCAAGTGCAGAGAAAGATAAAATGAATGAATTTTCTTTTTCAGTAAAAGAAAGGGTCTGTGTGCATTCAAGTGAACTTTCATTCGATAAGTTGGGATGGTATATTCCTGATTTGAGTTCAATCCCTGTCAGGTAGATGTTTGCGTGGTAGTCTGTTGCTAAAATTTCTTGGGGAATGATTGTCTGATATCCTTTGGGGGTACCTATTAAGATATTGCCATTGTCCAACTTGAGTATAGCATGTATATTGGTATCATTGCATATTAATCCGTCTTTTATGGTATAATTCACAATGTAATATTTTCCATTTACTATTTGGACTCGTGAAATACCGTTTCCCGTACCGATCCACATTTGTTTGTTGTTGTCTTCTATAATAGCTTTGACGAAGTTGGTGGCAAGCCCACTCTTCTGGTCAAGAAAAAGGATGGAATCGTTCTTCTGGTCCCAGACACTTATTCCATGTGAATGGCCTATCCAAAGAAGGTTGCGGCTGTCTTTGTAGACAGTAAGGATATTCTTTTCGCTGAAGTGGTTGTCTTCATCGAAAAGGCTATAGGTTTGGTTTTCTGTATCAATGATGATCAATCCTCCGTTGGAAGCTACATAAAGATATTTGTCGCTGTCATAGTACATATCTCGGATGAAAAACTCTCCGGGGCGATACAGAACTGTGTCGAACTCTTCGGTTTCGGGGTTCAGCCTTTGAACGTAACCTCTCATTGTCCCTATCCATATATAACCATATTTGTCGACTTTTACTGTATATACGTTGTTTTCGAGCAAGTGGCTGTTGCTTACTGTATACTGTTTGATTTTCCCTTTTGAGTAGCACAAGAGTCCTTTCTGATAAGTTCCGATCCACAAACGGTCTTTGGAGTCTATGGATAAATCAACCACAATATTGGCAGGGGTTGGTATTTTTTCATATAAGTCACTTGCCAATGATTGGCGGATTAAACCTGTACCATCCGTACCGTAATATATAAATTCCTGATCGGTGTCTTTACAGAAGGTCAGGATGTCATTGTACTCTGGAGACTTGTTGCACAGTATGATTTGAGACATCGGACTGTAATAGGATATGCCGTGTTTAAAGTTGCCTATATATACAATTCCATCTTTGTCTTGATAGATTGTACTAAGGTTGTTACTGGCAATGGTATGCTGCTTTAGAGGGGTATGGGTCAGGTTGGTAATTGATTTGTTCAAGGTATTGTATATGAATAGGCCCTTGTGGCTGGTAAGTATCCATACGTTTCCATTGCCTATGTCCAGGATGCGTTGTATCCGGTTATATTGCATGTCCTGGCCATTGTTTAACTTTATTTCTTCCCATTGCCGGGTGAAGCTGTTTTTGTGCAATAGCAGGCTGTTCTGGTATGTATATAACCATATATTCTCGTTCCGGTCGGTATAAATATGAGGCTCGTGGTTTTTCAATAAAGGTATGAATGTTGTAGGGATGGCGATTTCTTTGGTTTCAGAGGTCTGCTTGTCTATACTGTATAATGCGCCGTCGGAGTACATTATATAGATGGACTGTACTGCAATAGATATGTTTGAGATTTTTTCAGTTTGTAGGGGAAAAACCTTGATGGGGTTCTTGTCTTCATTTTGTAAATAGAGCTTGCTACGGTTGTAGGCCCAGAATTCATTTCTGGGAGTCATGCCTATTCTTTGAATGTTTTTGCTTGGTATATGTTTCTTTTCAAGTACGGACTTGTAATCGTTGCTGATTTTCCCTGTTTTATAGTCATAAATGCTGTATTCGTTGGCTGTTTTAATCCATATGTTGCCTTGCGGCCCTTCAAAAACTTCAAAGATGGCATCATCGGATAGTCCTGAATTACTTTGATAATATTGATGGAATGAGTAACCGTCGTATTTGTTGAGCCCTGATTCAGTTCCTATCCACAAAAAGCCTCTACTGTCCCTGAAGATGCTTCGGACACTATTGTTGGAGAGTCCTTCTGATATGGAAAGTTGTTTAAACATCATGGTTAGTGTTTTCTCGTTCGTATTTCCTGAAGTGGTGAGTATAACACACAAGATATAAATGGCGGTTGTGAATAGGCGCTTCATGTATTTCTTAATTTTAAATTAGGAAGGTTAACAATATCATAATTCAAAATTAAAAATAATATTCTGATTAGGCAAGACTATTTTTGTGTATATATTGAGGATTATGTCATTTGTTTGTTGAAAAATAATGTATTGTTTGTTTCCAAAGGTGCCGAAATGTGCATTGTGAAACAAAATTGGGTATTAAAAGACATTTTTATAACCTATGTTTCGCTTTGGAAAGGAATATATTTGGCAGCAAAATCACTTAATTCTAATATTATGATAAAGAAAATTTTAACGGTGGCGATGCTTGTGTGCACTTGCAGTAGTTCATTGGCACAGCCGCATGTCAATGATGGTACTTCGTATTTGATGAATCAGGCTTTGGATATGAGTACGGACTTCCTTGATTTAAGTAATACTTTATTCTTTGCAGACCATCTGGAATCATTCGACGTTAAGTCGGGTGAAGGACTGGTGAATTGGAAACGGGGGCATTTAATGCCACGTCAGGCTTTCAATACCAACGGTGCGCAACCCCGTAAAATGAGAATGCTCGATTTTCCTTTTACTGCTTATGAGAATGACCCGAACTTAAAATTTAAGATTGACTTTGTAACTCCGCGTACAGTACGTATTCGTATGCTTACTACTCCAGTGGAACCTAAGGTAAGTACATCCATTATGCTGGCGAAGGAACCGGGTAAAGATGAAAGTTGGAAGGTAACCGAAACGGAAAATACCATTGTCTATGCCGGTAATTATGGAACTGTACAAATAAACAAGAATCCTTGGAGGGTTGTATTGAAAGATAAGACAGGACGTATATTAAGTCAAACCGTTACTTTGCGTGATGCTGATTCTACGCAAGTGAAGTATACCCCTTTCAGTTTCATTAAAAGGGGAAGCGACAATGCTCGTCGTATCAATCCCGTGTTTACTCTGACTGCAGATGAGATGATTTTTGGCTGTGGCGAGTCTGCTACAGGGTTGAACAAAGTGGGGCAGAAAGTAAATCTGTTTGTTACAGACCCACAAGGTCCGGAAACAGACCAGATGTACAAGCCCATTCCTTTCTTTATGAGCAATCGGGGATATGGTATGTTCATGCATACTTCCGCACCTGTCACTTGTGATTTCGGTGCTACTTATATCGGGCTGAACAAAATGTTTATGGGCGACGAAAACTTGGATTTGTTCGTATTCTTCGGTGAGCCGAAAGACATCTTGGATGAGTACACTGATTTGGTAGGAAAACCGGGTATGCCTCCATTGTGGTCTTTTGGTACATGGATGAGCCGTATCACTTATTTCAGTGAAAAAGAAGGTTATGATGTGGCTGCTAATATCCGCAAGAATAAGTATCCGTGCGATGTTATCCATTTCGATACCGGTTGGTTTGATGTAGACTGGCAATGCGATTATAAGTTTTCTGAAAACCGTTTCCAGAATCCCCAGCAGATGCTGAAGGACCTGAAGTCGCAAGGGTTCCATGTCTGCTTGTGGCAGTTGCCTTATTTCACTCCCAAGAACCGTTATTTCCCTGAACTGATAGAGAAAAACATGTATGTGAAGAACGGTAACGGGGAACTTCCTTATGAAGATGTAGTGCTCGATTTCTCCAATCCGGAGACTGTAAACTGGTATCAGAACAAGTTAGCCGGACTCTTGAATATCGGTGTCAGTGCCATCAAGGTTGACTTTGGCGAAGCTGCTCCTCTGAACGGTATTTATGCCTCTGGCAAGAGTGGTTGGTATGAGCACAATCTCTATCCGGTGCGCTACGACATGGCAGTATCCGAGATAACCAAGAAGCTTCATAATGAAAATATTATGTGGGCCCGTGCTGCGTGGGCCGGTTCACAACGCTATCCGTTGCATTGGGGCGGTGATGCTGCTACGACGAATACGGGTATGCTGGGTACACTCCGTGCCGGTTTGTCCTTCGGTTTGTCGGGTTTCTCTTTCTGGAGCCATGATATGGGAGGGTTTGTAAAATCTACTCCCGAAGATTTGTATTGCCGTTGGTTGCCGTTCGGTTTTCTGACTTCTCATACTCGTGCACATGGGGCACCTCCGACAGAGCCGTGGTTGTACGACAGCAAGCGTGTACAGGATGTTTTCCGCAAAAGTGCAGAGATGAAATATCGGCTGATGCCTTATGTTTATGCCCAAGCTAAGGAATGTACCGAGAAAGGTTTGCCGATGTTGAGAGCCTTGTTCGTGGAGTTCCCTGATGACCCTGGAGCATGGAGGGTGGACGATGAATATCTTTTCGGTTCGCAGATTCTGGTTGCCCCCTTGCTCGAATCCGGTATAACCGGCCGCAGCGTTTACCTTCCCGAAGGAAAGTGGATAGACTATCAGACGGAGAAAGTGTATGAAGGCGGATGGCATAAGATTGAAGCAGGCAGCTTGCCGATAATCATGCTGGTGCGTGACGGTTCGGTGCTTCCTCATCTGAAGTTGGCGCAGTCCACCTCTGAAATGGATTGGAACAAGATGAGCCTGAAAGTGTACAGTGCCGATAAGAAACAGGCGGAGGGCTTGATATGCCTGCCTACAGACAACCGCATTCAGGTAGTGAAAGTGGATTGCGCGAAGGCGAAACCGCAGTTGCTGAATCAGGTTGAAGGCACTTCCTTGAGTTTCTGAACTTAATCTTTGAAAGTCTATATTTAATCCACTCCTGCCGGTAGGCTGGGAAAAGAGTAAACCTTTTTTGCCACTATAATGGCAAAGTTTTGCCAATGTAATGGCAAGACTTTGCCAACGGCTTGGCAAGACCGTGCCAGCAAACTGGCAAAACTCTTATTCCCGGTATATTCCAAGCAGGGTCTTTGTTAAACCTAAGTATTTAGTATTTATGAGAAATGTGATGAAGTATTTGGGCATCATGTCAGTATCGCTGGCATGCGCCGGACCTCTCTTTGCAACAAGCGGATATCCGTTTGCAAGTGTCGCTGTAGTGCAGCAGAGTGTAGCCACCGTAAAGGGACAAGTGGTAGATGAGAAGGGCGAACCCATTATCGGTGCCAATGTCATCGTAGAGGGTACGACGAACGGTATGATTACCGATTTGGACGGAAACTTCTCTTTGCAGTGTCCCGTAGGCTCTACGCTGAAAGCCAGTTACATCGGTTATCTGACAAGGACCGTTAAAGTAACCGGAAACATGAATGCCTTGAAGATTATCTTGAAAGAAGATGCCGAAACATTGGAAGAAGTGGTGGTGGTAGGTTACGGTACGATGAAGAAATCCGACCTGACCGGTTCCGTTACTTCTGTAAATGCAGAGGAGATGATGAAACGTAATCCGGTGAACTTGGGACAAGGTCTGCAGGGAGCTGCCGCCGGTGTTTCCGTCATCCGTTCCTCCGGTTCGCCCGACGGGGGATTCAACATCCGTATTCGTGGTGTAGCCACCGTAAACGGTAGTTCCGACCCTCTTTATGTAGTGGATGGAGTGCAGGTCGGTACTTCCATTGACTTTCTTAATCCAAACGATGTGGAGAGCATTGAAATCCTGAAAGATGCCTCTGCTACTGCCATTTATGGAACGCGCGGTGCCAATGGTGTTATCATGATTACCACTAAAAACGGAAGCAAGGGCAAGGCACAAGTCAACTTCTCTGCCAACTATTCTCTTCAATTCAACAACAACAAGATAGACGTGGCCGATGCAGATCTCTTTGCCAAGGCAGTGCGCGAATCTTGCCGTAACGGTTCGGTCATGACCAATCTGGCTTTTGGCGAAGAGTACATTGGCAAATTGAATAGCATTGACTGGCAGGATGAAATGTCACGTACAGCGTTGCAGCAGAACTATAATCTCTCCGCTTCGGGTGGTACGGAAGCCACGCAAGCCAACCTTTCGGTGGGATATCTGAATAATGAAGGTGTTGTCATTGAATCTTATTTCAAACGTCTGACAGCCCGTGCCAATATCACTCATAAAGTGAAAGATTTCATTCATGTGGGATTGAACTTGAACTATACACATGCCCAGCATCACTTCAGTGGCAATATGCGTAGTTATGCGCAAGCCATTCCTACGATGGACTATGTAGAGAATGGAGTCTTTTATTCTATGCCTATCGTTTTGCCCGACGGTTCATGGGGACATTATAAACAAGAGTCTGATGGTGACATCAACAAGGGGGCCGACAACCTGGTGGCTGCAGCCAAGACCAGAACCGACCAGATTTCCAAATGGGACCGTTTGGTGGCCAGTGCATTCCTGCAATTGGACATTGCAAAGGGATTGACTTTTAAAACCATCGGTAGCTACAACTATTTCACAAAAGGTTATGATGGATATACCCCTTATAATCCTCGTACATTTGGTTCGAAAGACCGTAAGGACAGTTATTCTATCAATCAGAATCAGAACTCGGAGATTGCCTTAGAATCGTTTGTCAACTATGACTGGTCGAATGCCCATCATCGTGTAAGCGCTATGGCAGGTTTCTCTATCAGCGATACGGACGGTGTCTGGCTGAATACCAGTGCCAGTGATTTCCCGGCTGACAACATTCGCCAGATTTCTTTGACAAACGACCCCAGCTCCAAGAATACAAATGGGGGACGTGACTTGAAGACCCGTTATCAATCTTATTTCGGACGTCTGACCTACAGTCTGAATGACCGTTATATACTGACGGCTACAGTACGCCGCGACGGTTCTTCCAACTTCGGTTCGGGCAACCGGTACGGTACTTTCCCTTCCGCTTCTTTGGCATGGCGCTTGTCAGAGGAGAACTTCATCAAGAATCTGAATCTTTTCAGCAACCTGAAGATACGTGCAGGTTGGGGGCAGACCGGTAATGCGGGTAGCGGAACCAGTCTTTCTGTCCCTCAGCTCTCTTCTTTGGATTGTATGTATTATGTCATGGCCGGGGGCGGCATGATGAATGCAGCCGGTATCGCACAGCAAAAGGAAATTGACACCAACCTGAAGTGGGAGACCAACGAGCAGACCAACATCGGTCTGGACATGGCCTTTATGAACAACGAGCTTTCATTCTCGGTGGACTACTTTATCCGTGACTCGAAAGATTTGCTTATTTATCGTCAGATCCGTCCTTCTACCGGTTTTACGTCTGTCTATACCAATGCCGGACATATCCGTAACAAAGGTTTTGAGGTTAGTGCTGCGTGGAATAAAAGTTTCGGTGATTGGAATGTAGGAGTACGTGTAAATGGTTCTACCTTGAAAAATGAGGCGGTAGAGGTGGGTGACCCTATTTTCTATAAAAACAACAGTTATGGTACGCAGGATGGTGATGACTGGGACAATCACTCCATCACACAGAACGGTTATGCCGTAGGTTCTTATTATGGCTGGAAAGTGGCCGGTATTTTTCAGAACCAGCAGGAGATTGATGCCTTGAATGCTCAATCGCCTACAGGCAAGTACCAGGATGGTGACACCGCTCCGGGTGACTTCAAGTATATCGACCTGAATGGCGACGGCCAGATTACAGACGAAGACCGTACGGTTATCGGTAATGGTTTCCCGACTCTTTCCTACGGTTTGAACCTTACTGCCTCTTACAAGAATTTCGACTTTTCAATGAATATGTATGGGGTAGCCGGAATGGATGTCTATTCTTACAGCGCTGCCCGTCTGACTTCTATGTATGGTCCTGACGGCGGTTACCAGAACGTTCTGGCAGAATATGTGAAGAATGCCTGGACTCTTGAGAATCCCAATGGCAAATATCCGCGTATCACCAAGGGCGACCACAATAAGAATCACCGTTCCAGTGACGCTTTCATTAAGAAAGGCGATTATTTGAAGATTTCGAACATTCAGTTTGGCTATACTTTCCCGAAGAATTTGGTAAAGCACGCGAAGATGGAGAATGCCCGCATGTTTGTCAGTGCAGACAACATATTGACGCTTTCTTCGTATAACAAATGGGGTGATCCGGAAGTCGGTTCGGACAGAGTGCTGCTGACAGGTTTCGATGGCGGACGCTATCCGTTCCCGTTATCCGTCTCTTTCGGTGTGAGTGTACAATTCTAATCTAATACTTAACAGATAAACAAATCATATTATGAGAAAAAGTTTTTACCATATATTGTTGTTGGGTGCTCTCACCTTGGGTACTACCAGTTCTTGTGATGACTATTTGGAAGTCGATCATTACGATATTCTGCCCGAAGATTTCATGTACCGGAATGAGGCAAATATAAAGTCGGGGCTTTATGGTATTTATGATACTTTTTATACCTATCAAGGCAGTGATAATAGTGGCGATGATACGACATGGGGATTTAAGCCCAATGTATTTATTGCCGGACACAGTACGATGGATTGCCAGGCGTCCGGCTGGGATGCCGAATGGCAACGTCATGCGGTATTAGCCAATAAAGGTTCGCTGGATACGGCTTGGCGTATGAGCTATAAGGGTATTGACCGTGCCAACCGTTTTCTGGCCGGATTGCAGAATGTGGACGTTTCCGTGCTTTCTGCCGAAAAGAAAGTGCAGTTTGAAGCCGAGGCGCGTGCCATTCGTGCATACAATTACTTGTATTTGTCAAAAGTCTTTGGCCCTGTCCCCATGTTGCTTACGGGTGAGACTTATACAACCAGTGCAGGAAAGGCGCGTCCTGAAAATCTGGAAGGCACTTATCAGGTTATTGAGGAAGACCTTAAGTTTGCCATGGAAAAGCTGGATTGGGAACCTGCCGATGGAGAATACGGTCGTATTACGAAAGGTTTCTGCAAGGCATTTTTGGCAGAACTCTATATGTATCAGAAGAAATTTACTGAAGCCAAGAAGGAATTGAATGACATTATTACCAGTAATACCTATGCATTGGAGCCGTGCTATGCCAATCTTCATGCCTGGGACAACCATTGGACAAAAGAATCCATTTTTGAGGTGGCTTATCATATTCACGGCAATATGAATTGGGGAGGCAACAGCCACGATGACGGCAAGATATGGTATGGCTATATGTGTGCCGCTCCCGAGTATGGCGGTTGGGGGTCCTTGGCTCTGTCTTGGGAGTATTATCGCTCTTTTGAGCAGGGAGACAAGCGCAAGGAGTATACTTGTGTAGGTACGGGTGACGTACATCCTATTACCAATGAAAAACTGGGTACCAATCCCTCTTACAGCGGATATGTACAAGGCTCTGAAAATGTACCTTGTGTATATTCACTGAAGTATTGGAGAAAGCAACCGGGTAAGGACGGGTTTGTGTATTGCCCGATTTCATTGACTTTCAAACGATATGCAGGCGTATTGCTGGATTATGCTGAATGTTGTTTCGAGACGGGTGAGGAAGCGACCGGATGGGAGATGATCAGACAAGTGCGTAATCGTGCGTGGGGTAACTTGGAAATTGGTGTACAAGCCATTGATTTCCCGCAGGCAATGTTGAATACGACAGTTGTCGATGTACCCGATGCAAAGACTGTTTATGCTGAATATAAGACGCGGAAAGGGTATACAAGTGATGTATGGAAAGTGGCTTTGACACAAGAACGCCGTCATGAGCTCAATGCAGAGTTCTCTTTATATTTCGACCTTTGCCGTATGGGGTTGGCTGAAGAATGGTTCAGATGCGAATACCCGAAAACAAAAGCCAATTCTACACCGGAGGAGTGCTGGGAAACTGGCGATTCTTTCCGTTATTTTGAGCATCAGAAATATCAGGAGATTTTCCCAATACCTACTAATGAGATTCTTAATAATCCTCTCATCAATTCGGAGGACCAGAATGAGGGATATTGATGACTCTAAAATTGTGCTAAGAATAGACAATTATATTGTTCTGTTATTCTTCACTATGTTTGGGGTATGTATTCCTGAATGAGCAAATCAGATGATTAAGTGTCCACAATTTAAACTTGTAGTTAAGTATGGCAAGAAAAACATTTTGTTTCCTTCTATTTATATGTATGGGCGTGTGTGCATGTACTGTTCGGCATAATTCGTTACGGTCGACATTGTGTGCGGAAATTGTTGCCAATGTCCGGGACAGTGTACTGCCATTTTGGATGGATTATGCAGTGGCGCCTGACGGCGGTTTTTATGGGACTGTATTGCGGAATGGTACTCCGGTGGTAGATGCTCCCAGAGGAGGAGTGTTGAATGCCCGGATTCTGTGGAGTTTTTCTGCTGCATACCGTACATTTGGAGATGAATCTTATCTGAAACTTGCCAACAAGTCTCAGCGCTATTTTATCGATACATTTATTGATAAGAAGAACGGTGGGGTGTATTGGTTGGTCAACCCCGATGGTGAAGTAGTGAATGCTTCTAAGTATACTTATGCCATGACTTATGCTATTTATGGATTAGCAGAGCACTATCTGGCGACGGGTAACGACGAAAGTCTGAAAACTGCCGTCAGTCTGTATCATGTTCTGGAAGAGAAAGGGCGTGAGCCGTTGTATGACGGTTATGTGGAATCTTTTACCGAAAATTGGGAGAAGTTGGACCAATATGACAATAATGCTCCCAAGACCATGAATGCCCATCTGCATGTGTTGGAAGCTTATACCCTTCTATATCAGTGCTGGAAAGACAATGGCTTGAAGAAAAGGCTTGAGTTTTGCGTCGATTTGTTCATGAACCGCATTTACGACCCGTCAAGGAAGCATTTCAATCTGTTCTTTGATAATGAGTGGAACAGTCTGGTCGAAATGGATTCTTACGGACATGATGTTGAGACCGGATGGCTGCTTTGCGAGGCTGCCCGTACGCTGGAAAATCAGGACCTGATAGAACAGACAAACCAGCTTGCACTGGATGTAACGGGAGCTTGTCTGGCCGAAGGAATGAGTGATAAAGGCTATATGATTTACGAGAAGAAAGGTGACAGAAAAACCAAGCATGCCTCATGGTGGGGCCAGATTGAAACGGTGATAGCTTGTGTCAATGCTTGGCAAATCAGCGGGAGTGACGTTTATCTACAATCGGTTGATACGGTCTGGACTTTTGTCAAAGACCATATGGTGGACAAGGAATACGGGGAATGGTATAGCGACTGTTTCGACGGAGAGCCTAAAAAGGAGGCTCCCAAAGTAAGTATGTGGCGTTGTCCATATCATACGGTACGCTTGGGAGTGGAAATGTATAATCGTTTAAAATAATACGTATGAAGAAATTGATAATAGGTGCGGCATCACTGATGCTTTGTGCAGGTTTGCAAGCCCAGGACTTCAAGATTAACCCGTCGGGGTATTTTGAAAACCACGGGGCCAATGTGATGGTTTTCAGTGATGTCTATCCTGAAGGACACCAAGGGGGTGTCACCTTGGTTTTGAATGGAGACCGCAGGGCCGCAGGCGGTGATGTGCGTTTCGAGATTTCGCAGGGGCAGTGGCAGGGATTGCCCAAGATGAGGAAACGGGTGGTGGATGAGGCTGCCAACGAAATCCGTGTCACACTGAGCTATCCTGACTCGGCCAAGCATATGGCGGGGTTCAATCCGATGCTCTATCCGGATTTTGCTTTCGGCTATACTATCAAGGTGAAAGGGGAAAAGGACTATCTGGTATTGACTGTTGATTTGGACCGGCCGGTTCCGGAGCGCTTTGCCGGGAAGCTCGGTTTCAATCTGGAGCTGGTGCCTTCTACCTTGTTGGGCAAGCCCTGGATTATGGATAACCGGACGGGTGTTTTCCCTCATCAGGCGATGGGGCCCACCATGAAGCAGACCTCCAATATGGAGCATATCGGAGACTTCAATCCTAAGGGGAAAGCCAGCCTGGACCAGTTGCTTCTGGACCGGAAGACTTATAATCCGATGATTGCCGATGATATTGTCTCTGCCCCTCTTGCCGCGGGAAAAAAGTTTGTGCTCAATCCGCAGGATGAGTTGGCAAAGATTACGATTGAGAGTGAGAAGGGAGATTTGATGCTGTATGACGGACGGATAAACCATAATAACGGTTGGTTTGTGCTTCGTTCGGAGTTTCCGGCAGGAACGAAAGGGAATGCGGTGAGATGGATTATCCGTCCCACAGTTACCAAGGAGTGGCGCTATGCACCGGTGGTACAGGCCTCTCAAGTGGGTTATCATCCCGGACAGAAGAAAGTGGCTGTCATCGAATTGGACAAACGGGATACGGATTTCCGGCAACCTGCCCTCTACCGTATTGCAGCCGATGGCAGGAAACTGGTGAAGCAGCAGGCTGCCAAGGATTGGGGAGATTTCCAGCGTTACCATTATTTGCAGTTCGACTTTACGGAAATTACGGAAGAGGGACTTTATCAGGTGATGTACGGTGATGCGGCTTCTCCGGTGTTCCGTATTGCAAAGGATGTTTGGGATAAAGGAATCTGGCAGGCGGAGGTGGAATATTTCCTGCCGGTACAGATGTGTCACATGCGTGTCAACGAGAAGTATCGTGTATGGCATGACTTCTGTCACCAGGACGATGCCCGAATGGCCCAAACGAATATCAATCACATTGACGGATATAGCCAGGGACCTTCTACTCTGTGCAAATATCAGCCGGGCGATCTTGTTCCGGGATTGAACGTAGGCGGTTGGCACGATGCAGGCGATTATGACCTGCGTGTGGAGTCGCAGGCAGGTGAAGCCTATATCCTCGCTATGGCTTGTGAGAATTTCGGTGCCTACTGGGACGAGACTTCCATTGATTTCGAAAAACGGATTGTAGAGATACACCAGCCTGACGGGAAAAACGACTTGTTACAGCAAGTGGAAAACGGGGCTTTGACCGTAGTAGCCGGTTGGAAGGCATTGGGACGCCTCTATAGAGGAATTTTGTGTCCTACTGTACGGCAATATGCACACTTGGGAGATGCTTCGGCCCATACTGATCATGTCAGTGGAACGGCTGATGACCGTTGGGTGTTTACGGAAGACAATCCGGGACGTGAGTTACAGGTGGCCGCTTGGCTGGCAGGTATTTCACGCGTGCTGAAGGGACATAATGATACTCTGGCGGCAGATTGTCTGGAAATAGCCCGTGAGCTGTTTAAGATTACACGTTGTGATAACAATTGGATACTGACAACGAAAGTACATGCCACCGTAGAGCTTTATCTGGCAACGAAGGAAGCCGGGTACCGCGATTTCGTTTTGCAGCAGCAGGATTTCATCTGCAAGAATATCCGTCAGACGGGCTGGTTCATCGGACGGTTCGACCAGGCTGTGGGCAATGTCCGTTTCAGCAAGGCTATTCGTAAGGCATTGCCGGAGTTACAGGCCATGTATCAGGAGTATAGCAGTAAAACCCCGTATGGAGTGCCACACGACAGAGGTAACCGTTCTTCCGGTTCATGGGAGCCTCAGCATTTGGGCTATAACTACTGTTATTTACATGCTGCTTATCCTGACTTATTTACACCGGACTACATTTTTAATGCCGTCCAGTATCTGCTGGGTATGCATCCGGGACGTAACCAGGCAGCTTTTGTAACGGGGGTTGGTGCCGAAACGATGAAGGCCGCCTATGGTGTCAATCGTGCTGATTGGTCTTATATCCCGGGTGGAGTTTCTCCGGGTACTAATCTGATTCGTCCCGATCTACCCGAACTGCTTCATTTTCCGTTCTTGTGGCAGGAAGGTGAGTATTGCCTGGGTGGACATGCTACGTGGTTTATGTATATGGTATTGGCGTCTAATAAAATATTGAATTGCAATGAATAGTAAAATAAAGGTAGATAAGTTTGTAATTGTAGTTTTTCTGCTCTGCATGGTTTGTAATATGACCATGCAGGCAAAAGCTTACGAGAGTTTCAAAGTATCCATTTATGTCCGTGCTTACGAGGTAGACAAGATGAAGGACATCCATTGGCTGGATTCTACCTGGAATGTGATTTCACAACAGTTGGAAGTGGACAAGATTTATCTGGAAACACACCGGGACTTACTGGTTGTGGAGGATGCCACTCTGGAGCAGGCAAAGAAATTCTTTCATGACCGGGGTATAGAGACAGCTGGAGGTATTACCTATACCATCAACGAGGCAAACAGTTTCGAGACATTCTGCTATTCCAATCCCGAACACCGCAAGATGGTGCAAAAGATTGCGGAACACACGGCGAAACACTTTGATGAGTTTATTCTGGATGATTTCTTCTTCACCAGCTGCAAGTCCGACATAGAAATAAAGGCAAAAGGAATGCAGAGCTGGACGGACTACCGCTTGAAGCTGATGACCGAGGCCGGTCGTGACCTCGTGCTGAAACCTGCCAAGAAAGTGAATCCTCAGGTAAAGGTGATTATCAAATATCCCAACTGGTATGATCACTTTCAAGGTTTGGGATTTAATTTGGAGGAAGGTCCCCAGCTCTTTGACGGTGTCTGGACCGGTACTGAAACAAGGGACCCGGCAGGTAATCAGCATTTGCAGAACCATCTGAGTTATAATATTATCCGTTATTTCGATAACCTGCGTCCGGGTTATAACGGTGGGGGATGGGTCGATGTAGGTGGACTGAACATGGGTATGGACCGGTATGCCGAACAGCTTCATTTGACCATGCTTGCCAAGGCTCCCGAGATTATTCTCTTTGCCTATCACCAGCTTCTGGATGTGAAGTTGTCTCCTAAATACCGTACTCCCTGGCAGGGAATGGGTACCAGCTTTAACTATGATGAGGTGACCGCTCCCATCCGGTTGGAAGACGGCTCTTTGGTAGAACCTACCACGATGGCCCGTATAGCCGGTGTTGTGCTGAAACAAACGGATAAGTTGATTCATAAGCTGGGGAATCCGGTGGGTATAAAATCCTACAAGCCTTTTCATGCCGCCGGTGATGATTTCCTTCAGAACTATTTGGGCATGATAGGTTTGCCGATGGATATGCGTCCTGTTTTTCCGGAAGACCAGCAAGTGGTTCTGCTGACTGCACAAGCTGCACAGGATACGGAAATTATGGCTAAAATCAAGAGACAACTGCAAAGCGGGCGTGATGTGGTGGTTACGAGCAGTTTGCTGAAAGCCATTCCTGAGAAGCTTACAGAGGTAGCCGAGTTGCGTTGTACTGATTTGAAGGCTCTTGTCAATGATTTCGGCCGTTACGGGCAGTCCGGACGTGACCTGTTGATTCCGCAGGTGCAGTATTATACGAATGATGCTTGGGAGATGGTCAGTGCCGGTCGTCCGCTGACGGGTGGAGTTTCGGGCTATCCTATTCTGTTGAGAGCCCCGTATGCTACCGGTAATCTGTATGTTCTTACCATTCCCGACGATATGGGCAATCTGTATGATTTTCCGGCCAATGCCTTGAATGAAATTCGTCGCATTATGAGTAAGGACATAGGAGTCTGTCTGGAAGCTCCCCCCAAAGTAGGCCTGTTTGTATATGACAATAAAACGCTGGTGGTAGAGAACTTCAATGACGAACCGGTAGAGGTGCGTATCGTGACCGGTGATAAGGTGATGAAGCTGGAAAGCTTGGAGGATGGGACTGTTTTGAGTCCTCTTCCTGCCGGACCGGTGATACAGACCAGACGTCCGGTTACGCCTAAGAATTCTTTCCGTTTATTACTGTTGCCCCATTCATATAAGGCATTCCGATATAAATAATGGGTAAGAAGATTGCCGGGTGACTATTTGAAAGAGCAAGGAGGCTGGTTTACTGTAAAACCAACCTCCTTTGCTTATTCATGAGCATGCTTATGCTCTCCCAGTATTCTGTGTGGCAGTGTTCCGTGTCCCAATAACTCTATCGGGCAGTTGAAGTTCCGTTCCAGCCACTCCTCCGTGACACCGGTGTCGGGGTGGTAATCCAGCGTTTCGTTGACGCAAGCGATAGACTTGACTTGCTGCAATACCGTACCGATGTCATGGCTGACGAGGATGATGGCACATTCTTCATTGATTTCTGTCAGTAGTTCGTAGAGGCGGGCTTCAAAACGCTTGTCAATGTAGGTACTGGGCTCATCAAGAATCACGACCTGTGGGTCGGAGATGATGGCACGTCCCAGCAAGGCGCGTTGCAACTGTCCGCCGCTCAAGGCACCTATGGCGCGTTGTTCCATGCCTTCCAGTCCCATGCGGGCTATCACATGGCGGGCCTTTTCCCGGTGTCGGGTATTGAAGCGCGAAGCAAGTGGCTTTTGGCTGCTGAGGCCTGAAAGGATGACTTCTTCTACTGTAATGGGAAACTTCCGGTCGATGCTGCTGTACTGGGGCAGATACCCCATGGATAATCGAGTGTTGAGGGGTAGGCATTGAGAACCGGCTACTTCGGGTGACGGGGAATCGGTATGATAAAGTATCTCTCCGGCAGTGGGCTTCAGCAGTCCCAGGATGCACTTGATAAGTGTGGTCTTTCCTCCACCGTTGGGGCCGATGATACCCAGAAAATCACGTTCGTAGATAGTCAGGTTTACATCGTGCAACACAGTCCGGTTATCGTATCCGGCACTGAGGTTCTTTATTTCTATAATAGGAGATGCGAGCATGTTTTTTTCTTTATTCTCCTTCTCCTTTAGGGGAACGAGGGGTGAGCAGTGCTTGGGCCGTATTCATCATCTCCTCCTCCCAGTCGTATGAGAGGGGATTGATAGCCACCACCCGGGTTCCGGTCTGCTGGGCGATAAGGTCGGCATTGCGGCGGTCGAATTCCGGCTGTACAAAGATGACGCGTACCTTCTCCTTCTTGCAGGAGTTTATCAGGTTCTTCAGATGGGTGGGAGAGGGTTCCTTTCCACCGGCTTCGATAGGAATCTGGTGCAGGTTGTAGTCGCGGGCAAAGTAGGAAAGTGCCGGATGATAAATCATGAAGGCACGGTCGGCATTCGGGCTGGAAAGCATCTGGCAGATGAGGCTGTCTGTATGCTCTATCCGCCGGATGAGTGCGTTGTAACGTTCCATGTAGGCGTTTTCATTGGCTTTGTCTATGGCGCAGAGTGCATTCAGAATATTTCCGGCAATGATTTGGGCGTTGATGGTGGAATTCCAGATGTGGGGTTCCACACCACCGGCGTGCGTATGGCCTTCGTGTACATGCCCGTCTTTATGATGATGTGCATGGGTATCGTCCAGAATAAGTTCCACATTCTCGGACATATCGAAGAATTGCAGGTGGGGAGCATTGTCCGTCAGTTTTTCCGTCCATGTCTGCTCGAAACCGATGTAGCCGATGCGGAAATAGGCCTTGCTTTGGGCAAGGTCGACAAGCTGCTGGGGCGTGGGGTCGTAGGTTTCCGGACTTGAACCTTTGGGCACCATGCTGACGACGGTGAATTCATCGCCGGCAATGGCTTCGGTGAAATACCGCAGCGGCTCGATGGTGACGGTAATCACGGGTTTATCGTCATTCTTCTTGTTCTGTTGGCCTCCTTGCTTGCACGAGAAGAGCAAGGTGGCTATGAGGAGTAAAAAACAAAACTTTTTCATTTACAATTTACTATTTACAATTTACAATTTGGCTGCGCTGTGGCAGGGGGCATCAACTATTCATTATCAACTATTCCTTATCCATTATCACTTCCTCTTTCCTTCCCCTCAGTATCTCCCGTTTCCCTCCGGGGGGACCTGGGAGACGCTCTACCTTGAATCCTACGGCTTGCAGCATGCGGCGTACTACTCCTTTGGCGCAGTAGGTGGTCAGCACGCCATCAGTGCTCATGGCGGCATGGATATTCCGGAAGACTTTTTCCTCCCACATTCCCGGTTGCTTTTCGGGTGCAAAAGCATCGAAGTAGACAACATCGAACGGAGATTTATTAATCATTAACAAACTGTCAATGCTTATTGTTTCGACATCTGCCCGCACTTTTCTCAGTGTGAAATAAGGAGTTATGGCAACTTCTTCTTCCCACGCAGCCCGATGCAGTTCCTCGAACAGAGGATTGTCGCTATATTTTAGCGCATCCACCTCCGGCCATGCAAGCGGATAGAGTTCGATACCGGTATAGTGCACAGGTCTCTTTTCCTTTTCGGCAGTTTCCAGTGTAAGCAGGGCATTCAGTCCGGTGCCGAAACCGATTTCAAGGATATGCGGGCGGGCAGTAGCGGATGCTTTCAGTCCCATGTCGATGAAGATGTGCTGTGATTCTGTACGTGCCCCCTTTACCGAATGATAATGTTCATTCAGTTCCGGTACAAACAGTGTCGCACTTCCGTCTTCCGTCTTCTCTATGATTCGTTGCATCACTTCTGCTTTTGTTGAATGTTTTTGTTTAGTTTAATTCTCTGTGATTCAGCGTGTTGTTGCGCCTATATATCCAGCGTGCTGCATCTATACATCCAGTACGTTGCATCTATACATCCAACGCGTTGTATCTATACATCTATTGCTCAAACTCACTACATGTCAATAATTCATCATCGAAATGGCTCCTTGCAGTGCCCACAGCATAGCTATGTAGCGCACCAATTTCCCTGCAAACATGGACGTGGTGGTCAGCATCAGATTACTGCGCATGAAGCCCAGTGCAATGGCTATGGCCTCTCCCACAAAAGGCAGAAAGGCGAAGAAAGCCATCAGTGCCCCTTTCCCTTGGAGGAAATGCTGCATCCGTTCTATCTTTTCCCTTTTTACCTTGAAATATTTCTCAATCCAGTCTATACGTCCCAGACGTCCCATGTAGTAGCACGTCATGCCTCCCAGCGTATTTCCCAAGGTGGCGGAGAGTACGCACAGTGCCGGGCTCAGACCGACCTTGACCAGTGCTACCATCACTATCTCGGAACTGAACGGAATGATGCTTCCTGCCAATAGGGCAGAGATGAACAGACCGACATATCCCCAGTCAATCAGCAGCTGTACGAGTGTATCTACAAAAGCGTCCATATGTTGAATCCTAATAGAATGAATAATCCGATAAATGCACAAATGAAGAATATATTGGAACTGCGGCTATTTGTCAGTACAAACAAGTGTCCCGCCAGGATGCTGACACCGATGAGCAGGAAGGACATCAGGTGGACACTCAATACCGGTTGCAGTCCGATATAGACAAAGATGCAGAAATTCAGCAGGATGAGGAAGTGTAGATAGCTTCGGGTGCGTATCTTGTCTTCATAGCCGGCAATGAGACAGTGTGCCGCGCTGATGATGAACAGAACAAGGAGATATCCGAGGGTGGCGAGTTCCCACGGCTGATAGTCGAACCGGGTGGGAGCGAAGGTCACCAGCTCGCGGAAGGGCTGGCAGAAGAGTTCCATTTGCCCGTAGTAGAGGGCGTGTCCCAGCAACAGCCAGTAGGGTACGCTCCATCCTACCAAGGAAGCGAAGAAACTTTTGGGTTGGAGAGACTGGAAGTTGTAGGCACCTATCCAGAAGATGGGGACAAACAGCATGAGCTGCGGAAAAAGCAGGCTGCCCAGTCCGATGAAGACAAAGGCGTGGAAGAGACTGCCTGTGGGCCGTGCCTGCTGGTAGCTCTTGAAGAGGAAAAACAGTGCCACCAGGAAGGAGGCGGCTGCCAAGTCTCCCGCATACAGCATGTGTAGGCTGGGGCAGACGGATATCAGCAGGAAGTAGACAGAAGTCTGTACCGATGCCCGCATCCGGATGATGGCGAACGTATTGTTGAGCTGTATCAGGAAGTACCCGATGACGGCATACAGAATAAAGCTGAAGAGACGGTTTGCCCAGGTGGGGATGCAGAAGTCGCAGAATGTTTCCCAAAGGGAATATCCGCTTTGCTGTGTCTCCGTCTCGGGCAACAGAACAGCGGTCAGTATCCAGCAGGATACTGAAATCAGGATAGCGGTGGGTAGTGTGAACCGCCCTGCCGTTATCCGGTTCTGGAATCTCTTCGTTCTCATTTATAAGTCAAATCCGATGTCGCGACGGAAATATTTCTTCTCGAAGTTTATCATGTCGGCCACGCGGTAGCTCTTCTGCAAGGCTTCTTCCTTTGTTTCACCATAGGAGCAGACGGCGATGACACGGCCACCGGCAGTTACGGTCTGTCCGTCTTTGGTGGCTGTTCCGGCATGGAAGAGGATGCTGTCCGTTTCGGCAGCCTTCTCGAATCCGGTCATCACCTTGCCCTTTTCGTAGGCTTCCGGATATCCTCCGCTTACCAGCATGACGCAAGCGGCTGTGCGTGAGTCGAATTCCAGTGTACGCTGGTCGAGGTCGCCCTGGGCAACGCCTTCGAGTAGGTCTACCAGGTCGCTCTTGATACGCAGCATTACACTTTCGGTTTCGGGGTCGCCCATGCGGACGTTGTATTCAATTACCATCGGTTCGCCCTTCACGTTGATAAGTCCCAGGAAGATGAAGCCTTGGTAGCCGATTTCTTCTTCCAGCAGACCGTTTACGGTAGGTTCGATGATGCGGGTGCGTACTTTTTCCATAAATGTTTCGTCGGCAAAAGGTACGGGAGTAACGCTGCCCATACCGCCGGTGTTGAGGCCTTTGTCGCCTTCGCCGATACGCTTGTAATCTTTGGCTACGGGCAATACCTTATAGTGGCGGCCGTCTGTCATCACGAATACGGAACATTCGATGCCGCTGAGGAACTCTTCAATGACTACCGTGGCGCTGGCATCGCCGAACATGCCGTCCAGCATTTCCTTCAGCTCTTTCTGAGCTTCTTCCAGTGTGGGGAGAATCAGCACGCCCTTGCCTGCACACAGTCCGTCGGCCTTCAGTACGTAAGGCGCTTCGAGGGAAGCGAGGAAGTCGAGTCCCTCCTGCAAGTTGTCGGCGGTGATGCTCTTGTAGCGGGCAGTGGGGATGTTGTGGCGCATCATGAAGCCTTTGGCAAATTCCTTGCTACCTTCCAGTGTAGCACCTTTGGCGGTGGGGCCAATGATGTCGATATGGCAGGTGGCAGGGTCTTCCTTGAAGCTGTCGAAGATGCCTTGTACCAACGGGTCTTCGGGACCCACAACAATCATGTCGATTTCTTTCTCAAGGGCAAAGGCCTTGAGTGCGGGAAAGTCTGTCGCCTTCAGGTTCACATTCTCGCCTGCTTCGCTTGTACCTGCATTGCCGGGCGCAATATATAGTTTCTCTACTTTCGGGCTTTGGGCAATCTTCCATGCCAGAGCGTGTTCGCGGCCACCGGAGCCTAATAATAATACTTTCATGGGTTCATTTACAATTTACAATGTACAATTTGTCTGTGCTGTGGGGCATCAGGTAAGTTGTACAGATTGTTATACTTAATGATTTATTCTCTCTTTTATTCTCTTCTTTCTTCTACCATCTACTCCCTATTTGCACGCCCGCACTGCATAGCAAATTGTACGGTACATTGTACATTAAAGATATTCTTCAAAATATCTTGTTATCTTCTCGTGCAGATGCACACGGTCGCGTCCCAGGACGTTGTGCTTGTGCGTGGGATAGATAAACAAATCGGGATAGGTACGGGCATCCACGCACGCCTTCATGAATGAAAGGGTGTGCTGCGGCACGCAGGTGTCGTCGTGGTCGTCGTGTATGATGAGCAGATGTCCTTTCAAGTTACCGGCAAGGTTTTTCAGATTTGTCTGCTTGTAGCCTTCCGGGTTCGCTTGCGGAGTGTCCATATAGCGCTCACCGTACATTATCTCGTAGTATCCCCAGTCGATAACCGGTCCGCCGGCAACGCCTACCTTGAAAATTTCGGGATAGCGCAGCATCAGCGCCGTAGTCATGTGTCCTCCGAAGCTCCAGCCGTGCACGCCGATACGCTCTCCGTCCACATAAGGCTGGCTTTTCAGGAATTCTACGCCCTTCACCTGGTCTTTGCCCTCTTCGATGCCCAGCTGGCGGAAGGTGGCGTTTTCAAACTCCAGTCCACGGTTGCTGCTGCCACGGTTGTCGAGGCTGAACATGATGTAGCCTTTGTTTGCCATGTAGATGTCCCAGCCGCGGGCATCGTTCATCCAACCGTTCGTTATCATCTGGGCGTGCGGGCCGCCGTATACGTAGACGATGGCGGGATACTTCTTTGCCGGGTCGAAGTCGGTAGGCTTTATCAGGCGGTAGTACAAGTCTGTCTTGCCGTCGGCGGCTTTGATGGTGCCTGTTTCTATGCTGGGCATTTCAAAGCCTTCGTAGGGGTTCTTGGCTGTCAGCAGTGTGTGTTCCCGTTGTTTTTTCGGGTTGGTGGACATCAGTTTTATGATACGGGGGCAAGTGGGCGAAGAGGCATTGTCGATGAGGTAAGTTCCCATGAAACCGGAAATTTGTGCCGAGTGCATGCCGGTTGGGTCTCCTATCAAGCTGCGTTTGCCATTCTTCAGGTTGACAGCGTAAAGGTTGCTCTGCAAAGGAGAGATTTCCGTACTCTTGATGATGAGCTCTTTCGTGTTCCGGTTAAAACCTACGATGTCTTGTACAAGCCAGGGGCCGGAGGTGAGTTGCTTCAGCAGTTCCCCTTCCGTATTGTATAGGTACAGATGGTTGAAGCCGTCACGCTGGCTTTGATAGATGAACTTGTGGCTGTCCCATGGCAGGAATAGAATGGGAGATTGCGGCTCCACATATTTGGGATGTCTCTCTTCGATGAGCACTTGTTGCAGCTTTCCGCTTTCAGCATCGTACCGGCACAGTTCGGAGTGGTTTTGGTCTCGGTTTAGCTCTATCAGATAGAGGCTTTTGCCATCCGGTGCCCAGGTGATGTTGGTGAAGTAGCGGTCTTTTGGGTCGCCCATGTCCAGGTAGATGGTCTTTTGAGTAGCCGGATTGTAGATACCTACCTTTACTTGATGGCTGAGCATGCCGGCCATGGGGTAGCGTATTTTATCCACCAGTGCTATTCTTGTCGTGATGTCAACCAATGGATAGGGGGTGACCATGCTTTCGTTCATTCGATAAAAGGCCAGCAGGTCCCCGGCAGGATTCCAGAAAGTGCCTTTTGAAATGCCGAATTCATTGCGGTGCACACTTTGTCCGCAGACGATACCTTCCGGTTCGTTGGTGACTTTCAGGGTTTGCCCGTCACCGGTCATCACATAGAGATTATTGCCGATAGTATAAGCCAAATGGCGGCTTACCTCGTTCCAATCCTCATTTGCGGCTTGGGCGGGGCAAGGCTGGCTCCAGATGACTTTTTTCTTCTTCCAGTCGACGAGGGCACGGTACTTGCCGGTGTTCAGCAGCAGGAGTGGGTCTATTTGGACTTGAATACCCAGATTGACGCCTCGGGGTACGTTGACAGCCTTTGCAGCATGAAAGTGACGCAGTTTTCCAAGTCCTTTTTCTTCCAGCAGCGCGTTGGCTTCTTCCAATGTGATGGCAGTGAATTTCTCTCCGGGCTTGGCACCTAATCCTTTGACAGCCCATGTACCTTCTATATTGTCGATGCCAAGTTCCAGACAAGCGGCATCGCCCCACCACTGGTACGATTTGTTTTCCGGTTTGTGGTAGGTCTCACCTCCGGGAATCAGATCTTCCAGGGTCGGCTTTTTTAGTTCTTGTGCCATAGCGTTTGTTGCAAGCAGAGCAGGTACTGTTATCAGCAGTGCAAGAATGCTCTTACTTATTTTCTTTGCATTCATTCTCCTTGTCATTGTTCGTGTTATTCTTCTTCCTTCTTTCCCGCCTCTCTTCTTTTGCTTTCCGGGTAAGACTCACCCAACCTTGTTCTGCGTTCTCCACCGAATTCACGTCTTTCCCTCGGCTTGAACTCCCGTCTTTCCCCGTCTTTGAACTCTCTTCTTTCACGCGGACGGAATTCGCGCTTTTCGCCGTCCTTGAATTCTTTTGGTCTGCGTTCGCCGTTGAACTCGCGTCTTTCGCTACCGAATTCACGTCTCTCTCCGCTGAATCGGGGACGGAATTCGCGTCTTTCTCCGGGTTTGAACTCTTTCCGTTCCCCAGAAGCCGGACGAAATTCTTTGCGCTCCTTGCTCAACTCCTCGCCTTCGGCACGGAATTCCTTGTACTTTCCATCGAAGATTTCGTACTGGCGGAATTCGCATTCCAGCGCACCATTGAATAAAGGTATCTTGGAGGTGGCTTTTAGCCCGATTTGGTCGAAGCACTCTTCCCGGTAAGAAAGAATCCATGCGGTGTTGCCCGTAAAGGCATGTTTCAGACGCTCGCCAATCATGGAGTAAAGGCCCAGCAGGTCGTTGGTAGAGATACGCTCACCGTAGGGAGGATTGGTGATGATGATGGATTTCTCCGCAGGTTGCTCGAATTGCTGGAAAGGTTGCAGCTTCAATACCACGTCCTTGCTTACGCCGGCAGCCTTTATATTGTGTGTGGCAATTTCGTTTGCCTTCGGGCTGTTGTCGTAACCGTATATCTTATGCGTAAATTCACGTTCCTGGCTGTCGTCATTGTATATCGTGTCGAACAGCTCCTGGTCAAAATCCACCCACTTCTCGAAAGCGAACTCCTTGCGGAATACGCCCGGAGCGATGTTGCGTGCAATCAGCGCCGCTTCGATGGGAATGGTTCCCGAACCACACATCGGGTCTATCAGGTCACATTCGCCACGCCAGCCGGTCATCAATATCATGCCGGCGGCCAGCACCTCATTCAGCGGGGCCTCTACTGCTTCCTGGCGATAACCGCGGCGGTGCAGCGATTCGCCGCTGGAGTCGAGAGACAGCGTACATTTGGTTTCGGCAATGTGTATGTTCAGCAGCACGTCCGGTTTGTTGACACGCACGCCGGGACGTTCGCCGGTCTTCTCGCGGAAATAGTCCACGATGGCATCCTTCACCTTGTAGGAAACGAACTTGGAATGACGGAACTCTTCACTGAATACAACCGCGTCCACGGCAAAGGTCTTGTCCGTATCCAGATAGTCTTCCCATCGGATGGCTTTAATCTGTTCGTAAACCTCGTCGGCATCCTTGGCTGTGAAGTGTTTGATGGGTTTCAGTATCCGGATGGCTGTACGCAGGCAGAAGTTTGCCTTGTACATCATTTCCTTATCACCACTGAAAGATACCATGCGGCGGCCTATTTCTATTTCGTTGGCGCCCAGTGCAGTCAGCTCTTGTGCCAGTACCTCTTCCAGTCCTTGGAAGGTTTTGGCAATCATTTCAAAAGATTGTTCGCTCATCTATGCATTTACTTTATGTGAATCGGCAATCTGGGTAGTTGTCACTCGTTTCTCTCATTAGTGGCTGATAACCATTTAACTACTTGAACTGCTGATTTGAGTTATTTACGATTTTAATTGTTTATTGGTTGTTTGTGACTTACTTCTTGGCCTTTGTCTGTACAATCCTTGCTCCTGCGGGAACATCTTCTGTCACCCAGATATTGCCGCCTACGGTGGCTCCTTGTCCGATGGTGATGCGTCCCAATATGGTGGCGTTGGAATAGACTATCACATTGTCTTCCAGAATGGGATGGCGGGGAATACCCTTGATGGGCTTGCCGTCTTCGTCTAGCGGGAAGCTCTTGGCACCGAGGGTCACACCCTGGTACAGCTTCACGTTGTTGCCGATGATGCAGGTCTCGCCGATTACCACACCCGTACCGTGGTCGATGGTAAAATAACCACCTATTTCCGCTCCTGGATGGATATCGATTCCCGTTTCACTGTGCGCCATCTCGGTGATGATGCGGGGAATGAGGGGAACACCCAACTTGAGTAACTCGTGTGCGATGCGGTAGTTGCTGATGGCGCGGATGGCCGGATAGCAGCTGATGACTTCGCCGAACGACTGTGCGGCGGGGTCACCGTTGTAGGCGGCTTCCACATCTGTGGCGAGTGTACGTCTCATTGCCGGCAGGTTGCTGATGAACTTGGCAGCCAATAAGGCGGCTTCTTCCCGTTGGAGCTCGGTACAACAGTTGCATTCGCCGTCGCCTGCAAAGCAGAGGCCGGCAAGGATTTGCTCGGTCAGCAGGTCGAACAAGCGTTCGACATTGACACCGATATGGTAAGTCACCGTACGGCTGTTGACCGTAGAATTTCCGAAATATCCGGGGAAGATGATGGCTCGCGCCAGTTCGATGATGTCGCGCAGCACTTTTGCCGAAGGCAGCGGGTTGCCGTCCGTATACTGGTGAAACAGTCCTTTGTATGATTCGCTTTCCGATAGCTCATCGACTGCTTGTGTCAAAATGTGGGTAAAGTTGAGTGGACTCATTATGATATCCTTAAGTTTAAAAGTGGCAACAAAGATAGGAAATACTCGTCAAATATCCTACATATCCCTCATTTATAGTACGTATTTACCATATTTGTGGTATTTTCTACGAACCAATTTTGCGCTACTTTTGTCTTGTAAGAAATAACATACCTCGTTCCACTCCGGATTGTTAGTCTTTTCCCTTAGGGGAATGAGGAATTTAAAAACAGTTGGATTATGAAGAAGATAGCAGAAAGCCTTACCGACCTGGTAGGCAACACTCCCTTGCTGGAGTTGAATAATTATAACAAGAATAAGCGTCTGAAAGCCCGTGTTATCGCCAAATTGGAATATTTTAACCCCGCCGGCAGTGTGAAGGACCGCGTGGCGCTTGCCATGATAGAAGATGCCGAGGCAAAAGGGCTGTTGAAGCCCGGTGCCACCATCATCGAACCTACCAGTGGGAATACGGGCGTAGGGCTGGCTTTTGTGGCCGCTGCCAAAGGTTACAAGCTGATACTGACGATGCCCGACACAATGAGCTTGGAACGCCGCAACCTTTTGAAAGCCCTCGGTGCGGAATTGGTACTGACTCCGGGTGCCGACGGTATGAAAGGCGCCATAGCCCGTGCCGAAGAACTGAAAGCCGCCAACCCCGGCTCGCTGATTCTACAGCAATTTGACAACCCTGCCAATCCGGCAATGCACGAGCGTACTACCGGACAAGAAATCTGGCGTGATACAGACGGCCGGGTGGATATTTTCGTGGCCGGTGTAGGTACGGGAGGCACAGTGAGTGGTGTGGGTGCAGCCTTGAAAGCCAATAACCCAAAGGTAAGGATTGTGGCTGTGGAGCCCGAAGATTCTCCCGTACTTTCCGGTGGGAAGCCCGGTCCCCATAAAATACAAGGTATCGGTGCCGGATTTGTGCCGAAGAACTATAACAGTGCCGTGATAGACGAAGTGCTGCTGGTATCCAATGATGACGCCATCCGTACGGGTCGCGAACTGGCGAAGTATGAGGGACTGCTGGTCGGCATCTCTTCGGGAGCTGCCGTTGCTGCAGCTACCCGCTTGGCACGGTTGCCCGAGAATGAAGGAAAGACGATTGTAGCGCTGCTGCCCGATACGGGAGAACGGTATCTTTCGACGCTGTTGTATGCATTTGAGGAATATCCGTTGTAAAAGTAAATATTTCTGCCGGTTATCCGCTCCATCAATGTGGAGCAGGTGACCGGCAGATGGTATTTATAGTTCGCTTGGTCTTAACCCGAATGACCGGCAGCTTATTTTCTCTACTTTTACTTCCCATATCTTGACATTGCGTACGGCGGGTTCAGCATATTTGCATTCATTTTCCGTATATTGCTTCATCAGCATGTCGAGTACGCGTCGCTTCTCTTCCATGTCTTCCACGAAGTGTACTTTCCCACGACAGATAACACTGCGCGACTTCATGCTGTAGCTGCATGCCACTTGCCGGTGCATATAAACCAGCTCGTGTCCTTCGCAGAAGGTGATGCAAACTTGCGGGTGCTTTGTTACCATCTCCACTTTACTGCCTTCCGGGCCGGAATGCAAGTATATTACCCCGTCTTGATAGGCAAAGTTCATGGGAACCGTATATGGGTTTCCTTCAAGGTCTGTGATGCCCACTATGCAGTATGGGCATTTACGGATAATTTCCTCAATCTGTGTAGGGTCTGTAATAGTAATTGTCTTCATGTGCAAAGCCTCACCCCCGGCCCCTCTCCGAAAGAGAGGGGAGTGGGGAAGTGGGGATATTTAATATTGTAAGGTTATTCTTTATTTCACTTCACTCAAGTTTCGCAAGTTTTCAATTCATTGCTCTCCTCTCCCCTCTCTTTCGGAGAGGGGTCGGGGGTGAGGTTACACCAGTGCAAAGTCCAGCTGCTTCTTTTCCAAGTTAGCGCGTGCCACCTTAATGGTAATGGCATCTCCCAGACTATAAATTTTATTTTTGCGGCGTCCGCGCAGGCAGTAGTTCTTTTCGTCGAATTCGTAATAGTCATCGTCGAGGTCGCGGATAGGAATCATGCCTTCGCACTTGTTCTCATTCAGCTCCACGTAGAGTCCCCATTCCGTTACGCCGGAGATGACGCCGTCGAAGGTCTGTCCCAGGCGTTCGGTCATGAATTCTACTTGCTTGTACTTGATGGAGGCGCGTTCCGCGTTGGAGGCTATCTGCTCCATGCTGCTGCTGTGTTCACAGAGGGCTTCGTATTTCTGTTCGGACACGGTGCGGCCTCCCTGGTCCAAGTACTTGGTGAGCAGACGGTGTACCATCATATCCGGATAGCGGCGGATGGGCGAGGTGAAATGGGTATAGTAATCGAAAGCCAAACCATAGTGCCCCACGTTATGCACGGAGTAGCGTGCCTTCTGCATGGCGCGGATGGAGACGGTTTCAATCAAGTTCTCCTCCTTCTTGCCCTGGATGTCGTCCAGCAGGTGGTTGATGGACTTGGAGATGTCGGTCTTTGTACCGCTGGTACGCAGCTTGTAGCCGAAACGGGCGATGAACTGTGCCAGGTTGTCCAGCTTCTCCGGGTCGGGGAGGTCGTGAATACGGTATGGCAACACTTTGGCTTTCTTGCCTTTGGGCACGCGGCCTATCTTTTCGGCTACGGTGCGGTTGGCAAGCAGCATGAACTCCTCTATCAGCTTGTTGGCATCTTTCGACTCCTTGAAGTAGACGCTGACGGGTTTGCCCTTCTCGTCAATTTCGAACTTCACTTCGTAGCGGTCGAAGTTGATGGCTCCTGCCTTAAAGCGGTTCTCACGCAGTATTTTGGCAAGCTTATCCAGTTGGAGCACCTCTTCCTGGAAGTCTCCTTTGCCGGTTTCTATAATCTCCTGGGCTTCTTCGTAGGTGAAGCGGCGGTCGCTCTTGATGACGGTATGTACCACGCGTGAGTTCTTCACTTCGCCTTTTTCCGTCATTTCAAAGATGACGGAGTAGGCAAGCTTCTCTTCGTCGGGGCGGAGTGAACAGATGAAATTACACAACCGTTCGGGGAGCATTGGGATGGTGCGGTCTACGAGGTAGACGGATGTGGCACGCTTCTCGGCTTCCTTGTCTATGATGCCGCCCTCTTTCACGTAGTGGGTCACGTCGGCAATGTGTACGCCTACTTCCCAAAGTCCCCCTTTCAGTTTGCGGATGGAGAGGGCGTCGTCGAAGTCCTTGGCATCCTTGGGGTCGATGGTGAAGGTGGTCACACCCCGGAAGTCCTCACGTCGGGCTATTTCCTCGGCGGAGATTTCGGCGGGTATCTTGTCGGCAGCTTTCTCTACGGCAGCGGGGTAGACATAGGGCAGGCCGAATTCCGCCAGGATGGCGTGCATCTCGGTGGTATTGTCTCCTGCGCGCCCCAGGATGTCGATTACCTGGCCGATGGGGTTCTTGGCTTTGTCGGGCCATTCCACCACCTTTACGATGGCTTTGTCGCCCGTCTTGCCGCCTTTCAACTTTTCTTTGGGGATGAAGATGTCGTTGGCAAGCGTACGGTTTTCCGTTACAAGGAAAGCGTATGACTTGGCAACTTCCAGGGTACCCACGAAGGTGTCGTTGGCACGTTCCAGTATCTCGATGACTTCTCCTTCGGCTTCGCGTCCGCGACGCTTGGCATAGAAGGCGATACGTACTTTGTCATTGTTCATGGCATGGGCCGAGTTGCGTTCGGCCACGAATATCGGTTCGCCTCCACCTTCCGGTATAAAGGAATTCTTGCCATTGCTCTTGCGCTGGAAGGTTCCGGTCATTTCCACGCCGTGGTTGTTCAGCTTGTATTTGTGCTTGTCCACTTCTGTGATGTAGTCGTCCATCGACAGTTCGGACAAGATGTCCATGCACAGCATCTTCAGCGGATGTGTGGTGAGGTGGAGTTGTTCAAAGATGTATTTCAGGGATAATACTTCGTCTTGCTTTGTGTGGAAGAATTCCAGCAGTACTTTGACGAGCTCTTTCTTCTTCATGCGTTTGCCGGCTTTCTTTTCTTTCTTTTTGGCCATAATGTTATGATGTATTTTATGTATAAATAGAGATTCTGTGTCAATCTGTGTAATCTGTGGTGATTACCTCTTGCAAAGTAAACAAATAAATATGTTCCTTCGTTCACTCAGACTTCAAAATATTATCATTCTATTGAAAATAATGAAGGAACGACAGATTGTAATGGATTTATGTACTATATTTGCACACAAAGTGAAGATAGGCTGTACCTTAGACGAAAAGCAGATGGAAATGCAAACTCTGAACAAAAAAGCAGATGCCACACGGGAAAAAGATATTTACCGGGTGACGGTTGTGGGAAGTGTGGTAAACTTTCTCTTGCTTGTCTTCAAATTCTTTGCAGGTATTGTAGGTCACAGTGCCGCCATGCTGGCGGATGCGGTACATTCTTTGTCGGATTTCATTACAGATATTATTGTCATTGTTTTTGTGCGCATTTCGGCAAAGCCCGAAGATGAAGGACACGATTACGGTCATGGCAAGTACGAGACGCTGGCAACTGCCATTATCGGTATTTTTCTGTTGTTTGTGGGATTCGGCATTTTCTGGAACGGGGCTTCCTCCATTTACCGCTTCCTGCAAGGCGGCTCTCTGCAGGAACCCGGTATACTGGCACTGGTGGCTGCATTGGTATCCATCGTTTTCAAGGAAGTGCTTTATCAATATACCGTATTCAAGGGCAGGAAGTTGAATTCGCAGGCGGTTGTTGCCAATGCCTGGCATCACCGGAGTGACGCGTTTTCGTCCATAGGCACGGCAGCGGGTATAGGTGGCGCCATTCTTTTGGGTGACCATTGGCGGGTGCTGGACCCGGTGGCAGCAGTTATTGTCAGCTTCTTCATTATGAAGGTGGCCGTGCAGTTGTTGATACCGTGTGTGGACGAACTGTTGGAGAAATCGTTGCCCGTCGAGGTGGAGGATGAGATACTGAAGACGATTCTTTCTTTTCCCGGTATCAGCTCGCCGCATCACCTTCGTACGCGCCGCATCGGCAGTTATTGTGCCATCGAGGTGCATGTGCGTATGGATGGCAGCATCTCGCTGGAGGAAGCTCACGAGACGGCAACGGCGGTGGAGAACAAGCTGAAAAGGCAGTTCGGCAAAGGAACACTGGTCAGCATCCATGTGGAGCCGGTGAAGAAGAGTAACGAGGCGACAGAGTAACACAAGGAGCGTCAAGGTGACGGACCGGATGAAAAGTAATTAGTAATTTGTAACAGAAGAAGTGGAATCGATTTTAATTACAGGAGCAAGCGGATTTATCGGAAGTTTCATCGTGGAGGAGGCGTTGAAGCGCAAGTTCGGTGTGTGGGCGGGTGTACGTTCGTCCAGCAGCCGCGAGTATCTGCGTGACCGCAAGATACATTTCCTCGAACTGGACTTTGCGCACCCCAATGAACTGAGGGCACAACTCTCGGGACATAAAGGGACCTACAATAAATTTGATTATATTGTCCATTGTGCCGGTGTGACGAAGTGTGTGGACAAGAACGAATTCGATTTGGTGAATTATCTGCAGACCAAATACTTCATCGATACGCTGAGGGAGCTGAACATGATTCCCAAGCAGTTTATCTTCATCAGTACGCTGAGTGTGTTCGGCCCGGTACGCGAGAGGACCTACGACCCGATTATGGAGAGTGACCCCCCTTCACCCAATACCGCCTACGGACTCAGTAAACTGAAAACAGAACTTTATTTGCAGAGTATTCCGGGTTTCCCCTACGTCATCTACCGGCCGACGGGTGTATACGGGCCGCGTGAGAAGGATTATTATCTTATGGCAAAGTCCATCCGGCAGCATACGGACTTTTCTGTAGGCTTCTGCCGCCAGGACTTGACGTTTGTATATGTAAAGGATATCGTGCAGGCCGTCTTCCTCGGGATAGAGAAGCAGGTGTCCCGCCGCGCCTATTTCCTGGCTGACGGGAAGGTGTATAGCAGCCGTGCTTTTTCCGATTTGATAAGGAAAGAATTGGGCAATCCGTTTGTTATTCGCCTGAGATGTCCGTTAATTGTATTGAAAGTCGTATCTTTGCTCGCTGAATTTTGGGCGAAGCGGCAGAACAAGACCAGTACGCTCAATTCGGACAAGTATAGAATAATGAAACAACGCAACTGGCAGTGTGACATCACACCGGCCGTCGAGGAACTGGGCTTCAGTCCTGAGTACGACCTGGAACGGGGTGTAAAGGAAACCATTGCCTGGTATAAGGATAAGGGATGGCTTTAGATTTATTTAAAAGGGTAGAAACCCGTAAGGGGCTTTTTGCGGTAGAGAAGATTACGCTGATATACAATTTGCTGACTTCCATTCTCATTCTGTTTCTTTTTCAGGAAATGGATCATCCGGTGCAGATGCTTGCAGACCGTGTTGTCATTGCGGGTATGACGTTCCTGCTGATGTATCTTTACCGGCTGGCACCCTGCAAGTTCTCTGCCTTTGTGCGCATAGCCATCCAAATGTCACTGCTTTCCTATTGGTATCCCGACACCTTTGAGTTCAACCGGATATTCCCCAATCTCGACCACGTGTTCGCGTCGGTGGAGCAATGGATGTTTGGTGGACAGCCTGCTGTGTGGTTCTGTGAAAGGTTTCCGCAGATGTGGGTGAGCGAGCCGTTTAATATGGGGTACTTCTTCTATTATCCGATGATTCTGCTGGTGGTGGTGTGGTATTTCCTTTATCGTTTCGACCTTTTCGAGAAGGTTTCGTTCGTCATCGTCACCGCTTTCTTCATCTATTACCTTATTTATATCTTCGTCCCCGTTGCCGGGCCGCAGTTCTACTTCCCCGCCATTGGAAGCGACCATGTGGCGCAAGGTATCTTTCCGTCCATCGGTGACTATTTCCATCACCATCAGGAACTTCTTCCCGGTCCGGGCTATGAGCACGGCTTCTTCTACAACCTGGTGGAGAGTTCCCAGCAGGTGGGTGAGCGCCCCACGGCTGCTTTTCCCAGTTCGCATGTCGGAATGTCTACGGTACTGATGATTATGGCATGGCGTGGCAGCAAGCGTCTGTTTGCCTGCTTGTTTCCTTTCTATCTGCTGTTGTGCGGGGCTACGGTCTATATCCAGGCACATTACCTGATAGACTCTATCGTGGGTTTCGTATCGGCTTTCGGCATTTATATCCTGGCCACGTGGATGTTCAAGCGATGGTTTGCGCAGCCGATGTTCCGCTAGTCGGGCACGGTGATTATCTTTCCACTGTCTGTGGGCAATACCAATGTACGCGGATAAACTTCTGCCGGAAGTGAATGCTGGAAGTTTACGATGAGCTGTTTGAGCAGTTTTTTCTTTTTCATAAAGACATATTTATGGGATTCTTTCTTTCTTGGGAAGACGAATATAGGGACTTGTTTCTTTCTGCCAAAGAAACAATGTTTTTTTTCTTGCCTCCTTGTTGGTAAGGTTTTGCCTTCCCATTGGCAAGGCTTTGCCACCGCGTTGGCAAAACTTTGCCATAGGCATGGCAAAAGTTTGCCAAGGGCAAGGCAAGTGGTTGGCAAAATTTCTTGCTGACAGACAGTGAGTTATGCGGATGGCAACAAAGCGTGTCATCTGCGTCTGGATCCCCCCCTCTCAGAAGCTATTCAAGAAGGGGCGTGAGGATGATTGCTCAAATGTCGGACTCGATGGTAAAAATCGTATGCGGTTTTCTCCTATGGCAGCAACGGTTCTATCTCTTCGAAGATGCGGTACAGTTCCTCCTTCGTCTCTGCCCGCAGCATGGCTATCCGGGTGTCGCGGAAATTGGGAATCCCTTTGAAGAGCGGGCTTGCTGCCAGGTGGCGGCGCACGTGCAGTATGCCCCGTCGTTCATCCAGCAGGTTGACGCTGTCTTCCACTTCCTGGCGGAGTACGTTCAGTCGCCATTCGGAACTCAGCGGAGGGAGTTCTTCGCCCGTCTCCAAATAATGCTTCACTTCCTTAAAGAACCACGGGCGGCCGAAGCTGGCACGGCCTATCATGATGGCGTCCACACCGTAGAGGTCGAAGCATTCTTTGGCCCGTTGGGGAGTGGTGATATCACCGTTGCCGATGATGGGAATGTGCATGCGTGGGTTCTTTTTCACCTCGCCGATAAGTGTCCAGTCCGCCTCGCCGGTATACATCTGGGCGCGGGTACGGCCGTGGATGGTGAGGGCGGCAATGCCGCAGTCCTGCAACTGCTCGGCAAGGTCTACGATGATTTTACTGTTGGCATCCCAGCCCAGGCGGGTCTTCACGGTGACGGGAATCTTCACGGCATCTACCACGGCACGAGTGATTTCCAGCATCAGCGGAATGTTCTGTAGCATACCGGCACCGGCACCCTTGCCGGCAACGCGCTTCACGGGGCAGCCGAAGTTGATGTCCAGCGTGTCCGGATGTGCCTGCTCCACAATGCGGGCGGCTTCTACCATGGTGGCGGTGTCCCGTCCGTATATCTGTATGGCTACGGGCCGCTCTTCATCGCTGATGTTCAGTTTCTGCTGGGTCTTGCCTACGGAGCGTATCAAGGCATCGGCAGAAACGAACTCGGTATATACCATGTCTGCTCCGAAGTGCTTGCACATCAGGCGGAAAGCAGGGTCGGTGACGTCCTCCATCGGGGCGAGGAATACGGGGCGTGGGCCCAGGTCTATATCTTTAATCTTCATAATCTAAGCGGATTTGTCCGCAAAAGTACAGAAAAAAGCCTACCTTTGCATACTCTAATTCAAAAAGAAATGATGAAACACTCAATCAGTGACTTCGAAATCATGGCACCGGTAGGCTCGCGCGAATCTCTCGCAGCAGCCATACAAGCAGGTGCCGACTCCATCTATTTCGGTATCGAGAACCTGAACATGCGTGCCCGTTCGGCAAATACCTTCACTATCGACGATTTGCGGGAAATAGCCCGGACGTGCGACGAACATGGCATGAAGAGCTACCTCACCGTCAATACCATTATATACGACCATGACATTCCGCTGATGCGTACCATTGTAGATGCGGCAAAGGCGGCAGGCATCTCGGCAGTCATTGCCGCTGATGTGGCAGTGATGAGCTATGCCCGGCAGATAGGGCAGGAGGTACACCTCAGCACACAGCTCAACATCAGCAACGTGGAAGCCCTGCGCTTCTATGCACAGTTTGCCGATGTGGTGGTGCTGGCGCGTGAGCTGAATTTGGAGCAGGTGGCAGAAATCTACCGACATATCCGTGAGGAGAATATCTGCGGTCCCAGTGGAGAGCAGATACGTATAGAGATGTTCTGTCACGGTGCGCTTTGCATGGCAGTCAGCGGAAAGTGTTATCTCTCATTGCATGAAATGAACCACTCCGCCAACCGCGGTGCCTGCATGCAGGTATGCCGCCGTAGTTATACGGTGCGCGACAAGGAGACGAATGTGGAATTGGAGGTGGACAACCAATACATCATGTCCCCCAAAGACTTAAAAACTATCCACTTCATGAACAAGATGCTGGATGCAGGTGTTCGTGTTTTCAAAATAGAAGGACGTGCCCGCGGACCCGAGTACGTGCGCACGGTAGTGGAGTGTTACAAAGAAGCCATCCGTTCCTATCTGGACGATACATTCACCGATGAGAAGATTGCCCGGTGGGACGAACGTTTGAAGACGGTCTTCAATCGTGGTTTCTGGGACGGCTACTACTTGGGACAACGCTTGGGCGAATGGACCAAGAACTACGGCTCTGCCGCTACGGAACGTAAAATCTATGTGGGTAAGGGCATCCGCTACTTCTCAAACATCGGTGTGGCAGAGTTCCTGGTAGAAGCAGCCGAAGTGAGCGTAGGCGACAAGTTGCTGATTACGGGTCCCACAACGGGTGCCGAATTCGTCACTTTGGACGAGGCACGCGTCGATTTGAAACCCGTGCAGACTGTAAAGAAAGGCCAGCATTTCTCGATGAAATCGGTGAAAATACGTCCCAGTGACAAACTCTACAAGCTGGTCAGCGTAGAGGAACTGAAGAAGTTCAAAGGCTTGGATGTGGAGAAACAACGTGGCTAAGTATCAAATAGTAAATAGTCCAATAGTAAATATGAATTATATCTATGAACTTCCCATGAAGGTGCGCGACTATGAATGCGACCTGCAAGGCATCGTCAATAATGCCAATTATCAGCATTATCTGGAGCATACGCGCCATGAGTTTCTGTTGAGTGCCGGCGTCAGCTTTGCCGGACTGCACGAGCAGGGGGTAGACCCGGTAGTGGCACGTATCAATATGGCTTTCAAGACTCCCCTGAGGAGTGGTGACGAGTTTGTCTCCAAACTCTACATGAAGAAGGAGGGTATCAAGTACGTCTTTTACCAAGATATCTTCCGTGCTTCCGACGGCAAAGTCTGTCTCAAAGGCATAGTTGAAACCGTATGTGTGGTGAACGGGCGGTTAAGCGATAGCGAACTGTTCGACCGTCTCTTTGCCCCTTATCTCAATCCGTGTGAATCTGTGTAATCTGTGGTGGAATGAACAGTGACGAACGGATTTGCAGCATAGCTCTCACACTTTGCCCCGGTATAGGACATATCGGGGCAAAGCGTTTAATAGAGGGTATGGGCAGTGCTGCCGAAGTATTCAGTCGGCGGAAGGAGCTCCCCGAAATCATGCCCGGTGTGAATCCGGGGGTAGTGACGGCTCTTGATTGTCCCGCTGCCTTTCTGCGTGCCGAGCAGGAGATGGAGTTTGTAGAGAAGAATCGTCTTTCCTGCCTGACGTTGAAGGATGAGGCTTACCCTTCCCGCCTGCGTGAATGTGAAGATGCGCCGATTGTACTTTTCTTTAAAGGAAACACCGATTTCAACCGCCTGCATGTCATCGATATGGTAGGTACACGTCGTGCCACCGATTACGGCAAGCAATTCTGTGCCGACTTCCTGCGCGATTTGGCCGTTCTTTGTCCCGATGTGCTGGTAGTAAGCGGACTGGCCTACGGGATAGATATCCATGCCCATCGGGTCGCTTTGGCAAATCATCTCCCTACCATTGCTGTCCTTGCTCACGGACTGGACCGCATTTATCCGTATGTCCACCGGAAAACAGCCATCGACATGCTGGCACAAGGTGGACTGCTGACCGAATTCCTTACCGGGACGAATCCGGACAAGCATAACTTTGTTAGCCGTAACCGTATTGTGGCGGGTATGAGTGATGCTACCATTGTGGTGGAGTCTGCCGCAAAGGGAGGTTCCCTTATCACTGCAGAGTTGGCAGAGGGATATCATCGTGACTGCTTTGCCGTTCCGGGGCGTGTTACGGACGAATCTTCCATCGGTTGTAACCGGTTGATACGCGACAACAAGGCCGCCCTTATCCAGAGTGCGGAAGAGTTTGTGCAGATTATGGGCTGGGCCGTAGCGGAGCAGCCTGCCCGGACAGAAGGTATTCAGCGTAATCTCTTTCCGGAACTGACGGAAGAGGAGGAGCTCGTTGTGCGTATTCTTATGCGGCAGGGAGACCGCCATATCAATGCGATGGTGGTGGAAGCGGATATACCCGTCAACCGGATGAGTGCCTTGCTTTTTGAATTGGAGATGAAAGGAGTGGTCAAGGCAATGGTGGGCGGTGTCTATCATTTGCTGACCTGAGCGCGGCAGGTCTCTTGCCTTATATGGACGGTTGCCCGTATTTCATGATGAACTTTTCTGGATGGTCCGTCGCTATGATGTCTACCCCCAGGTCGACCGCCTTCTGGTTCTCTTCCGTCTTGTCGTCCAGCCCCAGGACGAGTGCCAGTACCTGCAGGTTGTGCTCACGGCATTTCTTTACGAATTGCGGGGTAAGGGAGTCAATCCAGACGACAGCGATGTCGGGATGCAGTTCCTTTACGACATGCTCTATGTCTTTTTCACTTTTGATGTAGGCTTGCAGGGTTCTTACCTCGGGTGCCATCTTTCTGAAGCATTTGGCATGATACTCCTTGCTGAAGGTGAAGTTGCAGTTTTCCAGCATGCCTTCGTCCTTTATCAAGTTCAGTAATTGGTGCAGACCGCCGTTGCGGTAGTCGATGGTGATTCTTAAACCGTGCTCTTTGGCCTTGCGTAGCAGGTCGGTAAGGCGTAGTACCCGCTGTCCGGCAAATCGGGGCGCAAACCAAGAGCCGGCATCCAGTGTGTCGATGTCGGTGGACAGCCATTGGGAGATGGCACCGGTACCGTTGGTGGTACGGTCGAGGGTGGAATCGTGCAGTACGTAGAAGACACTGTCCTTACTGATGCAGACATCGCATTCTATATTGCCTACACCGTATTTGATGCACGAATCTACGGATGCCATTGTGTTTTCGGGAGCGATGGTGGCGGCACCACGGTGTGCGCTGGTTAGGGGTATCTTGGTGGTGGCAGCAGGCCGTTGGGAACATCCTGCGGTAAGTAGGATTATGGAAAGCAATGCGAGTACCGGTTTTTTCATAATGGGCTCAAGTGGTGATGTTTTCTTCTTTAACAGTTATAAAAGCCATCGAAGATAGCTATTTTTTGTCATTCGGAGAAACGTATGGGCATAAAAAAAGGAGTACCGCTGTACTCCAACCTTTGTTAACCTTAAATCTAATACTATGAAAAAAATCACATTACAAATGTAAGGTTCCCGTTGTTATCTTCCAAATTTCAGAATGTTCCTGCTACTTCTTTTGTATTTCTTTCACTGAATTTTACTGTTTTCGCACACGGATTGACTTTTTGAGAGAGAAGAATCTATTCACAGCGTCCCGGATAAGGCAGAAGTTGCAAATCTGTTTCAATCGTTTCACAGAACCTTTCAGCCTTTGAAAAGAGTGATGGAAAGTGATTTTTATTCGGTAATTATCTTCTACTTTTGTTTGTATACAACGCGAAATTATGGGAAAACGCATTTTTATATATGTCTTTTGGCTACTCCTTTTTTGCATGATGTCGGGGCAGGTAATAGGGCAGAATAAGTCGGTAGAATCCCATAGCCATACTTGTAAAACGGTGCTGGCGTTAAAAAATAATTTGCTTTACGACCTGGCCTTGGCTCCGAACATAGAAGTGGAGCTGCCATTGGGAAAGAGGTGGTCTTTGAATGTTGAGTACAAATGCCCTTGGTGGTCTGACAGCGGATGTAATTTCTGCTATCAGCTCCTTTCGGGAGGGACAGAGGCGCGTTACTGGTTGGGAAACCGCCATACGCGCGGAAGATTGTCCGGACACTTCCTGGGAGCATATGCCGAAGGAGGTACCTATGATTTTCAGTTGAAAAAGGAGAAGGGATACCGGGGGAAGTATTACGCAGCTGCAGGAATAACTTATGGATACGTGCGTCCACTGGCTCGGCATCTGGCGATTGAATTCAGTGTGGGCATTGGATACTTGGATACGGAGTACAGGAAATATACTTCTTATGGAAATGACTTGGTTTGGGTCAGCAGTGGAAAGTATCACTTTATCGGGCCGACAAAAGCAAAAGTTTCTTTGGTGTGGCTTCTAACGTCGGGGAGATGAGTGGTATGAAAGATGCACGGCATATGATTCTCTGGCTGTTCTTCGGGCTGTTGCCAATGCTGGGAAGCTGTGACTTCCGCGATATGCTGGATGATTATCCCGTTAGCGGAGTACAGATTAAACTGGATTGGAAAGGGGTGACGGATAAGCTGCCGCAGACCATGCGGATTATCTTCTATCCGAAAGATACTCAGGGGAGAAAGGTTGAAAGTTATCTGCCTGCCGGAGGGGGTGAGGTGAAGGTACCGCCGGGGAAGTATGCGGTGGTGGCCTATAACTTCAATACGGAGAGTATACAGATACGGGGCGACGAGAGTTATGAGACGATTGAGGCTTTTACGGGACACTGTACGGGGCTGGATGTACACGAAGATATGGTTTGGTCGCCCGACCCTTTGTATGTGGTGGCTTTGGACGAGGTGGAAATAAGGCAGAGTGATGTGGCGCTTCCGTTGGACTGGAAGCCGGAAGCGGTAGTGGACCATTATTCCTTTGATATAAAGGTGGAAGGATGGGATAGAATATCGAGCATCATCTGCCATGTGGACGGCTTGAACGGAAGTTACTTTATAGGCAACCGTGCTTGCCATTTGAGCGAGGTACCTATATGTGTGGATACAAAGCGTGAAAACGGGCTTTTATGGGGGTATTTCTCCAGTTTTGTATTACTGAAAGATACCAAGACCCGTGCGGATAGTCCTATGTTGCTGACACTGAAGATTGTGAAACGAGATAAAACGGTTCAAGAGGTGAAGGTAGACATCACGGAAGTGATTGAAACAGCTCCTCCCTCGGGAGGAGGCGAAGAAGAACCTGATGTGGGCGTTCCTGGGTCGGAAATCCATATCGAGGTTCCCGTACCGGAGGACAAGGTTGTGGTGGATGATTTGGAACCGGGAACCGATGAAGGAGATGGAGGGATTGGTGGCGATGTGGACGATTGGGATGATGAGACGGATGTGGAGCTACCGGTGAATTGATAGCAAACAGACAAATAAATATATTAACTTTAATAACAGACAATTATGAAGAAGGTTTTATTTTTGGCTTTGGCTGCAGCAGCAGTAATGAGTTGCTCGGAAAGTGAGGAGATAGAGAATGCCGGACAAAAGGCGGAGATTAAATTGGGAACAGTAGTGGGTAACACTACGAGAGCCACAGTGACTGATTTGCCGGAATTGCAGAAGGTAGGGTTCACTGTGTATGCTTATAATACGGGAGCAACAACAATGGCCTCTGTTGCGACTTTTGATGCGATGAAGGAATTCATGGCAGCTGTTAAGGTAACTTATAGTGCTCCCGACTGGAGTTTGACTGGGGAAACATATTATTGGCCAATGACGGATAACTTGCAGTTCTTTGCTTACGGGAATCCGGGTACCGGGGCCTTGACGTACAATCAACCGGCTGCTAGTGCTATATATCCTTCCATTACTTATACGGTAGCGGATGTAGCTGCCCAAACGGACTTGGTAGCCGCGAAAGCGACGGATGCAACCAAGGCATCAAATGCCAGTGGGGTATCTTTGAAATTCGGCCATATACTGACCCAAATAAATTTCACTGTCAAGGCAGCCGACGCTTTGACTTATAAACTGAAAACACTTACAATATCCGGTGTGCACAATAAAGGAACTTATGGTTTTGATGATTCAATATGGAAGTCACAGGAAGGAACAGCCACTTATGCACATACGATTGACGATGGTGCATTGGAAGTGAATACAACGGGTGTGGAAGTGAATACAGCCTGGATGTTGATGCCCCAGACGTTGGATACGAATGCCAAAATCAATGTTGTCTATGACATCTATGAGAAAGACGTTCTTCTTGATACTGTAACTTCCGCCATTGACTTGAATGATACACAAGCCTGGGGTGAAGGCAAAAAGATACGTTATACGCTGACGCTGGCCAATAAGGCGGCAAAAGTAACCTTTGTACCTGAAGTTGGTCCATGGAGTACGGCTGATGATACGAACGTGGAAAAATAAAACGGCACTGTCCGCAATAAAAAACTGAATTACTTCTATTTTATTCATTCCCCGAAACTTCTTTATGAAAGTTTTCGGGGAATGTTTCTTTTATGAGTATTATTTATCTATTTTTGTCACTGCAACAAACAAACAAATCTACTTGCCGATGCCCAACTCTTCTGCTTGCAGAGGTAAAAAACAATGCGCTCAATGTCCCAAGGCTGTGGACAATGCAATAATATATGCTTCCCACCTCAGAGGATTCCATCTGCCGGCGCGAAAGTGTGAGGAAAATATTATAATTTTCCTGCTGAAAGGAGAAGTGCTTGTCAACAGTAAGGAGTATGCGGGAACTGTGTTGCATGCAGGTGAGTTCATCCTTCAAGCTATTGGTTCCAAGTACGAAATACTTGCCATGACGGATGTGGAATGCGTTTGTTACCGGTTCAGTAAGCCTGAATTCTTCTGTGAGGACCGGTATAACCATATTATGAAAGAGGTTACCCCTCCATTGATATTCTATCCTTTGACCATTACTCCCGAGTTGCAGCTCTTTCTGGAAAGTTCCAAGGCCTATTTGTCCGAGGAGAAGATTTGCCGGGAAATGCTTTGTTTCAAACGGAAAGAACTTGCTTTCATTCTTGGAAATTACTACTCCGACTATGAGCTTTCCATGCTGATACATCCTCTTGCCCAGTATACTAATTCCTTCCACTACTTTGTCTTGCAGAATCATGCCAAAGTCAAGACGGTAGAGGAACTTGCCCAGTTGGGAGGATATACAGTAGCTACTTTCCGGCGTATATTCAATTCTGTTTTTCATCAACCGGTGTACGAGTGGATGATGGAACGGAGGAAGGAAAGCGTGGTTTATGAACTTCGTTATACGGATGCTTCTATATCAGAGATTTGCTATAAATATGGCTTTGAATCGCTGCCTCATTTTTCCAATTTCTGCAAAAAGAATTTCGGGGCTTCTCCCCGTAGCTTGCGTGCCGGCAATTTATCTGAAGTAAACGGCATGTCATAAAAAAACTCCTCCGGCGGTTTCCCGGCAGAGGAGTCTCTTGTGATATTAATCAAATATAGTGAAAGCTGAGTGATAAATCTGAGCTTGCTCAAAAGGTTTATCCGAAGCGCATCCTATATTATTTGCAGAAAGACCGGATTAGTCTTTCAGTTTCGCAATGATAAAGTCGCGGTTCAGGCGAGCAATGTTGCTGATGGAAACATTCTTCGGGCATTCAGCTTCGCACGCACGAGTGTTTGTACAGTTACCGAAACCGAGTTCGTCCATCTTGCTCAACATAGCCTTGGCACGGCGCAATGCTTCCGGTTTGCCTTGGGGCAACAGGTTCAGCTGGCTCACCTTGGCAGAAACGAACAGCATAGCAGAACCGTTCTTACAAGCAGCCACACAAGCACCACAACCGATACAGCTGGCAGCATCCATAGCCTCGTCAGCGATGGGCTTCGGAATCAGGATAGCGTTGGCATCCTGGGGAGCACCGGTACGTACGCTGACGTAGCCGCCTGCCTGCATAATCTTGTCGTAGGCCGTACGGTCGACCATCAAGTCCTTGATAACCGGGAAACCGGCAGAGCGCCACGGTTCAACAGTGATGGTATCGCCGTCGTTGAAACGACGCATATAAATCTGGCAAGTCGTAGCGCCGGTTGCAGGACCGTGGGGGTGTCCGTTGATGTAGAGCGAACACATACCGCAGATACCTTCGCGGCAGTCGTGGTCGAATACAACCGGTTCTTTACCTTCAGAAATCAGCTGTTCGTTCAAGATATCCAGCATTTCGAGGAATGAAGTATCGCCCGGGATATCTTTCATTTGGTATGTTTCAAAAGCGCCTTTTGCTTTCGGACCCTTCTGGCGCCATACCTTGAGCGTAAATGATATATTTTTATCCATTTTCTTTAATTCTTTAAATGTTCAACTTCCCGATTAGCTTTTGTAGTTACGAGTCTGTACCTTGATTGCTTCGTAAACCAGCGGCTCTTTCAGCAATACCGGTTCCTTTTCGTCAGAACCCTGATATTCCCAGCAAGCCACGTAGAAGTAGTTTTCATCGTCACGCTTGGCTTCGCCTTCTTCAGTCTGATATTCTTCACGGAAGTGACCGCCGCAGCTTTCGTTACGGTTCAGTGCATCGTAAGCAACCAGCTCGCCCATAGTGATGAAGTCGTACAGACGGATAGCCTTGTCGAGTTCTACATTCATACCTTCCTTGTCGCCCGGGATGAACAGTTCTTTCTCGAACTCCTTGCGGACTTCTTTCAGCTTCTTCAGACCTTCCTTCAAGCCTTCGGCCGTACGTCCCATACCTACATATTCCCACATAATGTGGCCCAGTTCCTTGTGGATAGAGTCTACAGACTTCTTACCCTTGATGTTCATCATCCAGTCAATCTTCTCCTGAACGGCCTTTTCTGCAGCTGCAAATTCGGGCAGGTCGGTAGAGAAACGGGGAACTGTAATCTGGTCGGCCAGATAGTTCTGGATAGTGTAAGGCAATACGAAGTAACCATCGGCCAGACCTTGCATCAGGGCGGAAGCACCGAGGCGGTTTGCACCGTGGTCGGAGAAGTTACATTCACCGATGGCGAACAGTCCCTTGATGGAGGTCATCAGTTCGTAGTCAACCCAGATACCACCCATGGTATAGTGGATAGCCGGATAAATCATCATCGGGTTTTCGTATGGGCTGACATCAGTGATTTCTTCATACATATCGAAGAGGTTGCCGTAACGTTGTGCAACGACATCTTTACCCAGACGGTTGATAGCTTCGGAGAAGTCAAGGAATACGGCAAGACCGGTGTTGTTCACGCCGAAGCCCTTGTCGCAGCGTTCTTTGGCAGCGCGGCTGGCAACGTCACGCGGAACGAGGTTACCGAATGCCGGATAACGGCGTTCCAGGTAGTAGTCGCGGTCTTCCTCGGGAATATCTTTTCCTTGCAGTGTACCTTCCTGCAGTTTCTTGGCATCTTCCAGCTTCTTCGGAACCCAGATACGACCATCGTTACGCAGAGATTCGGACATCAAAGTCAGCTTAGACTGCTTGTCACCGTGAACCGGGATACAAGTGGGGTGAATCTGTACGTAAGCAGGGTTGGCAAACCAGGCACCTTTACGGTAGCAAGCCATTGCTGCAGAGCAGTTACATGCCATTGCATTGGTAGAAAGGAAGTAGGCATTGCCGTAACCACCGGTAGCGATTACCACAGCGTGGGCGGCAAAACGTTCCAATTTACCGGTAACGAGGTTCTTTGCAATGATACCGCGGGCACGTCCGTCAATGAGGACAACGTCTTCCATTTCGTAGCGGGTATACAGTTTCACAGTGCCTACGTTCACCTGGCGGCTCAATGCAGAGTATGCACCCAGCAACAGCTGCTGTCCGGTCTGACCCTTGGCATAGAAAGTACGGGATACCTGAGCACCACCGAAAGAACGGTTGTCCAGTGTACCGCCGTATTCGCGGGCGAAAGGAACACCTTGTGCAACGCATTGGTCGATAATATTGTTGGATACTTCAGCCAGACGGTAAACGTTGGCTTCGCGGGCACGGTAGTCGCCACCCTTTACTGTATCGTAGAACAGACGGTATACAGAGTCACCGTCGTTTTGGTAATTCTTAGCAGCATTGATACCACCTTGTGCAGCGATGGAGTGTGCACGGCGCGGAGAGTCCTGGATGCAGAAGTTGAATACTCTGAAACCCATTTCGCCCAGAGAGGCGGCAGCACTGGCACCGGCAAGTCCGGTTCCTACTACGATGATGTCCAGACGACGTTTGTTGGCAGGGTTTACTAATTTTTGGTGAGCCTTATAATTGGTCCATTTCTCAGCCACCGGTCCTTCCGGTATTTTAGAATCTATCTTAGTCATAATGCAATTTACAATTTAGTCATTTACAATTTGAATTTAGCAAGCGCCGCACAATGATTTTGCAAAGAATACGACAACTACCAGAGCGAAGCAGAGGACAACGATAGTAGAATAGATGTTGGAGATACATTTCCAACGGTTAATCCATACTTTGTTGTTCCAGCCCAAAGACTGCATGGAGCTCCAGAAACCGTGAGTGAGGTGGAACCACAATGCGCCCAGCCAAACGAGGTAAAGCACTACGAATACCGGATTGCTGAAGGTGTTCTGAATGTGATAGACACCGTTGGCTGCATATGCCAGCGTGAGGGTGTCAGCATGCATGCCCATGTTGTGCATCAACTCGGGAAGCTGCATTTTAGCCCAGAAGTTTACCAGGTGCAGGCCCAAACCCACGATTACGATGATACCCAGTACGAGCATGTTTTGAGAAGCCCATTCCACAGTCTTGGGCTTTTCCGTAACGGCATAGCGTTCGCTACCACGTGCCTTACGGTTCTGCATAGTCAGCCAGAAAGCGTAGATGATGTGGATGATGAATAAGGCAGCCAGACCTACCGTAGCCACCAATGCGTACCAGTTTGCTCCCAGGAACTCACAAACCATGTTGTAGCCATTAGCCGAGACTAATGCAACCAGGTTCATCGCCATGTGAAATGTCAGAAACAGGACAAGGGCGATACCGGTAACGCTCATCACCACTTTCCTTCCTACAGATGAATTACTTAACCACATAAATGATTGAATTTAAGTTATTTAATAGTTTGAAAATTTGTTCTATCAGGATACTTCTGTAAATGTTTCGCAAAAATAGGAGAAATCCAGCGATAAAGCAAGCGATTAAAGAAATAATTCCGTAATCCGGCAGAATGCGAAGTTTACGGACAAGTAAAAGGTTTACTCGTCCTCCTGGTCTTTGCCTTGCTCTTTGCAGATAATGGAAATCTTTTCTCCGTTTGCCGAGCGTTTTCTCAGGGCGCGGGGCGTGTCTCCGAAAGAGTCTTTGCAGAAGTGGGCAAAGTGGGATAGGGAATCAAAGCCATAGCGGGCGCTGATGACTGAAATGCGTTGTTTGGTGTATTGCAGGTCGTTCAGAATTCCTTCACGTTTCTTGTCCAGAATCCATTCATAGACCGGGACCCCATACATATTTTTAAACAGACGGCGGAATGTGGTGGTGGTATATCCACCGAGGTGGGCAAACTCTTCCACATTCTTCACCTTGTCGTAGTTCTGCATGACGAAATATTGGAAGCTTTCCGTATAAGTGCTGATGGGGTAGAAGAATGTACTGATTTGGTGTAGCGGATAGTAGCATGTCAATATGTATACCAATTCCTGGCATTTCATTTCAATGTATTTGCTGCACGCATAGGGTTGCTCGTTGAGGTAGCAGGCAAGGCTTTTCAGGAGCCCTTCGAGCATGGAAATCGCGGTAAGCGGGGTATAAGTCAAGGGGGCTTCCGAGCGTTTCAGTATCTCCTTGTAGCGCTCTTCGCAAATCAGAGGAAGCTCGGTGAACCAATAGACAATATATTCCACTTCGGTCAAAGCCAGGAGTTCTACTTTGGAGCCGATGGCTTGCAAGATGAGCTGGCGGCTTTGGAGAGTGGTGCCCGGATATTCGTCACTGTTTACAAGTAATTCACCTTTCAGCATAAATATCATGCAGTTCTGTGTGCACTTTTCAGCAGAGAAATGTTGTCCCTTGGGGTAGTGGCGGTAAACCAATACTCCTTCTGATTTTTGGGGACATACCATACAATCAATCTGTCGGTTGCAGCAAGTTTCCAGTCTCATGAAATGATTAGCGAATTATTATAAATGTGGCAACAAAGATAGAATTTTTTTGTGAAAACTCTATCTATTTGTCCTATCTTTGCGTCAAACTAATATAAAGGACTTATGAAAAAGGCTATTTTTTTTGTATATTTTATCTGCCTTGTTGTATCCGGTCTTTCAGCACAGAATTGGGATATCAACACTTTGCACCGGGTGAACAGTTGGGATGGCAAGTTTGTCCGTAACTATAATAAGATAATTTCACGTTCAGAGCCCTATGTTGCTGTCGGTGTTCCGGTGGCGATGGCGGTTGCTGCTTGGATAAAACATGATAAGGGTTTGCTGAAAGATGCGGTCTACGTAGGTACAAGTGTGGCGGGGGCTTTTGTTGTGACTTATGGAATGAAGTATCTGGTGGACCGTGAGCGTCCTTATGATAAATATCCCGACAGAGTGCATGCATATAGCCGTGAAAGCAGTCCGTCTTTCCCTTCCGGACATACGGCGACGGCTTTTGCCCTTGCCACCTCGCTCAGTGTAAAGTATCCTAAATGGTATGTGATAGCTCCGTCTGCCTTGTGGGCTTGTTCCGTGGGAGTTTCCCGTATGAACGAGGGAGTGCATTATCCGTCGGATGTGTTGGCGGGGGCTGCAATCGGTGCTGGATGTGCTGTGGTCAACATCTACGTCAACAAGTGGCTGAATAAGTGGCTGTTCGGAGAATGATTTTAGGCGCGAATTACGCGGAATTAGATAAACTAAATCCGCATAATCCGTGCCTAAGTTTGTTTCAAGTCGGCTATTGGATAATAGTGCTGTAGATGCCTTCGTTCAGCACTTTTAGAGCTTGCTGCACGCTCTGGTTCGTACTGTTCATCACCTGGAAGTATTCGTTCATGTCCCATAGGTCACGGGCTATCAAGGCTTTAAGTTGTGTCTTGATGAGCGGTAGGGATTGGTTGTACTGTTTCTCGTCAAACTTGATTTTCTCTTTGTCGGCAAGCGTACGTATTTCGGCAAGGAAGTTATCGTCTATCTCGAACTTCTCGTTGAAGGCTTCGAATTTCTTGTATTTGTTCTGCAACTCCTTCCGGTGCTTCTCGATGTAGCCGGTAGTGGCTTTGATAACCACGCCTTTGGCTACGAGGTTGCGGTGATAGTCTGTGTACTGGGTAGTGTCGATGGGGACGAAGAAGTCGGGCATGATACCTCCACCTCCGTAAACGGTACGTCCCATACGCTTGGTCTGTGCTTTCAGGGAGTCGGCAAAATGGATACTGTCCGCATGAATCATTTCTCCATGATTGAAGCGGTCTATCAGTTCCTGGTTATACTTATCCTGACTGTTCTCGCCGGTTAGGCGGCCGTCGAGGTTGGCGGTGCTGTCGTAAGGCTTCTGGATACAACGGCCCGAAGGAGTATAGTAGCGGGCGATAGTGAGGCGAATCATGGAACCGTCCGGCAGGTCGATAGGACGCTGTACCAATCCCTTGCCGAAGGTGCGGCGTCCTACTACCACGCCTCTGTCCCAGTCCTGGATGGCTCCGGTCACGATTTCACTGGCAGAAGCGGAGTACTCGTCCACCAATATGATGAGACGGCCGTTCTTGAAGTTGCCCGTACCTTTGGCAAAGAAATCACTGCGGCGTGCGGCCCTTCCTTCGGTGTAGACGATGAGTTCTTTTTGCTTCAGAAATTCGTTGGCAAGGTCGATGGCGGCATTCAGATACCCTCCTCCATTTCCTTGCAGGTCGAGGATGAGGTCTTTCATTCCTTTCTTTTGCAGGCTTTTCAGGGCTTCTGCAAACTCTTCGGCGGTGGTTGCCCCGAAGCGGTTGATACGGATATAGCCGGTTTTGGGTTGTATCATGTAAGATGCGTCCAGGCTGAGGATGGGAATTTTGTCACGCTTCACGGTGAAGTACAGCTGGTCGTCCACGCCACGGCGCACAATGGTGAGTTTCACTTCCGAGTCTTTCGGTCCGCGCAGGCGGCTCATAATATCTTCCGTGCTCATTTTTACTCCGGCAATGGCGCTGTCATTGACGGCTACGATACGGTCGCCGGCAAGGATGCCCACCTTCTCGGAAGGTCCGTTGCTCACGGGTTGTATCACAAGCAGGGTATCTTCTATCATCTGAAACTGTACGCCGATGCCCTCGAAATTGCCTTGCAACGGTTCGTTCATCTTTTTCACTTCTTCGGCATTGTTGTAGGTGGAGTGCGGGTCGAGCTGCGCCAGCATCTTGATGATGGCTTCTTCCACCAGCTTGTCTTCATCCACCTTGTCCACATAAAGGTTGGTGATGGCAAACTCTGCCATTTGCAGTTTGCGCAGGGCTTCATTATTATTCGGCTTTTGCGCTTGCGCCGTCACTGCGCATATACATATTATAATTGTAAATAGTTTCTTCATCATTTCCATTTTGGTTCTTAATCCCTAATTCTTGATTTCCATTCCTTCGGGTATGAACATGCTGATGTCCTTTCCGTATTGCAGCAGTTCGCGCACGATGGTGGAGCTGACGCAGGTAAGTTCCGGCTCGGTGAAGAGCAGGATGGTTTCTATGCCGGTCAGCTTGCGGTTGATGTCGGCAATGGTTTCCTCGTATTCAAAATCCTTCACGGTGCGTATGCCGCGTATGATCAGGCCGGCGTCTACCTGCCGGGCAAAGTCGATGGTCAGGCAATCGTATGACTGCACGATGATGCGCGGCTCGTTCCGGTAGTAGTCCCGTATCATCTGCTCGCGCTTTTCCAGGGGGAAATACGTGTTCTTGTTTTCGTTGATGCCTATGCCTATGACGATTTCGTCGATGAAGGTCAGCGCACGGCTCACTACCGAAGAGTGTCCGATAGTAAACGGGTCGAATGTTCCCGGAAAGATAGCTCTTCTCATGATGCCAAATCTTCTTCTATAACCAAGTTGTTGATAATAAAGTTTTGCCGCTCCATGGTATTCTTGCCCATGTAGAACTCCAGCAGCTCTTTTACGAGGTCGGTCTTGCGCAGCGACACTTGCTCCAGACGCATGTCCTTGCCGATGAAGTGGCGGAACTCGTCGGGCGAGATTTCTCCCAGACCTTTGAACCGTGTGATTTCGGGATTGGGACCCAGCTCGTCAATGGCTTTCACACGTTCCTCCTCGGTGTAGCAATAGCTTGTCTTCTTCTTGTTGCGCACGCGGAAGAGCGGGGTTTGCAGGATGTATACGTGTCCCTTCTTTATCAGGTCGGGGAAGAACTGCAGGAAGAATGTGATAATCAGCAGGCGGATGTGCATGCCGTCCACATCGGCATCGGTGGCTACGATGACTTTATTGTAGCGCAGCGTCTCTATGCCGTCTTCTATATTCAAGGCCGCCTGGAGCAGGTTGAATTCTTCGTTTTCATAAACCACTTTCTTGGTAAGTCCGTAGGAGTTTAGCGGCTTGCCGCGCAGGCTGAATACCGCCTGTGTATTCACGTCGCGGCTCTTGGTGATGGAGCCGCTGGCCGAGTCTCCCTCGGTGATGAAGATACACGATTCGGCCTCCTGGTCCTTGCCTTTGCCGTCACTCAGGTGGTAGCGGCAGTCGCGCAGCTTGCGGTTGTGCAGGTTGGCTTTCTTGGCACGTTCACGTGCCAGCTTGGTGACACCGGCAATGGCTTTGCGCTCTTTCTCGGAGTCTTGTATCTTTTGCAGCATCACTTCGGAGACGAGCGGGTTCTTGTGAAGGTAGTTGTCCACTTCCGTCTTGATGAAGTCTCCCACGTATTTGTTTACTGTGGGGCCGGCGGGTTTGCCTTCCTGCGGCACGGCGGGCCACATGTTGTTGCTTCCCAGTTTCGTTTTGGTCTGGCTCTCGAACATGGGTTCCTCCACGTCGATGGCGATGGCGGCTACCAGGCCGTTGCGTATGTCGGCATACTCCTGGTTCTTGTTGTAGAACTCCTTGATGGTACGGGCAATGTGCTCTTTCAGGGCAGTCTGGTGTGTACCGCCTTGGGTGGTGTGCTGTCCGTTGACAAAGGAGTAGTACTCTTCGCCGTATTGGCTGGTGTGCGTGAAGGCTATCTCGATGTCTTCTCCTTTCAGGTGTATGATGTCGTAAAGGCCTTCGCTGGTCATGTTGTCTTTCAGCAAGTCCTCCAGTCCGTGGCGGGAAACGATGCGCTGTCCGTTGTAAATAAAGGTAAGCCCCGTATTCAGGTAGGTGTAGTTGCGCAGCAGCGTTTCTACAAACTGGTTCTGGAAGGAATAGTTGTAGAAGAGCGTGTTGTCCGGCTCAAAGAAGATATAAGTTCCGTTTTCTTCCGTCGAATCCTCGGTTGCGTCGCTCAACAGCGTTCCTTTTTCAAAGATGGCGGTGCGTACCTTGCCGTCGCGGTAGCTGCGTACCTCGAAACGGTTGCTCAGCGCATTGACCGCCTTGATACCCACACCGTTCAGCCCGACGCTTTTCTTGAAAGCCTTGCTGTCGTACTTTCCTCCGGTGTTCAGCTTGCTGACCGCCTCTATCAGCTTGCCTTGCGGAATGCCTCGGCCGTAGTCGCGCACGCTGACGCGCAGGTTGTCTTCTATAGTCACTTCTATGCGTTTTCCGGCACCCATCTTGAACTCGTCGATGCTGTTGTCCATCACTTCTTTCAGCAACACATAGATGCCGTCATCGTTCTGGGAGCCGTCGCCCAGGCGACCGATGTACATGCCTGAACGGACACGGATATGCTCCATGTCGTCCAGGTGGCGGATATTGTCGTCGGTATATGATACTGTTGGTTCGCTGAATTGCAGACTACCATTGATATTCAGTTCTTCTTCCATGGAATTTTGATTGTTAGGGATACTTGGTCATTTGTCTTTCTGCCTTAAGTTCTTTTCCGTTTTCTTGGTATATGCCTCGCCTTTGGGCAAAAGATATTCAAATAGAACGGTGTCATCTACTATTTGGACATGAAATATAAAGAACGCCCGATAACTGCCTATGCGGATATGGTAACAGCTTTTCGGCTGATTTTATAAATGATTTGGAGAAGGAGGCTTTCATATTCCAAGCCATTTACGGAACTGCTCCTGTTCTTCTTCGCTTGCCGGAGAGAGTCCCTCCGGATTGGTTTTTATCAATTGCTGATAGGTGGCGGAGTCGTCAATGTCTTCCACATCTTTGGCTATCAGGTTTTCGATATATTTCTTCAGATTCATTCCATTGGCAGCTGCTTTTATGGAAAGATATTTGAATACATTCTCGGGTATATCAATCACTTTTCTTTTCTTGGGCATTATTGTGGCTTCCATATCTCTTCTTTTTGTTTCTTCGCAAATATATAATTTATATATGATATATACAAAAGGAAGGTCTTGTGTTTATTGAAAGTTCACATACTCCAAAGGACTATGCCATCTGCGGTTATCCTATCTCCTTCACAAAGCATCTTCTCCTCTTGTGCTGTTCCGTCCTGAAGTACTCCCATTGCGCCTGTACCTTGCCGTTCAGCTCCAGCTCCGGGTTGCTTTCGGCATACTCGAATCCAAGTTGCTGATAGACGGGGATAAGGTCGGAGAACAGCAGTGCATTGACGCCCTTGTTCTGGTACTCCGGTTTTACGGCAACCAGCAGCAGGTCGAGCATTTTGGGATATTTCTTCAAGAAGATGGTCTTGGCCAGGTGATACCAACCCATAGGAAGCAGGCGCCCGTGGGCTTTTTGCAACGCTTCGGCGAGTGACGGCATGGAAATGCCTACGGCAAGCAGCTGGTCATCGGCATCGGTAATCAATGTCACCATGCGTAGGTCGAGGATGGGCAGGTACATCTTGACGTATTGGTCAATCTGCCGTTGGCTCAGTGCAGAATAGCCATAGAGTGGCTGATAGGCTTCGTTCATCAGTTCGAAGATGGCCTGACCGTAGTCTTGGGCAATCTTCTTGGCAGATGTGTATTTCTTTACCTTGAGGTTATACTTGCGCCGGATGAGGTCGGAGATGCGCTTGTGCTTGTCGGGTATGGCGTCGGGAATGTAGATTTTGTACTCCACCCAATCGGCATCCTTCTCAAAGCCCATGCGTTCCAGGTGCTGCGGGTAGTAGGGATAGTTATAAATGGTGGCCATGGTGCCCAGTTGGTCGAATCCCTCGATAAGCATGCCTTCGGCATCGAAGTCGGTGAATCCCAGCGGGCCTTGTATATACGTCATTCCCCGTTCTTTTCCCCATTCTTCCACGGTGCGTATCAGGGCATCGGATACTTCCGCATCGTCGATGAAGTCTATCCACCCGAAGCGTACTTCCTTCTTGTTCCAGGTTTGGTTTGCCTTGTGGTTGATGATGGCAGCTACACGTCCTACGATTTTACCTTCCCGATAGGCCAGAAAATAGTCGGCTTCACAGAATTCGAATGCAGCGTTTTTCTTCTTGTTGAAGGTATTGAGCATGTCGTCGAAAAGGTCGGGGACGGAATAAGGGTTGTTTTTGTATAGCAGGTAGTTGAAGCGGATAAAGCGCTCCAGTTCCCGTCGTGTGGTAACTTTCTTGATTGTAATTGCCATAATTGTTCAATATTGGGTTCGCAAAGGTAATGCAAACTGAGAGCAGAACAAAATAAGCTTGCTTATTTTTTATGCCCTGTGTCAGAGGTTGCATATCAGTACAGCCATGTAGGCCGCGTAGCAGAGCATCAGAATGCTTCCTTCGATTCGGGTAATGGTGCGTTTCCCGAAGAACAAGCCGAACAGCCAGAGCAGGATGCCCGCCCCCACGAGTACCCACAAATCGAGATTGGTGATGCCCGTCAGACGCATTGGGGTGATGGAAGCCGAACAGCCCAGCACGAAGAATATGTTGAAGAGATTGCTTCCGATGGCGTTCCCGATGGCTATTTCGGGGTTTTTCTTCAGGGCGGCTACGATGGAGGTGGCAAGTTCGGGCAGTGATGTGCCGCCTGCCACGAGCGTAAGGCCTATGACGGATTCGCTGACGCCCAATCCGCGGGCTATGCCGCCGGCGCCGTCTACAAAGAAATTGCCCCCGATGATGAGTCCGGCAAGTCCGCCGAGAATGTATAGGGCAGACTTCCACACCGGCAGCAGCCTGATTTCATCCTCTTCCTGCAGGGGCTCCTTTTCGGGGTTCGTCGTGTCTCCGTCCCTTTTTGCGATGGCAAAGGTGTAACTCAAGAAAATGGCAAAGAAGCACAGCAGCAGCAGTCCGTCGGCAATGCCGAGCATGTTTTCCTCACTGCCGTCCAGAAAGACGTCGTTGGCGCAAATCAGCAGGGCGACGGACGAAAGTATACAAAGGGGGATTTCGCGTTTCAGCGTATTACGGGTGATGACTATCGGAGCGAAAAGGGCCGTACAGCCCACAATCATCAAGGTATTGAATATGTTGCTTCCCACCACATTGCCGATGGCGATGTCTGCGCTGCCTTTCAGGGCGGAGGATATGCTGACGGTGAGTTCCGGTGCGGAAGTGCCGAAGGCGACAATGGTAAGCCCGATGACGATGGACGGTATGCGGAAACGTTTGGCAACGGATGCGGCGCCGTCTGTCAGCCCATTGGCGCCCAGAAGAATGAGGAGCAGTCCTCCGACAAGAAGCAATATATCCATAGGTGTGTTGATTTTGGGTGCAAAGATAGTGCAAACTGAATGCAGAACTGCCATGTTTGCAAAGAAAAGTTATGTCGATTAGGGTAGGAAGTTAAAAACATTCCGTATGTTTGAAGCATTTATTGAGTATGTTTGCATAATTAAAGAATCAAATAAAGAAGTTTATATATGAAAGTAATCCGTGCTTTCTGTCTCTGTTGGCTGTTGATGCTGGCAGGAGGAGTGTCAGCTCAGCTGGTAGATAAAGTGCTCAGTGTTTTGGATGAAGACAGTGTGAATACTGTTACAGTAGTAAAGGCCGACTCCGATTCGATTCAATTGTCGCTCATCAGGCAGTAATTGGAAGCAGCCCGGCTGAACGAAGCGGATCTGCGGATGGAAATGGAACAGATGAAGCTGGCGGGCTATGCGGCCGATTCGGTGAAGTTGGCATTGCAGAAACAACGCATTGATTCGTTGCGGATGGTGACGCCTGGTATTCCGGTGGTGGTGGAGAAGGACACTTTGTTCTATCTGTATGCCAAGCGTGGAGGGCATACGCCTCAACAGCGGGCCAAAGATGTAAGCAACGTCATCGAAGCATTGGGCACGCGTTTCAATCTGCGTCCGGACTCTGTTTATTTAGAGAGTACGGATATTGTTACAGACTTGATGTATGGCGAAAAGGTCATCATTTCCTTTACCGATCAGGATGCTTTGTGGGAAAACTGTACCCGCGACCAGCTGGCCGCCAGCAAGAGGCATGTCGTGGTGGACAAACTGAAAGCCATGTAGAAGGAGCATAGCTTGTGGCAGTTGGGTAAGCGTATCTTGTACTTCGGCTTGATTGTTTCGCTCGGTTCCAGTACGGTTATCGGCAATATCATTGCAGGACTGGTCATAACCTACATGCGGCCTTTCAAGCTGGGTGACCGCATCAAGCTGAACGATACTACGGGCAACATCATTGAGAAAACACTGCTCGTCACCCGCATCCGTACTCCGAAGAATGAGGTGGTGACCATTCCGAACTCTTTCATCATGTCTTCCCATACGGTCAATTACAGCCAGTCTGCCCGTGAGTATGGATTGATTATCCATTCGGAGGTCAGTATTGGCTACGATGTTCCGTGGCGGAAGACACATCAGCTGTTGATAGAGGCTGCATTGAATACTCCTGGAGTGATAGATGATCCCCGTCCGTTTGTATTGGAGACTTCCCTTCAGGATTATTATCCGGTTTATCAAGTGAATGCCTATATCAGGGATGCCAACAGCCTTAGCCAGATTTATTCTGATTTGCATCACAATATCCAGGATGTCTTTGACGAGGCAGGCATCGAAATCATGTCTCCTCACTATATAGCTACGCGTGACGGCAGTGAGACGACCATACCCAAGGATGACTTACGGGAGAAAAAGCAGTAAGGGAGCCGGTTATCGTGCCAGTAAAATCTCTGCAAACGGTACGTAGAACATAAACATCCTCCATTCCTTTGTCTGGAAATCATAAGTTTCGATGAAGTCGCCTTCACGATAGCCTGCAAACTGCACGTAGAGTTTCCTTGTCTGCCCGTCCTTGGAGTAGTACATGGCAGCGGAGCGTACGGCGTTGGGGTAGGTGGCGAAAGGCTCTTTCAAGTTTCCGGCAGTAGTATCCCATAAGCAGAATTGCGTATCTCCACCATTGGCACGGGAAACGATATAGCCTCCTTTGCATTGCAGGCTGTTTGGGTTTTCGGGGGATGGTTCCATAATCCGGAAAGGTATCAAGGCTTCGGCCTTGATGGGGTCGTAGCAGTGCATCTTTTCTTTGGCGATGTCTATCACGACGGGCGAGAAGGTGCCGTCGCCGTTGTTGGCCGAGAGCAGCATGTGGGCGTCGGCTATCACGCCCGGATAGCGTGAGAGGGATTCGGGCTTCAGTCCATCCGGTAATGGTATTTCGGGAGTATGTATCGGTGGCATATTTTCTCCCGTATCCCGCAGAGGATGTTGGTGCCGGGGATGTTGGCGGCAAGGCAGAAATCTTCGCCGTCATGGAACTGGATTACTTCCGATATTTCTTGTGTTACCAGGTCGATACGGGTGATGCCGCGGGGAACGGTTGGTGTGTAAATGGCGTGGGAGTTGGTGATACCGTAGAGATATGGTTCTTCGGGGGATTGTCCGTCGGCTACCGAAATCTGGCCGAGAGGCTGAAGCTGTCCTGCCCGTTCCAGGAACATTTCTACCCGTGAGGCGGGCCAGTGTCCGGGGGCAAGGAAAGTAATGCTGTTGGTGGTTTGCTCCGTGGTAACGGCGCGTGTGTAGCGTGAATACCCTTCGGGAAAGAGAGGATTGTCGGCTATCGGCCAGTAGATGTCCAATATGATTTGGTCGTCGCTCTGCAAGCCGTCGGCTTTGACGGTCACGGCATCACCGGGATTGAAGGTCTTTCCAGCATCGGATATGGTGATATTGGTCACAAAAGCGGGTTGTTTCTCTTTGTCGTCATCACTGCAAGCGGCAAGTAGCAGGCTGATTAGTAGCAGGAAGTGTATCTTCTTCTGGAAAAATCCTCCTACGAAACATGGTCTTCTGCTTCGTGGGAGGAAAGTGGTTGTTCGGCAGGGCTTCGGGGGAATGCGCCTGCTTGCGTGCCGGCTTGGATTATTTGCTGCGCGTCACCGTGTGCAATACATTCCCTTTCTTGTCAATCATGCGCAGTTCCAGTGTCTTTTTGCTGGCCGATACAATGGAGAAACCCGGTTCGGGGCTGCAGAATACGGTCCCTTCGATGGGCTTCACCTTGCGGGCGAGCGAACCGGCAGAATTGGTGATATAGTCGATGTCGTTGCCTGCCACGCGTACGTGCTGGAAGTTGTGGATGTGCCCGCAGATGTACATATCCACCTTGTGCTTGCGCAGGATGGGATTGAGACGTGCCTGCATATCCGCGCGTTCGCTCTCGTCCTTCGGGGTTTCGGCATAGATGGGATGGTGTCCGGCAACGATAACCCAGTCCTCTTTGGCGGCAGTCAGTACGGAATCTATCCAGGAAAGTTGTTGCTGGTAATCCTGCTTGCAGGCATCGGGATAGGTCTCGCTGTCGTTGCGGTATTTGTCAATCATCGGGGCGGTGTCTACCCAAAGGATGCGGATGGTAGCGCCGTTGTCCTCGAACGTCTTGGTATAATAACGGGCGGGCATGGTCCAGCGGCGGCTGATATTACTGTAGTCGAGCACAGCCTGCGTATTGCCGCGGTATTCGTGGTTGCCCAGCAGGGGGAACCAGTCTATCATCAGCTCCGGGTGGCTGTAAATAAGTTCGTAGTTGGTCATCCAAAGCGGGTCGTTCACGCTACGTACGCCTTCAAAGTGGTGTACATCGCCGGTGGCAAGAACGAATTCGGGGCCTACTTCTTCTGCCATTTGTCCCATCAGTTCGGCGATGGGCTTTTGGTCGTAGTAGCCGTTACGGCCGAGGTCGTTGGCTACGTAGAAGTTGAACTTCTTGTCGAAGATGGAGTAATCGGTGATTTGGGCAATGGCTGCGTTGCCAAGTAGGGCAATAAACAGTAAAAGGAATATTTTCTTCATTGTCATTATTAAATTGTTGAGTAGTTAATGTTGATAACTTGTTGAGATAGAATTCGCTGTTTAAAAATTAATCTTCACTCCCGCATTCACTTTCACGCCGTAGTATTCTGCCTGCATGGTACGGTCTTTTGTGCCCTGGTAGTAGCGTAGCGGCTGGTTCAGCAGGTTGTTGGCTTCGGCGTAGAAGGTAGTCTTGAACTTCTTTCCGAAGGTATAGCTGGCGTTTACGTCCATATAGTTCACCTTGTCGTAGTAGCGGTCGTAGAAGGTGCTTTCTCCCATTTCGTCGATGAAGTCGGAAGCGAAGTTATAGCTCAGGCGCAGATTCAGACCGCCTTTCTCAAAGTATAGGGAAGCATTTGCGGTATGCTCCGGAGAGCCTGGCATGCTCAAGTCTTTCTCATTCTCGCGGCCTTCGAAGTTGAAGTCTTCCACACGGGAGTGGGTGTAGGTGTACGTTCCGTAGAAACCTACACATTTCAGAGCGGGAGCAATGAAGCTGAAGTCGCGCTGGTAGAATAACTCTACCCCTACCAGGTTGGCGTTGCCCGCATTCTTGGGTTGGGTGAAGCGGGTGTAGGTGTTACCCTGGTATTCGTAGTTGGTGCTCACCTGGTCTACGATGAAGTCGTCTATCTTCTTGTAGAAGATGCCGGCGCTTATCAGACCGATGCTGCGGAAGTAGTAGTCGGCACTCAAGTCGAAGTTGTAGGAGACGGTAGGTTTCAGCTCCGGGTTTCCGATGGTGATTTCGTTGTCGGAACGTTTGATGTTCACACTGGGCACGAGCGCCGAGTATTTGGGGCGTGACAAGGTTTGGGTAAACGAACCGCGCACTTTGAAGTCATCGTTTACATTCCACTTTACGAGCAGCGACGGCAGGAAGTTGATGTAGCTGTTGCGCTGACGGTCGGTCTTGCTGGTGAGGTCTTCGTCGGCATCGTAGGTGCGTCCCGTATAGGCAAGGTTGGTGTTCTCTATGCGGAGTCCGGTCATCAGTTCCACGTCTTTTGTCAGTTTTTGGTCGAAGCGGAGGTAGCCGGAAGTCACGGTTTCGCGGGCGTTGAAGTTTCCGGCAAGTTCTTCCTGCACCTGCTCTTTCTCAAAGAGGGAAGCGTTGTTCAAGTCTAAAGAGCCGGTGTATTCCTTGCTGGCGTAGATGCCTGCCTGGTATTTGTTGTTGGGCATGAAGTTCTTGTTGGTCTGGTCCACTGTATTTGCCAGGCTGTTCGTCATGAAGGCATCCTCGTCCAGAGGAGAGTATTCGTAGAAGTCCACTTCTTTATCCTTGGTCTTGCGCACTACCTTTGCGCCGAACTTCAGCTTGTTGCCGTTCTTGAAGGGAAGTTTGAAGTTGGCGGAGAACTTCAGGTCCTGCTCCTTGATGTCTTCCTGCTGTTCCGTCAGCTCTTTCAGGCTGAATTCATCGTTCAATGTCATGGTAGAGCCTGTTTTGGGGCTGGCAAAGGGTTGGCGTTCGTCGCTCAGGTCCATGTCGAACTTCTGTTTCTTCAGTTGGAAGTCGATGTAGCGTTCGTTGGGACGTTCTTCGCTGGCTTTGGCATAGCTGGCGTGCCAGTCCATGGAGAGGGCGCCGAAGAGGTGTTCGCCGCCGAGGGCAAAGTCCATGGTGCGCTGGCGTTCCAGGCGGGCGTTACGGTTGTCCGGCGTACCGGCTTTGGTCTGTATGCGTACGGTGGCGTTGCCGTCGGGGTCAAGGTCTTTCAGCGTGGTACGGTAGCGGTTCTCCCAGTCGTTGCGGTTGTTGAAGATGCCTTTGAAGGTCAGTTTGTGGTTGGCATTGATGTCCCAGTCCAGTGCGGCAGAGTAGCTTTGGCGTTCGCGGGTGACGTAGTATTGGCGGATTTGGTAGTCGTTGACGTACGTCTTGCCGTTGTCATCCTGCTCCCATACAAATTCGGTGTCGTAGGAACCGGAAGGTGAGTTCTGATAGGAGGCCGATACAATCAGACCGAGTTTGTCGTTGAAGAAACGGTCGCCGTAGGTGAAGCCAAGGTTCAGTTGCGCCTTTTCGCTCACCCAGTTGTAGCCGGTTCCGGTGGTGGCGGCAATGGTACGCTTGTAGGGTGAGTTCTTGGTGACGAGGTTGATGCTGCCGCCGATGGCGTCGCCGTCCATATCGGCGGTTACTACCTTGTTCACTTCGATGGTCTGAATCATGTCTGCCGGAATGAGGTCGAGCTGTACGTTGCGCGTATCGCCTTCGGCAGAGGGAACGCGGTTGCCGTTGATGGTGACGGAACTGAGGTCGGCACTCGTGCCCCGCACTTGCCCGAAGCGTGCCTCGCCTTGGTCGTACTGCACGTTGATGCCGGAGATGCGTTTAAGGGCGTCACCGATGTTGGAGTCGGGGAACTTGCCTACCTGGTCGGCAGAGACTACATTCGTAATCCCCATGTTGTTTTTCTGTGAGTTGATGGCACGGCGCTGTCCCTGGAAGGCGCCGCCTACCACCACTTCCTGCAACTCCACGCCTTCGTTCAGTACGACGTCTTTTTCCAGTGTACGGCCTGCGGGGATGGTGATTTTCAGTTCTACGGGAGAGTAGCCCACGTAGCTCACCTTTACTGTATAGGTTCCCGGGTCAAGGTTAGAGAAAGTGTAGAAGCCGTTGACGTCGCTCGTCACGCCAGTGTGTAGTTTCTCGATGTAGATGGATGCGCCCGGGAGAGTTTGTTTAGTGGCGTCGATGATGCGTCCGCGTACAGTTCCTTGTTTCGTGACATTTGCTTTTTCGTCGGCAATGGCCGTATTGACGGTGGCGGTGAATAGGAGTAAGAATAAGAATGCTCTCAAAATCTGTTTCATACTTGTTATTATCTGTTAATAATCTGCCGCAAAAGTAGAGGGTTGCCGTTACGTGGAGATTGCGGAGCGTTGAAGAACAGATAACGATTCAGTTACAATGAGGTTACATAAATTCTTGGAGGTAGTACCCTTTCGGCGGTATCTCCCTTTGCCGTCATTTGGCAGACTGATGCTAAAGATGCACGAGATGTACATCTCGGACTGTATGAGATATACATCTCGAGCAACATGAGATGTACATCTCGTGCAGGGGAAGGTATAGGGTTTGGTGTCTTATCCGGTAGTCTGGCAGCGGATAAGTACCTTCTTTCCGTCTGCCAGGGTAGTGGCAAATAGATAAGTGTCTCCCCCTTCGGCCAGCTTCAGGCGTTTGCGCAGTTCGGCCACGGTGGCGGGGAAGTTGCGTACGGTGAGGTTCGCCTTTTTCTCGGCGGCCAGCATCTCTTTCACTTCTTTCTTGCCGAAGCCGCAGGAGGAGGTAATCCGGAACTTGCGGCCGGGGAAGTCCGGCAGGAAGTGGTCCGAGGTGTAGAGGTGGCTGTTGGGATGCAGTTTTTCCACCTTGTACGATGAGGAGAGGCTGCGGAATGCACCGGCTTTCAGCACGGAGGCATTCGGTTCGTAGAGGTATGATTTCAGTTGAGGGGTGCAGGGGCATGCGCACTCTTTCTCTTGTCCGCGGGTGAAGACGAGGGCTTGGGGAGCCGGTGCGCCGGTGAAGTTGACGCAATGTATGGGAATGTCGTCTGTAGGCAGCGTTTCGCCTTGCCCCAGCAAGAGCAGCAGCTCCTTGCATTCGTTGCCCACGGAGACGATGTGTGCCTGGCGGACATGCTTTAAATCGTTCAGGGCAAGGGTGAGGTCGAGCATGGGGGAGAGCTTTACCAGTACGTGCCGTGCCTTGCGCAGCAGCAGTTCTTCGAGGGCGGACACATCGGGTTCGCAGTCGCCGATGGCTACGGTCTTTCCGCCGTGTCCGTCGCGGCGGGCAGGGTCTATGAAGATGCAGTCTGCGGGTTCCATCTCTTGCAGATGGCGGACGCTGTCTGCGTGGCACACGGAGATGTGGTTCAGGCCGAGGGCGGGAAAGTTGTGCGCGGCTATCCGGCAGAGTGTTTCCTGGCGCTCTACGTAAGTGGCGTGTCCGAAGCAGGAGGAGAGGAAGGCGCAGTCGATGCCGAAACCTCCGGTGAGGTCGGTAAGGGTGCCGGTTGATGCGGGAGTGCTGTTTTTCGCGTGAGTGCCGGCTTTCGCGGGATGTTCTTGTCCTGTTCTTGGCAGGTTGCCTATGATTTCCGCTTTATATTGTGCCGTCACCTGGGAGGAGCATTGCTCCAGAGAAAGGTGGGCGGGGTAGAGTATGCTCTCGTTCTCGGCCCATGCGGGTATCTTCTCTTTGGCAATCTGCCGGCCTGAAATCTGTGTGATGGCGGCGGGCATGTCTACCGAAGGGTAGCGGCGTGCCTGCAAGGCAAGGCTGCGCACGTCGTCGCGGCGATGCTCGCGGATGAAGCGGAGGGTGTCTTGGGATAAAGGCATGGCTTGGCTTATTTATTCTGATGCAAAGTTATCTCAAAAAGGACAAAGTGGGGCATAAATTCGCAGCTTTCTGTCTGATTATTTTTCAGACACAGATGACGCTGATAATACAGATTAAGAATATTAAAAATCCGCGTCATCTGCGTCATCCGCGTCAAAGCGATAGCAAGTATAAGTTTTCAGACAAGTTGGGGGAAGAGGGACTTTTATGTTAATCTCTGTAATCTTCGGTGAAAGTTTCTGTGTTTTTCCTACATTTGTTTCACACTTAATTGTCTGTGAACATGCTTGATTGGAACTTCATTGCCAGCCAGATTGCTACGATAGCCTTCGACATTGTTTATTTCGGTGCCATCATCGGAACGATTGTCATCATTATCCTCGACAACCGCAATCCGGTGAAAACCATGGCATGGATACTGATACTGATGTTCCTTCCCATCGTGGGACTGGTGTTTTACTTCTTCTTCGGGCGTAGTCAGCGCCGTGTGCGCATGATAGGGAAGAAGAGTTACAGCCGCTTGTTGAAGAAACCTATGGCGGAATATCTGGCGCAGGACTCATGTGCGCTTCCCATCAATTACAGTCGTCTCATATCCTTGTTCCGTAATACCAACCAGGCTTTCCCCTTCGATGGAAACCGGGTGGAAGCCTATACCCTGGGGCTCTCCATGCTGCAATCCCTGCTGCGCGAACTGGGGAAAGCAACGAAGCATATCCACATGGAATTCTATATCTTTGAGGACGATGCTATTGGGCGCTTGGTGCGTGATGTCCTGATGGAAAAGGCGCGTGCCGGGGTAGAGGTACGTGTGATTTATGATGATGTGGGTTGCTGGCATGTTCCCAACCGTTTTTTTGAAGAGATGCGCGAGGCCGGTATTGAGGTACGCAGTTTTCTGAAGGTACGTTTTCCGCTTTTCACCAGTAAGGTGAACTATCGTAATCATCGGAAAATAGTTGTCATTGACGGGCATATCGGCTTTGTGGGGGGGATGAATCTTGCCGAACGCTATATGCGCGGATTCTCATGGGGCATCTGGCGGGACACACATCTGCTGCTGGAGGGCAAGGCTGTTCACGGATTGCAGACCGCCTTCCTACTCGATTGGTACTTTGTGGACCGTACACTGATTACGTCTACCCGCTATTTCCCGAAAATAGAAAACTGCGGTACTTCCTTGGCGCAGATTGTAACGAGTGAGCCCGTAGGCCCATGGAAAGACATTATGCAGGGACTCGTCATATCCATTTCCAGCGCAAAGAAATATTTCTATATCCAAACTCCCTACTTCCTGCCCACCGAAGCCGTACTTGTTGCCATGCAGACAGCCGCCTTGTCAGGTGTCGATGTGCGTCTGATGTTGCCCATGCGTGCTGATAACCGCTTGACGCATCTGGGTTCCTGCTCTTATCTGGCAGATGTGCTCTATTCGGGAGTCAAGGTCTATTTCTATAAGAAAGGCTTCTTGCACTCCAAACTGATGGTTTCGGATGATGAGTTGTCCACGGTAGGCTCTACGAATGTGGATTTCCGCAGTTTTGAACATAACTTTGAGGTGAATGCCTTCATCTATGACACAGAAACAGCGCTTCAGATGCGCGAAATCTTCCTTCAAGACCAGCGCGACTGCGTACAAGTATTCCTGAAGAACTGGGTGAAGCGCCCCTGGTATCGTAAGGCTGCAGAGAGTGTGGTGCGGCTGATGGCGCCGCTGTTATAATGAAGAATGATGAATGAAGAATTTCTTGAAGTGTATTCATATCGTACCATTCTTCATTCATCATTTAAATATCGTGAAGTTCACGCTCCCGTATACCCTTCTCTCCACAAAGTGCGGATGTTCCTCGAAACTGTTTTTCTTCCCGTGTTCCAAGACGAAGAGTCCGTCTTCTTTCAGCAAGTTGTTCTCGAAGATGAGATCGGGCAAGGTTTCCAGCCCGGCAAGCTCGTAGGGAGGGTCGGCAAAGATAAAGTCGAACTGCTCGCGTCCGCTTTTGAGGTATTTGAATACGTCACCGCGTATGGGTAGGCACTTGTCCGTCTTTAATTCTTGCATAATCTTGCAGATGAAGGCATAGTGGTCGCGGTCTTTTTCCACGCTGATTACTTGGTCGCAGCCTCTGGACACAAGCTCGATGCTGATGCTGCCCGTACCGGCAAATAGGTCGAGGGCACGGATGCCGTCCTCAAAGTCCATGTAGTTGGAGAGCACATTGAACAGATTTTCTTTGGCAAAGTCTGTGGTGGGGCGTGCCTTGAAGGAGTGGGGCACGTCGAAACGTCTTCTTTTGTATATTCCGCTGATTACTCGCATAGGGTTATGGCTTGCAGGTCAAGATTAGTGGCGGGATTCATGATGAATACCTGCCGGATGAATTTTCGCAGTTCGGGCAGTAGCAGTTCTTTGTCGTTCAGGTCACCGGTCAGGTGCAGCTCATCGCGTTCCTGCTCGAAGCCGAGTTGTTTCCATATATATAATAGGTAGTAGACACGGTCGGGTGTGCTTCTGCATTCAAAGGAATTGGCAAGAAGGAGGCGTCCGCGCTCGTAGCCGTATACGTCTACGGCATCTTTTCGCAAGTGTGCATACATCTTCCGGTTGTTGCCCAAGCGGCTCTTTGAGGAGAAGAACTCAATGAAGGGGCTGGCTTGGGAATAGAACTTGACATCGGGATACTGTTCGCGAAGGAAGGAGCAGGCACTCTTATCCATGCCGAACAATACGACAGTGCTGTTCTTATGCAGTATGTTGTATTGTACGGTTTCGTTTTCCCGTTTAGGATGGTTGTGATAGAAAATGATTTCCGTTTGTTCGTCCTCGAAGAACTCCAGGGGAATGAACGTGAAGCGTTTGTCTGCCATGAGCACATTGACACGGCGGAAGGGGCGTTCCAGCCATGCCAGTTCGCGGAAGGTCTGTTTCAGATTGGCAGTGAGGGAGAAGGACTCGTCCACTTCACGGTCGTAGTAAGAGAACTCACCGTCGCCCAGAGGGTTGAACACAGAAAAAGAAAATCCATCCGTACTGAGACGGATGGATAATGTATACTGTTCCGATTTATTAAAATCAGTCGTTTCTATCATACGTTTGTCGGGGTGAGATTATTCCCAGTTACCGGCGTTGTTGTTGGCTGTTTCCAAGCTACCAATCATCAGACCGCAGTACTTGCCAAGTTTGGTTTGTACGTCCTTGATATTGGCAATTTCTTGTGCATCCAGACCGTTCAAATAAACTTCGTACGGAGTCTTCACTTCGAGCAGACAGAAAGGAGCGCCGGATTTAGCTGTATCATTCTTGATAGCCATTTCGAACTGTGCACCGTTTCCGAAGGGAACATATCTCATAGAATCGGGGTTGAAGCCTTTCGGGAAGATAGTATCCAATACGGCTACCCACATAGTGTCACGCTTGAAGTTTTCCAATCCCCATTTCTTGACGTCAGCATAGTTACCTGTCTTCTTTGCCTTATTGATGATGTTGATGGCTTTCTTTTCAGTCAGACCGTCTTCCAGCTGCTTATCGTTCAGTTCTCCTTGCTTGAAGATGAACGGAAGTTTCTGGTTTTTAACAAAGTCAATCAGAGAGTCGAAGCTTGCAGTATATTGCTGGTCATGTAAAGTACGATATTCCAATTGTGCTTTACGGATGTCAATCAGACGTGCAATGACGGCTGCGTCTCTGTGCTTCTTTGCTTTTTCAAAGTTGATAGGACCCATAATGCTGGTGTAACAAATATAAATTAGCACCAAAGCACATAAGCCTAAAATGACATTAAATACTGTTTTCATGATAAATATGTTTTTTAGTTGTTATATTCGCACCGCAAAAATAAAAGAAATTAATTTAAAAACGATAGTTCCCTTTACTTTTTTCTGTTACAAAAATGATAAATAACTATTTAGAAAGGCAAATTAAGGAAAATTTTCCTTACCAACCAACTCCTGAGCAAGAAATTGCTGTAAAATCTTTATCGGAGTTCCTTCTGTCACCCCGTAGCGAGGTGGTTTTTATGCTTCGTGGTTATGCGGGGACGGGTAAAACATCGTTGGTCGGTGCCTTGGTGCGGACGTTGGATAAGTTGCAACAAAAGTCGGTATTGCTGGCACCGACCGGACGGGCGGCAAAAGTTTTCTCGGCGTATGCGGGGCATCCGGCGTTTACAATTCATAAAAAAATTTATAGACAGCAATCTTTCTCCAATGAGCTGAGCAATTTTTCTGTGAACGATAATTTGACAACTCACACTTTATATATAGTGGATGAGGCCTCAATGATTTCCAATGAGGGACTGTCCGGTTCCATGTTCGGCACGGGCAGGTTGCTGGACGACCTGGTGCAGTTTGTCTATTCCGGCCAGGGATGCCGCCTGCTGCTGATGGGCGATACGGCACAGCTGCCGCCGGTGGGGGAGGAGCAGAGCCCTGCCCTCTTTGCCGATGCCTTGAAAGGCTACGGGCTGGAAGTGGTGGAGGTGGACTTGACGCAGGTGGTGCGTCAGGAGCAACAGTCGGGCATTTTGTGGAATGCCACCCGCCTGAGGCAGTTGATAGCGGAAGACGATTGCTACAGCCTGCCGAAGATAAAGGTTTCGGGGTTTGCCGACATTAAAGTTCTGCCCGGAAATGAGCTGATAGAAACGCTGAACTCTTGCTACGACCATGACGGGTTGGATGAAACTATCGTGGTGTGCCGCTCCAACAAGAGGGCGAACATCTACAACAAAGGCATCCGTGCGCAGATTCTCTGGCGTGAGGATGAATTAAACACCGGTGATTTGTTGATGGTGGCGAAAAATAACTACTTCTGGACGGAAAAGGAGAAAGAGATGGATTTCATTGCCAACGGTGAGACTGCCGTGGTGCGCCGCGTGCGCCGTACGCGAGAGCTGTATGGCTTCCGCTTTGCAGACGTGACGCTGGTCTTTCCCGACTATAACGACTTTGAACTGGAAGTGAACATGCTGCTCGATACGCTGCATACCGACTCGCCTGCGCTGCCCAAGGCAGAGAACGACCGGCTTTTCTACTCCGTCCTCGAAGATTATGCCGACATCACCGTGAAGCGCGAGCGGATGAAGAAGATGAAGGCAGACCCGTACTACAACGCCTTGCAAGTGAAGTATGCCTATGCCGTGACTTGCCACAAGGCTCAGGGCGGACAGTGGAAGAATGTATTCCTCGACCAGGGCTATATGACGGACGAGTATTTGACGCCCGATTACTTCCGTTGGCTCTACACGGCCTTTACCCGTGCCACGGGAACGCTCTACCTGGTGAACTATCCGAAAGAACAAATAGTTTGAAAAAGAGAGGGATAACGATGCAGTATTCCGGTATTTTGTGTATTTTTGTAGGTAGAACAACGATAACTGAACAATATTATGAAGAAGCTATACTCTCTCTTTGCCTTGATAGCGCTGCTGTTCGCCACTTCCGGTTGCGAGGACGATTACCGGAGCATGGTACTTTTCGAAGGCGTGGAGCCTATTTATCAGATTGGGACATGTGACAATCTGGTGTCTTTCCTTTCATTCTATCTTTCGGAAACAGAAGGGGAAACGGTGCTGGGTATCGACGGCGGCGACGGTTCCTATCGTGTAATCAATGAACATGAGTCGGTGGCTTCCGTGACTTTTACCGATGATGTCAACGGTTATCAGCGTATCAAGATTCATCCGTTGGCAGAGGGGGAGACGATTGTGAAGGTGATGGATGGTTCCGGTGAGAGCACCCAGCTGCGCATTACGGTGAGAAGCCGCCGGCAATATACAATGACAAAGATGGGCTTTGAGTATGGAATCAGCGACGGTGCGCCTACGGAACTGCTGGGCGAGGTGTCTGAGGAGCTTTCCAATCGTCCCTGGTTGGAGAATACCGGATATTATGTATTGGTGCCGGATAAGGAATGCTCCAATTTTTTGGAGAAAGGTGTATTGGAAATCTACCGGACGGGGAAAGAGGACAAGCCTCTTGTGGGACGTTATGACACGGTTCCGGTGGAAGATGAGGACGGAGATACATACGCATTGTGGCAGTTTACCTGTAATGGAGAGCAGAGGCTCTTTACACGGACTGTCACGGGGAATGAAGGTAGCAGTGTGGTTAAATGTGTACTTGCAGAAAATGTGACGCCTTTCTGCTCTTCCGGTTTGTTGCCCGAGGGGGTACTGGTTATTTACCGCGAGAAGTTTACGGTTCGGATGGAGTGATGGCGTTTTAGTGTAAATCTTGTCAAGAGCAGATTTACGAAAGATTAACGGACGGGAGGCTTAGGCTTCCCGTTTTTGTTTCTGTTGCGCATCATCTGTTTGTTCTGTATGCATCATTCGTTTGCTTCGAATGCATTGTCTGTTTGTTCTGGACTAATCATCCGTTCCCTCCACTTCACTGTCCCAAACCTTAGGGCTTTTCACGGAAACCCCAGGGCTTTGGAGGGTAAATGCCAGCCATTTCACTTGCTAAGGTGTGGCATTTAGGATGGTAAGGTGTGGAGTTTGGGGAGCCGGCATGTGGCATTTCAAATGGAATGCCGTGGAGGGTAAAAAGAAAAGGAGAAGCAATGCTTCTCCTTTTCCGGTAGTTTAAATTTGAAATATCTAAAAAATGACATTACAAATATACAACATCGCAGAGGCGATGTCAAGTGTTTCGCCGATTATTTTCGATTACAGTCCAGCCAACTCCAAAACTTTGTCAATGGCAGCGTTCAGTCCGTCAGCATTCTTGCCGCCGGCAGTTGCAAAGTGGGGCTGGCCACCGCCACCGCCTTGGATAAGCTTGGCGGCCTCTTTCACCAGGTTTCCGGCTTTCAGTCCGCCTGCCACGAGGTTGTCGCTCAGCATGACGGTCAGCATAGGCTTGCCTTCGGCTTCAGTTCCTGCCACGAAGAACAGGTTTTCCGTAATCTGGCCACGCAGCTGGAAGGCGATGTTCTTCACTGTTTCTGCCGGCAGGGGAGCACAGAACTTGATGACTTTGACGCCATTGACTTCCTGCACGTTCTTCAGCAGTCTTTCCTTCAGCTGTGCTTCTTTCTCTTTCATGAAGTCCTCTACCTGCTTCTTCAGTCCGGTGTTTTCGTCAATATACTTACGGATGGTTCCGGCAAGGTCGGGTGCGTTGTTGAAGAGTGCCTTCAAGTCGCGCAGCGTGTCTTCGATGGTGTTCATCAGTTCCTCCACGCGTGCACCCGTGTAGGCTTCGATACGGCGCACACCGGCAGCCACGGAACTTTCGGAGATAATCTTCACCATACCGATGTTTCCGGTAGCGGCCACGTGCGTACCTCCACAGAACTCTACGGAAGAACCGAACTGGATAACGCGTACATGGTCGCCGTACTTCTCGCCGAACAGAGCGATGGCGCCCAGTTCCTTGGCTTCTTCGATAGGAATGTTGCGGTATTCCTTCAAAGGTATGTTGGCGCGAATCTTTGCATTAACGATGTGTTCCACCTGGCGGATTTCCTCGTCCGTCACCTTCTGGAAGTGTGAGAAGTCGAAACGCAGGGAGTCGGGCGTAACCAAAGAACCCTTCTGCTCTACGTGCTCGCCCAATACTTCGCGCAGCGCGGCATCCAGCAAGTGGGTGGCAGAGTGGTTGGCGGCGCAAGCGGCGCGCTTGTCGGTATCCACGCACGCCATCATCGGAGCTTCCAGATGCTGGGGCAGCTTCTTGGTGATGTGGATGGGCAGATTGTTCTCCTTCTTGGTATCCACCACTTCGATGGTTTCGAACTCGTTCACCAATACACCGGTGTCGCCTACCTGACCGCCGCTTTCGGCGTAGAACGGAGTCTTGTCCAGTACAATCTGATACAAGGTCTGGTTCTTCTGCTTCACTTGGCGGTAGCGCAGCACGGATGTCTCGTATTCCGTATAGTCATATCCCACGAATTCGGTAGTACCTTCTTTCAGTGTAATCCAGTCACCGGTCTCCACGGCGGCGGCATTACGGGCGCGCTGTTTCTGCTGTTGCATTTCGGCGTCAAACTCCTTGATGTCGGCAGTCATGCCGTTTTCGCGGAGAATCAGTTCCGTCAAGTCGAGCGGGAAACCGAAGGTATCATATAAGGTAAAGGCATCCTTTCCGCTGATTTCGTTCTTGCCGGCGGCTTTGGCGTCTGCCATGGTCTTTTCCAGCAGGCGGATACCCGTCTCCAGGGTGCGGAGGAAGGAGTCTTCTTCTTCCTTGATAACTTTGGCAATCAGTTCCTTCTGTGCATCCAGTTCGGGATAAGCGGCGCCCATGTTCTCGATGAGTACGGGGAGGAGCTTGTACATGAATGCCTGCTTTTGTCCGAGGAACGTGTAACCGTAGCGCACGGCACGGCGGAGGATACGACGGATGACGTAACCTGCCTTGGCATTGCTCGGAAGCTGTCCGTCGGTGATGGAGAAGGCGATGGTGCGGATGTGGTCGGCAATTACACGCATGGCGATGTCCGACTTCTCATCTTCGCCATACTTCTTGCCTGCCATGTCTCCGATGGCTTTCAGTATCGGTTGGAATACGTCGGTGTCGTAGTTGGAGGTCTTTCCCTGCAGTGTGCGCACCAGTCGCTCGAAGCCCATGCCGGTGTCGATAACCTTGGCGGGAAGTCCTTCCAGGCTGCCGTCCGCCTTGCGGTTGAACTGCATGAACACGAGGTTCCAGATTTCAATCACCTGCGGGTGGTCTTTGTTCACCAGCTGGCTGCCGGGTACTTTGGCCTTCTCTTCTTCCGAACGGGAGTCCACATGGATTTCCGAACACGGGCCGCACGGTCCCGTATCACCCATTTCCCAGAAGTTATCGTGTTTGTTGCCATTCAGAATGTGGTCTTTCGGCAAGAACTGCTCCCAGTAAGAAGCGGCTTCGTTGTCGCGTTCCAGTCCTTCTTCGGCGCTGCCCTCGAATACGGTGGCGTAGAGGTCTTTGGGGTCGAGTTTCAATACATCCACCAGATACTCCCATGCCCAGGAGATGGCTTCCTTCTTGAAGTAGTCGCCAAACGACCAGTTGCCCAGCATCTCGAACATGGTGTGGTGGTAGGTATCGTGACCCACTTCCTCCAGGTCGTTGTGCTTTCCGCTTACGCGAAGGCATTTCTGCGAGTCAGCAACTCTTTTGTATTTCGCCGGGTGGTTGCCCAAAATAATATCTTTAAACTGGTTCATTCCCGCATTGGTGAACATCAACGTGGGGTCATCCTTAATCACCATCGGGGCCGAAGGCACTATCTGGTGACCTTTACTTTCGAAGAAACTCTTGAAAGAGTCTCTGATTTCGTTTGCAGTCAACATACTCTCTATTGATTTATCTGATTCTAATTTGATTTACCTTCTCTTGTCGTTTTTTGCCCGTTTCTTACTACTAACTACTTGCTACTTAGTCTTAATATTCTTGAAAAAACTGTGCAAAGATAGCTTGTTTTTATTACTTTTGTCGCATTGACAAGCGAAATATTTCCTAAGATGCGCAAAGTTTACTACATTTATAATCCCCAGACGCAGACGTACGACCGTATTTATCCTACCGTGAGGCAGCGGGCGCTGAGCATTCTCCGCCGTTTGTTCATCGGTATGGGGCTGGGTGCGGGCAGTTTCATCGTATTGCTGCTTATCTTCGGCTCTCCGTCGGAGAAGGAGTTGCGAAAGGAGAACAGCAAACTGCAGGCGCAGTACAACGTCCTCTCCCGCCGGCTGGACGAGGCTATGGGAGTGCTGCAAGACATACAGCAGCGTGATGACAATCTGTACCGGGTGATTTTCATGGCCGACCCTATTCCTTCTGCCATCCGTCAGGCTGGATACGGCGGTACCAACCGCTATGAGCATCTGATGGATATGGCTAACTCCGACTTGGTTATCAATACCACGCAGAAAATGGACATGATTAGCAAGCAACTCTATATCCAGTCCCGCTCCTTTGACGATGTGGTGGAGATGTGCAAGAATCATGATGAAATGCTGCGCTGCATTCCTGCCATACAGCCGGTTTCCAATAAAGACCTCCGTAAGACCGCTTCCGGTTACGGTACGCGTATCGACCCCATTTATGGTACCAGCAAGTTCCATGAGGGTATGGACTTTTCGGCTCCCCAGGGCACGGATGTCTATGCCACGGGAGATGGCACCGTGGTGCAGATGGGCTGGCAATCGGGCTATGGCAACAGAATTGTGATAGACCACGGCTTCGGTTATCAGACGGTGTATGCACACTTGCGCGATTTCCGGACGAAGTTGGGCAAGAAAGTGGTACGTGGTGAGGTCATTGGCGGGGTAGGCAGTACGGGCAAGAGTACTGGTCCGCACTTGCACTACGAAGTACACGTTAAGGGAAAAGTTGTGAATCCCGTCAACTACTACTTCATGGATCTCAGTGCCGAGGATTATGACCGCATGATACAGATTGCGGCGAACCATGGTAAGGTGCTTGATTGACGGATGATTTATAGAGAAAGGATTACATCATGCTGAATACAGATAAGAATTTAAAGTTATATTACTCCATCAGCGAGGTGGCTGCCATGTTCGATGTCAACGAATCACTGCTCCGTTTCTGGGAAAAGGAGTTTCCGCAACTCAATCCGAAGAAGGGGGGGCGGGGAATACGCCAGTACCGTAAGGAGGACATTGAGACAGTGAAACTTATCTATCATCTGGTGAAGGAGCGCGGAATGACCTTGCCCGGCGCCCGCCAACGGATGAAAGACAATAAAGAAGCTACGATACGCAACTTTGAAATCGTAGATCGCCTGAGAGCTATCCGCGAAGAACTGGTAGGCATGAAACTGGCATTGGATGAGTTTACTTACGAGGATGTGGAGAGCTTGAAGGAAAATATTCAAGGACTGAAGTAAAATAAATACCACTCCGTTTATTCCTCTACTCTCGTCACTTGTTTTATATTCTGTATCTGCTTCAGGTTATTGCAGATAGTGCGCACGTCGTCCACATCGTGTACATAGAGTTGTATCTTTCCTTCGAAGATACCGTCGTTGGTTTCGATGGTCAGTTTACGGATATTCACGTTGAGCTGGCGGGAGATGACTTGAGTTACTTCGTTCAGCAATCCCATGCTGTCTATACCTTTTATATATATGGTGACGAGGAACGACAAATCCTTGTGAGTGTCCCACTCGGTGGCGATGATACGGTTTCCGTAGCTACTCTTAAGGCGGGTGGCAACGGGGCATTGGCGCTTGTGGATGACAACACGGTTTTGCTCGTCGATGTATCCCAGTACGTCGTCACCCGGAATGGGGTGGCAACAGTCGGCCATAATATAGTTCTTTGAGATGGTCTCTTCCGTCAGCTTCAGAATCTGCTTAGTGTTGATTTTCTCTTGCGGTGTTTTCTCTTCCGGTTGTTCTTTGGCATCCTTGTTGTCCTTGTTACCGAAGGAGAAGGTCAGGAACTTCTTCCAGTTGCTGTTCTGCTTTTCCTTGAACACGTTCTTGTCGGCATCGCCCAGCACAACCCGTTTGTTGCCGATGGCAACGAGCAGCTCGTCGCGGGTGTGGAAGCCGTGCAGCCTGGTCAGCTTGTCCAGAGCAGCATCATCCATACGTATATCCTCGTTTTTGAAGAATTCGTTCAGTATGGTTTCACCTTCTTTCTGATAGGCTTTCGCCTCTTTGCGCAGGATGGCGGCAATCTTGGCGCGGGCGCGGGCAGTGGTGGCATACACTTCCCACTCCGGCTGTACGCGTTGCGATTTGGAGGTCAATATCTCTACCTGGTCACCGCTTTGCAGCTTGTGGCTTAGGGGAACCAGTTTGTGGTTTACCTTGGCGCCGATGCAGTGGCTGCCGATGTCGGTATGCAAGGAGAAGGCAAAGTCCAGTGCCGTAGAGTTCTGCGGCATGGTCTTGAGGTCGCCTTTCGGGGTGAAGACGAAAATTTCCGATGCAAACAAGTTCAGTTTGATGGTATCGAGAAAATCGATGGCGTCCGGTTGTGGGTCGTCCAGAATTTCCTTGATGGTACGCAACCATTTCTCCAGTTCGCCTTCATCTTCGCTGCCTCCGCCTTCTTTGTATTTCCAGTGGGCGGCAAAGCCTTGTTCGGCAACGTCATTCATGCGTTCACTGCGGATTTGTACTTCAATCCATTGCCCGTTGTTACCCATAAGGGTGACGTGCAGGGCTTGGTAGCCGTTGGCTTTGGGATGGCTCACCCAGTCGCGCAGGCGGTCAGGGTGGGGCTTGTATATCTTGGATATGGAGACGTAAATGTCGAAGCAGTCGTTTAGCTCTTCCTCTATATTGCGGGGCTCGAAGATGATGCGGACAGCAAGCAAATCATAGATTTCCTCGAAGGGGACATGCTTGGTCTGCATTTTGTTCCAGATGGAGTAGATGGACTTTACACGGGCAAGGATACGGTATTTCAGTCCCATTTTGTCCAGTTGCGCCCGTATCGGAGCGGTGAACTCATTGAATACCTTGTCGCGCTCCACGGCGGTGGCTTCCAGTTTCTCTTCTATCTCGTGGTACTCTTCCGGATGTTCGTACTTGAAGCTCAGGTTTTCCAGTTCTGTCTTGATTTTGTACAAGCCGAGGCGGTTGGCGAGCGGGGCATAAATATAGAGTGTTTCGCCTGCAATCTTGAACTGCTTGTTGGGCAGCATGGAGCCGAGTGTACGCATGTTATGCAGACGGTCGGCTATCTTGATGAGGATAACCCGGATATCGTCGGACATGGTGAGCAGCAGCTTCTTGAAGTTCTCTGCCTGCGCCGAGGCACGGTCGCCGAAGATACCGCCGGAAATCTTTGTCAGCCCGTCTACAATCTGGGCGATTTTGGGACCGAAGATGTTTTCAATATCCTCTACGGTGTAGTCGGTGTCCTCCACCACATCATGCAGCAATGCCGAGCATATGGAAGTAGACCCCAGTCCTATCTCATTACAGACAATCTTTGCCACAGCAATGGGGTGCATGATGTAGGGCTCGCCGGAACGACGCTTAATGCCCTTATGCGCCTGGTTGGCAAAGTTGAATGCTTTGGTTATTATTTCGACGCGCTTGCGGTGCTTGGTGGCCAAATAGTCGTTCAACAGTTCTTGGAATGCCTGTTCGATCATTTCCTCTTCGGCTTTTTCCTTTTCCTTCTGACTTATATTTTCTTCCATATACTGCTTTCTCCTTTCTTCACTTCACTTTTTGCAAAAATAAGCAATTTTCAACACCGGGCAAGCGTTTATGTCTTTATTTATAAATCTTCAAGCGCTTTCCTGCGGAGATTCTGGTACTGCGCAATCCATTCCAACTTTTTAACTGATTGACAGTGACACCGTATTTCCGTGCAATGCTGCCGAGATTCTCGCCACTGCGTATCTTGTGGTAGGTGACATTCCCCGTAGCGGTACTGCCTTTGCTGCTACGTGCCGTCGAGCGTGTATTGGAAACGGCCACGACTCTGCGGTTCTTGAACAGTTCGTTGCTGCGGTGGGCATAGATGGTGTCTTGCTTGTCAATGAAGGCACTGATGTAGTTGATGGGGAGGCGTAGCGTCTGCGGCTTGCTCTCTCCGGGGATGATGCTTTTCTTGAATTGGGGATTCAGGCTCTTTATCTGGTCCAGGCTGATGCCGCATAGGTCGGAAATCTGCTCGAAATGAAGGTTACGGCTTACTTGCACCGTATCGGTTGCTTCCGGAATGTCGGTTTCCATGGGGCAGATGTTGTGCTTGCAGTAGTAGGTCATTACGTAGTTGGCGGCAATGAAGGCGGGCACGTAGCCGCGTGTCTCTTGGGGCAGATAGTTGTAGATTTCCCAATAATCGGTTTTCCCTCCCGAGCGGCGGATGGCTTTGTTGATGGTGCCCGGACCGCAGTTGTAGGCGGCAATCACCAGGTTCCAGTCTTTGTAAATGTCATACATGTCCTTCAGGTAGCGTGCTGCCGCCCAGGTCGCCTTTATCGGGTCACGGCGTTCGTCTACGAGGCTGTTGCTTTCCAGTCCGTATATCTTTCCGGTGGCGAGCATAAACTGCCATAGTCCGCAGGCTCCCGCGCGGGATACGGCAGAAGGGTTGAGAGCGGATTCTATGATGGGCAGGTATTTCAGCTCGAGCGGCAGGCCGTAGGCATCCAGCGCTTCTTCGAAGATGGGCATATAGAAGTTGCAGGCGCTCAGCATGAAGGCAACCTGGTTGCGCAGACGTCCGGCATACATGTCGATGAACTTGCGCACAATCTCGTTGTATGGCATTTCCATGACGGTCGGCATGCGCGACAACCGGTCTATGTATACAGAGTCACTGAACATCGGGTTTACGGTAGAGGTGCTGCAGTCTTTTCCCAAGTCTATGTAATTCTTGGCTTTCCAGTCATTGAGCAGGCTGTCCAGCGGATAGGTCATGCTTTTGGGCAGCTCGATGGATTCCTGGCGTTCCGTGCCGTTTTCGCGGATAAGCACTTCCACGCTTTCTTGCGCATGCATGGCCGGAGCGGTGAAGAGGGCGCAAAACAGAAGCGAGGAACCGAGAATAATTCTTTTCATATATATGGCCTTGTGTGTCATTAGGTAATAATTTATGCTTTAATTTTCGTTTTTAGAATCGGAAACTGCATTGCACGCCGACGTTCTTATTAGAGGAACCAGTCATCTGGCTGTTGATTATGGCAGGTTCCACTTTCATGCTGAGGTCGGGGGTGATGTCAAAGTTGGACAGCTCTGCGTCTACGTATGCGTCGACAACGGACAGCAGGTATACACCGATAAAGGCGAAGATGCTCAAGTCGCGGTATCGTCGGAAGGTATCCTTACGCTTCCGTAGTGTCTCCGTCAGCTGGCTTTCGGTATAGTTATAGTTGGGAGGCAGCAGGTCGGTAATGGTACTGGAGTTGAAATTACCATTTACGGCATCCTTGTAGGCGGCCGAATAGTCCTTATACATCTTGCTGTTCCACGTAAGGGCATAGGCACAACCGGCAAATCCTCCATAGAAGATGGGCAGTTTCCAATACTTGCGGTTGTAAATTTGTCCACCGCCGGGAATGACGAGGGCAAGCCAGGTGGCTTTTGTGGGATTAGGTACCCACCTTTTGGGGTCGATGGCCTTTTGCAGACTGTCTGTAGGCACGGGCTGTTCCTTCAGGTCGGGGCTGGCAGTCATTTCCAGCATCTTCCGCTTGTTTTCGGCTGCAAGACTGTCGGCAACAGTGAGGCTGTCCCGGTTCACCACGGTGTTGAGTGTATCGGTCTGATGCCGCTGCGCACGCTTGGAAGCGGCACGTGGACGGTCCTGACCATACATAGCAATCCCTGCCATCTGTAAAAAACAGAGCAGCAGGGCAATGGCTAACTGATATATTCTTCCTTTTTTCCTCATTTATTTCTTCAGCGTATCAAGAATGCCGATGATACGTTCCAATTCTTCTTCGTTATTGAACGGGATACTGATTTTACCTTTTCCTTTCTCCGAGCAGGTTAGCTGCACCTTGGTACTGAAAAAGCCCGAGAGCTGTTGTTTCAGCATATTGAATTCTTCGGGCAGTTTGGCGCGCTTGGGGGCAATCTTACGACCACCGCTCTTCACGCTTTCGCCTTCACTCAGTGACTTTACGATTTCTTCCACTTTGCGTACGGAATACCCGTGCTCCAGGATTTCTTCGAAAATCTTCACTTGCAGTTTGGGATCGCCAAGCGTTACCAAAGCGCGGGCATGTCCCATGTCTATCTGCTTGTTCTGCAGTCCCATCTGGACGGGGGCGGGCAGTTTGAGCAGGCGCAGGTAGTTGGCAATGGTGGTACGCTTCTTACCTACGCGTTCGCTGAGGCGTTCCTGCGTCAGTCCGTATTGTTCCAACAGATGCTGGTAAGCGAGGGCTATTTCTACGGAGTTCAAGTCTTCGCGCTGTATGTTTTCGATGAGCGCCATTTCCATGACGTTCTCGTCATCTGCAGTGCGGATATAGGCAGGGATGCTTGTCAGTCCGGCAAGCTGCGAAGCACGGAAACGACGCTCGCCGGCGATAATCTGGTATTCGTCGTCGCTAAGCTTGCGCAGGGTGATGGGCTGTATGATGCCGATTTCGGAGATGGAATCGGCTAACTCCTGCAACGCAACCGGATCGAATTCATGACGGGGCTGGTTGGGATTGACCGTAATCTTCGACAGCTCTATCTCATTGATAGAGGAGGAGCCTTCGGTCTTTACTTCATCCATGGAGAAGAGGGCGTCCAGCCCGCGTCCTAATGCATTTCTTTGTGCCATCTGTTTATTTACTATTTGACGATTTACAATTTACAATTTAACCATACGGGATGATTTGTTTGTGCATTGTAAATATGGTATTTATCACTAATCATTAATCACTAACCACTATAATCACTTCTTTTCGTTTCTGCTTATCAATTCCTTGGCAAGTGCCATGTGGTTTTTGGCTCCGGTTGAGTCTGCGTCATAGAGAATGGTGGGCAGGCCGTAGCTGGGAGCTTCGCTCAGTTTCACATTGCGCTGGATGACGGTGTTGAATACCAATTCCTGGAAGTGGCGTTTCACTTCATCGTAAATCTGGTTGGCCTGGCGCAGACGCGAGTCGTACATCGTCAGCAGGAAGCCTTCGATTTCGAGGGCAGGGTTCAGCTTGGACTTGATGATTTTAATGGTATTCAGCAATTTGCTGATGCCTTCCAGTGCAAAATATTCCGCTTGTACGGGGATGATTACCGAATCGGCGGCAGTCAGTGCGTTGACCGTAATCAGACCCAAAGACGGGGAACAGTCTATCAAGATATAATCAAACTCATTCTTCAGCGGAGCGAGTACTTCTTTCAGTATCTTTTCGCGGTTTTTCAGATTGAGCATCTCTATTTCGGCACCTACCAGATTGATGTGGGAGGAGATTACCTTCAGTGTGTCTATCTCCGTGTCATGAAGGGCCTCGCGTACGTCTGCACGGTCAATAATGCACTCGTAGATAGTACATTCCGACTGCTTGATGTCCACACCCAATCCTGAGGAGGCATTGGCCTGCGGGTCGGCATCTACAACGAGCACTTTCTTTTCAAGCGTGGCGAGTGAGGCTGCGAGGTTGATTGTCGTCGTAGTCTTGCCTACACCACCCTTTTGGTTAGCCATAGCAATTATTTTTCCCATAATCTCAATATTTATTGGCAGCGAAATAAGTGATAATTCCGGATAGCGCCTACAAATTTGGAGAAAGATTGCAAAAACGGTTGATAAGTCGGCTGTTTTGTTAATAACTCACAGACGTTTACCGCTGTTTTTCTTCTTGTAAATTGCGCGTAAAGCGTTCTTTCTCTGTTTGGTGGGCAAATATACGTATTTATCTTGAAATGAAGCTGATTTTTTGTCTCGCTTGCAGAAGATTAAGATTTGTAAACCAATGGAAGACATTGGCTTGGACTATTCTCTCTACTTGCATGAGATGTACATCTCGTGTTGTTTGAAACGTGCATCTCATGTTGCTCGAGATGTACATCTCATGCAGATGGACTACCGTGTGGAAGATGGTCGGGGGATAAGTTGTTCCCGGGCAGAAGGAGAGGAGCTGGTGTCAGACCAAGGCTTTGACGAACTCCCAGCAGAAGTACGCACACATCACACATTTCACTACTGTGCCCAGCAAGAATCCAAGCAGCGAGCCCAGCCCCGATTTCAAGGCCTGGTCTGTCTTGCTGCCTCCCATCAGTTCGCCGGCAAAGGCTCCGAGAAAGGGGCCGAGGATGATGCCCCAAGGCATGAAGAACAACCCTACGATGGTGCCTATGAGGCAGCCGCGCGTTCCCCACCGACTGCCTCCGCTGTATTTGCTGCCCAGCATCGGGACGAAATAATCCAGTATCTGTACAAGGACGACTGCTGCCAGCCATAAAAGTAACTGCGTGGTGGAAAACTGCGCCTTGTCCGTGAAATGTAGAAGCAACAAGCCTGCATAGGCTACGGGCGGGCCCGGAATCATAGGCAGGATGCAGCCTGCCAATCCGACAATCAGGCAGAGGATGCCCAAGATGATGAGAAGAATGTCCATAGGTGTATCGTTTCTGTTGGTGAAGATGACAGCGGTTGTTCCCTGCTACTCGAATCGGTTGTATATGACAATGGGGCGGGAGCGGCGTGTGCTCATCGACGGGAACCATATATCGTCGGCTGTGAGGCCACATTGCTTGATGGCTTCGGCGCAGTATTCCAGTCGTCCGAAGTCGGCATCGACATTGTTTGTACCGAATGTGAATTTGATTCCACGTGCTTTGGCGCGACGGATAATCTCGAAACTGGGAATCCGGTAGCGTGCATTGATTTCCAGAGCGATTCCATGTTGTTGCAATACATCCAATACGCGTTCAATGCGTCCGTCCGTCCAGTATTTGTCGTAATCATGCGCCATAGTATCGGGCAAGAAGGTAGGGTTGGCATAAATGTCGGCAGGCTCGTTGGTCAGAATCAGAACTGTTTGGTCGACAAGGTGGTCCATATACTGTTCAAGCGTAATGTCATCAAAGAGTGCTTCTTCGGCCCGGTAGATGCGCGAATTGCGTCCCTTGTGGTCTATGATGGTCATGGCGTCGGTAAACAGGTAATCGAAAATCCCCAGGGCTTCCTGCGAGAAAGTTGCCGTCCATTTGCGTCCCTCACCTTGTACACCGCATAGGAATGGCATCTCTTTTACTTCATTAAAATAGTCATACACTTCTTTGTCGTCGGCCAGCATACGTCCTACGCCTCCTTCTCCGGCATTGGGGGCGACACCATAGTTGATACCGTAATTCATGGACATGGCGTGTGCCGTTTCCTTCGTCAGCCCTCCTTTCAAGTGAACGTGGTAGTCTATAACTGGGAAATCGCGCTGCTGTAGCCTGATTATCTCATCCGTGCGCTCGTCTACCGGAGCAAGCGTGTCGGCTTCGTTGCGTGCTTCCTTGGCAAGCCGTTCGATGGCGAGATTCCGGAATGACACTTCGCCGTGTATGCCTTGCAGGGCAATGGAACCTTGACTCAGCAGTTGCCGGGCGTGCTCCTCTGTGCGATATGGGTATCCGGGTTCGGTATAGCAAACAACTTCGGTTCCGTTAATGCAGACAATGATGTTTTGTCCGCGTACGGTTATCTCGAAGTCAAACCATTCTCCATCTTTTGCGAGTGAGCGATAGAGGTTGCGCACCGAGGCGAGTGAGCCGCTCTTGCGTGTGCCGTCGATGTCTCCGTTACGGAATATCACTTCATAACCGGACTCGCCGTCCGTATGAAAGAGGAGGCCTGCTTCGGAGCCGGGTTGTGTGAGGGCTTCTCCGGTGAGTCGGAAATTTTGGTATTCTTTGTCGTTGAAGAGCTTCCGGCCTTCTGCAATGACCGGGTCTGCCGTGTGAAGCGTAGATGTCCCGTCATTCCATTGGTCAAGTGGCTCGGGAGAACTGCTCCTGCCACAGCTTGTCAGGGTTGTTAGAAACAGAATAATTGCGGCAGCTGCCGTCTCGATGCGTGCAGCAATGGTAGAATGGCAAAAAGTGTTCATTATAGCATGGATTTTATGAATGATTATATTCCAACTATTGTCGGTACAAAGTTAGCCTTTTCTGAAAATATCTTTGAATACAAAAGAATTATTATCTTTGTAGTATTCTGTTTAAAGCCTTTTTAGCTACTTTTGCACGATAATAAAAAAGAAAGTTATGGAAAATCAGAGACCTTTGATATTGATTTCCAATGATGACGGCATCATTGCGAAAGGTATTAGCGAGTTAATCAAATTCCTCCGTCCGCTGGGCGAGATTGTGGTAATGGCGCCGGATGCACCCCGCTCTGGAAGTGCGTGTGCGCTGACTGTAACGGAACCTATCCACTACCAGTTGGTCCGTAAGGATGTTGGGCTGACGGTATACAAGTGTTCCGGTACGCCGACTGATTGTGTGAAGCTGGCTTTTCATACGGTGCTCGACCGCAAGCCCGACTTGGTGGTAGGCGGCATCAACCACGGCGACAATTCTTCTGTAAACCTGCATTATTCCGGTACGATGGGCGTTGTGATAGAGGGATGCCTGAAAGGAGTGCCTTCCATCGGATTCTCCCTTTGCAACCATGAGCCGAACGCTGATTTTGAACCTGCAGGTCCTTACATCCGCGAGATAGCCCGGCTGGTATTGGAGAAAGGACTCCCTCCGTTGACATGCCTCAATGTCAACTTCCCCGATACCAAAGAACTGAAGGGTGTGAAGATTTGCGAACAAACCAAGGGGCAATGGACCAATGAATGGGAAAACTTTGCCCATAGAGGAGATGCCCATTACTACTGGCTGACCGGCGAGTTTGAGAACAACGATGCCGAAAATGAGAAGAATGACCATTGGGCGCTTGATAACGGTTATGTGGCAATCACCCCGACCACGGTGGATGCAACGGCATACGGCTTGATTGATGAACTGAAAGCATGGTTCTGAATTAATTGACAATTATCAATTGATATGAAGTATTACTTGATTGTCGGTGAAGCTTCTGGCGACCTGCATGCCTCCCATCTGATGGCTGCATTGAAGGAGGAGGACTCGCAAGCGGAGTTCCGTTTCTTCGGAGGCGACCTCATGGCTGCAGTGGGCGGTGTGATGGTGAAGCATTACAAAGAGTTGGCGTATATGGGGTTCATTCCCGTATTGCTGCATCTGCGCACCATCTTTGCCAATATGAAGCGCTGCAAGGAGGATATTGTTGCGTGGCAGCCGGATGTGCTGATTTTGGTGGACTATCCGGGCTTTAATCTGGATATAGCCAAGTTTGTCCATGCCAACACAAGGATTCCTGTCTTTTATTATATTTCTCCCAAGATTTGGGCATGGAAGGAATACCGCATCAAGAATATTAAACGGGATGTGGATGAGCTGTTCTCCATCCTACCGTTCGAGGTGGAGTTTTTTGAAGGGAAGCACGGGTATCCGATACATTATGTCGGCAATCCGACAGTGGATGAAGTGACGGCTTTTCTTGCTTCCAGCTCAGAGACATTCGACGACTTTGTCCGGGCAAACGGACTTTCGGCCAAACCCGTTATTGCTCTGCTGGCTGGTAGCCGCAAGCAGGAAATCAAGGACAATCTGCCCGACATGCTTCGTGCGGCAGCTTCTTTTCCCGATTATCAACTGGTGCTGGCCGGTGCTCCGGGTATTTCCCCCGAGTATTACAAACGTTATGTGGGTGGGGTGGACGTGAAGATTATCTTCAACAAGACATTCCCTTTGTTGAGGCAGGCAGAGGCTGCACTGGTCACTTCGGGGACGGCAACGCTGGAAACAGCTCTGTTTCGTGTGCCGCAAGCGGTATGTTACCATACTCCGATAGGGAAGGTTATCGCTTTCCTGAAACGGCATATACTGAAAGTGAAGTACATTTCCCTGGTCAATCTCATAGCCAACCGGGAGGTGGTGAAAGAGCTGGTTGCAGATACCATGACGGTAGAGCAGGTACGCTCGGAGCTGAACCGCATTTTGTACGATAAGGAATACCGCCGTCAGATGCTCGAGGGATATGAGTATATGGCATCCCGTCTGGGAGAGGCAGGGGCACCCAAACATGCTGCCCGCAAGATGGTGGCATTGTTGAGGAGGAGCAGGGAGGAATAGTCGAAAAATTAAGAATTTGTTAAAATGGGGAAAGCCGGTGCAGTAAATGCCCGGCTTTTGTATTTTCTATACAGAAACAAATGAAAAGAACTTTGATTATGAAAAAGCTACATTGGTTATTTATGGCAATATGTTTGGCAGTGATGCCCGCTTTGCAATCATGTGATGATAACGACGGATATTCTTTGGGTAATTTTACCCCGCCTTTGTGGGCTACTGTGCGTGTTACGGGAAATGCCTTTTATTTAAACTGCGATGTCTGGGGGACACTCTGGCCGGTAAATACGGACATTGGGTGGTATGATGCTGTGGATGGGCAGCGTGTGATTACCGTGTTCAATCCTTTGTGGGACAACTATGCAGGATATGATCATGCTGTGAAGCTGCTGCGTCTGCAGAACGTTTTGACGAAAGAGGTGGAGACGCTGACTCCCGAAACCGAAGAGGAATTCGGTAATGACCCCGTGCGTATATATAAAGGTGATATTACCATCAGTGGTGGCTATATGAACATTTTTTTCATGCAGAACCTGCCATCTTCGACTGATAATAAACACCGTATCAGCCTGGTGCGTCCGCAAGAAGATGATACTTTGTATGGCGAAGATGGATACGTCCATTTGGAACTCCGCTATAACGACTATGATGACCTGACGGGACGTCGTAGTCCTGGTGCTGTCTCCTATAACTTGAACAGTCTGGACATCCCCTCTGAAACCAAAGGCATCAAGTTGAAACTCAATTCAGAAGAGAATGGAGAGGTGGAAGTAACCTTTGATTTGAAAACTGCGGGGAGTAATGAAAAGCTGACTACTAATGTGGATTTGTCCAATATGCAGTTGAAGTAAGAAAGAGTTTGCGAGAGTATATAGTTAGAAAGAGCACCCGTGATTTTGATGTCATTCATCTTGCCCGGGTGCTCTTTTTATATCTGTTTTATGTAAGTTTGGTCATGTGAGCCGTCGTTAGAACATCGTCAAGGCATATAGATAAACAACTGCTGCAGGAATTGCCATCAGTGCACTGTCGAAACGGTCGAGCATCCCTCCATGCCCCGGCAGAATGTTACCGGAATCCTTGATGCCCAATTGGCGTTTCATGAGTGATTCGGTCAGATCGCCCCAAGTGCCGAAAATGACGACAACGATTGCCAGACCTACCCATTGCCATCCTGGCATAAAAGGAAAGAAATGTGCAAAGCCAAGAGAGGAAGCGATGGAGAATATTCCGCCGCCGATGCTGCCCTCCCAGGATTTTTTAGGTGAGATGCGTTCGAACAGACGGTGTTTGCCTATCAGCGAACCTACGCAATAGGCACCTGTATCGCTCAACCAGATAAAAACGAAAATGGAAAGCGGTAGAATAGGGTTGTAGGTCACACTGCCCGTTTCCGGGGAGTTCTGAAAAGCAAGTACGTTCAGCAGGGCAAAGGGGAGTGCCACGTACAATTGGCTTAGCATGGAGTAGGCCCAGTTACCCGTCGGATTCTTTTTCTTGAGGTAAAGTTCCGTAATCATCATGTAGAGCAATAGTCCCAAATAAGGAAGGAATACCCGTGCTCCTACAGACTGCTGGGTACAGAAACTCATTAATGCAAGGAAAAGGTAGGCTCCCCCCAATGCAGTGATGGTCTTGTTAATGCTTACTTCGCCGCTTTTGCTGACTAATTGGGCAAACTCATGTACGCTCAGTGCGCTGATAATGGTGAACAGTATACCGAACGAAAGGGGGCTGTAAATAATACAGCCCACCAATACTATGACGAATAACACGCCGGTAACGGCACGTTGGATAAAGTTATTTTTCATGCTTTTCTTCTTCTTCCTTGACTTCCTTTTCTGCTTCTATGGCTTTTTGCTCTTCTTCTTGCTCCGCTTTTTTCAGCTCGGCAGCAGTCTTGTTTGCACTGATTTCCTCCGAGCGGGAAGCCCATGGACGTTTCCCAAAGATGTGTTCAACGTCTTCGGCAAAGATTACTTCTTTGTCAATCAGCAGTTGTGCCAGCCGGTTGTGCCCTTCTTGGTTTTCGGACAATATTTTCTTGGCACGTTCGTACTGTTCGTTGACCATCTGCTTCACTTCTTCGTCAATCAATTCCGCAGTCTTTTCGCTATACGGGCGGTTGAAGGAATATTCCTCATTATTATAATAGCAGAGGTTGGGTAGTTTTTCGCTCATACCCAGATAGGCAATCATACCGTACGCCTGCTTTGTCACGCGTTCCAAGTCATTCATGGCTCCGGTGGATATTCTACCTAAGAATAGGTCTTCGGCGGCACGTCCTCCCAAGGTGGCACACATCTCATCGAGCATCTGTTCCTTAGTGGTGATTTGCCGTTCTTCCGGCAGATACCAAGCCGCGCCCAAAGCGCGTCCACGGGGTACAATGGTTACTTTAATCAGCGGATTGGCGTATTCCAGTAACCAGGAGATGCTGGCATGGCCGGCTTCGTGTATAGCAATGGAACGGCGTTCGGCTTCGGTAGTGATTTTGGTTTTCTTTTCTAATCCCCCCACAATACGGTCTACGGCATCCAGGAAGTCTTGCTTTCCGACGAACTTCTTGCCGTGGCGGGCGGCTATCAAAGCTGCTTCGTTACATACATTGGCAATGTCTGCCCCCGAGAATCCGGGAGTCTGGCGTGCCAGAAGGTCTACATCCACACTATTGTCTATCTTGATGGGGCGCAGGTGTACACCGAATACTTCCTTACGCTCATTAAGGTCGGGTAGGTCTACATGTATCTGGCGGTCAAAACGTCCGGCGCGCAGCAATGCCTTATCCAAAACGTCCACACGGTTGGTGGCGGCTAAGATGATAACACCACTATTGGAGCCGAAACCGTCCATCTCGGTCAGTAACTGGTTCAATGTGTTCTCGCGCTCGTCGTTGCCACCCATAGCGGCTGCTTTGGCACGGGCACGCCCTACAGCGTCAATCTCGTCGATGAACACGATACAAGGCGCTTTTTCCTTTGCTTGGCGGAACAAATCGCGGACACGGGAAGCTCCCACGCCGACAAACATTTCCACAAAGTCGGAACCTGCCAAAGAGAAGAAAGGTACGTTGGCTTCTCCGGCCACGGCCTTTGCAAGCAGGGTCTTTCCGGTTCCCGGAGGGCCTACCAGCAAGGCGCCCTTGGGTATCTTACCTCCCAAATCGGTATATTTCTGGGGCTCTTTCAAGAACTCGACAATTTCTTCTACCTCTTGCTTGGCTTCAGCAAGTCCTGCCACATCCTTGAATGTAATCTTGATGGGGGAACCTTTTTCAAACAATTGGGCCTTGGACTTTCCTACGCTGAAGATGCCTCCACCTCCGCCCATGCCTCCACCACCGCTCATGCGGCGGGACATGAAAATCCAGAAACCGATAAGGAATGCAAAGGGGAGAATCTGCCACAAAATGGCACCGAAGTAGTTCCGCTTTTTTTCGTAGTTAATGGAGCCGTCAAAGTGGGCGTCGTCTCTTTCCTTTTGCAGGAAATTACCTAGGCTCTCACGTGAGGGGGCCTCGGTCGTAATAAGCGGATTCTTGCCTACGCGGCTGGAGTCCTGACGAAATACGTTTCCTACGTGCTGGGGTTTGACGTATGCTTCGACGGAATTGTCGTCGTAGCCGATGACTTTGCTTATATAACCGTCTCGTACATATTGCTGGAATTCATCATAAGAGATGTTTTTAGTTGCCGTACCACTTTCATTGGTCAGGTACAACCCCAGCAACATCATCGCTATAATCATATACAGCCAGTTCAGGTTGAACTTGGGCATATTCACTTTATTGGGTTTCTTGTTGGTATTATTGTCCATACGTTTTGATTAATCGAGGTCAGGAATTTGAGTTAATTTGGCGTCTGCCCATAGGTGCTCCAGATTGTAGAATTCCCTTGTTTCAGGCAGGAAGACATGCACCAATATGTCCGAGTAGTCCATAGCTACCCATTCGGCATTGCGCAGCCCGTCTACGGCAAAGGGCTTGGTATCGGCACCCTTGCGTGTGAAGTCCCTGATGGATTCTACAATGGCTGTCACTTGGCTGGGAGAGTTTCCTTGGCAGATGACGAAATAATTGCATATTGTATCGTCGATTTTTGTCAGATCTGCGATGACGATTTTTTTTCCTTTTTTATCTTGAATACCTTCTGTTATCTGTTGAATCAGTTTCTTCGTTTCGTTCATTATACATTATTATATTAAAACAGTTGACAAATATACGTTGATTTCTCATATCAAACACGCAAAAGAGGAAAACTCTTTCAATTTTTGATTTTTTTTAGTTATATAATCCTTTGGATTACGGTATCTTATCAGTTTTTTGCGAAAAAAATACTCGTTTTTGTTTTGATTTATAGAAATCTTTGTATCTTTGCAACCGCAAAACGGAAATAATAACAATTGGGCTATGGTGTAATGGTAACACTACAGATTCTGGTCCTGTCATTCCTGGTT